>PPYE01412032.1_pt1 | contig 42058 bp, 33 predicted proteins | sample 1559881 | NCBI WGS metagenome assembly PPYE01 (sample SAMN08240022, study PRJNA423297) | Human gut metagenome, whole genome shotgun sequencing project. | reverse complement strand
GTGCAGTGATTCTGAAAAGAATATGTCAGCTTTCGCTGACCAGAATCACGCACCAAGTCTCACGTGCGTTCGACTTGAAGGTGGAAGTCATATATCAGTTTTGATATGATTTTATAAAAAATTAAGTATTGGATTATAAAAAGTTTATAAAATATAATATAAGCAGTCATAAAGAGAATTTCAAATATTGAAGGAGGAGAAAGAAAAATGGCTGCATTAGGTATTATAGGCATTATCATTGGTGTCGCTGTACTGATCTACGGCGCATACAAAGGAATCAGCACAATTATTCTTGCACCGTTGTGTGCATTGCTGATCGCGTTGTTCAACGGAATGAATCTGCTGACAACATTTACAGACACAATGTTACCAAGCGTATGCAATTATGTAACTGCAATGCTTGGACCAGTATTGATGGGATGTGTTATCGCTGCATTGTACAATGCAAGTGGTGCGGCATTATCCATCGCAAACGCATTATATGATTTATTCACAATCAAAGCAAGAAAACAGGCTGCCGCAGGTCAGCAGGTTGTTATGAAACCGGTTCTTGCAATTCTTACAATTTATGTAATTGGTACTGTACTTGCTTACAGTGGAATGAACCCGGTTGTACTTATGTTTATTTTATTCCCGATTGCTATGGACTTATTTGAAAAAGCAAAAATGCCAAGAGCAATGGGACCCGGTGTTGTATTAGGAGCACTTGCAACCGCTGCATGTTCCATGCCGGGTACAACTTCCGATCAGAACGTTATCGCTGTTCAGATGCTTGGTACATCTCCGATGGCAGCAGCTGTTCCTGGATTTATCGGCGGTGCCGTTGTTCTGATCATGAACATCGTTATGATGAATGTTATCTCTAAAAAAGAGATTGCAAAAGGACATGTATATGATGCTGCACCAAACGCACCAAAACGCCCGGAAGGACAGAAGACACCACATTGGGTAATGTCTATTATCCCAATCGCTGTTACACTGATCTGCTTCAATGGTCTTGGATGGAACATTTTGGTAAGTATGATGCTCAATATCATCCTTTCCCTGATTTTCTTCTTCCCATACTATGGAAAATTCTCAGGTCTGAAAGAACTGATCAAACCGGTTGGAGAGCAGACAACTATGCTGGTTCTTCAGGTTGGTTTGCTTGGAGCTATCGGTGGTGTCGTAGCAGCATCTCCGGCTTTCCCGGTACTGACAAACGGATTGTTACATATGGGCGGTCCTGCATTATTCAAGGTAGTACTTGCAATCGCATTACTGACAGGTGCTTCCGGATCTGGTCCTGCCGGTCTGTCCGCAACCTTACCGTACATGTCTGAGACATTTGCAAGCATGGGTATTAATATGAGTGCTTTGCACCGTGTATCTGTATTTGCTTCCCAGACACTGGATACTTTACCGACAAACCCTGGATTTATCATTGCAACAGGTATTGCAGAAGTTGAGATCAAAGATTCTTACAAATATGTATTTATCACAACCGTATTAAATACAACCATTACAGCTTTGATCGTTGCTTTGATCCTGACAATCTTCCCAGGTCTTGCATAAAGAGAACAAAGGCAAAAGATTATGTGATAACATATTTTCTTATACAAATAAATCTGCCGCATGGAATTCATATATTTGAATCCATGCGGCAGATTTAGGTTTTATGGTCAATAGCTAGAAAATTATAATAAAATGTAAATATATCAGATGTGAGATGAGTGGGAGTCATCTGGTATCAAGAAAGCTGAGAAATTTCTTGATGTCTTATATTCCTATACTAAGCAACGGAATACAGATAACCCTCCATTCGAATCCGTCATATAGATATATCCCCGGTCGTCTACAAGTACATCTTCACAACGAGCTATTATTTGTCCGTCATTTATCATCTTTGGAATTGGCCATGCATCTTGTTTCGGATCTGCCGGAATGTAGTAAGCTATCTCGCGGAGATTGAAAATATCTGACGTATCATATACACGGATACCGCCATTGAAGCAGGTCAGATATTGGCGGTCCGGTCGATCTTCATAGTGTGGCTGCCCCTGTGGCTGATGAAAATTGTGAAGACCAGGCCGTCCGCCTTTTTCGATATAGTTTTTAAATGGTGCATCTTCCGGAACTGAATAAGGCGGGAACATAGACACCAGAGTAGGATGTTCTTTGTCAGAAATATCGACAATTCCGGCAAATTGTGCATGTCTGCCATCGCCGCCCATTTCCTGAGTCAGAATAAGGTAATCTTTATTATAACCACTCATTGGTAATGCAGTGTGGCAGGAGATGAAATCTGAAAACGGAGGGTCAATTTTCAAACTTCCGACATATTTTGGTCGGGTGACATCATGTACATCCAGAATAACAAGTCCATATCCACAATAAGCCAGATATGCGTAACCGTCTTTTACCTGTGGCATATGTAAATGATAATGTTTGTAACCGGGATAAGGAGAAAGAGAACCTGGTTGAATTTTGTTTACATCCCATTCTACATGATCCATCCCATCCAGCCATTGCTCTTTCAGATACCATCGGCCCACTTCTTTTGGATGAGCAGGATCGATGATATCAATGATTCGAAGAATATTATTTAAAAATCCAGGACATGTAGAGGTAGTATAGACATAGCGTCCTCCGTCATAGTAGTTTCGATGTGTATTATTGCCGTCGATACCTTCTCCGCCACCATTGTCCCAGTAGCCAAGCAGTGTAGGATTCATGGGATCTGTTTTGACATTCCAGATTTCAATACCGGAATCATAATCATCATAATCAACTCCTTCCATTGGAAGAAAACGGACACGTTGTCCGGAGGCTGTGATCATGATACCGTCTGCAATTTGAATTTTTGGATGTACTGTACCGGATTTTCCACGTGGATCATCCAGATGCTTACAGATCATATGAGTGGGATCTGTGACATCAAGGATTTGCCAGCCCTGATGATAGTAGGTTGTGACGTAGAGATAATAGTGCCCGTCCACTACCTGAAGTGCCATCTGAAAACCCGGTTGTCCGTTCAGATCGTGCGTGGAAACCAGTTCCATATTTTTACTTAATGGATGTTCTATTTTTACCATAGAAAAACACGCTCCTTTCAAAAAAATCCCTTCGGTGATAATAGGATTGTACACTAAGAACTTTTTCAATGTAAAATATGATTTTTTCATGGATTACTATAACAAAATGGAATGACAGATGCTACAATAAAGAAATGGTATGGAGAGTCTGTAAAATAAGTAGAGGAGACGGAAAATGAATCAGAGACAGATTGAGAGTTTTCTGGCAGTGGCGGAAACAGGAAATTTTACGAGAGCGGCGGAGCGTTTGTATATTTCACAACCGGCTGTAAGTAAACAGGTGTTGTCATTGGAAGAAGAACTTGGTTTTTTACTGCTGATCCGGGAATATCATAAGGATGTACAACTGACGGAAGCAGGGAAATTATATTATGATTTTTTTCATAAAGTAATGGGAGAATATAAGGCGGTATATGAGCAGGCGCAGCAGTATAGAAAGAAAGTGAGAGGAACGGTACGCCTGGGTATTCTGACCGGGTGGAAAATTCAGGATAAGCTGCAAAATATACTGGAGCAGATGAAACAGAACTATCCGGAGATTGAGGTCCGGATGTCTTTTGCAGATCTGGAACCATTGCGGAAAGCAGCGGAATCGGGAAAGTTAGATCTGATTTTTACAATCAGAGATTCTGTAAAAAATGTAGAGTTTGAACGCAGGTCGCAAAGCGACTGCGTTCATGAGCAAGTAGCGAAAGCGGATTGCGAATGTCAATTTTACTGGGTAAAACTGGCAGAAATGAAGCGGGTGCTTTTTTATGCGGAAGAATTATTTGAGAAAATACAAAAGCAATCTGTTAATAAAATAGAAGACAGTGTGTATAAAGTAGATGGAGATGGTTTTTCAAAAGCGAAAAATAAGGATAACAGGACGGTACAGGACTTTCGGGAAATTACTTTTTTTTCTGTAGCAGATGGCGCGTATGATTCCGGAGAGCTTGTGAGGGAATATCTGCGTCCTTATGGATTTGAGGCGAAGGTGCAGCTTGTGCCAAACATCGAAGAAGCGGTGGCACGCACTTACAGTGGCATGGGGGCAATGATCATTGACGAGTGGTCACGGGAAATGAAAAATACTTCGCTGCAACATATTGTGTTGGATTCCTGTAATGAGGCGGTTCTGGCATGGCGGAAGGAGAATAAAAATCCGGCGTTTTCATGTTTTTTGCAGGAAATTCAGAAGTTGCTGTAACGAAAGTGGAAAAATGGCTATTAATAGATAGAACAACAAAAATACAGATTGTTTGAGTGAGCTTTTTAACAAATAAAATAACTTTGAACGGAAAGGAGGGAAAAACGCAGGTGCAGGATATGGATGCTGTATACCGCCAGCATGCGCAGACGGTGTTTAAATATCTGATGTTGTTGACACATGATGCGGATCTGGCGGAAGAACTGACGCAGGAGACGTTTTATCAGGCGGTACGAAGCATTGACCGGTTTGATGAAAGCTGCAAGATCACGACGTGGCTGTGTGCTATTGCAAAAAATCAGTATTTTTCCTATATGAAAAAACATGTGCGGATGCAAGCTGATTCAGATGTGGATCGGATGGTTGCGGGTGCAGGAATAACAGAAGCCGCGATGTCGGCAGAGCAGGAAGTGATACAGCAGGTCGGGCAGATGGAACTGTTGAAGAAACTGCATGTGTTTCCCGAACCGAGCAGAGAAGTGCTTTATTTGAGAATGTTTGGAAATCTGTCTTTCCGGGAAATCGGTGAGGTTATGGGAAAGACGGAGAACTGGGCGCGGGTGACTTTTTTCCGGGCGCGCACGAATCTTAGGAAGGAGTTGGAAAAGGATGAAAAATAATCTGACGTGTGAAATTGTGCGAGATCTGCTTCCATCTTATGTGGATGGACTGACAAATGATGTGAGCAATCAGGCGGTGGAACAGCATATGAAGACTTGCGAGAACTGCCGAAAATTATATCATGAGATGCAGGAAACGGTAAATGGCGAATATTTGTCGGAGCAGGATTTGGAACAGATGGGACAAAAGGCCAATTTCAAAGTGCCATCTGAAATAGATTATCTGAAAAAGATTCGAAAGAAAAACAGGATGCGGATTCTGGCAGCGGTACTGACCGTTGTGATTGCAGCCGGCGTAGGAATCTGGTGCAAGGCATATGTCATTGGGCAGAAGGTGGAGCAGGCAGAGTTTGTGCAGGCAGATGTGGTAATGAAAGATCATAAAGTGTCGGTGCAGGGGGTGTTGCTGGATCAGACAAAAGGTGTGGCAGATGTGGCGTTTCAGGAGCAGGATGGAATTGTGACGGTATCTCTGCGGGAAACGCGAAAGTCATCGTTTCACACAAATGAGTTTCAGGCGGAGTATGAAAGTTCCGGAGAGGTAAAGAGGGTTGTTCTGGAAAATCGGATTTTGTGGGATGATGGGATTTCGATTGACGGAACGGTTTCAGATCTGTATCAGAGCAGAAATCCATATGTGGGGGATATTTCTGCGGATGGGCGGTCTGTGCAGGCTGCCCGGGTGGTACTTGGAATCAACGACGAGGCGCTACTTTGTTATGGTACACAGCTGCAGACGTCAGAGGAACCTTACGGATGGACATTTTTGAATGTACAAATTTCTTCGTCTGATAATGTGGAACGGTTGCAGCAGGAGATGAAACAGCTTGGGTGTCTGCTCATCGCAGTAACGGACAATCTGGGCTATGTCAGCTTTGCGTATTGTGTGGATGGAACAGAAAATTCGGATGGAAGTACAACATTGACGGTAACGGAAGCAGATGCGGATGCGATGGCAGGACAGTCGGTGAAGGCAATGTCACAGACACCGGCAGGATTGCAGAAATTAGTGGAATTGATAAAGTAACTTAATAAAAGAAAAGTACACGTGAATTGATTAATTACAATCAGTCCACGTGTATTTTTATATTAGTCTGAAGTTGAAAGTATTTATACTATATGTATTTAGAAAGTATCTTTCTCTTCTTCATATAATGTAGGCAGAATTGCTGCCAGGTTTGTAAACTCTTTGATGTTGTGAGCGAATAATCCCTGTGGTACAAATGGTGGGATAGATACGCCTTCCGGAATTGCTTTTACGATGTTTCCTTCTTCATCGATGCGGTATCCGATCCAGAAACGGGACTCAAATAATACGCCGTCTTTGTATGGATGCCATTTGTGAGTCATTGCTGCCGCACAGCTGCTTTCGCCGATTGCACATACGAGAGATTCACATTTTTCGGTACCGATAATGCTTTCGTCATAACCAAAATCGGCTGGTCTCTTGAAGCAGAGTTTTAAGAACTCCGGTCCCGGTCCGACGTCTTCCATGATGTAGTGATCAACACCCCATGTTTTCTGGTTCATTGGTACGTTCGGGTCTACGACATAAGATGCCGGATATGCTCTTGCAAAATAGTGATCTTCCGGGTCCCAGATTTTGTAACGCAGATCAGATCCTACAGAATGCCATGGGAACCACCAGTCAAGCATTTCGCCTGTAACACCCGGCATGTAAGTTGTATTACATACAAGCGCAGTTCCGTCTGCAGCTACGCCGAAACCGATATTTGCATATTCATCATCTTCACCTTTCAGGAATTTATTTCTCTCATCAAACGGGATGCATTTTTCCGGTGCGATCGGTCCGCCCTGTAAAATAGCGATTTTCTCAGCCGGTACCGGAGCTAAATCCTGCTCATAATATTTGTAGTAAGAAAGTTTTTTCTCTTCTTCGGAAACTCCGACTTTAACACCTGGTGTGCTCATATTAAAATCCTCCTCCATAATAGGTAAGGTTCGACCTGAATGGGAACCTTCGTGTATTTGATGATTTTATTTTAACCGATAGGAAAAAGAAAAGACACTATTTTATTGGATATAAGTATAACTTTTATGTTATGCAAAAGTGTGCTATAGTTTAGTGTAATCTTAAAGAAGATAGAGTGATAATTAATATTTCATGTTACAATGACAACATTTGTTAAAAAGTAATGGCTGATAATAATTGCGTTGTCCGCAGTTACGACAGGTACTGTTTTGTGAAAAAAAGGGCATTATAATCAAACAATGTATAAGTGACAATAGAAGAAACAATTTATTTGCAATATTTTCTGAGTAGAAAAAGGATGCTAAGGTATCAAAAATGATATAGAAAATCCCTATTCGCCATGCCCAAAGCCCTATTTTTAATTTCGTTTTAAAACCATTTGTACAAAATAACAGAATATAGTAAATACATAGCCTGATGTAAAAAGATTGTTCTAACATACTCAAAATAAAATATTTGTCTCAAAAGGAACAATTATATTGTTATATGATTGTTCATTTTGAAATCTATGCTATCGAAATTAAGGTGCTTACGAACTATCTCATTTACAGTATCATCGTATTCGTAAGATGAGAGTAATTGGTTAGGAATTTCTGAAGCTTGTGCGAAAGATGGAAATAGTATTGTTAAACTTAATGCTAAACCTAAAATCATTGATAGAAAATGTTTCTTTTTTTTCATTAAAATATATCTCCTTATATAGTTTTCAAGATCTTGTGCTGAAAATATAACATATATTATAATTTATAAACACCACTTTTAGGTAAAATTAATGTAAAAAGCTTGTTTGGGTTATTGCTTTATACAATTTTACAGAGACTTCCTAAATGTTCCCCAAGTATGGTATATATAGTAGTAACAGGGAACAAAAGGAGAAGAATATGACCACAAAATCATTAGAATACTTTCTGGTAGTTGTAAAACATTTAAATATTTCAAAGGCAGCAAAGGAGCTTTTTATCAGTCAGCCGGCCTTGAGTAAACAGATCAGTCAGCTGGAAGCAGAACTTGGTGTTAGCCTGTTTGATCGTACAAAACATTCTTTGAAATTGACACATGCGGGGGAAGTGCTGTTGTCCGAGACAAATGAACTGTTTAAAAAGCAGGATGAACTGCGGCAGCGGGTGCGGGCAGCAGGTAACGTATCGGAAGATGCGCTGCGCTTGTGTCATATGCCGGGAGCGTTGAATTATCATGTGGCTGATATCTTGGCACAGTTTCAGGAGAAGTATCCGGAAATCAGGCTAAATCTGATCGGAAGCCTTCCAAGTCAGATTTTTTCAAATTTACTGAATGGAAAAATCGATGCAGGATTTATTCTGGCAACGACGACTACATGTCCGGAGCCTTTGAAAATGCAGACATTACATGAAGCTCAGCTGTCCTTGGCAGTTCCAAAGGGCCATAAATATGAGGATTACCGTGAGATTTCATTCCATGATATATCGGATGAGACACTTTTGTATCTCAGTGAGCAGGAAGCACCGGTGCAGCATGCCTTACTACCGTTTTTCCTGCATGGAAATCACAGGGATTATAATAACAGGATTGAGTATCTGCCAAATATGGAGACGGTAGTTTCTCTGGTGCGGGCGAACCGGGGAGTGGCTTTTATCGCGCGGGATTATTGTGCAGCATCGCTGGAAAATATCACACTGATTCCAATCACGGATGCAATGCCGATTTCGTTAAATCTGGTATATAACCCAAAACATATATCTGAGCAGTTGAAAAAATTGCAGAAAATGATGGGGGAATTGTCATGACGATTACAAAAGATCTTTTATTATATTTTATCAGAGACAGGAAATTGGATGAGCAGTCGGAAATCACGCAGAAACAGGAGTTTTCCGGAATTCAGCACTGGATAGCAGATGTCCGGAAATTAAAAAGAGAGTATCTGTATCTCTGTGATGGCAACCGTGTGCCGGATATAGAAGAAAAATTAGATAAAGATATCTGTCTGCTTGTTATTTTTCCAAATGATCAGGATACGGAAATCCGTCAGAACATGATTCGGAAATGGAAAGCTTTTCACGAAAATCTGATTTTTATGCAGACAGAAAAAACGGTACCGGAAGTGATGAATGACCTGGTGGAAATTTTTTGTCGTCTGGTGGAATGGGATAAAAACATGCATATCGCGGCATTGGAGGGAAAAGATGTGCAGGATCTGATCGATATCAGCGAAGAAATTCTGGAACATCCAATGATTGCCTTTGATGCAAGTTTTGATGTGTTGGCTTACACAAGGCACAGTTCTTCTCATTACAAGATTTTTCAGGAAACAGTGGCGCAGGGATATACGGATGCGCATACCATGGAACAACTGAAAAAGAAGCAGATTTTTTCCCAGATCAAAGAAGGAGAACTTCTGATTGCACCGGCAGCAGATGAAAAATCCGGAACAAATATTTACCTGCAGTTTTTCAGTGGACAGACGTTACTTGGATATACGTCCATTTTCTGTGGAGAAGAAACACCGGAAAGCGGATATTTGGATCTGATTCATATGTTTGTGAAAAATATGTCTTTCTGTCTGCAGCGCAATTATGAAAATCGAAGGCACGGGCGTATGATGTATGAAACATTTCTGGCAAACCTGCTTGGAAGCGCTGAAATTCCGGAAGACCGGATTACGGAGCAGGTAAATATGATTGACGGACTGGAAAAGACGGGATATCTGGTACTGGGAATTCTTGATTTTGCCAATCAGGAGCATGTGCCGCTGAAATTTCTGGCGCGTCTGTTGGAGCGGCAGTCATGGAAAATGAAACCGTTTTTATATGAAAATCATATCTGCCTGTTGAAGTATAGTAAAACAGCGATACATCAGAATTTGTCATTTGATGAAAAGGAACTGCATATTTTAGAGCAGTTGTTAGAACAATATGAGTATCGGATTGGAGTCAGCAATATTTTTACGGAGCTGAAACGAATGAAAGATGCTTATGCACAGGCAGTGTTTACGTTACAGTGGAATCAGAAAACGGAGCAGAATACAGAGGTATTGTGTCAGTACAAAGATGTGGTGATGTATCATTTGTTTTCCAGAATGGAGTCAGAGATGGAACCGGTTTCGATGCAGTCGGAATTTTACAGGGAACTGGCCGTATATGACAGAGAGCATCACACTTCGTATGGCAGGACAGTACTTTGTTACCTGAAAAATGACTGCAGTGCAACGCGCACAGCAGCAGAGCTTGGAATTCATCGAAATACCGTGCGAAATATAATTTCGATGGTGGAAGAACGGTATGCGGTTTCGCTGGATGATTCCGAAGAAAAAATGCGTTATATTTTATCGGAACAGATTCAGGAGTATATAAGGTGTATAGAATAATGTTGATTCCAAAGTTAATGTAGAAAAACGAATCAGAGAAGTCTGCGGTGTTTTGAAATTTTGATAAATACAATCGTAAGTCAAAGTGCATTCTGCACAATTATATGCAGTAAAATACATGCGATTTAGGCCAGATGAAAGGTTAAAGTACATAGAAATATTGATAAAATCTCCTCAACAGGTGTTTGAAAAAGAGCAACAGGTGAAGGAGGTTTTATTTTTTATGAAGTTAAAAACAGATCTGGTAATTATGGGAAGTGGCATGGCAGGTATTTCGGCGGCAGATGCAGCACTTGCCCGTGGAAAGAAAGTCATCGTATTTGAAAAGAAACCATATCAGGGCGGAGCAGTTTCCAACTGCCCGATCGCATATGTCAGCATTCGAAAAGACAGGGCATTTCAGAACGCAGCATTTCATTTGTTATATGAGTATTCGAATTACAATGCAAATCCGTCTGTAATTCGTCAGTATGTAAACAATTCCTGGAGAACAAAAGAATATATTGAGCGTCTTGGCATTAAAATGATTCCGACACAGCAGTTGGAGCTGGAGGATATCGGAGATCCGAAATATGCGGATGGATTTCCCCCTGCAGTAATGGCACATGGAGATTTTTATCTGGTTCCGGGACGAGGCAAAGGCCATGGCGGTGCACTGATCTGTCTGAATGCCATGAAGGATATTATCAAACGTGGTGGACAGTATATGCTGAATACACCGATCACAGATATTCTGGTGGACGAAAATGGAAAAGTAACCGGTGTAAAAGCTGTCAACAATGAAACAAAAGAAGAAATCGAAGTGGAATGTGAAGCAGTGATCATTGCCAGCGGCGGTATTATGGAAGATCGTGAAATGATGAAAAAATATACCGGCTTTACTTTTACGGATTATAATTGTTCCGGAGACGGAAACGTACTGTTTAACTGTTATCCGAATTCCGATCAGACCGGAGATGGACAGAAACTGGCATGGAAGCTTGGCGGTGCCCAGAGTGCCATCGCAGTATCTGGTCACAATCTGGTTCCGGGACCGGGAATCGTGGCAAGTTCTCCGTGGATTGTATACAACGAGACACGTACCATTCAGGAGCAGCCATATCTGTGGGTAAACAAAAACGGCGAGCGCTTCATTGATGAGAGTATTTCCAACAACCATATGGCCATCAGTACCGGTATTTCCAACCAGCCGAATGGCGAAAGTTATATTGTATTTGATGAGGATACCCGTCGTCATCTGGAAGAAGATGGTGTGGACTACATGTATTTCATTTTCCCGGTAGAAAAACTGACCGATATTCCGGGACAGTTCAAGACACTGATCACCGAAAAAGGTAACAAACATGTATTTATGACAGATACGATTGAGGAGTTGTGTGCACAGTCCGGCATCGATCAGGCAGGATTAGAGGAAACACTGGATCGCTACAACAGATATTGCGACAATGACGAGGATGAAGAGTTCGGAAAAAATGCAAAATATCTCCGCCCGGTACGTAAAGGTCCATTCTATGCAATGCGTGTCTTTTGTGCAGGTTATGATACTATCGGCGGTATCAAAGTAAACGGAAAAATGCAGGTGATCCGTGAAGATGGAAAAGCAATTCCGGGACTTTACGCAGCCGGTGACAACATGATGAGTGAATTTTACGGAAACCCGCCGACAGGGGGAAGTGCAGGTGCTTATTTCGCAATGCCGTTTGGCTTTGCGGCAGGAGACAGTGCCTGTGATTATCTGGAGAAAAATAAGTAATTGGAGGAACGGAAAATGAAAGTTGAAATAAAAGAATATTGTGTTCGATGCGGTATTTGCGTGGGACTGTATCCACAGCTGTTTGCACATAACTTTGACAAAGATTGTATTGATGTGAAATACGATGAACTTCCAGAGGAACTGGAAGAGACTGCAAAGAATGCAGCACGCGACTGTGCGGTAACAGCGATTTATTTAAAGAAATAATGTGTACAAATATACTTTACAGTCGTGAATAAAATGCCTCTCCCGATAAGAATGTGAAAAAGCCGGGAGAGGCAGCAGGAGTAAAAAGATGCCTTTTGTATAAGGGATGGGATTGTCCTATTTGATTGTGCAAAAGGCATCTTTTTTATTTTAGCAGAAATCCAGATAAGTATATGTCTGCAATGCAGACCCGGATTTCGCATCAGAAATCAATTCTGAGTTCTGAATTATATATATCTGAAAATGATATATAGCATTGATACTGCAATTACGATCAGTGTTGCCGGAATCGCGTAGGTACAATACTGTTTCCAGGAAATATGATGACCGTTTTTTGATGCAACGGCGATACCAACCACGTTGGCAGATGCACCGATCGGGGTAGCACTTCCACCGATATCGGTGCCCAGTGCCAGTGTCCATGCCAGAACGGATAAATCTGCTCCGGATGCCGTTGCAAGGCTTTTGATGATCGGAATCATCGTAGCGGAAAATGGAATATTATCTATAATGGCACTGGCCACTGCAGATACCCATATAATAATGATTACAATAAAGGTTACATTTCCTCCGCTGATCTTGTGGATAAAGTTCGCAATCAGTTCCAAAATTCCTGTCTCTTCCAGACCGCCGACTACGATGAATAATCCGATGAAGAAAATAAGGGTCGGATAATCAATACGACGTAAAATGTGTTTTGCCTTTTTCCCTGCGGTTGCGCAGGTTGCGATAGCGGCAATTATGCCAATGGTGGAAACTGTCAATTCAGTCTGTCCATGTGTCACCAGCAGTACAACTGCACAGAGAAAAATAATGCAGCTGATGATAAAAGAACGTTTGCTGGTAATCGCACTGTCCGGTGATGGCATTTTTGCAATATCTTCTTTTGAAAGATTATTTGTGTTCAGTTTTTTGCGGAAACATAGATAGAAGAAAAAGATCATCAGCACCAGACTCAGGATGGCGATCACGCCGGTATTGAACAGAAAATCGGTAAATGTGTAGTGCAATGCGGTTCCGATAATGATATTTGGCGGATCACCACACATTGTGGAAGAACCTCCAAGGTTCGAACAGAATATTTCTGCAATGATTACCGGAATCGGATCAAATTTCAACAGTTTGCCTTGTGTGATGGTGATTGCGGCCAGAAACAGAATAACGGTGATACTGTCGATAAACATAGACAGTACGAATGCCAGAACCATAAACATCACAAAAATTTTTGTGGTATTATATCTGACTGTTTTTGCAATGGTCAGGCAAAGCCAGGAGAAAAATCCGGAAATTGCCATTCCTTCGACCATGATCATCATGCCAAAGATGAAAATAATTGTCTGCCAGTTGATTCCTTTTGTACTTTCTGTGGCTTCGGCGCCTGCACGCCAGAAATCAACAGATGTAAAAGACTGAAAGTTCAGTGTCTCGAATAACGCAGTGGAACTGTGCATACAGACACCAAACACGAGAATGAGCGTTGCAACACTGCAGAGTGTTGTCGCAATGTGCCGTGGAATTTTTTCCGTGATAATGAATGCAAACATAACCAGGAAAATAATGACGGCCGTGATTTGTGCTGCCATAAAAAAACCTCCTCCAATATAAAAAGCCCCTGCATTTATTATGTAGTAAAAAGACTGACAAGTCAAATAGAAGTCAGACATATTTCTGGCTTTTCCGGTTACAGACATCAAGGGGAAAAATCCAGATGGCACTGTTCTTATAAATGTTCCAGACCAGCTCATTTGTAAGATTCGTTTTTCGTAAAGCAGGTAAAATTGCCGAAAATAGAAATAAAAAAGTACATAATCAGGAAATAATCTGTTAAACGAAAATTGTCAATCGTGATTTTGCTGAAAAAATATTTTTATAAAAAAACAATTTAGGAAAATTTGCCGATTGCAAAATCTGGAAATTATATTAATATGAATACACGAAAAGACCAACGGGGGTAAGGAGTTTTGGGACAACCTCTGGTCTTTTATTTTTCCTTGATAATGGTAGTACCAATTGTGAGAAAACAGTATCAATTACGAGATGCAACAACGATGCTGAAACTGTGATGATTGGGAAACATGTTTCAGGAGAAATAAAGCGGACATTCGCAATCCGCTTCGCTCCTTGCTCATGAACGCAGTCGCTTCGTGATCTGCGTTCAAAAAACAGAAGAAAGAGAAAAGAAGGAGGTGACCGCTACGAACGGACTGGTAGATGAGTTGATCGACCAATTGAGTGTCAAGACGGTGTTCACGATACCCATTTTTGGTGGGATCAAAATCGCGGAATCAGTTGTCGTTATGTGGATCATTATGGCAATTGTCATAGTGGCATCGATTTTCCTGACGCGGAAATTGAGCGTGGAGAATCCGGGAAAGAGGCAGTTGTTTCTGGAAGTATGTATCGGAAAATTTTATGGATTTTTCGAAGGGCTGCTCGGAGAGGAAGGAAAATGTTATATCCCTTATCTGATGAGCGTCGGTCTGTTTATCGGTATTGCAAATGTAATTGGCTTATTTGGATTTAAGCCTCCGACAAAGGACCTGAATTGTACGATCGCTCTTGCGTTGATGAGTATCATACTGGTGGAAGCCGCCGGTATCCGTGCAAAAGGTGTAAAGAAGTGGGCGAAAGGATTTACACAGCCTGTCGCGATCATTACACCGATCAACATTCTGGAGATTTTTATCCGACCGTTTTCGTTATGTTTACGACTGTTCGGAAATGTACTCGGAGCGTTCGTTATCATGGAGCTGATCAAGGCGGTTGTGCCGATGGTTGTACCGCTGGTATTTAGTTTCTATTTTGATATTTTTGATGGATTGATCCAGGCATATGTATTTGTGTTCCTGACATCGTTATACATCAAGGAAGCTATTGAATTACAGGCAGAATAAAAAATTTGAAGTGAGAAAAGGAGATAATTATTATGATGATCGCACTCGGAGCTGGTATCGCAGCATTAGCAGGAATTGGAGCAGGTGTAGGTATTGGAATCGCAACAGGTAAAGCAGTAGATGCCGTAGCAAGACAGCCGGAAGCTGACAGCAAGATCAGCAAGAACTTATTACTTGGTTGTGCACTGGCAGAGGCAACTGCTATTTATGGTATGGTTGTCGCTATTCTGATTATTTTCCTTTGCAAATAAAAAACAAAGACGTGAGATTTTGTCTTTAGAAGGAGGATTTCAGGATGCTGAGAATTGATTCAAACCTTATATGGATCATTGTGAACCTGTTGATCTTCTATTTCCTGATCAGAAAGTTTCTGTTCAAACCGGTTTTAAATATCATCGAAAAGAGAAAACAGATGGTAACGGAACAGTTTGAAAAAGCAGATACGGTAAATGCAGAGGCTTTAGAGTTGAAAACTCAGTATGAGGCATCTTTGCAGGGCGCAAAAGAGGAGGCAGTCCAGATTGTGGCAGATGCCAGAGAACGGGCAGATGTGCAGTACAAGCAGATTGTTTCCGATGCGGAAAAACGATCCGAAGCTTTGCTTGAGAAAACAAATCAGGATATGGAAAAAGAACGTGACAGAGCATTGCAGAGTGTACAGAAAGAGATCAGTACGCTGGCTATGGCTGCAGCGATCAAGATTATCGGAGAGAATAGCAGTAAAGTCACGGATGAACAGCTTTACAATGAGTTTTTAAGTAAAACGGGTGACAAACATGACAGCAACAACGGCTAAATATGTAAGAGTTTTGTGGGAGCTGAAGGCTCCGGTAGAAGATCTTGAAACTGCAGTACAGATTTATCGGGAGAGTCCCGAATTACAGCGTGTGCTGACAGACCCAAGTGTTTACAAAGAGGAAAAACATGCGGTGGTTGACCGTATTTTCCCGGGAAAAAAGTTACAGAATTTTATGAAGATTCTCTGTGATTATTCTGACGTGGAATATCTGAATGAGATCGTGGAGGAATACAAAATGTATGCAAATGAACATCAGTCAATCGTAAACGCAACATTACGTTATGTGACAGCACCGGCTGATAATCAGCTGGAAGGAATTAAAAAATTCCTGATGGAAGAGTTTGATGCACATCAGGTTGAGCTTGAGATGATCCGGGATGAGCGTCTGGTGGGAGGTTTTGTCCTCGCTGCCAATGGCCGTGAATGGGACTGGAGCATCAGCGGACGGATCCGCGGCATGCAGGAGCAGCTCGGTATGATTCAGAATCAGGCTGAATTATAACAGGCAGAGTAAGAAGTAAAAGGTAAAAGAAAGAGGTGATAGGACAATGAGCGCTATCAGTTCACAGGATATTATTTCCATCCTGAAGGAAGAAATCGAGAATTACGATTTTGAGGCGAAGGATCGGGAAATTGGTCATGTCATCTGGGTTGGTGACGGAATTGCCACTGTCTATGGAATTGACCAGGCGATGTATGGTGAGATCGTTGTCTTTGAGAACGGCGTAAAAGGTATGGTACAGGATGTCAGAAGAAATGAGATCGGTGTCATTCTGTTTGGCCGTGATACAGGGATCAAGGAAGGAACCAAAGTAACAAGAACCAAAAAGAAAGCCGGAATTCCGGTTGGAGATAAATTTGTCGGAAGAATCATCAATGCCCTGGGTGCTCCAATCGATGGAGAGGGCGATATCGAAGAAGATGATTACCGGCCGATTGAAAATGAAGCACCGGGTATCGTGGATCGTAAATCGGTCAGCGTACCAATGGAGACAGGAATTCTTTCCATTGATTCTATGTTCCCGATCGGACGTGGACAGAGAGAGCTGATCATCGGTGATCGTCAGACAGGTAAGACATCCATTGCAACGGATGCAATGATCAACCAGAAGGGAAAAGATGTCATCTGTATTTATGTCGCAATTGGACAGAAAGCATCAACAATTGCAAAAATTGTATCCACATTGAAAAAGCACGGCGCAATGGATTATTCCATCATTGTAGCAGCAACAGCCAGTGATCCGGCTCCGCTGCAATATATTGCACCGTATGCGGGAACTGCCATGGCAGAGTATTTTATGTATCAGGGAAAAGACGTGCTTATCGTTTATGATGATCTGTCAAAACATGCGGTAGCTTATCGTGCATTGTCCTTGTTGCTGGAGCGTTCTCCGGGACGTGAGGCTTATCCTGGTGACGTTTTCTATCTGCATTCCAGATTGCTGGAGCGTTCCAGTCGTCTGAGTGACAAACTGGGCGGCGGTTCCATCACAGCCCTGCCAATTATCGAGACACAGGCCGGCGATGTATCTGCATATATTCCGACCAACGTAATTTCCATCACAGACGGTCAGATCTTCCTGGAGAGTAACTTATTCTTCTCCGGTATGAGACCGGCGGTAAACGTAGGTCTGTCTGTATCCCGTGTCGGTGGTGCCGCACAGACAAAAGCGATGAAAAAGGCAGCAGGAAGTATCCGTATCGATCTGGCGCAGTATCGTGAGATGGAAGTATTTACCCAGTTCAGTTCTGACCTGGATGATGATACCAAAGAGCAGTTACAGTACGGAAAAGGTCTGATGGAACTGTTAAAACAGCCGCTTTGCCAGCCGTTGGATATGGCAGAGCAGGTTATCACACTGTGGACCGCCACACACAAGATTTTCCTGAATGTGGAAGTTAAAAAAATCAAAGAGACCCAGAAGGGTATGCTGGAATATTTCAAAAATGCACATCCTGAGATCATCGCTGAGCTGAATGAGACAAAAGCTCTGTCCGATGAACTTGGAGAAAAGATCCTCGCTGCCGCCAGGGAGTACGTAAAATAGGAGGTCTATCATGGCAAGTGCTAGAGAGATACAGAGCAGAATGCAGAGTATCAAAGATACGATGAAAATCACCAGTGCCATGTATATGATTTCTTCGTCAAAGATGCAGAAGGCAAAGAAAAGTCTGGCAGATACGGAGCCGTTTTTCTTTGCGCAGCAGAATGCAGTCGCGCGTTTTATGAAGTCCGTTCCGGACACAAACAATATTTTTTTCGGAAGAGATATCCCAGATGACCGAAAAAAGCGCGGTTACCTTGTGATCACTGCCGACAAGGGTCTGGCAGGAGCTTACAACCACAATGTTCTGAAGCTTGCATCGGAACAGCTGGAAAAGGGTGGACAGAACAAACTGTTTGTGGTCGGTGAGTTAGGCCGGCAGTATTTCATGAAAAAAGATGTAAATATTGACGGAGAATTCAGTTATACCGTGCAGAATCCGACCCTTTACAGGGCGCGTCACATTGGTCTTCAACTGATTGATGAATATGTACGTGAGGAACTGGATGAGGTTTATATCATCTATACCAAAATGATCAATGCATTCAAGATGGAAGCGGATATGTTTCAATTGCTTCCGTTGCAGAGAGAAGAATATACACACAAAAATCTGAAAGGATACAGTGACAGAATGACATTTCATCCTTCTGTGGAATCAGTGCTGAACAGCCTGATTCCAAACGTTGTGTGTGGTTTTGTATATGGTGCGCTGGTGGAATCTTATGCCAGTGAACATAATTCCAGAATGATGGCGATGCAGACTGCTACCGATAGTGCAAAGCAGATGCTGCATGATCTGGAAATTGAATACAACCGTGTGCGTCAGGCAGCGATCACTCAGGAAATCACTGAGGTCATTGCAGGTGCCAAGGCACAGAAGAGTAAGAAAAAGTAAGAGAGGTGAAGCGATATGAATAAAGGAAAAATCGTTCAGGTCATGGGGCCTGTTGTAGACGTAGAGTTTTCCGACCATAACCTTCCATGCATCAAAGATGCACTCGAAGTTGATAATAATGGAAAAACATGTGTCATGGAAGTGGCACAGCATATTGGAAATGATACCGTAAGATGTATCATGCTTGCTTCCAGTGAAGGGCTTCATCGTGATATGGAAGTAACAGCAACCGGCGCAGGTATCACAGTTCCGGTAGGAAAAGCAACGCTGGGACGACTGTTCAATGTTCTGGGTGAGGCGATCGATGATGGAAAACCGGTAGAGTCAAAAGAAAACTGGTGTATCCACAGAGAACCGCCATCCTTTGAAGAGCAGAGTCCGGTTGTCGAAGTTCTGGAGACGGGTATCAAAGTTATTGACCTTCTGGCTCCATACTCCAAAGGTGGTAAGATCGGTCTGTTCGGTGGTGCAGGTGTCGGTAAAACCGTTCTGATCCAGGAGCTGATCCGTAATATTGCAACAGAGCACGGTGGATATTCTATTTTCACCGGTGTCGGAGAGCGTTCCCGTGAGGGTAATGATCTGTGGACAGAGATGAAAGAATCCGGCGTTCTGGAAAAAACAGCCTTAGTGTTCGGACAGATGAATGAGCCACCAGGAGCTCGTATGCGTGTAGCTGAGACCGGTCTGACTATGGCAGAGTATTTCCGTGACAAAGAACACCAGGATGTACTGTTATTTATCGATAACATTTTCCGTTATGTACAGGCTGGTTCAGAGGTTTCCGCATTGCTTGGACGTATGCCTTCTGCGGTAGGTTATCAGCCTACTCTGGCAAATGAAGTCGGTGAATTGCAGGAGCGTATCGCTTCCACAAAAGAAGGTTCCGTTACCTCGGTACAGGCAATTTATGTACCGGCGGATGACTTAACTGACCCGGCTCCGGCAACCACATTCGCACATCTGGATGCAACAACGGTACTTTCCAGAAAGATCGTTGAACAGGGTATTTATCCGGCCGTTGATCCGCTGGAGTCGAATTCACGTATTCTGGAGCCGGATATCGTCGGTGAAGAGCATTATGAGGTTGCACGTCGTGTACAGGAAATCCTGCAAAGTTACAAAGAACTGCAGGATATCATTGCTATCCTTGGTATGGAAGAACTTTCCGAAGAGGATAAGACAACGGTGTACCGTGCAAGAAAAATCCAACGTTTCCTGTCACAGCCGTTCCATGTGGCTGAGACATTTACCGGAATTCCAGGTAAATATGTACCGTTGGAAGAGACCGTCAAAGGTTTCAAAAAAATTATTGACGGTGAGATGGATGAGTATCCGGAATGGGCATTTTTCAATGTGGGAACCATTGACGATGTCATTGAAAAAGCAAAGAACGGCAATCATTAGTGAGGTGTGACTATGAGTACATTTCATTTAAAAATTATTGCATATGATAAGATTTTTTATGATGAGGAGGCAGCATCTGTTGTATTACCTGCAATTGACGGGGAAGTTCAGATCCTGACAAATCATGAGGAATGTGTCGTTGCATTGAAGACGGGTGAGGTTCGTATCGGAACACCGAAAGGTGAAATGATTCCGGCAGTTTGCGGAAGTGGCTTTGCAGAAGTTACTTCTGATAATCAGGTGGAAATTCTGGTGGATACGATCGAACGCCCGGAGGAAATCGATATTCGTCGTGCGAAAGAGGCAAAAGAGCGTGCAGAAGAACGGTTACTGCAGCATAAGAGCCGGATGGAATATTATCGTAATACCACATCGCTGGCAAGAGCGATGGCACGTCTGAAAGAAGCAAATAAATATCGTCATTAGATGTAGATAAGGAAGCCCTTGAAACAGTTCGTTTCAGGGGCGTTCTTTTTTTTACAAAGGAAGTAATCGTTTACAAAAAAGAACAAGGACTGCGGGTATAGGGGGTTGACAGCCCTGAGTAAGGTAAAGTATAATCTGGACTAATGAGTAAATGTGTATTTTTTTATAACTGAATAAAAGTTGTCATGGTTGAGAGAAATCTCATTAAAAGGAATCGGGTGAAAAACCCGGCAGGTTAATTCCTGCTGTGAGAGCAACGAAAGGAATCAGAACCACTGAATGAATCGGTCATTTGGGAAGGGATTCCGAGTAGGAAAGATTTACGTGGCTCGAGTCAGAAAATAAACTTGACAAAGAAATAAAAAAATTTCTGGTGGAATTAGGCAGAGGTTTATTTTTATGCCTTTAATTAGGCATTTTTATATAAATTATGAGAGGATAAATAGTTATTTGGAGGGGGAAACATGAAGCAAAAAAGAAAATTATGGAATCTGCTTATGGTTGTTGCAATCGTTGCAATTGCTGTGATCGGAGTTTTTTCTGTGGGAAAATTAAAAGGGTGGTTTGGAACCAATGGAATAACGGTGACGAAAGAAGATGGAACGGAAGAGACGGTCACGCTTGTGGCAAAGAATAAAATCGGAACCGTTAATGTGGAACGAAAAAATCTTGCATTTTCGTTGGAAAATGATGCGAACCTTCAGGATGGTGATATTCTGGAAACAAGGGAGGGCGCATCGATCGATATAGTATATGGAGAAAATACCCTGAGTTTTAATGAGAACAGCGAGGCAGAAATATCCATTTCTGAGGACGGAGTAGTTTCTGTTCTGTTAAAAACAGGCGAAATATTTACCAATGTGGAAGAACCGTTTGCTCTGAACGTTCATGAAAATGAAGTCCGTACAGAGAAAGGGGTATTTTTTGCGTGCGCACCGGTCGGAAGTGCTGAAATTGGAGTCTTAGATCAGCAGGTTCAGATTGGGGAGAAAGAAGTGGTTCAGAGCGGACAGAGAGCTTCTTTGCTTGCGGACGGTATACAGATATCAGAACTGACACTGGATTCTATGAATCCGTTCCAGCTTTCCAAAGCGAAAACAACGAACGAAACCAAATTATTATGTTTTAGCAACAGTGATATTGAACAATTAGAACGGCAGCGGGAAGAAGAGCAAAAAGCAACAGCAGAGGAAGCACTTGTCGCTGAAATGGCACAGGCTGAGCAGGGAAGCGCACAGAACCAGACGGGGACAGAACAGAAAACGGATGCATCTGCCGGAAATACTTCTGGATCACAGGCAGGAGGCAACACATCACAGCCAGGTTCTTCACAGACCGGAAACATATCTGACGCTGGAAGTGGGAATACAGTTACAAATAGCGGTGCAGCAGATAGTAACGGTGTTTCATCCGGGAATGCCGATGGAAGCAGCACGGAAACAACATCCATGAAATGTACGATTTCGATTCGTTGTGATGAGATTTTAAATCATATGGATGCACTGGAAGAGGGAAAAGATGTATATGTACCGGCAAGCGGATGTATCTTATCTTCGACACAGGTGACATTTGAACAGGGAGAAACCGTATTTGATGTCTTAAAACGGGCATGTAATAAAAATGGAATTGCATTGGAGTATTCATGGTCTCCTATGTACAACAGCTATTATATTGAAGGAATCAATAATCTGTATGAATTTGACTGTGGAGCTGCATCCGGATGGAAATATAAGGTGAATGGATGGTCTCCGAATTATGGCTGTTCAAGCTATACCTTAAAGGATGGGGATACGATTGTGTGGAGTTATACGGTGACAGGTTGATCTTAGTCGGAGCATGAATGCAGAATAAGCAGGGAGAGAGGGGAGATTTTTTGCATGAAAAATGCGTTTGAAAAATATCATCCTGCGGTCAATTTCGTTTTTTTTATCGGGGCGATTGTATTTGGGATGTTTTTCGTTCATCCGGCATTTCTGCTGATTTCCGTTGTTGCGTCTTCGTTATACTATATCTTGCTGAAGGGGCGCGACGGGATACGCAGTCTTGGTCGTATGTGGGTTTTATTTGTGGGAATTTCTGTATGGAATCCATTATTTAATACACAGGGAGCTACGGTATTGTTTCGCTGGATTCAGGGACGGCCATTTACACTGGAAGCTCTGGGATACGGTGTTGCCACAGGTGGAATGTTTTTGTCTATATTGTTGTGGTTTTCCTGCTACAATGCAGTGATGACCAGTGATAAGTTCATTTACATGTTTGGACGGATGATACCGACTATTTCATTGATTTTGTCAATGGTACTTCGGTTGGTTCCCGAGTTTCAGAAGAAGATCAGTACGATTTCCGGAGCGAGACGATGTATCGGAAAAGGTGCCGGAGATGGTGACCGTAAGGAGAAAATCATGCACGGAATGGACATTCTGTCGACATTAACATCCTGGGCATTGGAAGATGCCGCAATCACGGCAGATGCTATGAAGAGCAGGGGATATGGAAGTGGAGTGAGAACCAGTTTTCATATTTATCGAAAGGAAAAAAGAGACATCATTGTCAGCATGATCATGGGACTGGCAATTGTTCTTATTATAATCAGCATGGCAGGCGGAGGAACAAAAATACAGTATTATCCGACGATTCAGATTCCGGGCGGAAATACTTTCCTGTATATGGGAATGATCGGTTATGCATTATTTTTGTTTCTGCCTTCCATTATACAAATGGGGGAGGATATTACATGGTACATTTTGAAGTCAAAGATTTGACCTTTTCTTATCCGGGAGTCGAAAAAAAGGCACTGGATCAGATTAATCTCAAGATAAAAAAAGGAGAATATATTGCACTGTGCGGAAAGAGCGGAAGCGGAAAAACGACACTGATGAGTCATTTGAAAACCGTTCTGACGCCGCATGGAAAACGGACAGGAGAAGTTTGCTTTGAAGGAACACCACTGGATCAAATGAGCCAGTGGGATCAGAGTGCAAAAATCGGATATGTTATGCAAAATCCGGATAATCAGATTGTCACAGACAAGGTGTGGCATGAACTTGCCTTTGGTCTTGAGAGCCTGGGATGTGATCAGCGCACCATGCGGCTGCGTGTGGCAGAGATGGCTAGTTATTTCGGGATACAGACATGGTTTCATAAAAATGTAACGGAACTTTCCGGTGGACAGAAACAGTTATTAAATCTGGCTTCTATTATGGCAATGCAGCCGGAAGTGTTGATTTTGGATGAGCCAACCAGCCAGTTGGATCCAATTGCTGCATCAGATTTCCTGAATACCGTCAGAAAAATCAATCTGGAGCTTGGAATCACGGTGATTATTTCGGAGCATCGTCTGGAAGATGTATTTCCGTGTGCGGATCGGGTCATCGTGATGGAAAAAGGCAAAATTGTTGCGGATGATACCCCGAAAAAAGTGGGGGATGAATTAAAACGGCAGAACAGTGATATGTTGGCAGCTTTGCCGGCACCGATGCGTATTTGCTATGAAGTAGAAAGCAAGCTCCCTTGTCCGCTTACGGTCCGTGAAGGCCGTGGATGGATTTCGGATGAACTGGAAGGGCAGGAAATTACGTGTCATAAGCTGGAAGAAGAGGAAACCTTTGAAGAGGCAGAACACCCGGCGATTGAAATGAAGGAAGTATGGTTCCGATATGAACGGGAGCAGCCGGATATTTTAAAAGGTGTCGATCTGAAAGTAGAAACCGGTACATTATTTGCTGTGGTAGGTGGAAACGGCACCGGAAAATCCACAATGCTGAAGTCGATCAGCGGTATTGTAAAACCATATCGTGGAAAAATTTTCATTCAGGGAAAACGTCTGGATAAATATAAATCTCAGGAATTGTTTACAAATTGTCTGGCAATGCTGCCACAGAATCCGCAGAGTTTATTTGTGAAAAAGACTGTGCGGGAGGATTTGGCAGAAATGCTTTCTTTTACACATATGCATGGAGAGGAACTGGAGGAGAAAATTCTTGCAGTAGCGAAGGAATGTGATGTGATAGAACTGCTGGATGCTCATCCGTATGATCTGTCAGGTGGAGAACAGCAGAGAGCTGCCCTGGCAAAAGTGCTGCTTTGCAATCCGAAGGTATTGATTCTGGATGAGCCGACGAAGGGAATTGATAATTTCTTTAAATTACGGCTGGCAGAAATTCTGAAACGGCTGACGGGCAGAGGGGTTACTATTTTGATGGTTTCACATGATGTGGAATTTTGTGCCAAATACGCAGATAGCATATCTATGTTTTTTGATGGAAGTGTTATCACGACAAATACACCGCGCAGATTTTTTGCACAGAATAGTTTCTATACAACTGCAGCCAACCGTATGAGTCGTCATATATTTGAAAATGCTGTGACAGATGAGGATGTAACGGAACTTATTTTGTGCAACAAAGCGGAGTAATGGAACGAGACTGAAAATCGAACAGAATGAGAAGTAAAATAATAAAAGAGAAGGAGAAGGACAGAAGATGGGTGAAATAAGTGTACAGGAGAAAAAACGGAGTTTTTCCAAACGTATGATTCTTTCTGCACTTTTGATACTGGTTGCAATTCCGCTGACAATTTATATCGGATGGAATATTTCAGAACGCCAGTTTTATATTACAAGTTTATTGATTATTGTGTATACAATGATTCCGTTTTTCCTGGTTTTTGAAAAAAGAAAACCACAGGCGAAGGAATTGGTAGTGATTGCTGTGATGTGTGCAATTGCAGTGGTGTCGAGAGCAGCATTTATCTGGCTGCCGCATTTCAAACCGATGACAGCCATCATTATTATAACAGGAGTTGCACTTGGGGCAGAGGCAGGTTTTCTGACCGGTGCGATGACAGGATTTGTATCAAATTTTATTTTCGGACAGGGACCGTGGACACCGTGGCAGATGTTTGCGTACGGAATTGCAGGTTTTCTCGCAGGACTATGTTACAGATGCGGGATTTTGAAAAAAAAGCGTGTTTCACTGTGCGTGTTCGGAGGAGTTTGTGTCATGTTGATTGTGGGACCGCTTCTGGATACCTGTTCCCTCTTTTTTGCATCTTCTGAAGTGACAAAAGAGAGCGCACTTGCAATCTATGCAACCGGATTGCCGGTGAATGCGATACATGCAGTTGCCACAATTGTAACATTGGCATTATTTTCCGGACCATTGTTGGAAAAATTGGATCGTGTCAAGATGAAATACGGCATGATGGAGGAGTAGATATGCGATTTGATTCTTATCATCCTGCAATCAATTTCCTCTTTTTTACAGTAATGATTCTGGCGACGGTATTTTTTGATCAGCCGGTATTTCTGATCATCTCTTATTTGTGTCCATTTGTATATTCAGTGGTACTAAAGGGAAAAAAAGCGGCGATATTTGATCTGATACTGATACCGCTTATTCTGATTTATGCATTGTATTATGCATCCTACCATCATTTTGGTGTTACATATCTGAGACAAAATTTCATTGGAAATCAGATTACGCTGGAAGCTTTTATATATGGATGCACGATCAGCATGCGAGTGGCAGCGGTGCTTATGTGGTTTTTGTGTATACATGAAATCATTACCAGTGATAAAGTAGTGTATTTGTTCGGAAAAATTACACCACGTCTGTCATTATTTCTCGCAATTTTGCTGCGTGGTGTGCCGCAGCTGCGTGAGCAGGCAAAAAAAATCAATCTGGCCCAGGAGGGAATCGGAAGAGGTACACGGCAGGGGAATCCGGTGCGGCGGGTGATAAATACGCTGCGACTGCTGTCGATCCTGGTCACATGGACGATTGAGAATATGGTGCAGAGATCCGATTCCATGAAAAGCAGGGGAAGCCAGTTAAGAGGCAGGACAGCATTTTCTATTTATCGTTTTGACCATCGGGACAGAACACTCGTCATCAGTATGTTTTTTGGTTTTACAATTTTACTGATGGGTGTATTGCTGGATCAGACACACATTTTATACAATCCTAAAATAATTATGAACCGTGTAACATCGGTAAGTGTTTTGTTTTATATTATTTATGCATTTTTATGTCTGTTACCTATGGGATTACAGATAGTAAGTGTCTGCCGTTTTGAGCGGCAACGAAGGAAGATTACGGAAAACCGTTTTCGATAAACATATTAACATTGGTAGGCTCGGATCTTTTGGCTTTGTAATTTATACAGGCAATTCAGGGGCATATTACCAAGGAGAGGAGAAGGGAATTTATGAAGAAACTAAAAACAAGAGTCTTGTCATTTGTTTTGGCGATCACACTGGCCGTTGGACTGGTTCCGATGACTGCTGTAGCTGTGAAAGCGGAAACGGTTACTGATATCAGCAATGCCGCAGGACTCAAAGCAATTGAAAAAAGCGGAGGTGCTTACCGGCTGACGGAAGACCTCACACTGGACAACTGGACACCGATTTATCCGTCCGGAGATTTTACACTGGATGGAAATGGACATACGATCACACTTGCAGGAAAAAAGATGTTTGAGTCTCTTCCAAAAGGAGCAGTAGTCAAAAATCTAATTCTGAAAGGTTCTGTCAGTGAAACTAAAAATATAAATACAGGTGCCATCACAGGAGACTGTAAAGGAACCATCCGTAACTGTATGAGCAGTGCAACGGTAGATTTTAAAGGAACATCTCCCTATATTTACGTGGGAGGACTGGCAGGAAAAGCAACCGGAACAATTTCCAACTGTCTTGTGACTGGAAAGGTAACAGCCGGAGCGACTCCGTTTTATGGTGCAGTGACATCCATTGCGCTGTTTGAGAGCTGCACGATCAAAAACTGTATTGCAGTCGGCACAGATCGCATTGCAAGTGAAGAAGGATGGGATGGTGCAGAGGTAGTCAATGGAACAGATTGTACACTGATTGCAAATGCAGCAGATTTCAAACCGGATTCTTATGTGGACACATTGAATGCGAACTTGCAGGAAGGTGATCTGAGCTGGAGTGTGAAGGATGGTGTGCTGGCACCGCGTGCTTCCAGTCAGGAAAAACCGGATCCGGATGCCGAAGAAGCAGATCTGAACGCATTAAACGCTGCAATTTTGGCTGCAGAAAAGGCAGATGCGTCCAAGGTGTACACTGCTGATTCCTGGTCAGCTTTTACAAAAGCACTGGATGAAGCAAAAAAGATGCAGTCTGCAGATGAGAAAAAACAGAGTAAAGTTGTCAGTGTCACAGAAAATCTGAAAAATGCACAGAACGATCTGGCAGAAAAGAAACTGGAAGCGGTAGATCTGTCTGACAAAGAAGTGATCTCCATCAAGACAGCGGATGATCTGGAAGATTTAAGACCGGGAAAATATTACCGTCTGGATGCTGATATTACGATTGGAGACTGGTGGTTTGGTACATATAATACAATGAATGCAGTTCTGGATGGAAATGGACATACGATTACATTAAAAGGCGCTGCATTATGGAAAAATATCGGACCAAACGGTGTGATTCAAAATGTGGGAATTCTTGGTTCTGCAACAGGCACAAATGATATGGGTGCAATCGCAGGAAACTGTGAGGGTCTGATCATCAATTGCTGGTCCAGAGCAGAGATTAATTCAGCAGGACAGAACAATAACCGTAAAAATACCGGTGGTTTTGTAGCAAATCTGCTTTCCGGCGGAGCAGTGATCAACAGCTATGTGGCTGGAACTGTCAGTGCAAAAGGAACTACCGGAAATGGTGTAACAGGAGCAATTGCAGCAACTTCCGCAGCAAATACCAAAATCGGAAACTGCTACTGGCTGACAACTGTAAATGCGAATGGCTGCGGCACTCCGAATGGAACGGTAAGTGAATGTTCCGCAAAAGTCCGTGAAGATTTTTACAGTGAAGAGTTTCTTGGATTATTAAATCAGAAAAAAGGAAGCAATGGAAAAACATGGACAATTAATGAGGATGGCTGGGCACACCTCGGTGAGGCAGGAAACTTTGTTCCGCCACAGCCGGCAGAGCTTTGCTATACGGCATATGAGGGATATGGTTCAGGAGAAACTCTGTTCAGCGAGACAAACGGCCTGATCCTCTCCTTAGATGAAGTTCTTCCGGACGAAGGAGCTACCGTAAATTATTATGTAGGAAAATTCACATATCCGGGCTATGACGGAGAAATTGAATGGCAGCCACAGTATGTTAGCAGCGGACAGGGAAAACATAATGTTTTTCTGTCTGAAAATGGAGAATTACAGGTACTTGGTGCAGGTTCTCTGGATGTGGTAGCATACGATAAAAATACATGGAAAAAGCTTGCTGCATTTACAATTACGGTCAGTGATATCCAGGCAGAGAAGCTTCGCCTTGTCCCGTCAGGAAAATATGTGAAGGAAACAAAAAACGGAGCTTATGAAGTAGAAGGCAGTGGTATTGTAACATTAAATACGGAAGTTTTTGTAGATGGAAAATGGAAAGGTGCACCATCCAGTTTATTTGAGTATGAACTTACCGGAAAAGTATTTACTACCGGTGGAAATACTTTTTATGCGACAGAACCGGGTGTCGTGCAGGCAAAAGTAACCGGACTTGGAAAAACAGCACAGCTTGATATTACATCTACTTATGTGGCAACTACTTCCATCAAACCGGCAGCAAATGGTACTTATGTAGTGCATGAACGTAATGCAAACAGTGGAGAGCTGGGAGATTTCCTGGATCTGACACTTGGCAGTCAGGCAGGAACTGTCATTGTAGAACCGGAAAATGCAAGTTACCGTGACAGCTGGAAAATGAGTTCCAGTGATACGGATGTGGCAGAATATGTACAGGCTTTCCTGCTTGCTGTATTACCAAAGAAAGCAGGAACAACAACACTTACAGCAACTTCTTTAGATCCGAACTTAAGTGAACCGGTGACAGGAAGTTCTGAGATTTCCATTAAATATTTTAACCCGTTAACCAAGGTTTCTATGGAACAGGAAACCATTACAGTAGATGAAAATAAGAATCTTGTTTTACCGCTGACATTTACAGGAAGTGAAGGAAAAGAAGGATATCATGTAACAGAACCAGGCATGGTATGGACCTTTGAAGGAACAGGAGAAGTATCAATTACACGTTCTCCACTTGGAGAAATTGTTGGAGGTTCCGGAAGCAAAGAATACTGTGTCGCTACTACCGAATATAAGTTGACAGGTGAAAAAGCGGGAACAGTAACCGTGACAGGTACACCGGTTGATACTACCGGCGGTGCAAAACCGATTGTTTTCCAGGTAGAAGTAAAAGCAGGCGAGCAGGAAGCAGCCGCTGACATTGATAAAATTGTATCCGATGGTATGAAAGATGCATCCGCGGTTATTGCAAATGCATATAAAGAAGGCAATTATCAGTATGGTGATGAGTGGGTTGTATTTATACTTGCAAGAGAAAATAAATTGACTGCTGCTCAGGCACAGGCATACTTAAATTCCATCGAAAAAACATATACGAAGCCGAAGAGTTCTGCGTTGAAGCCGACCACACTTGCAAGAGTAATCTTAACGGTCAGTGCATTAGGTAAGGATGCATCCAATCTGAAGGGTATCAATCTTGTTCAGCTTCTGTGCAATCGCAAAATGATTGGTGAAGGAAGTAATGAAGCGGCATGGTCTCTGATCGCACTGGACAGCCGTGGATATGAAATTCCGAATGATGCGAAATGGAACAGAGACTCGATCATTGATGCTGTTCTGACCTTCCAGAACAAAAATGGTGGATTCGGTCTGAACAGCAATGAGAGTGCAGATGTAGATCTGACTGCGATGTGTATTCAGGGCCTTGTACCATATTATGGAACAAATGAGAAAGTAAAGACAGCAGTAGATTCCGCGCTTGCTTACTTAAAGAAGCAGATGGATCGCAATTGTGATCTCGGAACATCTGAGGGTACTGCACAGACTATCATTGCATTGACCGCTTTAAAAATTGATCCGTTAGATGAAGCTAGTGGTTTTGCAAAGAGCAAAGCAAGAAATTTATTAACTGCACTGGAAGCATATCGTGTGGATGGAAGCGGGTTCAAACATATGTTGAATGATGCAAAGGTAAACAATATGTCAGCAATTCAGGCAATGCAGGCTCTGGTTGCATATGACCGTTACCGTTTGGGAAAAACAGCATTATATGACCTGAAGGATGCAGAGAAAACACCGGATTACAATGGAGAGATTACGGTTCCGTCTGCACCGGGAACATCCGAAGATTTAGATGCTGGTAAAGTACCGGGAAAAGATAATGGCAATATTGGAAATAGCCCGAATACTCCGGATAACTCCAATACTCCAAATGCCGCAACAGCAGACAAGACACAGATTAATAATACGGTCAAAACAGGTGATGTGGCATCTGTCTGGTTCTTCTGTATGCTTATGATCGCAGCCGGTGGTGTAGCAGCAGGAACGGTTGTTTACAGAAGAAAAATGAGATAAACGTTCACGAGAATGTACAGTGATTTTAAGAAGCTTATGGCAGCTCAAGCTGTTCAGAATCACATACGAAAGCTCATATATGTTTAAAAATCTCGAAGTTTTATGTGAATCGCATGAAACTTCGAGGTTTTTTTTCGGAAGTAAATACGCTATAATAAGCACAGGAAAGAAAAGGACAGAGAAATGGGGATTTTACATTATGAAAAAAGAAGTAATGGTGGATATGACTTCCGGACGTATCGCACCGCAGATTTTGAGATTTGCGATGCCTGTGTTGCTGGGGCTGGTTTTTCAGAGAATCTATAATTTTGCAGATTCGTATATTGTGGGGCATTTTTTAGGGGATAATGCGCTGGCAGCGGTCAGTGTGGCAGGCGTCGGTATGTATCTGGTATTTTCGTTGATCATCGGTCTGACGACGGGTGTAACGGTTGTTATGTCACAGTACTATGGCGCAAAGGAAGAGGATAAAGTAGTAAAGACATTCTTTTCATCTATATTTATTGCACTTGGTATGACGATACTTGTAACAGTGATCGGACTGCTTATGACAAGACCGTTACTGATCGTGCTGCAGACTCCGGCAGAGGTGCTGGACGCGGCTGTTTTGTATTTGCGGATCATTTGCGCCGGTTCTGTCGGAACGATGTTGTACAACTGGATTTCTGCAGTCCTGCGCTCACTGGGTAATTCCGTGGTTCCGCTGATTTTTCTTGGTATCTCCAGTTTGTTGAATATTGTATTTGATATCTTATTTGTAGCTGTGATTCCTTTGGGAGTTGGCGGTGCTGCATTTGCAACCGTACTGGCGCAGATCATATCCGGCGTGGCCTGCCTGCTTTATGCATGGAAGATTTTGCCGATGCTGCGGATCCGCAGAGATAAACTGAAACTGGATACTTATATCGGAAAACAAATGCTGGTGTATGGTCTGCCGGCAGCGTTGCAGATGAGTATTATTTCTATTTCAGATATGACATTACAGGCGGTTGTAAATACATATGGAACGACATTGGTGGTGGCGTATGGTGTGTGCATCAAAGTGGAAGGGCTTGGAATGCAGGTGGGCGATGCTCTCGGAACGGCGCTTGGAACCTTTACCGGACAAAATACGGGGGCGAAGAACATCGAGCGGATCAAAGCCGGATTTCGCACTACATTTTTGTTGAATGCCATTGGATATGCGGTTGTATCACCGTTGATTTTCCTGCTGGCACCAGCGATCATGCGGATGTTTACTGACAGTCAGGAAGCGATTGGTTATGGTGTAGAGTATATGCATATCTTTGCACCGTTTTTGATCGGTGTCGGAACATTAAATCTGTTTCATAACATGCTTCGGGCAGTAGGAGACGTGAAAATTACCATCTGGATGGGCATCAGTGAGGTCATTACTCGTATTGGTTTTGCATTTTTGTTTTCCTGTCTGTGGGGATATTGGGGGCTCTGGTGGGTATCTCCGATCACCTGGTGGTGTGCAGCAGGTCTGGGCGGTTTGCGATATCTGAGCGGTGTATGGAAAAAGAAGATTAAAACGACGATTCCATCATAAATTTGAATGCGATTGGTTGAATTTTGATATTGCTGTGCTATAATAAAAAAAATTGATGAAAGAGGTGAATGTCTATGATATTAGTTGATAAAAAGATAAAAGAACGCCATACAGAGATATTTTCTGACAATTGTTATGACGAAAAATATGTTAATGCGGTATCATATGATCTTCATGTAAGCGGAATTGTTGAAAATGATGGAATAGTAAAATCATATGTGTTAAGACCTGGAGAAATAGTGTTTATAAAAACTGTTGAAAAGATACATATGCCGAAAGATTTACTAGGAAGAATCGGGGAGAAGAATTCACGAATGCGACAGGGATTGTGTGTTGCAGGACCGCATTATTATCCAGGACACGAAACATATCTTTATTTAAGAGTGCAAAATATATCTGCAAGTTCTATAAAAATCAAGGAAAAGGATGCAATAGCACAGATTTTCTTTGAGGAATTATGTGAAATTCCAGAAGAAACATATGACCAGCAGACAGATGCATCATTTAATAATGAGGAAGAATATTTGGGCTTAGCTAAATATAAAGATGAATATGAAGAAAGAATGGAAAATTTGAAAGATGCAAGTCAGAATTTGGATGAGAAAATTAATCATATTTATGCCAATATTTTAACCTTGATGGGTATTTTTGTATCAGTATTTTCGTTGATAATGGTTAATTTCACAAATATCAATCAAAAGATAATTGACAGAAAGTATATAGCAACAGTAAATTTGTCTCTGGGAATAGTGATTTCTTTGTTTTTGGGACTGATAGTGCTTCTCGTAAATCATAAAGAGATAAATAAAAAGGCTTTTATATTATACATAGTTGGAATTGTATTACTGGCTGTGCTATTAGCCTTTGTGATATAAAAATCTGCATTGACTTTTAAAGTGTGCTTTGTTATCATTGAATTCAGTGTGCAAAGCACACTTTTTTTCTGCAAATTTATTCAGAGCATATATTTGGAAGTATTTAGAAGATTTCTTGGAATACTTATAAAAACAGATCCGTATAGATTCAGTATAAATAAGATAAATATAGAAATTCTGAATAACATGTTTTTATTGGAAAGGAACTATATGAGTACAGTTTTATTTGAAGACTTAAATTTAAATCCGCAGATTCTGCGGGCTATCAAAGAAATGGGATTTGAGGAGGCGACTCCGATTCAGGCACAGTCTATTCCGGCTGTTATGAGCGGCAGAGATGTCATCGGACAGGCACAGACAGGAACCGGAAAAACTGCATCCTTCGGTATTCCGTTGCTTCACAAAGTGGATCCGAAACTGAAGAAGACACAGGCACTGATCTTATGCCCGACCCGTGAGCTTGCAATCCAGGTATCTAATGAGTTACACAACCTGGCAAAATACATGCATGGTATTAAGATTCTTCCAATCTACGGCGGACAGGAGATTGGAAAACAGATCCGTTCTTTAAAAGGCGGTGTACAGATCATCGTTGGTACTCCGGGCCGTGTGATGGATCATTTAAGAAGAAAGACCATCCGCTGTGATTTTATCCATACGATCATTCTGGATGAAGCAGATGAAATGCTGAATATGGGATTCCGTGAGGATATCGAAGAAGTATTAAAATATCTTCCGGAAGATCGTCAGACCGTTCTTTTTTCCGCAACGATGCCGAAAGAGATTATGGAGATCACAAAACAGTATCAGAAAGATGCGCTGACCATCAAAGTTGTAAAAAAAGAGCTGACGGTGAAAAATATTGAGCAGTATTATTATGATGTCAGAAGAAAAGACAAACTGGATATTTTAACAAGACTTCTGGATGTTTATGATCCGAAGCTTTCCCTTGTATTCTGTAATACAAAACACATGGTAGATGAACTGGCAAACGAACTGCAGAACCGCGGTTATTTTGCAGAAGGTCTGCATGGTGATATGAAACAGCAGCAGCGTGACCGCGTAATGCGTAACTTCCGTAATGGCAAGACAGAGATTCTGGTGGCAACAGATGTGGCTGCCCGCGGTATCGATGTTGATGACGTGGAGGCGGTATTTAACTACGATCTGCCGCAGGATGACGAGTACTATGTTCATCGTATCGGTCGTACCGGCCGCGCAGGCAGAACGGGTAGAGCATTTTCTTTTGTAAAAGGAAAAGAAGTTTACAAGTTAAAAGAGATCATGCGTTATTGCAAGACCAAGATCTATGCACAGCCGATTCCGTCCATGCGTGACGTAGAGGAAGCCAAATGCGAAAAAATCATGGATCAGTTAGACCAGATCATCGAAAATGAAGATCTGACTAAGATGGTAAATATGATCGAATCTCAGATCAATAACGGTGATTATACGGCAATGGATCTGGCAGCAGCCTTTTTATATCAGGCACTTGGAAAAGCAGAGCGCGAAGGTGTGAAACAGGATAATTTCGATTTCTCTGATACCGGTGCAGAAGATGGCATGGTTCGTCTCTTTATCAACATTGGTAAAAAACAGCGCGTGCGTCCGGGAGATATCCTTGGAGCAGTTGCCGGAGAGTCCGGAATGCCGGGTGATCTGGTAGGAGCTATTGATATGTTTGACAGCTATACATTTGTGGAAGTTCCGAGAGAGTATGGAGCGGCTGTATTGAAAGCAATGAAAAATGCCAAGATCAAAGGAAAGAGCATTAATGTAGAGCCGGCCAATGCGAAATAAGAAGCTGTGAAGCGGCGGCATTTAGGTATTGAAACAGCAGAGATTTAGGTCGTGAAAGAAAAAAGGAATGAATTGCATCTTTCGGGCTAAGACGCCCGTTCGAATGAAATTCATTCCTTTTTTCTATGCTAGACTGCAATCTGCCGCAGTGTCAGTTAATGAGCCGCCGCAGGAGGAAAAGCTGTGATGTTTCTTCTTATGTAAATTGGAACTGAGAAGATAGAAAATTGTTCGTGTCTGCATTCAATTCTTTCCGACAGTTCCTTTATATAAAAAATTCACATCACTTTCCAGCTTTTTTCAGGGCTTTCAGTGCCTGGCCTCCCATCGGGTAGAGTGCGATCAGATTGAAGATGGTCATAAGGCCAACACCTACGTCACCGAGATCCCATACTGTGGTGTAGGCTGCAAGTCCTCCGATGAAGAGCATTACAAGAGCCACGATTTTGTAGGCAGTTTGGTAACACCATTTATTTCCGAACAGGTAGGCTACGTTGGAGCGGGCATAGAACAGAATTCCGATGAAGGTGGAAAAACTGAACATTGCCAGAGTAGCTGCAATAAAGATTGTTCCAAATGTTCCAAGGTGGTACTGCATAGCAGTCTGCAGCAGATCCATGCCGACAAGCCCGTTGGTGAGTTCCTGTGGTACGAGAAGCAGGATCATTGCAGTACAGGTACAAATCACAATGGTATCAATAAATACGCCCAGTGACTGTACCAGACCAATTTTAACAGCGTCATCGCTTTTTGCAGCAGCTGCCGCACATGGTGCAGAACCGGAACCGGCTTCATTGGAAAACAGTCCTCGTTTTACACCATTCATTAATACAGCACCGAAACCGCCGGCTGCAATCTGGCGGAAACCGAATGCTTCCTGAAAAATACGTGCAAAAACGTCCGGCATCTGTCCGAGATGTGTAAGAATGATAATGACAGTAAAAATAAAGTATGCACATGCCATGATTGGAACCATGATGTCCAAAACTTTTACAGTTGCATTTTTCCGAAGTACAATAATTGCAGCAAGAACAACAAGGATGATAGTCGTTGCCAGTGGCGGGATGGAAAATGCATTTTCAAAGGCAGAGGTAACAGAATTGCTGATTACCTGACTGATGCCGCACCAGCAGATAAGGCCGGAAATTGCAAAAAGTACAGCAAGTACGGAGTATTTGCGATAAGTACCGTCTTTTCTTTTTGCAAAAAAATGATGCATATAATAAGCAGGTCCGCCATGGTATCCACCATAGAGCGGATCTTTTTCTTTGTGGAGCTGTGCCAGGGTACCTTCAATAAAAGCAGTAGAAGAACCAAGCAGTGCGGTGATCCACATCCAGAATACAGCACCGGCACCTCCGGCGGAGATAGCTGCGACAACACCTACCAGATTACCCATGCCGACGCGGGTAGCCGTGGAGACGATCAGTGTCTGAAATGAAGACAGACCGCCGTGTTTGTCTTTTTTTTCATTTAAGGCACGAACCATATCCGGAAAAAGGCGGATCGGCAGGAATTTTGTCCGAATGGTAAAATAGATTCCGGTTGGAATCAGTAAAATAACGAGAAGCGGAAGACCTAATGTTCCGCCTCCGGGCAATGGAAGCGTGACCAGATCACCCCATAAAAAGTTGTACACAAGTTCAATAATTGTTGTCATAATGTCCCCCTTAGTTTTACAGATAAATAATGAATCGGTTTTGTATTTCATCGGAAAATCCGCTGTTCGGATTTTGTTTCATATCTGTAATTAGTAAATGATAAAGGCAAGTATAGCATATATCTCTGAAAACATCAACACTTTAAAGCGCGAAACTTTAAAGCAAAAAACTATATGCTATAGTTCACTCGTGCCATTCGCAAATTCAAGAATGTCTCTGCAATCCTGCCGGAGATAAAAAACGAGATTCCGAATGCGGTTTACATTCGGAATCTCATTTCCTAATTTACAGATACTTCTCCGGCAAGGACTTTTTTGTAATCCTCATAATTCTTCTTCAGAAGTTCCGGGGTATTCAGTTCATATGGACATTTTTTTATGCACTGGCTGCATTCCAGACAGTTCTCAATTTTTTTCATTTCTTCCTGCATCTGCGGAGTCAGCCAGTCGGCACTCGGTGCGCGGCGCAGCATGAGGGACATGCGGGCACACTGATTGATCATAATGCCAGCAGGACATGGCATACAGTAACCGCAGCCACGGCAGAAATCACCGGTCAGTTCCAGTTTTTCTTTTTCGATATAAGCAGAAATTTCTTCATCCATGGAAGGGGTATTTTCCATATAAGAGAGCCATTCTTCCAGTTCGGATATTTTCTGGATTCCCCAGATTGGCAGAACATTATCAAACTGTGTCATGTAAGCCATGGCAGCTTTGGAGTTGTGGATCAGCCCTCCAGCAAGTCCTTTCATGGCAATAAATCCCATGTTCTGTCTGGAACAGGCTTCTACCAGATGAAGTTCCTGTACAGAGGAAAGATAGCTGAACGGGAACTGCATGGTTTCGTACAGACCGGAAGCGACACATTCTTCTGCGATACCGATCTTGTGTGCAGTGACACCGATGTGGCGGATCATCCCTTGTTCTTTTGCTTTCAGCATACATTCATACATTCCTGTTCCGTCTTCCGGGCGGTAACACTGGTTGACACAGTGGAACTGGTACAGATCCAGATAGTCTGTCCGAAGTAAGTGCAGGGATGTTTCTAACTGACGCCAGAATTCATCCGGAGTCGTTGCGGCTGTTTTGGTGGCAATATAAATTTTATTGCGCATGTGTCCGAATAACTATTTTTTATTCTGAAATTTTTTATTATTTTATTCAGAAGATATTATCAGTTACAGATATTGTATACTGACAGGAAGCATGATGCAAGTTCAAGTCGAACCTGTTTATAAGATCTGAAAAGCATAAGATGTATCGAATGCTCATCAAGCAAAGACAAATGTACGTTGTATAAAGAAAAAAGCTTGCATATTGCAAAAACCTGTGATATGCTCTTATACGGATTTGTTGTTGAAATCAGATGCATATTTTTGGCATCGCAGACAAGTTCACTCTGGAGAGTCTTCGCATATGCGAAGCGCCGAAGGTGTCGCGGTTAAGTGATCGGATGATCTGTGTGTATCGTATGGATCGGTCCTTTCAGGTTATGACCGCTTATCTCTCAGGCAAAAGGACAGAGCATACCACAATATATGCATGTTCTACTCTTTAGAGGCTGATAGTTTATCAGCCTTATTTTTTATATAAAAAGGGAGAGAAGAAAATGGCAAAATTATTTAATCAAATTCTTACATCAATCGACGGTTTTGTATGGGGCGTTCCCCTGATCGTCCTCATTCTGGCAGTCGGTGTATTTTTGACCATAAGAGTCAAAGGTCTGCAGATCCGGCTTCTGCCACGTGCAATCAAGGAACTTTTTGTAAATGAAAAAAGTGGTGACAGCGGAGAAGTATCCAGTTTCGCAGCATTATGTACTGCGTTGTCCGCAACCATCGGTACCGGTAATATCGTCGGTGTTGCAACCGCGCTGGTAGCCGGAGGTCCGGGTGCGTTATTCTGGATGTGGGTAGCTGCATTTGTAGGTATGGCTACCAAATATGCGGAGTGTCTGCTGGCAGTGAAATATCGTACCGTTGCAGAGGATGGTCATATTGTGGGTGGCCCGTTCTACTACATTGAAAAAGGTATGGGACCAAAGTGGAGATGGCTGGCAAAGATTTTTGCGTTTTTCGGTGTCTGCGTAGGTTTGTTTGGTATCGGAACATTTACACAGATCAATGGTATCACAAATGCTGTACAGACATTTTTTGATCCGGATAAAACATGGACTGTGCATATGTTTGGAATGGATTATTCCTGGACAGTTGTAATCGCAGGCGTATTGTTATCTATCTGTGTCGCACTGGTAGTTATCGGTGGTATCAAACGTATTTCCAGTGTTTCGCAGGTTGTCGTACCGTTTATGGCGGTTGCATATGTAGTAGTTGTATTAATCATTCTGTTAACACATCTCGGAGAGATTCCGGGAGCGTTCAGGACAATTATTGAGAGTGCGTTTGGTCTGCGGGCAGCAGCAGGTGGAGCGCTGGGAGCTGTATTGATAGCAATGCAGAAAGGTATTGCTCGTGGTATTTTCTCCAATGAGGCAGGCCTTGGTAGTGCACCGATCGCAGCAGCCGCTGCACTGACCGATTCTCCGGGACAGCAGGGTCTGATTTCTATGCTGGGAACATTCATCGATACAATCGTAATCTGTACAATGACTGGTCTTTCTATCGTAATTGCAGGTACATGGAATATCGGTCTGGAAGGTGTGGCAGTTACTACAAAAGCATTCCAGATGACATTACCGTTCCCGGAACAGTTTTCATCCTTTATTTTGATGATCTGTCTGGTGTTCTTTGCATTTACGACGATTCTTGGATGGGATTATTACAGTGAAAAATGTCTGGAGTATTTATCCAATGGAAATCAGAAAGTAGTCAAAGGTTATCGTTGGTTATACATTTTGGCAGTATTTATCGGACCGTACATGACAGTTTCTGCTGTATGGACCATTGCGGATATCTTTAATGGACTGATGGCGATCCCGAACCTGATTGCACTGGTGGCACTGAGTGGTGTGGTTGTCAGTGAGACAAAGATTTATCTGAAACGTATTGGAAAAGTGTCATAAAAATTACTTTCATAACTTTAATATATGAAACGAAAATGTGGTATTTTACCTTCGCAGCTAACAATCGCCTGCTTAGGGAAAATACCACATTTTCTTTACTTGCGTTTTCTGACTTTATTCCGTAATATTATATTTTTTTAATTTATAATACAGTGATGACCGGTCGATATTCAGCAGCCGGGCCGCCTTTGCCTTGTTTCCGTTAGTCTGTAACAGTGCCTGAATAATAGCTTCCTTTTCTGTATTCTGTATCTTACGGGACAGATCATTCCAGGACAGTTCACTGGTCTGAGAGGAAGTGCTGATCGGTACTTTTGACTGTGCGGCAGAAATATTCGGTGCTGTCGACAATGGTGTCTGTAAACCGGATGGGGTCAAAGCAGAAGCGGAACCATCCGGATTTGCATGAACAGATTGCTGAACCAGCTCCTGCAGGAAACCACAGCTTTTCATAGTAATGGTACGGTTGTTGTTGATGGTGCACAGGCGTTCCACAATGTGCTCCAGTTCCCGGACATTTCCCGGCCAGTCGTAAGTCTGGAAGAGGTGAAGTACATCGGTATCAATGGAAATGACATGTGTATCGTGTTCGGCATTGTATTTTTGAATGAAATAATCGGTCAGTTCAGCAATATCTTTTTTTCGGTTTCGGAGTGGCGGAATTTTTAATTCTACGGTGTTGATACGATAATAAAGGTCGCTGCGAAAATGTTTTGTCTGTATCAGCTGTTGCAGATCCTGGTTTGTACAGCAGATGATTCTTACATTGACCTTGATCGTATTGATACCGCCGATTCGTTCAAACTCCTGTTCCTGAAGGACGCGCAGCAATTTGCTCTGGAGTGTCTGTGGCATTTCACCGATTTCATCCAACAGGATCGTACCGTGGTTGGCTAACTCGAATTTACCGGGTTTTCCGTTTTTGGATGCACCGGAAAAAGCACCCGGTTCGTATCCGAATAATTCTGATTCCAGCAGTTCGGTAGGAATAGCGGCACAGTTGATTTTTATATAAGGATGGAATTTGCGCGGACTCATTTCGTGAATGGCTTTTGCAAATAATTCCTTGCCGACACCGGTTTCTCCTGTGATCAGGATTGGCAGATCTGATGCAGCATAATCCGAAATGGTCTGTTTGATCTCAAGCAAAGCAGGAGAGTGACCGATGATGCGGTTCAGGCTGTCAAAATGATTCTGCAACATGTTTAATTCGTGCCGGTAGAATTCATTTTCTTTGCGGACAGCAGAAAGTTCACGATTCAGTTGTGTGACTGTGGGAAGGACATCCTGCATGATTGTTACGGCAGCAGCACCAATGACCTGGCCATTTTGAAAAATCGGCATGCGATTGCAGGCAACTGTCACATTTTTCTTCTGGGAATGGTCATAAAGAGTCATCAGGTGTCCGATGTCCGGTTTGCCGGATTTCAATACTTCAACCATGCGGGTTTTGGGAATCACATCGGTGACAGGCTGGCCGATGGCCTGTTCCCGCGGAATACCAAGGAGACTGGCATAGGATTCATTCAGATAAACAATGGTTGCATTTTTATCTATAATGATAAAATTTGGAAAAGTTTCCAATGCGTCTAATAATAATCTTGAAAGTTTCATTTAAAATCCTCTTTTGGGTAGTGAGAAAGGTTAAATTCAAGAATGCATTGGCATTCTTGCTGTGAGATGCAAGTCATGCAATGCATGACATGTTTTTCAGAATCAGTATGACACATAGGTGTGGAAAAAGCAAATAAAATGTAGAAAAGTGTAGGAAAATTAAACATGTATAAACGCTGATTGTGTTAAAAAATAAACAGTGTTTTTGCGCAAACCGCATAGATCAAGGCTTTTAAAAGTTGGCACGATTATTGCAATGTATTAGGTAACCTCTTGGAAACCTAAGCGATTCATCGGGCTTTTTTTAAGCTCAAATGGGGGTTTGGGTACTATGATAAAGCTCCGCATGAATGCAGGACGTAATTCTAAGAGACGATCACGAAACTATAATAACTATGGAGGAAAAGTAAAAAATGGATTTCGGATTAAGTAAGAAACACGAAATGGCAAGAAGCCTTTTCAAAGAATTCGCTGAGAACGAAGTAAAAC
>PPYE01275296.1_pt1 | contig 42071 bp, 42 predicted proteins | sample 1559881 | NCBI WGS metagenome assembly PPYE01 (sample SAMN08240022, study PRJNA423297) | Human gut metagenome, whole genome shotgun sequencing project. | reverse complement strand
GTTCCACAGAGTCACGGCGCAGCGGACAGGGAAGGGGAAAAACCACTTTTTCAGGAAATGGCGGGCGGCCATGGAAAGGAGCCGGCCCAGAAACTGGCTGTCCACCTGGCGGAGCTGGTCATCGTCGGCGGCGGTCCCCACCGGCAGGGCGTCCCGCCGGAGCCCCCGGAGTACTGCCAGGGCCTCCGCCCGGCCCTCCCCCTCGTAGCACACCAGCACGCTGCCATTGAGCGCACAGGTGACGGCCTCCCGCACGCCCGGACGGCCCAGGAGCAGGGCGGCAATGCCGTAGCCCTGCTCCTGGGTAAACGCATCCGGGCCGAAGCGCACCCGAAGGCGGCCGGGCTCGTCGTATGCGATGCGATATCTCATGGCTGCGTTACGCCTCTTCGGCGGTCTCCTGGGCCGCCTTCTGCTTGGCCTCCGCACACAGATCCTGAGCGTCTTCCTTCATGTTCTGGAGGGTCACCCTGGCGTCCTGCTGGAGCTTCATGCCCTTGGCCATGCCGGCCACGCAGAGCTCACGGGTCTTGGGGGACTTGGCAACCTTGGCTCCCACCAGGGCGGCGGCCACGCCGCCGGCAAAGCAGAGGATCTTCGGATTCTGATACCACTTCATGATTGGAAAACTTCCTTTCTCTGTCTGTCTGGAACATGGATGGGCTCAAAACAGTGGCGGGGCAGCTCGGAGACTGCCGCGCAGGCGGCCTTCCACGCCTCCTCATAGGACAGCTCCATCCGGTTTTGCAGCGTCTCGGCCAGTTTGTCCGTCTGGCTGGCCAGCACCCGGGCCCACCGGCAGCCGTCGTCGGTCAGGTGTACCTTGCCGTACCGCTCCTTGGTCACCAGGCGCTTGTCTGTCAGAATGGACATCATGCTGGTGACGGAGGCGCGGGACACGTCCAGGGTCTGGGCGATATCCTTGGAGGACACCTCCAGCCGGGCCTGCGAGAGGTGGTAGATGGTCAAAAGATAGCGTACGTTGGTATTGGTCAGCTCCATTTCTTACTCCTTGCTAAGGGGCGCCAGCCGCGCCCCGGCGTGTCGGCGGTTGCTTCTCAGGGTGGCACAGCCCGGACGAGGCGCAGTGGCCGCACCCTCCGCCGCAGGAGCCCCCGCAGGAGCAGGAGCTCTTGCCATGGCGGCGGTTGTAAATGCCCTTTCCCACAATGGCCACAAACACGGCCAAAATGATCAGGCCAATGATAATTGTTGGTGCATTCATAGGCGCTCCTTACTTGGCCGCGGCGGCGACGGCGGAAATGGAAAGGGTGTTCTCGTCGTACTTGTTTCTGCGGACAAGGAGGTAGACCAAGCCAACGAGGGCGGCGGCGGCGGCGATGGTGCCGATGCCGAAGGAGACCTCGCCGGTGATAAGCCCGCCGAGCTGGTAGACGATGAGGGAGACCACATAGGCAAAGCCGCACATATAGCCGATGGCGCCCAGGGTCCACCTGGCGTTGTTCATTTCCCGCTTGATGGCGCCCATAGCCGCAAAGCAGGGGGCGCACAGCAGGTTGAAGATCATAAAGCTGTAAGCGCTCAGGGCGGTGAAGTGGGTGCCCACGGCGGCCAGCAGGCCGGGGTCCTCCTCCGTCAGATCGGCGCCCAGACCGAAGAGCACGCCGAAGGTGGACACCACGTTCTCCTTGGCGATGAGGCCGGTAACGGTGGCCACGGTGGCCTGCCAGGTGCCGAAGCCCAGGGGCCGGAAAATGAAGCACACCGCGCCGCCGATGGCCGCCAGCAGGGAGGTGTTGTTGTCCTCCACCATGCCGAAGCCCGCCTCGGTAAAGCCGAAGCCCTGGAGGAACCAGAGGATGATGGAGGAGGCCAGGATGATGGTGCCGGCCCGCTTGATGAAGGACCAGCCGCGCTCCCAAGTGGCCCGCAGGACGTTGCCCACAGAGGGCACGTGGTAGGCGGGCAGCTCCATAACGAAGGGGGCGGGGTCGCCTGCAAACGCCTTGGTCTTTTTCAGGATGATGCCGGAAAAGATGATGGCCGCCACGCCGATGAAGTAGGCGGACACCGCCACCAGGCCGCTGCCGCCGAACAGGGCGCCGGCGAACAGGCCGATGATGGGCATCTTGGCCCCGCAGGGCACGAAGCAGGTGGTCATGACCGTCATCCGGCGGTCGCGCTCGTTCTCAATGGTACGGGAGGCCATGACGCCGGGCACGCCGCAGCCGGAGCCGATGAGCATGGGGATAAAGCTCTTGCCGCTCAGGCCAAACTTGCGGAAGATACGGTCCATGATGAACGCCACGCGGGCCATGTAGCCCACATCCTCCAGGATGGACAGCATCAGGAACAGCACCAGCATCTGGGGCACGAAGCCCAGCACCGCGCCCACGCCGGCAATGATGCCGTCCACAATCAGCCCCTGCAGCCAGGGGGCGGTGCCGATGCCTTCCAGCCAGCCGCTCACCGCCGGCGGCACAATCTCGCCGAACAGCACGTCGTTGGTCCAACCGGTCACCCAGTCGCCCACCGTGCCGATGGCCACATAGTACACCGCAAACATGACCACCGCGAAAATCGGCAGGGCCAGAATCCGGTTGGTCACAATCCGGTCAATCTTGTCAGAGGTGGTCAGGCTGTGGGCCGCCGCCTTCTTCTTCACGGCCTTGTTCACAACCCCGTTGATGTACGCGTACCGCTGGTTGGTGATGATGCTCTCCGCGTCGTCGTCCAGCTCCTTCTCGCAGTCGGCGATGTGGGCCTCCAGGTGAGCCTTCAGCTCACCCGTCAGATTCAACTGGGCCATCACCTTGTCGTCCCGCTCAAACACCTTGATGGCGTACCACCGCAGGTAACGGTCGTCCACCAGCCCCGCAATGGACTCCTCGATGTGGGCGATGGCGTGCTCCACGCTGCCCGTGAACACGTGGGGCAGCTCACCCGCCCGGTGGGACTTGGCCAGCGCCACGGCCTTCTCCGCCGCGGCCATGCCGCCCTCGCCCTTCAGCGCGCTCATGCTCACCACCTCGCACCCCAGGGCCTCCCCCAGCCTGCCGAGGTCGATCTTGTCCCCGTTCTTCCGCACCAGGTCGATCATGTTGACCGCAACCACCACCGGAATCCCCAGCTCGATGAGCTGCGTCGTCAGGTACAGGTTGCGCTCGATGTTCGTGCCGTCCACGATGTTCAGAATCGCGTCCGGCTTCTCACCCACCAGATAGCTCCGCGCCACCACTTCCTCCAGCGTGTACGGAGACAGCGAGTAGATGCCGGGCAGGTCCTGAATGACCACCTCCTTGTGGCCCTTCAGCTTGCCTTCCTTTTTCTCCACTGTTACGCCGGGCCAGTTGCCCACGTACTGGTTTGAACCGGTCAGGGCGTTAAACAGCGTCGTCTTGCCGCAGTTCGGGTTCCCCGCCAGCGCGATCTTAAGCTCCATAATCTCTCAGTCCCTTCCTTTTCCGCGAGTTTGATATAACTAATTCACAGATGCAGTACCGCTCCGCTGTGCCGCCTTTGGCGGCGCGGCCGTGTCCGGGGCTGCTCCCCTTAGGCGATTTCGATCATCTCCGCGTCGGCCTTGCGCACGCTCAGCTCATAGCCGCGCACGTTCAGCTCCATGGGGTCGCCCAGAGGGGCGACCTTGCGCACGTGCAGCGCCACGCCCTTGGTGATCCCCATGTCCATGATCCGGCGCTTGACCGCCCCCTCACCGTGGAGCTTAACCACCGTGACAGTGTCTCCTACCTTTGCATCCCGCAGTGTCTTCATGTTCTGTCTCCTCTCCTCAGATCATAACCCGGTTGGCCATAGTCCTGTCCAGAGCAATGCGGCTGTCCTTGACCTGCACAATCAGGTTGCCGCCCAGCTCGCTGACCACCGTAACCGTTCCGTCCACCACAAATCCAAGCTCGGCCAGGTGCTGGCGGATCTCATCCTTCCCGGTAATCTTCCGAATGGTCACCGTCTCGCCCTGCTTTGCCAGCGTCAGAGGCATCATCGTGGCTTCTCTCCCTTACAGGTTAACTCTTGCTAACCAATTATCTTTTATCAGGCGGTTAGTGTTTACTAACCGCCCAGAACAAATTGAGTTTACACCCGCTAACTCAATTTGTCAATAGTCTTCTGCATATTTTTCCCTCTGCACAAAATTGCCCCGGTGCGCAGAGCCGCACCGGGGCAATTTTTCGGTTCTATCCCGCGAAAAAGCGCAGCACCACCGCCGCCAGCAGCACAACCACCGCGCCAGTGGCCGCCAGATCCACGGTCAGCGCCAGCGTGCGCCGCCGCCGGACCGGCCGGGGCCGGCCGGGCACCTCCTCCCGCGGGGCATACTCCTCCGGGTGGGCGGCCTGCCGGTAGGCGGTGAAATCCACCACCTTCCCGCCCGCAGGCATCACCGGGCGGCGGGGCCGGGGGACAAAGGCATAGCAGACCGTCTCCTGCCCGCCGCTGGCCCTGCGGCCCGCGGCTTCTCCGCAGACAGTGAGTCGTTTGGCATCCAGACTGTAATAGATGGTCTCCATGTCGTTCCCTCCTGCATCGGTTTTCCAGTTGACAAACCGATTTTACTCCATGCTCTGTCCCATAGACCGGACCGGGCCGGCCCGGTCCCGCGCTCTGTCTGTATAGACGGGCTGGGTCGAAAAAAAGACCCAATGGGTTAAATAGAACTTTCGTTCGATTTAAGTATACAACATTTGTTCGATTTTTGCAAGCCCCATTTATGTACGGCAGCACAAAAAACGGGACAGCCCGCCAGGGCCGTCCCGTTTTTGGGAGGTTATACTATACAGATACCGATTTCTGCGCAAGATATAACTGTGCGTATTCTCCGCCCTTGGCCATAAGCTCCTCATGGGTCCCCTCCTCCTGAATGCCGTTGCCGTCAATGACGAGAATACGGCTGGCAGAGCGGATGGTGGACAGGCGGTGGGCGATGATGAGGGTGGTGCGGCCCTTTGCCAGCTCGTCAAAGGCGGACTGGATGCGGGCCTCGGTGACCGAGTCCAGGGCGGAGGTGGCCTCGTCCAGAATAAGAACGGGCGGATTTTTTAGGAAAATGCGGGCAATGGACACTCGCTGCTTCTGGCCGCCGGAGAGCATGGCGCCCCGCTCGCCCACCTGGGTCTGGAAGCCGTCGGGCATGTCCAGGATGTCGTCGTAGATCTCCGCCCGCTTGGCGGCCTCCACGATCTCGGCCTCGGTGGCGTCGGGCCGGCCGTAGCGGATGTTGTCGTAGATGGTGCCGGCAAAGAGAAAGACATCCTGCTGGACGATCCCGATATTGGCCCGCAGGGAGTGCTGGGTGAGGGTGCGCACGTCCTTTCCGTCCACCAGCACCCGGCCCCCGGTGACATCGTAGAACCGGGGGATGAGCTGGCACAGGGTGGACTTGCCGCCGCCGGAGGGGCCCACCACCGCCACAGTCTCGCCGGGCCGGACGTGGAGGGTGACGTGCTCCAGCACCGGCGGATCGGAGGGCTCATACCGGAAGGTCACGTCCTCCACCCGGATGTCCCCCTTCACGTCGGTGAGCTCCTGGGCGTCCGGCTCGTCCTGGATGTCGGGCTCCACCCGCATCAGGGCCACAAACCGCTTGAAGCCCGCCATGCCCTGCATAAACTGCTCCACGAAGGCGGAGAGCTTGCGGATGGGGGTGATGAAGGTGGAGATGTAGAGGAAGAAGGTGGTCAAGTCGATGAGATCCATCCGCCCCCGCATGAGCAGGAATCCGCCGAAGGCGATGACAACCACGGACAGGATGCCCATGAAGAACTCCATACCCGACTGATAGAAAGCCATGGCCCGGTAGTAGCCCCGCTTGGCCCCCCGGAACTGGTCGTTGGCCTGGTCAAATTTGGCGCTCTCCGCCGCCTCGTTGGCGAAGGCCTTGGCGGTACGCATGCCGGAGATGGAGGACTCAACCTCCCCGTTAATGCCCGCCAGCTTGGCCTTCACCTCAGTGGAGGCCCGCATCATCCGCTTGCGGCACAGGGTGGTGAACAGGATGAACAGGGGGATTACCGCAAATACGATCAGGGCCAGCTCCCACCGGATGGTGAGCATGACGCAGAAGGCCCCCAGGATGGTGATGGAGGAGATGAACAGATCCTCCGGGCCGTGGTGGGCCAGCTCGGTGATCTCAAACAGGTCGCCGGTGACCCGGCTCATGAGCTGGCCGGTGCGGTTTTTGTCATAGAAGGAAAAGGACAGATCCTGCATGTGGGAGAACAGATCCCGCCGTATGTCGGCCTCCATCCGTACCCCCAGCAGATGCCCCCAGTAGGTGATGATATAGTAAAAGCACCCCTTGAGCACGTAAGCCCCGGCCAGCACCGCCATTACCACGAAAAACGCCGTGAACATCTGTCCGGGCAGCAGCGTCTGCATGGAAAAGCGGGAGACGATGGGGAAGGCCAGGTCCACCAGGCAGATGCACAGGGCACACACCATATCCAGTGCAAACAGCTTCCAGTGGGGCCGGTAATAAGAGGCGAATATCCTCAGATATCCGTCCGTTTTCCACCTCTTTTGCTTCATTTGACGACTCCTCTCTGCAGGTCGATTGTCATATCCGGTCGAGCCGTGCGCCGCGCCGCCGGCATGGCCCTCTTATTTTAATGATATCCCGCCCCAATGTCAACCGAGCTTCCTCCTCCGCCTTGCAAAGAAGGGCTAGGCCGCTTATAATAGAACCACCAGAAATAAGGGGGAAGAACGATGGGTACACCACACAATGAGGCCGCCCAGGGGGCGTTTGCAAAGACCGTACTGATGCCCGGAGACCCACTGCGGGCCAAATTCATCGCGGAGCATTTTCTCGACGGCGCCAAACTGGTCAACAATGTCCGGGGCGTACAGGGCTATACCGGTACCTACCGGGACACGCCTGTGTCCGTCATGGCCTCAGGCATGGGCATGCCCTCCATGGGCATCTACTCTTACGAGCTGTTTCACACCTACGACGTGGACAACATCATCCGCGTGGGCAGCGTGGGCTCCATCTCTCCCCGGCTGAAGCTGCGGGATGTGGTGCTCGGCCAGGCCGCCTGCACCGACTCCAACTACCCCAGGCAGTACGGGCTGGACGGCACCTTCTCTCCCATCGCGGACTTTACGCTGCTGGAGAGCGCCGTGTCGGCGGCCCACCGCCTGGGCGTGGAGACCGCCGTGGGCAACCTGCTCAGCTCCGATGTCTTTTACCGCCGGACGGAGGATACTCTGGCCTGGGGCCGGCTGGGCGTGCTGGCCGTAGAGATGGAGAGCGCGGCCCTTTACTGCAACGCGGCGGAGGCCGGCAAGCGGGCTCTGGCCGTCTGCACCGTTTCGGACAACCTGCTGACCGGCGAGGCCCTCTCCACCACCGAGCGCCAGACCTCCTTCACCCAGATGATCACCCTCGCCCTGGAGGTGGCCGTGGACATGGCCGCCCGGCGCGCGTGAACGGGCGTGGAAAGAGCCGCCCATCAGGGCGGCTCTTTCCATGCGAAACAATAAGCGGGGGACATAACCCCTGTGGGTCATGTCCCCCGCTAATCTGGTGGACGATACAGGACTTGAACCTGTGACCTCCCGCACGTCAAGGCCAACACTGGATTTTTTATAATCTTTTTTAGTGGTTTATAGGCCTATCCGCTCTATTCCCGTTCTTTTTTAACACTCTTTGGATCCGGAGAATTCCTTTGCTCCACGGCCGTCTGTGGCTTGTTATGTGGTCAAGCCAGTGGAAAAAGGCAAGCACTCCAATTATACCCGAGTAAACAGAATATCTGGATCTACCCCAGTCAGGCCTGTAAATCGCTTATCATTTCATCACGCTATGGTTCATTATTATAGCTGTCTTATCTCTTTTCGTCAACCGATATGATGTAGATATTGCAGAAATTGCGCCGCTATAAATAATAAAACAAAGCGCGACCCTTTCCAGGCGCACCAAGGCGGAGAAAGGCGGCCCGCAAATCTGCAGACCGCCCATTCGTCATTCTGAATATTTGCATTACAGGACCACTTTCTGACTTCTCTCTAATAAAGTTCAGCAGACAGCGTGACTACCGCCTGGCCACCAATCCGGATTTTGGGTACCCCCTCCGAAAAGCTTAGGCGGCTAAGAATTTCAGAGGGCTTTCCCATATATTCCCCTTGAATGAAGCGGTTTTCCACATCTGTCTGAATGAGGCCATATTGATATAGATAGTAGGTAAGGGCCCCATTGGATGTACCGGTGGCGGCCTCCTCCGGGATGGCATACAGGGGTGCAAAATTGCGGCAATGAGCAGTTTCTCCCCGCTTCAGGCTGGGCCAAAACAGGTGAACGCCTACCACACCATATTTTCCGGACAGGCGAATCACTTCCGATTCATTCTGATCCGCCCGCTCCAGCGCCTCCTGGCCGGATACAGGCAGGAGAATATCACACAGGCCTGTACTAATTATTTTAGGCTTCATTACAGCCAATCCGTCATCTGCAGTAAGCCCGTACGCCCGGTAGAGCTCTGCGGCCTCTTCTTCGGAGAATATTTTGAGTTCTTTGGGGTCTGCCATATCCATCCAGACCGCATTCCCAGACACCTCAATTTCCAGCTTTCCAGCCAGCGTTAGAATCTGATAAATACCTGGCGTGATAATTCCCTCTTCCCGCAGTACGGTGAATGCCGCAATTGTAGCATGTCCACACAACTCAACCTCTCCGTCAGGCGTAAAATAACAAATCTGAAATTCTTTCTCAGAAATCCGCTTGATGAATGCAGTCTCTGAGTGCTTCAGCTCTGCCGCCAGTTTCTGCATCCATGTGGTCTCCGGCAGATCCTCCCCATTTCCTATCAGCACCACTCCAGCTTGATTGCCGGCAAACCTGGTTGCCGTGAAGGCATCTGCAACAAAAAGCTTCATAAGTCGATCCTTTCTCTTATTTGCTGAAATTCATCAGCAGGATCCCCCCAACACATACTGCAGCACCCAACAGCTTCTGCAGGGATACCCCTTCCCGGTAGAAAAGTACACCCACGATTAGCAGCACCACGGCGGTGCACATGTAGGCTGCCAGAGGCCCCCGACTGACCTGCCAGCCGCTGCGGTACATCAGCAGGTACCCCCCCTCGACTCCGATGATGACCATGCCAAGCACCAGGTTCAGCGGACGGATCTGACGCAGTTCTTCTCCTAGGGTTCCTTCTTTTGTGAGCAGCATCAAGACCGCGCAGATTAGACAGGACACTCCGTAGGAGGCAAACAGGCCGGTAAATGGATTCAGCTGGGGCGGCGTATTCTTGCAGAGCAGTTGATAAGCCGCATTGCAGGCCACTACCAAGATCAATGGGAAAATCAGCTTAATTTCATTCATGGTAGAAGCGCACCATTTCCTGCCCGTTAGCCCACATCTGAATCCGTGTGCTCCAGGATGCGGAATAAATCGCCTAGTACGCCGTAGGCCGTCTGATCCACCTCCGGCTGGAATACATGCTCCACAACCGAGATGCTTCCCATTAGATCCGTGGTGATGGTCACCATGGCGGCGGTTCCGTTGATAGATGCGTACAGGCTATCCGCATCCACCATCTGCGGTGCTACCGTCCCAACCGGTCGCCCGTTTTCCACCCATCCACGGCAGAGCAACTTGAATCGCTGATTCTGCCGCCGGGCCTCTACCATCTGCTCTGGTGTAATCCCCCGGATACCCTCGCGCTGAATTTCTTCCGGCGTGATCTCCACGTCCATCAGCACGTTCATCAGGGCGGTCAGCTTTGCCGCAGCATCCCAGCCATCCAGATCCACGGAGGGGTCAGCCTCTACAAATCCCCGGCGCTGTCCTTCCGCCACTGCATCCTCCCAGGAAATCCCGTGCTCCATCTCACTCAGAACATAATTGGTGGTGGCATTCAGGATGCCGCTGACCTCCAGAATTTTGCACCCCTTTAAGGTTTCATCAGTCAGGTTAAAGACGGGAACGCCATCCATTACAGTGGATTCATGATAAAATTTTACATGGTGCTCCCTCGCCATCGCCTTGAGCTCCCGATAGGCACGGGCGATCGGTCCCTTATTGGCCGTAATGACATGCTTTCCCCTTTGAAGCGCATGTTTGATGTGGTCGATGGCGGGCTGGCCAGTACGGATATTAATAGGGGTCAGCTCCATCATGACATCATAATCCACCTGGTCGATCACATCAAACGCGGTCTGCTCCTTTGTAAAAGGACGGGAGTCAATCTCCGCCGCATCCAACCCGGATGGCTCTACCAGCGCTCCCCGGCTTCTTGTGCAAACCGCCACAATTTCCGCCTTACTGTGATAGCGTTCCGCCAGAAAATCCCGGCGCTTTTCCAGCATCTGAACAAATGCCCGCCCCACATTTCCATAACCTACAAGCGCAATTTTTACTGTTTTCATCTCTGCCGCGATCCACGTAAGCTGCGCAGATCTTCGCCTCCTTTCTAATCTCCTCTTAGGGATAGGCAAAGCATCGATTTGCTTCAGAGGGATCACAATATATAGTATTTAAATTTTGCAAAACTTGTACTTTGCCCGTCCCTAATTGCATCTTTAAATATTGGTATCAATGTTTTTATGCGGAATAAGTACTTACTTTACTTGCGCACTACTGTGCTCAACAAAATTAGCCTTTACCGCCCGTAGCAGATCTGGCTCTGTCAACAGCTCAAATGCCATGCCTGCCAAGGCAAGTATACCTGTTTTTGTTGCCTGTCTTCCACCCTCCTGCACCGTCTGATCCGCAAATTCCTTAGTGTGCAGTTCCAGGCTTTCGCAGCCGGGCACACCAATCATTCCATGGAAGGTTGGAATCCGAAGACTTACGTTGCCGGCATCCGTGGAGACTTGGCAGTCTGGGGCAATGTCCACTCGCTGCCCGAGGGCCGCCATATTGCGTTCAAATGCCTCCATCAGGGGTTCGTTCAGCAAAAGCGGCTGAATCGGGCAAAGATACTGCGTCATCTTCAGTCGTGCCCCCAGCATGTCCGCGGCTGCCTGGGCACAGCGGTTGACTCGATCCACCGCATCCTGCATCTTCCACGCCTCATTGCTGCGGATATAGTAACGCAGGCTGGCAAAGTCCGGAATAATGCTGGGCAAGGTTCCTCCATTGTTGAAAATACCGTAAATGTTGGCGTCCAGGTACTGTTTGAGCTGATTGATACTGGTATAGGCCAAAACGGCAGCATCCAGAGCATTGACGCAGTCGCCCTCGCCAGCCTCTGTCGCATGACACTTTTTCCCATAAAATTCATATTGGATGGGATAACATCCCAGGCTCCTGATCCGGCAGCAGGTGCTCCGGTAGGGGTGGAGCATGAGGGCGACATCCAGCTCGTCAAAGGCCCCCTCCTCGGTGAGCTGCTCCTTGGTACAGGTGACCTCCTCGTCCGGGGTGCCGTATACCACCAGGGTGCCGCCGTGGGCGTCCACCACCTGCCGCAGGGCGGCGGCCGCCCCGGCGGAGATGACGCCGATGAGGTCGTGGCCGCAGCCGTGGCCCACCTCCGGCAGGGCGTCGTACTCGCACAGGAAGCCGATCACCGGCTTTCCGGAGCCGTACACCGCCCGGAAGGCGGTGGGCAGGCCGTGGAAGTTCTCCTCCACGGCGAAGCCCATCCCCGCCAGCCACTCCCGCAGCAGGCGGGAGGAGTTGACCTCCTCCAGGCCCGGCTCCGGATTTTCGTACATCTCCTTGGATATGGCCCACAGCTCCGGCAGGAAGCCCTCCGCTGCGGCCCTGATCTGTTCTTTCATGTGGTTGCCCTCCTGATTTTGTAAAATGTTACGGTACAGCTGCTGTCACATGGGCCCGAGCTGGATGGCATTGGCAATCAGCACCAGCACCGCGCCCGCCGCGAACTGGAGGCCCAGCAAGGGCACAAACCAGCGGGCCCACTTGCCATAGGGGACCTTGGCCATGGCCAGGGCGGCCATGAAGGTGCCCGCCGTGGGCACCAGGTTGTTGGACAGGCCGTTGCCAATCTGAAAAATGATACAGGTAGTCTGCCGGGTGATGCCGGCCATGTCGCCCATGGGCAGGAGGATGGGCAGGGAGGTGGCCGCCTGGCCGCTGGCCGAGGGGATGAGCAGGTTGAGGAAGCTCTGGAACACGTACATGCCCAGCACCGTCAGGGCGGTGGGCAGGGAGGTGAGCAGGCCGGAGGCGCCGTACAGGATGGTGTGGAGGATGTTGCCCTCCTCCAGCACGATCAGCACGCCCCGGGCAAAGCCCACCGCCAGGGCGCCGGTGGCGAAGTCGGCCACGCCCCGGCCGAAGAGGACGCCGAAGCCGTTGAGCCCAACCCGGCCCACGAAGCCCACGATGATGCCCATGCCCAGGAAGAGGGCGGAGAGCTCATTGAGGTACCAGCCCCACTGGAGCACGCCCACGATGAGCAGGGCGAAGGCGGCGCCCATGACCAGCAGCACCACCTTGCGGGTGCCGGTCAGCTCGGGCAGATCGTCCAGATCCACCTTCTCCTCCCGATGGCGGTCGAACTCGTACATCAGGCTGCGGGTGGGATCCTTCTGGATCCGCCGGGCGTAGAGGTACACATAGACCGCCGCGATGGTCAGCATGACCACCAGGATGATGAGGCGGAACCACATGCCGGAGTACAGAGGCAGGCCGGCGATGCTCTGGGACACGCCCACGTTGGCCGGCTGGACGAAGGAGCCGGCGTAGCCGCTGGAGCTGCCCACGATGGCCACCGCCAGGCCGGTGATGGAGTCGTAGCCCATGGCGATGCAGATGGGCACCAGGAAGGGGATGAAGACCAGGCACTCCTCAAACATGCCGAAGGAGCCGGCGGCGAAGCCCACCACGAAGATCATGATGGGGATGAGCAGGCCCTGCCGTTTGGAGGTCTTCTTGATGATCCGCCCGATGCCGGCCTCGATGGCCTTGGTCTCCGCCACCACGCCGAAGGCGCCGCCGATAACGAAGATGAAGGCTGCGATATTGGCCGTCTCGATGATGCCCTCCTGCACCGACATGAGGGCCTTCATGGGGGTTACCGGAGTCTGTTCGATGCGGTGGTAGCTGCCGTCCACAAAGACCTCCACGTCGTTTTCATCCACATAGGTGTCGTACCGGCCGGCCGGGACCACGTAGGTCAGGATGGTGCATACCGTGATGATGAGCAGGATCAGTGTGAACATGTGTGGGAAAGTGAAGCCCCGCTTTTTATGTTCCATGGCTTTTCTTCCTTTCTCTTCGAGAATGACTACTGGACATCTATGCCGAATCCGGTTTCGGTATGGTGGAGGCCGCCCGCGGTTGGAGGGATTAAACCAATCGGGGGCGACCCTTGTCTGGGAGGGTACAAATTTTACCCGAAGTTAGAATAAAGGAGCCCAGGGGAGCGGGTTATTCTCCTTTGTTGTAATGATAAGGGGTCAAGCGGTCCTGCTTGCGGAAGTGGTGTCCCCAGCATTCGGTGAGCAGTTTCCGGGCTGCATAGACAGAGGTAAGACTGGGATCTAAAGGCGGCGCCACCTCCACGATGTCGTAGCCAATGACGGGCAGATCGAACACACCACGCAGCAGCCCAAGCACCTGGCGGCTGGTAAGCCCACCGAACTGGGGAGTGCCTGTTCCGGCGGCATAGGCCGGATCCAGGCAATCCACATCAAAAGTGATGTAGACCTTATTCAGGCCCTTCATAGCGTTTTTGATCCGGCGGACACATTCGGCCACGCCCAGTTCGTCCACATCCCGGGCCGTCAACACCCGGATCCCCTGATTCTGGATGAACTCAAACTCCTCCACCTCAGCGGAGCGGATGCCCACCTGGAACATGGTATGAGGGTTGCTAAAGTGCTCCAGCTCCAGCGTGCGGCGATGGACGGAGCCATGGGACTCCAGGTCATCGTCCATGGCGTACACCAGGTCGGGGTGGGCATCGAAGTGGATGAGTCCGACCGGTTCCTCCACGGCCCGATTGATACCCCGCACAACAGGGATCGTGGTGGAGTGGTCGCCGCCAATCATGGTGAAAAACTTTCCGCTCTTTACGGCCCGGAAGGCCATGTCCTCCACTTGGGCGAAGATCTCCTCCCGATCCTTCCCTTTGGCGTCACCCCAGTCCAGGATCTTCAGATCCTCCATACCCTCGAAATCCTCGGTGGTGTTGGACCACCAGTAGGTCAGGTTCCGCAGGCACTCGGGGGCCTCCCGGGCCCCCGCCCGAGCCTGGACGCTACCGTCAAAGGGGGTGGAGAAAACAATCACATCGCAGTCCTCTACGGCGATGCCGGGCTTGTTGAGGCAGTGGTACAGCCCCGGATCCTGAATCATCTCGTCTACGGTTTTATGGGTAATTTTCATGGGTGCTTCCTTTCTCAGTTACTGGCTTCCAACATTTGAAAGGTAGCCAGATATTTGTCCACCTGGGCCAGACCGTCCCGCAGTTCCTTCTCACTACAGGCATAGCCCACGCGGATGCTGTTGGGTGTCTCAAAGCACTCGCCAGGGGTAACCAGGGTATTGTACTCGTCAATCAGCGTCTGGCAGAATTCCCAGCCATCCACTGGCAGATCGAAGTAGACCATGGCGGTAGTGCCGGCGGTAGGCTTGAACACAGACAACTCCGGGTGTGTCGCCACCCAGTCCTCCAGGATCTTGTAGTTGTTGCGCACAATCGTGCGGTTACGCTCCAGAATCTTGTCCGCGTGCTGCAGGGCGATGCCCGCCAGCATGTCGTGGACCACGCCGCAGGTAATGACGCTGTAATCCCTGTGGAAATGGCACAGCTTCTTGATCTCGGGGGCGTGGGAGACAATCCAGCCCGTCCGCAGGCCGGACAGGGAGAACACTTTGGACATGCTGCCCACGCTGATTCCCTTGTCATACAGATCCACGATAGAGGGGGTGGGGGAGCCGTCGTGGGTCAGGCCGCGGTACACCTCGTCGCACAGCACATAGGCGCCCACGCTCCTGGCGATGTTGACGATCTCCCGGAGCATCTTCTCGCTGAGCACCGCGCCGGAGGGGTTGTTGGGGTTGTTGATGTTGATGATCTTGGTCTTGTAGGTAACCAGCTTCCGCATCAGCTCCAGATCGGGCAGGAAGTTGTTCTCCTTGTTCAGCGGCACGGTCTTGACCGTGGCGCCGATGGATTCGGGGATGGAGTAGAGCTGCTGGTAGGTGGGCAGGACGGAAACCACCTCGTCTTCGGGCTCCACCAGGGACATGAGCAGCAGGTAATTGGCGCCGATGGCCCCCTGGGTCTCCAGCACCTCGTCGGGCTTCACAGTTTTGAACAGCTTGCTGACGCCGTCCCGGAACTGATCGCCGCCCTCAATGGGGCCGTAGGTCATCTGGGTGGAGAACATCCGCTGGATGAATGCGTCCTTGTCCTCGCCGGTGAGCGCAAACAGCTCATCCAGAGTCATGGGATTCACGCAGGTTTCCGCGATGTTGTACTTAGCAGTGGCCTCATATCTGTCGATCCACTGCTCCACATGGAAAGGTCTGATTTTCATGGCTGTTTTCCTCCTGATTTATAATTTGTCCGTTACAATTCCACGGTAACGCCCAGATGCTTCTGCTCCGCCAGATCGATGGCCAGCTTGGCCACCGCCAGATCCTGCAAGGCAATGCCGGTGGAGTCAAAGACTGTGATATCCTCCGGGGAGAGCCGCCCCGGCTTCTGCCCGGAGAGCACTTCGCCGATCTCGCCCAGAATGTCCGCCGGGTGAATTACACCTTTTTTCAGGGCCGTCTCAATCTCACCCACCGCGCTGGCCTGGGCGATATCGTCCACGAAGATGCGGGCGCGGGCCATAATATTTTCGTCCACTTCCTGCTTGCCGCTGGTATCCGAACCCATACAACTCAGGTGGGTCCCAGGCTTGATCCAGGCATCCTTCAGGATGGGCTCCCGGGAGGGGGTGATGGTGATGATGATGTCGCTGGCCCTGGCCGCAGTCTCAATATCCTCCACGGCTTCATAGCGGATATCAATCTTGCGGGCGAAGTCCCGGTAGGCGCTGCTGTCCGAGGCGTATCGGGAGAGAAAGTCCTCTGTCAGCTTCTGCTTCATGCCAGCGCTTACCCTGCGGGCGTTTTCAGGATCCAGGCCATCATAAATGCGTACCGTCTTGATACACTCCATGGCGGTCAGCGTGGCGGCCACCTGGAATACGCACTGACCGCCGGCGCCAACAATCAGCAGGTTCTCCGACTGCGGTCTGGCCAGGGCCTTGGCGCCAATAGCTCCGGCGGCCCCAGTACGCAGGCCTGTGAGGTAGCCCGCATCCAGCAAGCCCAGGGGGGCACCGGTTTCGCTGTCAAACACCAGAATGGTGCCGTACAGAGGGGGCAGACCGCGCTCCATGTTTTCCTCAAACCAGGATACCAGCTTCAGACCGTAAATACTTTCCGGCACCATGTTGCCGGACTTGATGTCCAGTTCGGCGGTTTCCGGCTCGAACTCATGAAATACCATCGGCCAAACCTCTGCCTGCTTTTTGGCCTTGCCGATATACGCGGCCTCTACAGACTGGATGACACGATCCATTTCCATAACAGATTTGATTGCCGTTTGATTCAGAACCTTGACTTGACTCATATACCGCTCACTCCTTCTTCATGCTGACGGCTGGGTATAGGTATGGGGATGACCGCCCTGTTGTGGTTGCATTATAACAGGCGTTTTTCCAAAATGCTTTGTTTGAGAAATCAAATTTTCATCAATATTTTAGACGCAGAAAAATTTCAGTGTATTTTTCTGTGCACACTGCCCAATCTGTGCTATACTAGTATTATCCAAATGCTGTCTGGGAGGGTTGGTATGGCAATTACTGTGCGCGATTTGCTTAAGCTCCCCTATTTCGAGCCCGTCACTGTGGTGGCCGGGCAGGCCGGATTGGACAGGGCCGTGACTGCGGCCGGGATCCTGGACTACGAATACGCTGAGGGGTACACTATGAAGGAGCAGGTCTTTCGGAAGAATGATCTGTTGGTCAGCAGTCTGCTCTTTGCAAAGGACGCGCCACAGAATCTGTTGAACATGCTTCAGGATCTGATTGATTTGGGGGCCACTGGGCTTGCCTACAAATCAGTTCTGATCGACACCCTGCCGGACGAGGTGCTTCGGTTAGCGGATGAACATGATTTTCCGATTCTGAAATTCGGTATGAACCTCTATCTGGAGGAGTTTGTCTTTCAGATCATGGACAACGTCAAACTGGAGCGTCAGCTTGCGGAAAAAGAGGAACTCCTCGATGCTTTGATCGCCGAAAACCTGCCAAAGGAAGAGCTGAACCAAGCTGCCAAGCGTATTGACTCTTCTCTTGGACACTATTTATACAGCGTATATATCTCAGGGAAAAAGCGGATGGAGTACCATGACTTTGAACGCCTCTATCGAGGACCCACAGGCGTGAAGCAGATTGACGATAGTGTTACCGTCTGTTGCTACCGCAACGGCTATTTCCTTTTGTTCCCCGGTGAAGCTGCGGAAGAAAAGCAATATCTCGACCTTTTTCGGAACGTTGCTGCTTATCTGGATCTGGGAGCGGATAAGTGCTGGTTGGGCTGCAGCACACTGGTACGATGCCCTGAAGGGTTCAGTAGCGGCATACAGCAGGCATACTTCGCCAGTATCTGTGCCCAGGCCCGCAGACAGCACAGTCAAAACTATTCGGACATGGGCGTATACCAGTTTTTGATCCCTAACCTCCGTTCTCCACACCTGCTGGACTACATGCGGCAATTTCTGTCACCTTTACTGGAGGGAAGGAGTGACAACAACGATGAGCTGCTGAGTACCGCTATTGCTTATATTTCAGAGGAAGGGGACATCGGAAATACAGCAGAGCGGCTATACTGCCACAAAAATACAGTTCGTTACCGCCTCAACAAACTGCATGAGCGGCTCTGTCCCAGTTCCAGCGACTCCGCCTTTTACGAGCAGCTCTCCATCGCGGTTAAAATTTATCTGCTCTGTCATCTGGACAGAATATAATTAAAAGCAAAGAAGCTGCAGTGTATTAAACACCGCCGCTTCTTTGCTTTTTACATTGTGGCTTTTTAGGGCAGCCCTTCTTATTCCCACGGGCAATGCCGCCCTACGAAGGGCAACAACATTTTAGCTGTGTTGCCCCTGTCTCCCGTATAGCTTTTCCGCGTCGGGGACTAGCGTCAAACAGGAGTACACCCAGCACCCTTGTGCTAATTTCCGGTAAAAATCAGTATGGTGTAGGCGCCGCCCATGAGTTATCCGGCCACTCTGACCATCACCGCGTCAGAAATTTCCTTGTAAAACAAAGGTGCCCCATACACATCTTCCAAGACCTAATGATGCGTATAGGATGCATCGGCATCGATTGCCCGGTGGCAATATTATATTCTTATGGCTTGATTGTAGCTGAGTTTTTATTGGAAGACAAGCCGGAAAATCTTTATGGGAGGGAATGTTAACCTGCTATACTCCCTGGAGTTGGATACTACACCGCATAAAATCAAAAGAACCGAAGCCGACCGCGCTTGATATGTACCCAGAATTCTGGACACATAAAAAATTGAATTAGGTGCACATGGATGCCTCTCTGAATTTTGTAGGAGGCATCCATTTTGTTTTCTCTTGGATTCTTTCGTTGTTGTAGTAATTTATGTAGCCGTCAACAGCCTTGGCAAATGTTTCAAAAGAGGAATACTCTTTTTCATGCCCGTAGAACATCTCGTTTTTCATCCGTCCAAAGAAGGTCTCCATGATGCAATTGTCGTAACAGTTGCCCTTCCTTGACATGGATTGAATGATTTTGTGATCTTTAAGTGCCTGCCTGAAGTACACGTGCTGGTACTGCCACCCTTGATCAGAGTGAAAGATCAGGCCATCTACAGAGGGAAACTTCGTAAAGGCGCCGGCCAACATTCTCTGGATCTGTTCCATATTGGCACTTTGAGATAAATCATAAGAAATGATTTCGTTTGTGTTCATGTCGAGTATAGGAGAGAGATAACACTTCCCCCACGAAAAACCGAACTGAGATATATCGGTAGTCCATTTTTGCATAGGAGCTGTCGTGCTGAAATCCCGGTCAAGGATATTCTCAGCAACCTTGCCGACCTCGCCCTTGTAGGAATGATACTTTTCCTTTGGGCGCTTTCCTGCCAACCCCATAGTGTGCATAAGCCGTTGTACCCGCTTATGATTGACCTTGTGGCCGCGCTTTATCAGTTCCTGATATACTCTTCGCACACCGTAGCGGCCTTTATGCTGTGAGAAAATGTCTTTGATTTCATCTGCCAAGCAATGGTTTCGAACAGCAACTTGATCGGCCTTGCTCAACTCAAAATAATAGGTAGACCGTGCCATCTGCATAGATTTCAACAGATATTTCAATTGGTATCCTTTTTCACGCAGCTCTTTGATGATCGCTGCTTTCTCGCCTTGAGTTGCGCTGCGTGCCTCTCTTCTCTCAAGGCGATCTCTTTTTTTATAACTTCATTCTCCGCCTTTATATACTCGTTTTCTGCCCGAAGCCGGATCAATTCTTCTCGTTCGGATTCATTCAGTGGCCTTGCTTCTTCCTTTTTCATTTGGGGTACCCCTTTACTTGGACGACCTTTTTTCATTTCTACCAGGCCATTATACCCCTTTGTTTTATAGTTTTGAACCCATTGATACAATAGTCTATCTTGAATACCGGCCTCGATTGCCACTGACACACAGGATTTTCCGGACATTACTTGGGATACTAGTTCCAGCCGTTCTTCTGGTGTCCAGTTCCTGTTGAAATTTTTGTGTTTCAGTGCTTCTGGACCGCGGCTATCCTCTGCTCTTACCCATAGTCTCACTTTATCCCGAAAGGATTTATCGCTAACACCTTCCGGCGTTTCTGGCCATTTTCCTTCTCGATACAGTTCTACACATTTCCTTTTGTACTCATATGTGTACCGCATAATAATACCCCCTCTACTGGGTGTCCAGTAAAGGGGGTACATATCAGCTGGTCAGCTACGGCTCTCCGTTTCTCATGACCGCTTCAGCCACGCCTGGAACTCTTCCAGGGTCAGCTCACCCCGTTCACAGGCGTCCTTTTTCTCCCTGGCCTTGGCGCTCCACTCGTAGAACACCGCCGGGTCGATCCGCTTTGCCTTGATCCAGGCAAAGCGTTTCTTGTACTCTCTGCGGTAAATTTTGAAGATCTCATCCTCACTCTTGTTTTTGTTCCAGAGGGCGATGGCGCCGATCTCCTTGCAGGTGCGGCCCTTGCTGTCCCGGGTCACCTCGCAGTATTCCGCGTTCGTCCGCCCGGTGAGGGCAAACCAATGGCCGCAGTTCTTGCATACCCGCATTTTGATCTCCCGCTTGACGCATTCCCGCACGCTGAAGTCAATAAGGTCATAGATGCTCCTGGGACACAGAACCTCCACAAAGCTGCGGCCCTCTATCCGCTCAAAGTCCATGAGCTGGGGGCGGAAGTGAAACACCTTCAGCGGTTCCCTCTCCCCCTGGGCGTAGTAGTCCTCCAGCTTTTTGTCCGAACGGCCCTTGCGTCCATCCATGTCCAGCGCCTTCTGGATCAAACCCAGCACCTGGTTCTGTATGGTGTGGATATTGCTGGGGATGTGGGTGATCTCCTTGTGGGGCAGCAGGTCAAGGATATTTTCGTAGTTCCGCCTCTGCGCTTTCTTGAGCCGCGCCCGCCAGTCCAGGCGGAGCTGCTGGAAGTAGATATGGAGTTCTGCCAGCTCGTCCAACAGCGGGAGGAGCTGCCGGGCACAACTCTCCTCCCTGGTGCGGTACAGCTCCATGAGCAGTTTGTCAAACTGCTTGATCTGCCCGTCATAGGCCCAGATGTCCAGATACAATAACCGCAGCAGGCTTTCCGGAAACGGAAAGTCTTTTTTTGTGAGCTGCGCTCGGCTATCCCCCGTCTCCCCATAGAGAAAATACTCTCTACCGTCGGCAAGATAAGCCTTGAATACATAGTCCGGCATGGTATGTCACCTCGAATAGACTGATTGTTTTATTTAATTTATAATTAGACTTGACAGCGGGTGCAAAGTCTGTTATGCTACAGATAGTCTAATTAAGATAATTTTATTTTAATTAGTCTACATCGAAGGAAAGAAAAAGTCAACCACGAGTTTGCCGCATGGCCGGCGGCAAGGAGAAGCATCTACAACAACTACGGCGGAGTAAATGCTCCGTCGGGAAAGGGAACAGGTGAACATTGCGTTTCCACGGATGGAACAGACAAGAGAAGCTCACACACTTCTTCTCACTCCCCAACGAGATCTTTTTGCTGGGGCTGGCACATGGAGAGCTGGCTGTCTACTGCTATCTGAAGTATCTGGAGAATCGGAAGACGCACCAGTGCTGGCCCAGCTACCGGAACATCGGGAAAGCGGTGGGCATGAGTGAGAACACCGTGCGCAAGTATGTGGCAATACTGGAGGAGCGGGGGCTCATTACTACGGCGTACACTACCATGCGCGCAAGAGACGGGCGGTCCATGAACGGGCATCTGATGTACACCATCTGTCCGTTCCACGAGGTGGTCAATGACCACTATCGCGTACAGATGGAAGCCCTGGAGCTGCAGGCCCGGCAGAAAAGCGTGGCGGCGCTGGCCCCTCAAAAGGAGGTGCCCGCGCAGTGATCACGTCAGAGTACAAGAGCTATGACGAACTGCCGCTGTTTCTCAACGCGAAGCAGGTGTCCGAAGTGTTGGGCGTGTCCCCGTCCAGCGGATACGAGTTGATGCACGAGCCGGGCTTCCCGGTGCTGAAGGTGGGCAGCCGGATGGTCGTGCCAAAGGAGCAGTTCATCCGCTGGGTTCAGGATCACACGGGAAATACCCCCTGTGCCCCGTTGTAAGCCCTGTGTGCCTCGATGCTGGGAGGGGTAGAGTCCCCTGCCCCTCCCGGCCGGTTTGGCCCGGTTTCGGAGGCCCTTCGGGGGACGAAGGACGAAGCAGGATAAAGGCAGGCGTCAGGTCAGCCGCTCTGCCGGTCACAACTGCCCGCAGTGCGGGCAGTTACGGGGGCCGAGGAACGGGGTCAAATCCAGAGGAAGAAACGGGTTCTGCGGTCGTTCTGCCGGAGGCCCTACGGACACGAGGAAAAAACGGGGGTCAGCCCCGGGAAAGGAGCCTGTTTATGAGCAAGAAGGAGAAATTCGCCCTCTATCTGACGCCGGAGAAGAAGGCCCTTCTGGAGCGGCGCTATCAGGAGGACGGAAGCCGGAGCCTCACCGGCTTTATCGAGCGGGCGATTGATTTCTATCTGGACTATCTCAGCGCCGGCGACGCCGGACTGTTCCTGCCCGCCTCTGTCAAGTCTTGTCTGGACGGCAGGCTGGATCAGCTGGAGGACCGCCTGGCCGCGCTGGCCTTCCGGCAGGCGGTGGAGACGGACCTGGTGGCCGGCATCCTGGCGGACACCTGTCAGCTTAGCCGGGAGGAGCTGCGCCACCGGCGGGCGGAGAGCGTGCACAATGTGAAGGCCACCAACGGCTGCATCTCGCTGGAGGGACGCGCCCGAGAAGTGTGGGAGGAGGGGGATGAGTGGCTGGACTGATCGTCAAGAGTCCCTACATCAAGGGCGGCGGTGCCGGCTACCTGCGGTACATAGCTACCCGGGAGCGGGTGGAGATCCTGCCGGATGGCCGTCCGCCCACCCGCAAGCAGGAGCAACTGATCGCAAAGTTGACAAAGGACTTCTCTGGTGTGAAGGAGCTTTCCGAGTACACAGACTACACCGAACGTCCAACAAAGGCCAATGCCTCGGTGCTGATCACCCGGGCACTGGAGGAGCACTGGGATGAAGTCCGCGCCTCTGATGGCTACGCCAGGTACATCGCCACCCGGCCCCGGGCGGAGCGATTGGGCAGCCACGGTCTCTTTGGTGATGAAGATATTGTGGATTTGGACGCTGCCATGTCGGAGGTGTCCGCATACCAGGGCAACATCTGGACGCACATTATCTCCCTGAAGCGGGAAGACGCGGCGCGGCTGGGGTACGATAATGCCAAAGCGTGGCGCACTTTACTCCGGGCCAACCGCCACGAGATTGCCGCCGCTATGAACATCCCACCGAATCACTTTCGCTGGTACGCCGCCTTCCACGATGAGGGGGAGCATCCCCACATCCACATGATGGCGTGGTCAACACAGCCGGGGGAAGCGTATCTGACGCGGGAGGGCATCCGCCGGATCAAGTCCGTGCTCACAAACCAGATCTTCCGGCAGGAGATGCTCCACACCTACGAGCAAAAATCCCAGTCCCGGGACGAACTGGTACGGCAGGCGCGGCGGTCCATGTCACAGCTTACCTGGGAGATGGCGGACGGGATCTGTAATTGCCCGGCGGCGGAAATGATAATGCAGAAATTGATGGTGCAGTTGGAAACTGCCAAGGGCAAGAAGTCCTACGGCTACCTGCCAAAACCAGTGAAGAAAACGGTGGACGAGATTGTGGATGAACTGAAGAAGCTGTCGGTGGTGAAACAGTGCTATGACCAGTGGCTGGTGCTTCAGAACCAGGTAGACAGCTACTATCACGACAGCCCCAGGGCGCGGAAGAAACTGTCCCAGGAGAAGGAGTTCCGGCAGATCAAGAACGCCGTCATCCGGGAGGCAGAGCGGCTCCGGCTGGGGGAGCCCACCTTTGAGGATCAGGAGATGGAGGGAATGGATGAGCAGCCTGATGATCGCCGGATGTCCTTTGAGTGCCAGGAACTCTGGCAATTCATTTTGGATGAGCGGCAGCCCTTGGAACTCCGGGATCAGGGGGTGGAGCGGCTGGAGTGGCTGGCAGAGCAGAGGGACATTCACGCCCAGTTCGTCATGGGCCAGCTCTATCGGGACGGCCCGCTGCTGATCCCAGATACCAGAAAAGCGCGGTATTGGTTTCATCAGGCGGTGGAGCGTGGGATGCCGGAGGCCCAGTACGCCCTGGGCAAGCTGCTCCTGTCCAGGGACGCGGAGGTGCATGACCCGGACGAAGGTCTCCGGTGGCTGCGGCGGGCAGCGCAAAAAAGGAATCCATACGCCGCCTATCGGCTGGGCAAAGAGTACCTGACGGGTGAGCATGCACCCAAGAGCGGCGAAAATGCCGTGCGCTGCTTCCGATCGTCCGCCGAGCAGGGCAACCCCTTCGCCCAATACATGCTGGGCAAGTTGTACCTGGATGGGGAAGCGCTTCCCCGTGACCAGGAGCAGGCGGTACAGTGGTTCCGGCGGTCAGCCGCACAGGGAAACCGGTATGCCCAGTTCTTCCTGGACCGGCAGAACGACCTCCGGCCGCCCGGGGTGATGCTCTCCGTCACCCGGCTGCTCCACCACCTGAGCCGGGTCTTCCAGGAGAACTCCATGCCTGCAACTAGCCCCGGCGTACTCCAAATCGACCGCAAGCGCCTGTTGCAGCTCCGGGAGAAGCGTATCGCCCTGGGCCACAAAGCGGACGACCACCCGGAGCAGGGCTGGGGCGGCATGAGTATGGGTGGGATGTAACCCCCTCAGAAATTGCGGCGCTATAACAAAGATAAGCGGCCTCCCACGTGGGGCGGGAGGCCGCGCAAAATGATCAACTCATGCTGAAATCCATAGAGGTGGCATGAGACCGCAGTGCAGTTGAGATACGCCGTTCAATTTCATCAATGGCAGCATTTTGTCCCAGGTGACTTTGAAGTTCTTTTTGCCGCAGAACTGCAATCCGCTCCTGTGCTGTTTGAACCTCCTCCTCAGACCACGGCCTTCTCCAATATCCCCGCAGTACAAAAGAAGGGTTGTCACGATCCATATTGCTGTCAAACAGCAGTCTCTGTTCCCGATCCCATATTGTGATGCAGGAAATCGCCGAGACATGCCTGAGAACGTCCAGGTTCTCCGAAAGCGATTGGACAACTAAATCATGTGCGGCCGCTGCAGTTGCCCTGGGAATTGTTCCGCTTTCGTCCATTTGATAAAAGCGGCCAGCTCTGGTACATCATTCATTCAAACCGCCGGCCATCTTTGCAATAAAGCGGTTGGCAAGATTAAATTGGCCCTCAATCTGCTCCAGCTCAGTCTCTGTTTCCGAGATCAGGATCTCCTGTTTTGCAGACCACACCAAGCCATACAAAACTGAGATGGGGTCTGCCTGATCGGTGATCCCGTGCTGACGCTTGAATCGGAATAGGTCTCCGAGAACAGAAGCACCCTTTTCCAGCAGGACCTCCTGCCGAAGGGAAAACTCATACTTACCCATGAAATACACCTCCATAAGTATGGGGTGAGGTAGTATCTGCATTGTAGCATAAGCCCGGAGTGGTTGCAAATCAAAATCAGGCAAATATTCCTCAAAGGCTGCCCCGCCGAAGCAATGGAAGGGGGTTCCCTTTGCAAATGATAACAGTTTGATAATTCTGGCTACTTGGTATGGCTATCCACAGGAAGGTGTGGTATGTTGTGTTGCTACAAAGGAGGCGATTTTGGATGGGTAAACGCAGACCATCCGGCGACGGTATGGTGCGGAAGCGTCCGGATGGCCGGTGGGAGGGCCGCATTGTGGTGGGCCACAAGGCCGACGGTTCCTCCATCTTCCGCTACCTCTACGCCGACACCCAGAAGGAGCTGACTACCAAGCTGCGGCAGAACATCGACGCCTACCAGGGTGTGGAGCTCACAGAGCAGAGCAAAATGACGCTGGCCCAATGGCTGGACCGATGGAGCACAGTCTACATGACAGGGGTGGTTCGCCCCAATACCCTGGAGGGGTATAGGCGGGACATGGACAACCATGTGAAGCCGTACCTGGGGAAAAAGCCGCTGTGCAAGGTAACGGCGGATGATCTCCGGGGGCTGTACCAGATCCTCTTGGAACGCGGGCGCAAGCTCCCCCGGAAGAATTGTGGTTCTGGACTGGCTCCGGCTACTGTCCGAGGAATCCACACCACCCTCCACCACGCCCTGAAAACAGCAGCGGACGAGGGCCTAATCCCTTTCAATCCTGCGGAAAAAGCGACTCCGCCCAGCGTGCCCAACGCACCCAAGCGGGTACTTACCCACGACCAGCTGGAGAAATTCCTGTGCGCAATTCAATTCGACCCTATCTGGCACGACTTCTTCTACACGGAGCTGACCACCGGCCTGCGGCGGGGGGAGCTGTGCGGGCTCCGGTGGGAGGACTTCGACGGGCAGGCCGGGACGCTCCAGGTACGCCGCACCATCCGCGCCAGTAAGGGCGGGGAGCTGGCAGTGGGGGAGACTAAGACCTATGCAGGACAGCGGACGATCCTGCTCCCCCACAGCACCGCCCAGCTTCTGAGGAAACGAAAGAAGGCTGCCCTGACCCAGTGGCTCTTCCCAGATCCTCTCCGCCCGGGGCGGCCGGTGAACCCAGGAAGCGCATACCGAAGACTTAAGGAGTTGTTGAAACAGGCCGAACTGCCCAGCCTTCGATTCCATGATCTGAGGCACACCTTCGCTACCCACGCCCTGGCCTCCGGGGTGGACGCCAAGACCCTTTCCGGCATTCTTGGCCACACCAAGGCCAGCTTCACCCTGGATACCTACACCCATGCCACCGGAGATATGCACCGGAACGCCGCTGAGATCGTGGGAAATGTGGTAACGGAATGGTTAGGAGATGAACTGACTGTATGGCAAAACGAAGGAAACGGGGCAACGGCAGCCTCCACCTGAGAAAAGACGGCCGCTGGGAAGGCCGGATTGTGGTGGGCTACGACGAAAAAGGGCTCCCCAGAACAAAAAACGTACTGGCAAAGACCAAATCGGAGTGCAGCGCAAAGCTGAACGCATTGAAGGCCAGCCTTCAGGGACCCCATGAACCCAAACAAGAAAAGCCAAAAGCGGACATGACCTTTGGTGCCTGGCTGGATCACTGGTATCAGAGGGAGTGCAAGCCTAAGATTCGTCCCAAGACCCAGGCGGACTATGAAAACCGCATCTACCAGCATATCATCCCGGAGTTAGGCTCCATCTCCCTGGCCAAACTGACTGCGGCGGACCTTCAGCAGTTCTACAACCGACTGAAGGAGGGAGGCCGGCTCCTGCGGGTGGAGCAATACGGCCCCGGCCTGTCTGATCGTATGGTAAAGAGCTGTCATGTGACTTGCCGGATGGCGCTGGATCAGGCGGTGGCCCAGGGGCTGATCTTAAAAAATCCGGCTCTCTCCTGCAAAGCCCCCGCGACACATCCAAGAGAGATGCAGGTACTGACAGGAGAGGAGATCCAGCGCCTGCTGATCCAGGCCAAAGAGGACGGCTGCTTCGAGCTGCTCCTGCTGGAGCTGACCACGGGCCTGCGCCGGGGGGAGATCCTGGCCCTCCAGTGGGACGATCTGGAGGGCCGGACTGGCACCCTGCGGGTGGAGCGGCAGGTTCAGCGCATCCAGGGGAAACTGGTGGTCTCCCAGCCCAAGACCCGGGCCTCCAGCCGGAGCATCCTCCTGCCCGCACCTATCCTGGCCATCCTGGAGCGATATCGGAAAAGTATTTCCTCCCGATGGATGTTCCCATCTCCGAGAAAAGAGGACTCCCCACTGGACCCCGCCGCGGTGCGGAAGAAGCTGTCCGCCGTGCTGAAGCGGGCTGGCTGCCCCGCCGCCCGCTTCCACGATTTGCGGCACACTTTCGCCACCAGCGCCCTGGAGCACGGCATGGATGTAAAGACCCTGTCCACAGTCATTGGCCATGTGTCCAGCGCCACCACGTTGAACGTGTACGCCCATGTGACTGATGAGATGCGGCAGAAGGCAGCGGACAAAATCGACCGGGCCATCACCGGGACAGAACCGCCGCATGAGGAAACACCGAAACCGCCCGGCAGAACTGCCTTCCAGCCGGTCAAGGGCAGATACCGAAAGCCGGGCACCGGTTGCATCTCCCGGATCAACGACCACCTGTGGGAGGGTAGGTACTCCCCCAAGGTGAACGGAAAACGCATGGCCCGGAATGTATACGCGAAAACAGAGGCCGAGTGCGAGGCGAAGCTGGCAGCGCTGATCCGGGAAATGAAAGCGGAGATCGCCGTCCTTCCGACACCGGGCAAAGCTGGCTGAATACAGCAAACCGCCCTTCGGAAGCAGTGCTTCCGAAGGGCGGTTTTTCCCTGTCTGTGGCTGGAAATGTGGTCAAAAAAATATGCAGGCACTCTACAAAAGAGTAAAGGCGCGAAAAAGTTAAGAAAAACCGCCGTTTTCTCTCGAAAACAGCGGTTTTATGGTGGACGATACAGGACTTGAACCTGTGACCTCCCGCACGTCAAGCGGATGCTCTACCAGCTGAGCTAATCGTCCAGACAGCGTAGATTATTATATCCGTACAAGCTCTATTTGTCAATACTTTTTTTGATTTTCCCCTTTTCAAAGGGGAAACCGGCTGGTATACTCGGATCAAAGTGGATTGGAAAGGGGTGGCGGGCATGCTCTGCCGACGGGTCTCTCTGGAGGAGCTCCATCCGGCGCTGGACGGGGGCGCCCCGGAGACGGGGCTGGACATATACTGCCGGGGCCGCACCGGCCTGCTGGCCGACGACGGGGCGCGGTGGGCGGTGCTGATCCTCCCCGGCGGGGGATACGAGCGCATTGCCCCGGCGGAGGGAGAGCCGGTGGCCCTGGCCTTTCTGGCCGCGGGGGTACAGGCCTTTGTGCTGTCCTACAGTGTGCTGCCCGCCCTCTGGCCCAGGCAATTCCTGGAGGGGGCGGCCGCTCTGGCCTGGATGCGGGCCAACGCCCCGGAGCTGGGCTTCCGGCCCGACCGGGTGGCAGTGTGCGGCTTTTCCGCCGGGGGACATCTGGCGGGCTGCCTGGCCGGCGGGTACGCCGAGCCCCTCCTGAACGAGCGGCTGGGGCTGACGCCGGAGCAGGTGCGGCCGGATGCGGCCATACTGGGCTATCCGGTGGTGCACGAGGCCCGCTATCTGGACCCCCTGGGTGGGGCGGAGGTGCTGCGGCCGGACCGTCGGGTGGGTCCGGGCCACCCGCCCGCCTTTCTCTGGGCCACGGTGGGGGACGCCACGGTGCCGGTGGAAAATACCCTGGACTATGCCCACGCCCTGCGGGCGCGGCAGGTGCCCTTTGAACTGCACCTGTTTCAGGATGGGCCCCATGCCATGGGGCTGGCCGACCGGGAGAGCGCCCGGGACGGGGCCCACTATAACGCCCACGCAGCGGCCTGGCATCCGCTGTGCATAGACTGGCTGAAAGGAAGAGGATGATGGAGCAGAAGGTGGTCCTGATCACCGGCGGAAGCCGGGGCATCGGCGCGGCAACCGCCCGGCGCTTTGCCGCCGGGGGCTGTAAGGTGGTTATCAACTACCACCGTTCCCAGGCCCAGGCGGAGGCCCTGGCGGCGGAGATTGGAGGCTGGGCGGTGCAGGCAGACGTGGCCGATCCGGTCCAGGTGGGAAGAATGGTTGACAATGTGTTGGATAAATTTTGTCAACTTGACATTCTGATATGTAACGCCGGCATTGCACAGCAGAAATTGTTTGGCGATTTGACCGATGACGACTGGCGGCGGATGTTCGCCGTCAACGTGGACGGCGTGTTTCACGCCGTCCGGGCCGCCCTGCCCCACTTCATCCACCGCAAGGCGGGGCGGATCGTCACCGTGTCCTCCATGTGGGGGCAGGTGGGCGGCTCCTGCGAGGTGGCCTATTCCGCCGCAAAGGCCGCAGTAATCGGCCTCACAAGGGCTTTGGCCAAGGAGCTGGGCCCCTCGGGCATCACGGTGAACTGCGTGTCTCCCGGGGTTATTTCCACGGAAATGAACGCCCATCTGGACCAGGAAGCCCTGGCCGCCCTGGCGGAGGAGACCCCCCTGGGGGCCATCGGCACCCCGGAGGACGTGGCGGAGGCTATCTGGTATCTCTCCTCCGACGCCGCCCGGTTTGTTACCGGCCAAGTGCTGGCCCCCAACGGCGGGCTGGTAATTTAAGTGTCCGTTTCACAATTTGTTCATATTTTACACAAGGGCGGTCTCTCACAGGCCGCCCTTGTGTATTTTGCTAGTTGACAATTTCAAGTGCACAGAATATAATTGTCAACAACTTCAAAGGAGGATACCACTATGAAAAAGACTCGCTTCCTGTCTCTTGCACTGACGGGTACTCTCTGCGTGTCCCTGCTGGCCGGCTGCGGCGGCAGCGGTGACGGCGGCGGGGCAGCCCAGACCCCCGACGCGGCCAACACCAGCGCCGTCCAGGAGAACACCGGCTCCGCCTTCAAGCTGGGCGGCACCGGCCCTCTGACTGGCGACGCCGCCATCTATGGCCTGGCTGCCCAGCGCGGCGCCCAGATCGCCGTGGATGAAATCAAAGAGGCCGGCGGCGACATTCAGTTCGCGCTGAAGTACGAGGACGATGTGAACGTCCCCGAGACTGCGGTCAACGCCTACAACGCCCTGAAGGAGTGGGGCATGCAGATCTCCCTGGGCTCCGTCACCTCCCAGCCCGGCGTCAGCACCTCCGCCCTGGCCTTTGAGGACCGCATCTTTACCATGACCCCCTCCGGCAGCTCCCCCGATGTCATCAGCGGCAAGGACAACGTCTACCAGATGTGCTTCTCCGACCCCAACCAGGGCCTGGCCTCCGCCCAGTATATCACCGAGCAGGGCCTGGGTGAGAAGGTCTTTATCATCTGGAAAAATGACGATGTGTATTCCACCGGCATTAAGGAACAGTTTGTGAAGGAGGCCGAGACCCTGGGCCTGGAGGTGGTGGGCGACGCCACCTTTACCACCGACACCGCCACCGACTTCTCTGTTCAGCTCACCCAGGCCCAGCAGGCCGGGGCCGACCTGGTGTTCCTGCCCATCTATTATCAGCCCGCCTCCCTGATTCTGAGCCAGGCCGACGCCATGGGCTACACCCCCACCTTCTTCGGCGTGGACGGCATGGACGGCATCCTGACCATGGACGGCTTTGACGCCTCCCTAGCCGAGGGCGTCATGCTGCTGACCCCCTTCAACGCCGACGCCACCGACGAGGCCACTGTCAACTTCGTGACCAAGTACCAGGAGCTCTACGGCGAAACCCCCAACCAGTTTGCCGCCGACGCCTATGACTGCGTCTACGCCTACAAGATGGCCCTGGAGGCCGCCGGCTGCACCCCCGACATGAGCAATGAGGAGCTCTGCGACGCCCTGATTGCCACCTTCCCCACCATTACCCTGACCGGCCTGACTGGCGACGGCGCCGGCATCACCTGGGATGCCTCCGGCGAGGTATCCAAGAGCCCCAAGGGCATGGTTATCGAGAACGGCGCTTACGTGGGCATGGACTGATCTCCAGTCCCAGCGTCCACAAAACACGGTTCCGGGAGGGCTGCCGGCACGGCCGGCGGCCCTCCCGCCAACTGCTTACACAGAACAAATGGATGATTGCGGCCGGGCAACGGCCCGCCATTACCCGGCCGCAATCATCCATGACAGAGAGGTGTGTGTTATGGTCTTCCTCAACTACCTGATCAACGGGATCAGCCTGGGCAGCATCTACGCCATCATCGCCCTGGGGTACACCATGGTCTACGGCATCGCCAAGATGCTTAACTTCGCCCACGGCGATGTCATCATGGTGGGCGCGTACATCTGCTTTTTCAGCATGAACGGGCTGTCCTCCCTCTTCGCCCCGGGCAGCCTGGCCGCGCTGGTGGTTCCCGCCCTGGCCGGCACGGCGCTGGCCATGGTGGTGTGCACCGTGCTGGGCATCACCATCGAGCGGCTGGCCTACAAGCCCCTGCGGCAGGCCACCTCCCTGGCGGTGCTCATCACCGCCATCGGCGTGAGCTACTTCCTCCAGAATGCGGCCCAGCTCCTGTGGAGCTCCAGCCCCAAGGTATTTACCCCCGTGGTGAGCCCATCCGCCAAGCTGACCCTGTTTGACGGCCAGCTCTCCATCTCCTGGCTGACCATCGTGACCGTCCTGGTGTGCGTGGCCATCATGCTGGCCCTCACCGCCTTTACCGGCCGCACCAAGATGGGCAAGGCCATGCGGGCCTGCTCGGAGGACAAGGCGGCGGCCCAGCTCATGGGCATCGACGTCAACCGCACCATCTCCATGACCTTTGCCATCGGCTCCGCCCTGGCGGCCATCGCGGGCGTCCTGTTCCTGTCCACCTACACCAGCCTGACCCCCACCACCGGCTCCATGCCCGGCATCAAGGCCTTTACCGCCGCCGTGTTCGGCGGCATCGGCTCCATCCCCGGCGCCCTGCTGGGCGGCCTGCTGCTGGGCGTCATCGAGACCTTTGCCCGGGCCTACATCTCCACCGAGCTGTCCACCGCCATCGTGTTCGGTGTGCTGATCATCGTCCTGCTGGTGAAGCCCGCCGGCCTGCTGGGCAAGACCGTCCGTGAGAAAGTGTGAGGTGGACGCGATGAGACAACTTGGACAGATGAAAAAATCCACCAAAAACAGCCTGTTTACCTACACGCTGGTCATTGCGGCCTTTGTGGTGGTGCAGGCCCTGCGGATGGGCCCCGGCGTGGGCGCCATGCTGGAGGGGCAGCTCATCCCCATCTGCGCCTACATCGTCATGGCGCTGGCCCTGAACCTGGTGGTGGGCGTCTCCGGCGAGCTGAGCCTGGGCCACGCCGGCTTCATGAGCATTGGAGCCTTTGCCGGCTCTGCCCTGGCCCTGGCTCTCCAGAGCACCGTCACCCTTTCCCCCCTGCGCCTGGCCCTGGCCATGGTATTCGGCGCGGTCATCGCCGCCGCGCTGGGCTTTCTCATCGGCATCCCCGTGCTGCGCCTCAATGGCGACTACCTGGCCATCGTCACCCTGGCCTTTGGCGAGATCATCAAGAGCATCATCACCAATGTCTACCTGGGGGTGGATGAAAACGGCCTCCAGTTCAGCTTCCTCTCCAACAAAAACGAGCTGGCCGACGGCGGGGTGGAGCTCATCCGCGGCCCCATGGGCGTGATGAACACCCAGCGCATCTCCACCTTTATTGCCGGCTTTGTACTGGTGCTGGTGGCCCTGGTGGTCATCTTCAACCTGGTCAACAGCCGCACCGGCCGGGCCGTCATGGCCGCCCGGGATAACCGCATCGCCGCCGAGAGCGTGGGCATCAGCGTCACCAAGTACAAGATGATCGCCTTTGTGGTCTCCGCCGCTCTGGCGGGTGCGGCGGGCACCCTGTACGGGTGCAGCCAGACCACCTTCGCCGCCACCAAGTTTGACTTCAATACCTCCATTCTGATTCTGGTGTTCGTGGTGCTGGGCGGCCTGGGCAACATGTGGGGCTCCGTCATTGCCGCCGCAGCCCTCACCATCCTGCCCGAGGCCCTGCGGCAGTTCTCCAACTACCGCATGCTGGTGTACGCCATTGTGCTGATCCTGGTCATGCTGGCCACCAACAATCCCACCCTGAAGGGCTTCTTCTCCCGGCTGTTCCACCGGGAGCGGGCGGACGCGCCCCATGCGGCGGCGGTGAAAGGAGGCGGCAAGCAGTGAGCAGCATAAAGCGACCCGAGACCAAGCTGGTCCCGGTGCCCAGCGTCAACAAGATTCCAGAGCGGGACGTGGATAAGAGCCCCATCCTGGAGGCCCAGCACCTGGGCATCGACTTCGGCGGCCTCACCGCCGTCAACGAGTTCAACATGGCCATCGGCCGCACCGAGATCGCCGGCCTGATCGGCCCCAACGGCGCGGGCAAGACCACGGTGTTCAACCTGCTGACCAAGGTGTACCAGCCCACCAGGGGCACCGTCCTGCTGGACGGAGTAGACACCCACAACATGAACACGGTGCAGGTCAACAAGGCGGGTATTGCCCGCACCTTCCAGAACATCCGCCTGTTTAACAACCTGAGCGTGGAGGACAATGTCAAAATCGGCATGCACAATTCCATCCACTGTGGCCTGTTCAGCGGCATTCTCCGCCTGCCCCGGTACTGGAAGGAGGAGAAGACCGCCCATGAGCGCGCGCTGGAGCTGCTCTCCATTTTTGACATGCAGGATTTGGCGGGGGCCAAGGCGGGCTCCCTGCCCTACGGCGCCCAGCGCCGGCTGGAGATCGTCCGCGCCCTGGGTACCAACCCGTCCCTGCTTCTGCTGGACGAGCCGGCGGCGGGCATGAACCCCTCTGAGACGGCGGAGCTGATGGAGAACATCGTCAAAATCCGCGACACCTTCCAGATTGCCATTCTCCTCATCGAGCACGACATGAACCTGGTTATGGGTATCTGCGAGGGCATCTGCGTGCTCAACTTCGGCCAGATCATCGCCAAGGGCACCCCCACGGAAATTCAGAACAACCCGGAGGTCATCAAGGCCTACCTGGGCGGCGGAAAGGAGGGCTGAGAGATGGCTGTGATGCTGGATGTCAAGAACATCAACGTCTATTACGGCGCCATTCACGCCGTCAAGGACATCTCCTTTCAGGTCAACGAGGGGGAGATTGTCACCCTCATCGGCGCCAACGGTGCGGGCAAGACCACCACACTGCAAACCGTGTCCGGTCTGCTCCACACCCGCACCGGCTCCATTGAGTTCCTGGGGCAGCCCATCCAGAACGTCCCCGCCTCCAAGCTGGTGGGCCGCGGATTGGCCCAGGTGCCGGAGGGCCGCCGGGTCTTTCAGCAGATGACAGTGGAGGAGAACCTGGAGATGGGCGGCTTCACCCAGCCCGCCTCCACCATCGCCCCCGGCCTGGAGCGGGTGTACGAGCAGTTCCCCCGGCTGAAGGAGCGCCGCCGTCAGGTGGCGGGCACCCTGTCCGGCGGCGAGCAGCAGATGCTGGCCATGGGGCGGGCCCTCATGTCCAACCCCAAGCTGCTCATGCTGGACGAGCCCTCCATGGGCCTGGCCCCCCTGCTGGTGGAGCAGATCTTCGCCATCATCAAGGAGCTCCACCGGGCGGGCACCACGATTCTCCTGGTGGAGCAGAACGCCCAGATGGCCCTGAGCGTGGCCGACCGGGGCTACGTGCTGGAGACCGGGCGGGTCACCCTCACCGGCCCCGGCCGGGAGCTGCTGGCCGACGAGGCCGTCAAAAAGGCATACCTGGGCGGTTAAACGGCAGCCCGGCGGAGCGCGCTCCGCCGGGCTGTTTTCCATTTCCTCCCCTTGACTGGCGTGCTATAATATGGTCAGCAAGGCAATATCGCCGCGTTGTGCAAGGAGGCGCTGATCCATACCATGCCCAATTACTACGCGCACCTGACGTTTGGCCAACGGGTGCTGGCGGACCTGCCCGCCGGCCTGTCCGAACTCATTGAGCAGGAGCGGGAGGCCTTTGACCTGGGCTGTCTGGGCCCCGACCCGCTGTTCTTCTACCAGCCCATCCGCCCCAACGCCGTCCGGCGGGAGGGGATCAAGATGCACCGCCGCTCCGCCCTGCCCGCGGTGGAGCGTCTGCGCCAGGCTATCGAGGACGGCGTACCCATGTCCACCGGCTACGGAGCTGGCTTCCTCTGCCATTTGGCCCTGGACAGCGCCTGCCACGGCTACGTGGACGACCGGGCCGCCGACGGCCCCATCTCCCACATGGCCATTGAGGGGGAGTATGACCGGATGCTGATGGAGCGGGACGGCCTCAATGCCGCCGAGCAGTCCCCACTGCCCAGCGCCCCGGCCAACCGCGCCGTCTGGGAGGCGGCGTCCCAGGCCTTTGTCCACGCCTCCCCTGACCAGATGCGGCGGGCCTACCGCTCCATGGCCTTCTTCTCCGGCTTCCTGGCCCGCTCCAACGGCCGCATGACCGGCAAGGTCATTGGTGCGGTGAGCCACATGCTCCCCATTCCCTCCGCCAAGGGCATCGCCCTGAAGGAGACGCCCCACCCCTCGGCGCAGGAGAGCAACGCCGACCTCAACCGTCTGCTGGAGGCGGCCATCCCTGAGACAGCGGAGCAGATCACCGCCTTTTTCCAGGCCATTTCGGCGGAAACTCCCGTGCCGCGCTGGTTCGACCGGGACTTCAAGGGCAATCCGCCCCCCATCCCCCAGCGCATCCGCTGGCAGGACATCCCAGAGCACTCCGTTACATGACAAGCGCCGCCCCCGCATTGTGGGGGCGGCGCTTTCTCATTGGGCCTCCAACAGGAAGGTCACCGGGCGCAGCCCGTCGGTACAGCACACCACATTGACCCCCTCCCGCCGCTGCCAGGGGGTATAGGAGGCACCGCAGGACAGGGCGGACACCGAGCGGTAGAGATCGATCCACGCCCAGGGGCAGAAGCCGGCGGGCATTTCCGCGCCCCCGGTATAGAGGAACTGATCCCCCTCCCGAAAGAAGTCGCAGACGCACTCCTCCGGCGGCTCGGTGAGGTGCTCCCGGATCAGATCGGGGTAAAATCCCTTGCGCAGCACAATGATTTTCACGTTCTTCATGGTGCAAGCTCCTTTCGCTCCTCCGGTTCGTTTTGAAACTCTGTCATAGTGCCCCAGAACCGCTTGGGCATCTGGGTCATGCGGCACCGGGGGTTCTCCCGCCCCTCGATGGCGATGGTGTCGTAAAACCGCCGCCACAGGCGGCGGAAGTCCCGCTCCTCCCGGCCGGGGGCGGCGGCGCGGAACGCCTCCAGGGGAACGATGGCCCACCGCCGGGGCCGGTAAAACAGCGCCTCCCGGTGGGTGCGGTCGTAGAGGACGAAGGACTCCTCCGGATAGCGGGCGCAGAAGTGGGGCCGGAGGAGGGGAAGCACCCGGTTTTTGGGGGCAATTTCCCCCACCAGCACCCCCTCCTGCTCGGAGAAGCGTGTGAAGCCCTTGAGCAGATGGGCCTCTCCGGTCAGGTGGCCCACCGCGCGGGTCAGCACTGCCACCCGGTCGTCGGTGAGATCCCGCACCACCCACGGCCCCCGGTCGTACCCCAGGCGGAGAAACCGCCACAGGTGGAGCTCCCGCTCCTCCAGGCAGGTGAGAAAGCCGTACACCGCCAGCCGCCGCCCCTCCTGCCCCAGCCTGGGGGCCAGGGAGCGGTACACCCGCTGGGCGCGGGCCTCGTCGGTGTCCACCGTCCGCTCCGGCCAGAGGGAAATCCGCCCGTCCTCCGGGGTGGAAAAGCTCATGGGCTCCTCCCGGTGGGCGTAGCTGGCAAATACACAGGTCAAAAAGCCGGCAAAGCTGCCGTCGTAGGCATAGGAAACCGGTGTCCAGTCCATGGCCGCCTCCTAACCCGTCTGCTCGAAGAGGGAGAGCTGCTCCGGCGCACCCTGGGTCAGCATGGGCCGCTCCTGGGCCACCAGGTGGCGGAGCACCCCGTCGGGGGAGACCCGCAGGCCCTCCAGGTACTTGCCGCCGCAGGTGAGGAAATACTGGGCCCGCTTGAGCACCACCCCCAGCTTTTTCAGCCCCGCAAAGGTGAGGGACGCGCACCGGCGGGCAACCAGGATGCGCCGGGCGGAGGTCACCCCGATACCCGGCACCCGCAACAGGGCCTCGTAGTCCGCCCGGTTGACCTCCACCGGGAAGAACTCCGGGTGGCTCAGCGCCCAGGAGCACTTGGGGTCTACCAGGGGATTGAAGTTGGGGTGGGCCTCGTCCAGCAGCTCCTCGGCCCGGAAGTGGTAGAACCGCAGCAGCCAGTCCGCCTGGTAGAGCCGGTGCTCCCGCAGCAGGGGCGGCTTGAAGTCCCGCCGGGCGGGGAGAAGGGCGCTGTCCGACACCGGCATGTAGGCGGAGTAGAACACCCGCTTGAGCTTGTACTTGTCGTAGAGAGCCTGGGTGAGGGTGAGGATGTGCCTGTCGCTCTCCGGCGTGGCGCCGATGATCATCTGGGTGGACTGCCCCGCCGGGGCGAAGCGGGGGGCGTGGCGGAACCGGGCCAGCTCCCCCCGGCTGGCCTGAATGCCATCCCGGATCTGGGCCATAGGGGCCAGGATGGCGGCCTTGGCCTTGTCGGGCGCCAGGCGGCCCAGGCTCTCCTCGCTGGGCAGCTCGATGTTGACGGACAGGCGGTCGGCCAGCAGGCCCAGCCGCCGGGTGAGGAGGGGGTCGGCCCCCGGGATGGCCTTGGCGTGGATATAGCCGCGGAAGCCGTACTCCTCCCGCAGCAGGCGCAGGGCCTCGATCATGGCCTCGGTGGTGCGGTCGGGGCCGCCCCACACGGCGGAGGAGAGGAAGAGTCCCTCGATGTAGTTGCGCCGGTAAAAGCCGATGGTGAGCTCCGCCAGCTCCCGTGGGGTGAAGGCGGCCCGGCGCACATCGCTGGAGCGGCGGTTGACGCAGTAGGCGCAGTCGTAGACGCACCGGTTGGTAAGCAGCACCTTGAGCAGGGAGATGCACCGGCCGTCGGCGGAGAAGGAGTGGCAGCATCCGGCGGCCAGGGTGCTCCCCAGGCCGCCGGGCCGGCCCGCCCGATCCAGCCCGCTGGAGGTGCACGCCGCGTCGTACTTGGCCGCGTCGGCCAGGATGGTCAGCTTGTCCAGCAGCTCCACACTGCCGCCCCCTCTCCTTTTTCTTTAGCTCTATTATATATCGAACATTTGTTTCAGTCAAGAGGGGGATAATGGAAACCCACCCCGGAGCCGAAGCCCGGGGTGGGTTGCTTGGTCACTCTCCCATGTAGGAGAAGTGCATATAGTCGTGGTAGCCCTCGGAATCGTCGCTGCTGTAGGCCCAGGCGTCGCCGCCCCAGCTCCAGCCGTGCTCGGCAAAGATGCGCACCACGGAGGAGTGGGGGGAGATGGAGCGGGGATTGGTTCCCGGCTCCCAGCAGCTCCCGGCCAGCACCTGACCGTCGCGGATCTGGTAGTTCTCGTTGGCGTTGATGTCGATGGCGGTGCCGCAGTTGTGCTCGCCGGTGGCGGAGTCGCCCCGCCAGGCGTAGCCGCCCACGTCGTGGATGGGGAAGCGCTCGGGATCGTTGTAGATCTCGGTGAAGATCTCCTTCACGTCCTCCGCCAGGGCGGCGTGGACGGAGAGGGTGAGGGTGGAGGACACCTTCTCCCCGCCGGAGAGCTGCCACACCGGCACGGTGACGGCCGTCATAGCGGCGGCGGCCTCCTCCTGGCTGGCAAAGCGGCTCTTGCTCTCGTCGCCGAAGAGAAGGATGTGCTTGCGGGCGTTGTCCCCCTGGAAGCTGAGCCAGAAGTCCTGCTTATAGTAGTCCTCATAGGCGGCCTCGCCCCGCTCCACCTTCTCCCAGAACTGCTCCTCCTGAATCTCGGCCCCGGTCATGGGCCGGAAATACAGGGTATAGCTGTCGCAGGCAGTGCTGGTATACGATGCCGTCTCCCGGTCGTAGTCGTAGACGTAGTAGCCCACGTCCAGCCCGTTCGCCAGGCTGGACAGGTAGGTACTCACCTCCGTCTCCACCTGCTGGTCGGGCAGGAGGGCCTCGCCGGTGTCGGCGTTCAGAATGTGAAGGGTGACGGTCTGGCTCTCGCCGCGGCAGCTATTGTCCACCTGCTCCAGTACCCGCATCAACAGCACCGCGCCGTCGCAGCGCTGAAGGGGATCGGCATAGCCGAAGGAGCCGTCCGCCTTGCCCTGGATGACGCAGCGGCGGGCCAGCTCGGCCACCGCCTCCTGGCGGAGGCTGTCCATCCGCCCCCAGTCCGACAGGGCTGTGGGATCAATCGGCTGATCCCAGAAGGAGGGGGTATATTCCTCCGGCAGAGCGTTGCAGAGCACCACCGCGGCATCCTGGCGGGTGACCGCCCCGGTCAGCGCGGCCTCGTCCAGCCCCTCCAGCAGGCCGGCGCTCCGGGCGGCATCCAGCCCCGCCTGATCCCAGGCCGCGCCGGAAGCGGCGCTGCGGGCATATTCCTCCGGGGCAAAGGCCCGGGCGGCCATGGCCAGGAACTGGGGCCAGGTCAGGGGTGCGGAGGGGCTCATGGTGTTGGCTCCGGTGCCCTGGAGGATGCCGTAGCCCGCGGCCTCCGTCATGGCGATATAGGCCCAGTGACTGGAGGGCAGGTCGGAGAAGGATGCGGCCGCTGCCCCCGCGGGGGCGGCCATGGGCAGGGCCAGCAGGCCCATCAGGACCAGTGTGCAGACTCTCTTTACCGTGTGCATGCTCTATCTCTCCTCTACAAGCAACGGATTCCGCGGCCCGGCCGCGGCACCTGTTTTCCTCCCTACCGGACCCGGTAGATATAGTGCTCCTTGCGGGGGGCGGGTGCAGGGGCCGTGTCCGCCCGGTAGCCCAGGATACAGTGGCCGATGCCCTCGTAGTCGCCCTCCACGCCCCACTGTCGGAGCAGGGCTTTGCCCTCCTCGGAGTCAAACACCTCTTTGGCCCGGTGAACCCAGCAAGAGGCCAGCCCCACCGCCTTAGCTGCGTTCATCAGGTTGCTCATGACGCAGCTGCCGTCATATACCCGGTTGGTGTTATCCCTGGCCGCCAGCACCACCAGCACGGTGGGCGCACCGTAGAAGGGGTCGGCCTCCGGAGTGCCCAGCACTGCGGCATTCATCTTCCGCAGCTGCTCCACCACAGCGGGATTCTGCACTGCCACGATGATCGGGGACTGCTGGCCCCGGGCCGTGGGAGCATAGGTGCCCGCCTCCAATACTGCGTTCAGCTCCTCGTCGGTGATCTGCTCCGGCCGGTAGCTGCGGCAGCTCCGGCGCTCCTTCAAAACCTTCAACACTTCGTTCATTGCCAAATTACCTGCCTTTCTTATGAGAGATCGGTTGTATTTTACCGGAAAATACGATAAGATACAATCCTCAGATTCTCTTCCCACCAGTGTTGATGAAAAGAAAGGCGGATGCTTGTGCCTCTGTTTCCCCTCCTATGGCTCTTTTTTTGTTATTCCTTCCTCGGCTGGGTGCTGGAGACGGCGGTTTCCGCCGTCCGCCTTCACCGCTATGTGGACCGCAGCGTGCTGTTCGGCCCGCTGTGCGCCTGCTACGGCATCACTGCCGTTCTGCTTACCGTGGGTCTGCCTGAGCTGCGGGGCAACTACTTCTTCCTCTTCCTGGGCAGCGCTATCTGCTCCACGGTGGTGGAATGGATCGCCGGTCACCTGCTGGAGAAGGCCACCCACACCCGCTGGTGGGACTACTCCAACCGGCGCGGCAACCTGGATGGCTACATCTGTGTCGGCGCCTTCCTCCTGTGGGGCGTGCTGGGCCTGGCGGCCGTACAGTGGATCAACCCGCTGCTCCTGGCCCTCTACCGCTGGCTGCCTCCGCTGGTGGGGGAAATCCTGCTGTGGGTGCTGCTGGCCCTGCTGGCGGCGGACATCGCGGGCACCGTGCTGACCCTATGCGGCGTCCGCAGCAGCCTGCCCCCGCTGGAGAACCTGAACAGCCGTCTGGCCGCCCTCTCCGTCCGGCTTGGGGAGTGGATTCTCCGCCGCGCCGAGGGGCGCATTCAGAAGGCCCACCCCGGCGCGGTCTTTTCCCGCCGGCGGGAAAGGACCACCGTCAGCCCCTTTGCCCGGGGGGCCAGCTTTTACAGCATCCTGCTCCTGTTCTTTATCGGCGGAGTGGCCGGTGATCTGGCCGAAACCATCTTCTGCCGCCTCAAAATGGGCTGGTGGATGAGCCGCAGCAGCGTGGTGTGGGGCCCCTTCAGCATCGTGTGGGGCCTGGCCCTGGCCGCCGCCACCCTGTTCCTCTACAAATACCGGGACCGCTCGGCCTCCTTTTTCTTTGTGGCGGGCACCCTGCTGGGCGGCCTGTATGAGTACCTGTGCAGCGTCTTTACCGAGCTGGTGTTCGGCACCGTGTTCTGGGACTACAGCGCTATTCCCTTCAACCTGGGCGGGCGCATCAACCTGCTGTACTGCTTCTTCTGGGGCTTCGCCGCGGTGGCCTGGTTCCGGGGGCTCTACCCCATCCTGGCCCGCTGGATCGCCAAGATTCCACCGCGCCCCGGGAAAGCGGTGGTCTGGCTGCTCATCGCCTTCATGTCCGTCAATATGGCGGTCAGCGGCCTGGCCCTGGCACGCTACAGCGCCCGGGCCGCCGGAGAGCCCGCCGACGCGGCCTGGGAGCAGTACATGGATGCCCACTACGGTGACGACGTGATGGAGCGCATCTACCCCTATGCGAAGATGACTGGCTGAGTCCAAGCCGTCAAGCACCCTCCGGGTCATGAGACCTGGAGGGTGCCTTTACATGGGGCGGAGAGAGCCGCGTGGGAGGGCGTCGGCTCTGCCCCGCCGGGGCCCCCATCTTTATTTTATCTGTCCGGCGGAACTGAATTCCGCCGGCATCAAGGTTTTGGGCCCACGGCCCAAAACGCTTG
>PPYE01584928.1_pt1 | contig 42077 bp, 49 predicted proteins | sample 1559881 | NCBI WGS metagenome assembly PPYE01 (sample SAMN08240022, study PRJNA423297) | Human gut metagenome, whole genome shotgun sequencing project. | reverse complement strand
TGTAAATTCCGCCTTCCTTTCGTGGGAGGCGGTTTATCGCCTCTGCCATCTGGGTGGGCGTGTAGATTTGCGGGAGGAGGTTGCCGCTGTTGGGGGAGATATGGCGATGCGCCATGGGATTATACTGGCAAAATCCATTCCGGCGAAAAAGTACCATATCCAGACAGGAGAAAGCATTACGGAGGCATTGCAGAAATGTCCGAAGCTGAAGCTGGTGCCTCCGAATTATGGGTTATATGAAAAGTGTTCCTCTGCCTTTATGGAGATTTTAAGGCAGTATTCTCCCTGTGTGGAGCAGTATTCTATAGATGAGGCTTTTGTGGATATGACAGGAACGGAAAGCCTGTGGGGAGAGCCGGCTGTGGCAGCTAACCGTATCCGGGATCAGATTCGGGAGGAACTGGGATTTACGGTAAATGTGGGAGTATCTGAAAATAAGCTGCTTGCCAAGATGGCCAGTGATTTTCAAAAGCCGGACCGTGTGCATACTTTATGGAAGCAGGAGATAGAAGAGAAAATGTGGCCTTTGCCGGTGTCTGAACTGTTTTTTGTTGGCAGGGCAACAACAAAAAAGCTGTTTAACATGGGGATTCATACCATAGGCGAACTGGCAAAGGCAGATCCGGCAATTCTAAAAAGCCATCTAAAGAAGCATGGGGAAGTCATCTGGGGATTTGCGAACGGTATGGATGTTTCCATCGTCCAGTCAGAGGCTCCTGCCAATAAAGGCTATGGAAACAGCACGACCATTGCCTTTGATGTAACCGATGCCTCTACTGCAAAGCTGGTATTGCTTGCCCTGGCAGAAACAGTAGGCACAAGACTGCGTGCGGCAGGAGTCCGGGCAGAGGTGATTGCAATCGGAATCAAGAGTTTTGAACTGAAGTATGCAAGCCACCAGATGACGCTTACCAATGCGACCAATATCACAATAGAGATTCACCGTTGTGCCTGCCAGCTTTTTGACGCTTTATGGGATGGGACACCGATCCGACATTTAGGGATTCATACCAGCCGGATTAAGGATAACATGGATATGCGTCAGCTTGATATGTTTGATACTACAGATTATGAGAAACTGGAATGTATGGATGAGACGGTAGATAAAATCCGGAGGCGGTATGGAAATGATTCGGTCAAACGGGCAGTCTTTATCGGAAGCAGGATCGACCACATGTCCGGAGGCATCAGCCGGGAGAAGCGGAGCGTGGATTATAAGAAAGTGACAGTGGAATAGGGGTGTGTGTAAATATGGGATTTGCAGTCGGGATGGAGAAAGAAAAGCTGCAGGAAAAGGAAATCAGGGGACGATATGTAAAAGTAGCAGTGGGATGCTGGTTTACTTCTACTGGAAAAGCAATCCCTAAGATGTTAAAATATGAGGACGAAGAAGGGATGCGGCATTTGATGAATGATATCCAGGTTCTGAAGACGGAGCAGAAATATTATGCGGGTATTTTGAGTCAAAAATATGTGTGCAGTGCCGTTGTGGATGATCAGGAACAGAATTTTATCTTATTATATCATCCAGGAGACAGTACATGGGATATGGTGCTGCCAGACAGATAGAAAGAAGGAACAAAAGATGAATCCATTTGTGGAATGTCCTGTCTATGAAACAGAACGGTTTTTGATTAGGAAATTAGAAGAAAAGGATACAGAGGAGTTATTGGCCTGTTATTCTGATCAGGAGGCGGCAAAACTGTTTAACGGAGACTGCTGTGGTGATGATTTCTTCTATACGGATATGGAGAAATTTAAAACATGTGTAGCGTATTGGATCAGCCGCTATGAGGCACAGGATTTTGTGAGATGGACCATTCAGGATAAGGAAAAACAGTGTCTGATCGGAACCATAGAAGTCTGTCCTTCTCTGAAATATGCGGTGGACGGAAAGGTAATGGGAATCTTACGGATTGATTTAAGGTCGGAATATGAAAAGCAGGATATTTTAGAAGAATTATTGGATGTACTGCTAAAACATATTTATGAGGATTTTCAAGTGGCGTCTGTGCTGATGAAGATACAAAAAGATGCCAGGGAAAGACAAAAATTCATTCAGAAATATCATTTTGTCTCTGCAAAGGATGAATGTAATATATCTTTTTCCGATTATTATGTGAGCTATAAATAATGAATCAGTAACAATAAGAAGGAGCCGTCCAAATATGATTGGGCGGCTCGAAGTATTTTGCACATTAAACACAGGATTTTTCCTTTTGTTCTTCAAAATAGCGGTCTGCAATATACCCGGCAGATTCTGCCCATAGAGTATTTTCTGTGTTTTGCAGAGCTTTATAAGTTTTGGAATGATAAAACGCAACTGTTGCATCTGGAAAATTCATTCCGGTAGTTTCTTTGATGATATCTATGACATCGCGGACTTGAATGCAAATGTTCATAGTAATATCTTTTCCGTGAAAGAAATACTTGCCATCAGCCATGATGAACCTCCTTTCGGCACTCGAATTTTAATTGTTTTAAAGCAAGAGGCGTATGGAAGGAAACTTGATTGTTCACTTTACTATATCGTAATCTTTCTACAGCTTCCTCAGCTTTTAAAATACCAGACATGTAAAGCTGGACCGTCTCCATCGTGTTATCATCAGCAACCGGACCTATTACGACATCGTATGGATGCTGGATACCACCTTTTACCCGATTATTTTTAATAAATTCCAACCATTCTGCATCCAGTGAATGAAAGTGTTTTATTTTTAAATCATCTGTTTGATGAAAAATGTATTGATATACATATTCTCCGCCGGATAAGTTTCGCATATACAGGCGGTGTGCCCATTCACTTGCCTGATTTTCCAGGATTGTACAATAGAACCCTCGTCCAAAATCCCTGCGGTTATGCGATTTTGATAAATCAATTTGATCGAAGGCGATGTTGGAACCATGAAATAAGATCAGCGTAGATGACTCTTTTGAGATGGTTTCTTCAATGAAGTCAAGTGTCTCACTAAAGTCTAACTGATGCAAATATTCATGTTGCAATATTAGTTTTTCAAATATTTGGTGCTTGTGAAATAAATCAACAGCAGCACTTTCTGATAGATGATGAGTTTTAGCATAATCTTCCAATGCCCGGATAGACATCATCTCCACATCAGATTGGATACTCATAATTAGCTACCTCCGTATTATAAACCTATTATAACAGAATCTAAACATTCATCCAATAGGAATAATAGGCAGTCAAACGACTAATTTCTCGGCATTTCGATAGGCTTCATCATAAGTGTTCCATTTTAACTGGCTGCCGTTTCGAACCTGCATATCTCCGACGAAGGCGTAGTAATGGCAGCCGCCGTCAAATTGCTTTATGCGGATGTCGCTTTTTTTGAAATCTGGGAAAACCAGGTTTTTGCGTCTGCAAAATTGTGTATAATCCAGGTGAAATGTATGTCCTCCAGCGGGATTGATATAGACGGCACCGTATTCCTTGATTGTACGGAGCTGATTCATGCCGATTTCCATGTTCAGCCATCGAAACCCATCAAAGATATTTCCATTTCCGTTCCGGGCCTGTATGACAGCCGCCTGAAGATATTTAAAGTTCCGGTCATTCATTTTGGCAATCCGTTCTTCCAAAGAGAGATTTTCCAGAATCTTATCCGGGGAACCATCCTGAAGATACATGGCAAATGCATCTTCGTAACGTCCGTCTTTCATTTTTTCATGGTAGTCGGTTAACTTCTCTACACTATCTATTTTGAGCCACCAGCCACCGTCAGCATATACAAATACATATTCCATATTATCGTCCTTTCGTGTATTTTAGAAAAAGAGCCGTCCAAGTGAACGGCTCAGGCATTATGGTTGCTATTTCTGGGAATGAATGTAATTACCGTTAATATCATAATCTCTGGTTAATAGTAATTTGTCGCGGAAAGCGTTCAGTTTTTGACGAAAGCGTTTTCCTTCTTCTATGGTTGTCAGCATAGTGAGTGCATCTATCAGGCCGTCAATATGGCCTTTGATACGATAATAGCGATAAGGGTTTTCTTCAGCAGAAATCAAAGAGAGTGTTTCCTTTAATTGATTCTGCTTTTCTCTTAGCCATTCATTCCAAATATCAAGTTCTAAATCGGTCATAAGTGTATCCCTCCATTTATTCCTGATCCAAATCCTGATTTAGAAACTGGATAAATTCCTGCACCTCGGAGGTATTTAATTGTATATGCCCCGGTAGATGATGAAGTGCCCGAAATTCATCCTGCTTCTGATCAATCCAAAGGATATAGTCAACTGCAATGTAGTAGTCTCCCAGTGTTAATCCTTTATGTTGAAAATAAGATAACAGGTAAGGATTCTCCGGCATAGATTTAATCAGAGTTTTTTGCGCGTTATTTTCCTCATCTATAAGGGATGCCGAGTCAGCAGCAGGAAGCGGAACCTCCAGCTCTGTGATAGACCATTCAATCCAATCCTCATGAATCACTGCTCTGGCACTGTATCCCTCAAGATAAGTGTTTTCCTTTTCGTCCTCCTGCTGGATGATACCCTGTAGTGCCATATGATAACTGTCGGCCATTCGTTTAAATATTGTTTCATAATCTGTTTCAACGATAGGATCATTGAGAGCACCATCGTAACAGCATAAGATAAAAATCTTCATTTGAGGTTCCTCCTTTAAGCAGCTTGATTTTCTGGTTTGTATGGATCTTCAAACGCATGGATATAGATATCTGAATCCTCCAGTATGGATGCCAGGTCTTCTAAAGAGTCCGCCTCATAACCAAGATCATGAAAACGCATGAGTAAGGCTTCAGAAGATACAAAAGGCTGTCCATATTCTAGCTTGTCACCAATACGTATTCCAGAAGGCGTAATCAAATCTTCATTATCCATGCTGATACAGTATCTGTCCGGAAAATAGATTCCGGCATGGTCTGTATTGATATAAAGATTGCTGCCAGGTTCAGTGCTTTGCATCACAAAGTTTACACCATAGACATCAGCTATGACTGTATAGGCATCAAACAGTGGCGACCATGCAGCAGAGGTACTCAACAGGATATTATCTTCATTCCATTCCATATATTCGATAGTACCTCGGAGACCAATATTTGTTGTATCAATCCCCTTGTAGTTGAATAAATTTTCTATTGCTGCTTTATCCACATTGGTATGCAAAACGATAGATGTTTCCAAATCTTCCCAAAGAGAGCGCAGTCCATCGGGATTTGTCTCAGAAAAGAAGTAGACGTCATCACAGCATACATTTGCCATTATTCCTCCACCTCCAGTCCTATTGACTTTTCATAACCGGGAACAGAAAGAACGTAATCGCAGCTCTTTAATTTAGGATCATTCTGTAATTCTTTGTAGGCTGTATCACGCTGCTCACTGTCAGCATAATTCTTATCCAATTCCGTAATCTCAATCCGGATGTTAGGATTAGATGAAAAGGCAGCGCTGATGATTCCGTCCTCAATGACGATAGCCACCCGTGGATCTTCCTGTACTGATGAGAGCACAAGCCTTCCATCGGCTATTTGCTGTTCGATTTCCTCGATGACCGCATCCAATGTGTCATTGTACGCAATATTGCAGTCTTCTTTTTCCTCGTAAATGCGATAGGCGGTATCTAAAAGCTCCGCCTCATCCGGGAGTGTTTCATAGGGAAGGTTGCATAATCCGATTTCTTCCTGTCTGCGGTCAGAACATCGGTTGATGAAATCGCAGGAAAAGCAGTGCATTTGATAGATGGCATGTGCCTTTCTTATCTGATCATAAAATAATGTGAATGATAAACTCATGTGCGTTTCGGTATTTCCTAATTTCATATGATATTCTCCATTTCTGCCGGTTCTTGTCCGGCCGGTTCTTCTTTTGGTTTGATGTAGATCAGGAATTTTCCCCGAAGGTCAATGTTCTGCTCTGTCCAGTGGTCATTGATGTAAACCTTTTTGGTTAAGGTATTGTAGATCACCGGTTCTTTCCGGATATCCATCCAGTCTGCCAGCAGGCAGGTCTCCTGGTCGATATAAGGCCATAGTGCATCCTCAATCATCTCGCGAAGCTCTAACGCCAGTTGGTGAAGCTGTGTGGTACTGTACGTTTTGGACATACAGGAACTCATCTTTTTCTTCATTCCGGAGTCCGCAATCGTCTGGTTGATAGCCGCAATCTGTTCCTCCACAGAGACATTGGGATTGAGGATCAGGCGATCGGTGAGAATCGCTTTTACAAATTGGGAAGCTGTTTCATTCACCTGTGCCACCAATTTCTCATAGGGTTGTTTGTAGTAAGATTTCAGGATATCTAAAGGAACATTATCCCGATTCTTTTTGAGGGTGGAAAGCAGCTTTTCCAGGCTGCTTTCCAGTTCATAGATATTTGTCAAGCACACATCACCTCATTCTCATTGGGAACCGGCATGTAACTAAGCCGGTATGTGGTATTACAGGTCCGAAAGACTACGCCATATGAGGAGACTTCTAAAATCTCTTTCACCGGAGAGGTCAGAACAGACTGCCGGTTGCCTTGTAGGATTAAGGCCCGCTCGCCAACACGCAGCGGCAGGGACAGGGTGCCTGTCAATGTTGTTTCCTTCTGAGACATAGGACTGATTCTTTTTACTTTTTGATTCGTCATAGTAATCACACTCCTTTATTAGATGAAATTTGTTTAAGCTACTTCGTAATTTAATCGGAACCATCCGCGTGCAACAGGGATATATTGGTCTTTATGCTCGTATATCGTTGCACGGATACGCTCCTGGTAATGTGGGTTATTTAACGCTTTGGGATGATCTCTCAACCGTTCATATAAATCGGATAAGGCTGCGGTACCGCCAACGCTTTCCATGGTCAGCCGAATCAGATGATGCCAGGTCAGAGCCTTTAAATCCGTGCTTTGCAGGGAAAACCAGCCCTCCTGACGGCAGCTAAACGGCACAATCAGAGAATCTGCTTTTTTTAAGATGAGCAGGTATTCTGTGACCACTGGAATGAATGGTTTTTTATACCGCCGGTTGTCTGAAACACAATGAAACTGGCCTTTGACGATAAAAGATTCAAAGTCACCCATCCGCATCAGGTCATGCTGCATACTGTAGAACTTTCCATTGCTTCTTATATCTCCCACAAGGATTGCAAGCCTGCCGTCTTTGCGTAGAGATAAGAAGAATTTACGGATGCAGTAATTCAGTTTCTCTAAAAAATCCTGGTAGTTCTCACATTGGGACAAATCGTCCGGGTGAGGTTTGTTTCCCCACATGCTGCCGCTGTATCTGATGATATTGTGGTAGGGTGGATGAAAGAAAATCAGATCTGCCGAATCGTCCACATCGTCTTTTAGAGCGTTCCAGTTCCCCCGGCCATAAGCAGGAGCAGGATTCAGGTCGTATAAAAGTGAACGGACCTGATAGCGTTCTGCTACGGCTTGGGATGTCCCGGAACCACTCATTGGGTCCATAAGGGTAAACTGGCTGGTATCTTTTCCATAGTAGCGTTTGCTGTCCAGAACATAGCGGAGGACGGAAGCAACCACCTCTGGGGAGCAGTTGCCCCGCCAGTGGTTATTGCCGCCATTTCCCCGTTCAGGGAATGCCATAAAAGATGTTAATTCTTTGCCAACACGTTTTCGCAGTCCTTCGGTTCCGAGCATTCCGGCAATGGATTGCCATTCCGCTCCAAATTCCTGCTGTAAAAGTTGTGCGGCACGTTGGATTTGTAGTTCATTCATCATGTACCTCCCTTTACTGCTTTCTCCTTTTCTTTTTTACCGTGTTTCTGCCAGTGTCATATGGCGGAGTCTCCGGCGCATTCTGGTTACGCGGGAGGAAACCCCTTTGATGGTGAGATTGCAGGTCTCTGCAATTTCCTGGTAGGTATAGCCATCCGCCCTCATATAAACCACCTCTTTTTCCTTTGGTGTGAGGTAGGAAAGCAGTCTGCCAAGCTGTTTCTGGTTATCTAATGTTTCCGCCAAGCAGTTTATTCTGTTTGGAAGAAATTCGTCTAGGGATGCCGATGCGTAATTCTCATGGTAGGTCCCCATAAGTACATTCCGTTTTGGACGATTCTGGTAGATGAGTTCCTCGATTATGCTTTGCTTCATCTGTCTCCATGCAATCGTGGAAAATTGGTATTTCGATAATTCCGGTTTGGCAAGGTAATCCTGTACGGCATGGAGATAGCCGAAAATAACCACATCATAGAAATCTGCTTCATCCAGTTGATTCCTTGAAAGAAAGCGTTCTACCAGATCATGATGCTTTTCTGCAAATGTTTTTTCTTCTGAGGTTAATAATTGTATTTTCATAGAGTTTCTCCTTTTTCTTACATAAACTTGTGAGCCAGTGTTGCGGCCACTAACTTCGCGCTTCCAAGTTCCATCTGTGATAAAGGCTTCCCATGCTTACAAAGCAATACCAATGCAAGGGGATAGTCTTCCTGATTGGGAATTGGAAACAGTGCAGTTACAGGTTCTTTGATATGCGGAAGGATGTATATTGGATCGTCCAGATTAAAAATGGTTTCCTGTCCGGCTTCTACATAGGTAGATAGTTCTTCTGGTATGAGAGAGCCATCTGGAAGATAGACCCCTTTTGCCATGTAGACGGCTTCTGTATTACAGATGAAAGCTCCGTGTTTTACTACTTCATAAAGAATCGTCAGAAATGTTTGGAGCTGTTTGCTGTATGGCATAGCCGCATTACATTTGCGTAAGAGGATATCCTGTCCATTGCTTATGATTTCCAGAGAGTCTCCGCCTGTGATATTCAGGCGTTTCCGAATATCGCAGGGAATGATGATCCGCCCCTGGTTGTCAATATTGCGAATATTTATAAATTCCATAAGTTTCTCCTTCTTTTAAAAGAAAAGAAGCAGCCAAACGGCCGCTTCCTTTCAAAAAACTTGTGTATTATGCAGCATAGGGATTCCCCTGTGCTGGATATGATACTTGTCCATTCTGATAAGTATTTTGATATTGTGCCTGATTCTGTGCCTGGCGTTGAGCCAGTTGGTCTGCATACATCTGCTTTCCATTTTGGATCAATGACGGAGCAATGCAGGCTTCCCAATTTGTGATATAGGAGTCAGCCCGTTTTAGGAGCATATAAAGATCTATATCTAATAATTGGATAAAAGCATTTTTCTGAAGAATAAAACTATCTTTTTTCATATAGGAACCGCCTTTTTGATTCTGCATTTTGATGCCCTTCCCGTTGGCGATGTAGATACGCCAGGGATTTTTTAGGATTTTTCCGTCGGATGCCTGAACATGCCTGGAAATTGAAAATTGCTGTACAGTAGAATATCCTTGCTCATCCGGATTGCCGAATATTTTACTCTGTGTCCATTCAAATTCCTGAAAACCCGCTGTGATACGAGTCAAAAAGAACTGAATTTGTTCCGGAGTCAGATTGAACTGAGTGATGATATTCTTATCTCCAGTGCCGTTTGAATAGTCCTGGATTGTAACTCCAATCAGGGAATGTACTTTACGTTCATTTTCGGAGTATTCCCCTTTGGCATGAAGCTGTGCGTAATTGGCAAATGTTGCATACCGCAGGCGGTCATATAAGGCAATGAGCTTTTTGTCGGTCTGTATCTTGCAAATTTGTTCAGAAATCTGTGATTGATAATTCTGATTCATAATCAAATGTCCCTTCTTTCTATTTGAGATATTGCTTTACCAAAAGTGCCATATTTTTCGGCAGTTTCTCCAGATCCGTAATATCTAAGAATCCTTCCTTGTAGATCCGCTTGATATTTTCCTTATCTGAACCGATAGCGGCAGCGAATAGGATGATGCCCTTCTTTTCGTATTCCCTTTTGATTCCACGCAGGTCTGCTTCCGCCTCTGTACCATAGTAGCCGTAAGCAGCCGGTTGCCCATCGGAAATGATGATTAGCAGTTTTTGAAGCTCTGGACGTTTATCCAGGTGTTCTGCTACAAATCGAAGGGCTGCACCGTCACGGTTCCCGCCTCTGGCACTCATATCCATAAGTCGATAGCGGTCTGAGCTGCCAACGGAATCGAACTCTGCATAAGAGAAAAGTTCTACACCTGATCCACTGGTTGAATGGCCATAGATTGTAATGGGAATTCCCAGAGAACGGCAGAAATCATAGAGAACAATTGCTGTTTTCTTTGCATGGGTAATACGGTCAGCGTCTGCCATAGAGCCGCTTTCGTCTACCAAAAGCGCAACCGCTAATTTTTGTTCATCTGAAGGAAGTCGGGTTCGGGTAAAGAATGTGCCGTCCTCGTGATGGAGCGCACGCATATCTAAACGTTTGCCAAACTGCAGATTCTTCATTTTGCTGCCTTCACTATCTTCTTTTAACAGCGGAGCAATGGTTTTCTGCAATCGCCTGGAAGCTTGTAAAAGCGGCGGAGCAATACTTTGATATTCTTTAATCACAGAGTCAGGAACATAGGACATACGGTTGATATTGACATGGACACCTGCATGGGCGTTCCCATAGTGAATATCATTTGCTGCTTCCTGGAGTTCTTCAGACAATTCTTCCTGATACTGGGTTTCAGCTTTCTTTGTGGCAACTTGATTCAGGATGCGGAACAGGTTCGATGCTGCTTTTTCATATCCGGAACCGGAGTACTGATAGTTGTAAGTGATACCGGGATTATTCTCATCCAGGATGGTATTGGTTTTCACCAGAGCCATCCGGTTCCCGTCCGCTGCGACAACTTCCTGCATCTGATCCATAACGGCCCTCCGTTCTTCGGGCAACAGAGGCGGAAGGGGAGAAGCCTTTTGCACTTTTTTCCCTGCCTCCGCCTGTTTGGGCATTTTCCCGCCATTGCCGGACGGCAGAGGTGTAGCACCCTGAATCTGGTCATCAAGAAGTTCAGCCAGATTCTGTTCTGCCGTTTCCTCATCTTCTTTCTCCAACTGCTCCTTTGTTTCTTCAATCAGGGGTTTGATATATTCCCACAGAAGAACGAGGATATGATTGGTGGCATGAAACCGATCCTTAATGTCATCGGAGTAGATGGAATTTTCAATATAAGGAACGCAATCTTCCAGACAGTCCAAATAAGGACCTGAGTAATTGGTAAGATTGCTGATTGTTCCATAACGGCAATACTGAAGGATTAGATTGGTCATGATAGAAAATTCTTCATAGTTCTGATCGATTTGTTCCTGAATGGAAATTGCCTGCTCCATCATTCTAAGGTGGTTAAGCTGAATGCCTTGCTTAAAAGTGCCGGGATGTGAATGACACATTCTGGCTTCAATGTAGATGTCCTCTAAAATATTGCTGATCTTAGACGCACACCTGGTAAGCGTCAGGCAGGCAGCCGTATCCTTCTGATCCACCGCCTCCAGAAGTTCTTCCTGATGTGTCTGATATGCAGGTTCGGATACGGAGGGTGGGTTTGGATAAAAGAAACCATGATTCATGCTGCTTAGATATAATCCAAGGGTGGTAAAGTCTGTATACAGCAGATGTCCAATTTCATGTCCATTAAACCCTGTGAGGCTTTCCGAACGCAGAACGCGTGTGGGAAAGCTCTGGGTAATAGCATTTGCTGCATTGATATGGATTTTGTAATTATTTGTATAGGCAGCTCCGCTTTTGGGGGATTCATCCCAATCCATGAGAGTCTGCAGTCCCTGACGATAGCGGCCGGTTGCTGCTTTGGCCAGGGACGTTTGATATTTCTGGTAAGCAGATGATTGGAAAAGTTCCTGATCTGTAATAGATAGTTCCTGATCTCTTATCATCTGCCGTAATTTTTTCTGATCGCTGTTCAAGATTAATCCTTCCTTTCTTCATGCAGATTTTTTGTCAGCAGTTCCTCCAAGGTGCAATGAAAATAAGATGCAATACAATAAGCGTCGTATGCGGATGGAGAAGTGCATCCGGATTCATAATTCATAATAGTTTTTCTGGAAACATGCAGGATACGTGCCAGGGTCTTTTGCGAAAGGTGCCATTCCCGTGATTTCCGCAGATAGCGGAGATTGGTTGCAAAGAGAAATCTCATTTGATCTTCGGTGACTGCTGATTTTCGCATGGCATTCCCTTACGCGGCAAGGACAGAAGTGATACAGCTATTTTCTACCTCAATCCGACTCGCGGAATCCGCAGAAACGGAAGAAAGTATCGTATAGTGTGCCGCTTCTATGATGTCCCCGCATACCATGTAGGACTGTACCCAGGAAATCAGTTCTCTGACGCCGCAGCAGCCATCAGTAATCAGGTTTTCCCTGCAAAATTCAGAGATGGATTTTACAATACGTGCCATATCCTGAACCATTTTCTTGTCCGTACAACCGGTAATGCCAAGCACGCGCTGTACCAGAGTTTCTTCATCTGGTTCTTCCAGGTCAATGATTAAGCTCATGCGGGAGAGAACAGACTGATTCATCTGCTTACAGCCGGCATAGTCATTGTTGGTTGTCACTACAATCATGGTATCTGGATGCCGGTTTACAATTTCTCCATTTGGCAGAAACACACTGTTGCAGCGGTCCAAAAGGGAATTTAATCCAACCAGAACGCCAGGATTTGCAATTACCGTGGGCTCCTGAATTTCTATCAAGTACCCATAGCGGATTGCTTCTACCAAAGGGGTATCCACGTATTTAAACTGCTGATGCGAGGTCTTGCTTGCATAGTGGTCACGCATTTCATTAAAAATCGTATCAATGAGTTTCTGGTAAACCGTCTCCTCAGATACGTCTTCATCATAAGTGTTGGTGAGCTTTTGATAGGCAGTTGCTGGGTCCAGCATGATATCCTGAAAAGTTGGATATTCCCTTTGCAGAGTAGATAACGTTCCGTCCACATCTGGAAGGATCTGGCCGAGCAAGTCGAATATCTCCGTATTGGCAGAGCAGGTGATACAACGGTAAGGCAGGTGAAGTCCGGAAGCAATCGCTTTGGCACCTTCTGTCTTTCCGGTTCCTGCAGGTCCTCGAAGGAGGAAATTCCGCATGGGCTGAACCGTATTGGTCGTTAATTTGGCATGTTCACAGATCCGTTTGATCTCCGGTGGAATAATGTACCAGTCTGGAAGTGTCGGAACAGTAAGTTCTTCTTCTGGAGTGAGTGTCCGGGATTCGGACAGAATGTATTTGCTGACGAAATCATTTTTTGAAATGGTATTTCTTGATTTGCGGGAAGCAGCACCAGGCTTGATGACCTGAAAACTTCCGGCAATCACGTTAGTTGGAGAATAAGTTCCCTTTTGAACACTAAATGGTTTCAGGGAAGGAACGATTCCGTTTCTTGGAATCTCGTTTCGCAGTGCTGCCGAAGATAGGGTATCACTGTAGCGGATTCTTCGGTACAGGTTGTCGCATAAGACAGCCGCCGTCTTTGCGGTTTCTTCTTTATCGGAATAGCCATCATCTCGATGCTGCTTTAGCTGCTGATAGTATTCGTTAAACTCATCATCTTTTAAGGCAGTTGGGAGCAGTGCAAAAAGAAGTGCGGCTCCGCTATTTCCGTTTTCCTGTAACACATATTTCTCTGGTTCCTGTTCTTCATCTGCCGGAGTCGTATAGCGTCCAGCATAAAACTGTCCTTTCAGCCGGTTATAAACAACAACATGCAGTTCACCGGTCTTGCTTGGATATTCTGCTATGGTGAAGTCATTACCCTGGCTTCCAATCGCACCGAGTTCTTCTGCTGGCGTACTCCCTGTGGGAGCTTCCAGCTCCATGTAGGCAAGGATGGCGCGCAGCATCGCCGCGTGTAATGTCGAGCGTTTTTGTGGCTGATTGCAATGTATGGAACAAATGTTCTTAAATACGGGATCATCGGTGTAATCCTCAAATGGTTCCGGCAATTTACGCCTAAAAGTCCAGTTATCCACTAATTTTCCATTTGGCATGTTTGTATCCCTCCTTTATGCGTTCCACGATAATTCCAGCTCATGCTCCAGTTCCTTTGTTGCTAATTCATCCTTGATAAAGATGTCAGCAAGGGCGGGCCAGTAACTTTTTGGTGGGAAGTGTTCAAATGTCCCTTTGATTTCCGGTGTTTCTCCGTTACGGATGAAAATTTCACCAGTTTCGCTGATAAAAAGTTTCTGATGACCTCTTGCCTGAAGATCTCCGATCAGTTCCACAAGAATCGGCTTTCCAATCAGGGTATACCAGGACTGTGGATCTGCCTGCTTAGATTCTGTGTCAGAGCCTTCAGAGGAGCGGCTTTTTAAAGATTCAATCGTTAATAGTTCCAGAGCCAGATATCCATACTGATCTAAATGAAATTCGGCAAAGTTGTAAGTGCCGGTATTTTGAGTACGGATTCTTATGGTATTGCTATTCAAAAGATCATTGAGCTTTGGACGATTTACAAATTCCCAAGTTGCTTTTGGAAAGGCAGCTTTGAGTTTGTCCGTAATCTGGTAACTGATCTGCCGCCAGAGCAATACTTCAGAATCTGAGAACTGCTTCTCATCTGATGATTTGGGAATTTTCGTGAGCTTTTTTACCTGTCGCAACCGGATACGGGGCAGTGATGGGAGGATAAGGAGCAGAAGTGATCCTAAAATCCCAGTGATCGCTACGCCTGCGATAACAATCCGGTTGGTATTTTCCGGGGTAAAAAGAAGGGCTGCAAATAAAACAGCCGCTACAACTTTTAAAAATGTCATGCTCTTTTTCTCTTTTCTTTTTGTTTTCATGGAAATGATCCTTTCTGATTGGTCTTTGATTCTTCACATAAAAAGAGGAATTGCAGATATTCCTGTTTGAATAAGTGCAATTCCTCAACCTATAGGTTCCTTGATTTTAGTTAAATGGAAGCTGACCGGCCTGGTATTCCGGTACATTGGAAAAACCATCGTTGGAATAACCGCTAGCAGGTACGCCGCCATATGTCTGCGGTGCAGTTCCTCCTGGAGCAGCATAGTTTCTGTTTCCTGCATAGGTAGCGGGAGATGTCTGCGGTGCGGGAGGCGCTGCTGTATATCCACCTGCTGGTACGCCGGCTCCCATATTTGGAGCAGCATTTGGTGCGCCAGCGGCACCCGGATAGGTTCCTCCATTTGGTACGCCTGGATTCTGGTATCCGCCACCCTGCATAGGTGCGCCGCCATTATTTGGCATTGCATTTCCATTCATACCGGGAGCAGCACCAGATTCATTTTCTGGTTTGTTTGCAAGACAGAATTGCCAGTCCTTAACATTGACTTTGGCATTGACTCCAGCTTGGCCAGCTTTTTGCCCCTGCTGATAGATAAATGGGTGGATTTCTAAATCTCCATATACATACAGACAGGTTCCCTTTTTGACATTTGCTTTCAGAAGACGGTCTGCCAGATGCTTGTTAAAAAAGCACTGATAATACATGGTTTCCGTGTTCTGCCCATTCTGAGAATTTTGACTCCGCTGTGTTACCGCAAGATCGAGACTGATGTATTCTGTCCCATTGTTTTTACCTTGCTGCATGACGGGATCTTTTGTTACCCTTCCCATGAGATGTGTGATTACTGACATAAAAATTCTCCTTTCTGCCTCTTTGGGCGTTAAAAAATAATAAAATGGTAAAAGAATAGGAAACCTGTATTACAGATTTCCCATAAATAAAAAAAGAGCCATTAAGTGACCGCATAATACGGCTATCCTAATGACTCTAATTTCCAAACTTAAACTTCGTGTGTCCTGGATGAATGGTCCAGACTCCCTAACGGGATAACACAAAAACTCAAATACAAGATTATAATAGCACAAGATATAGAAAAGGTCAAACAAAATAAAACAATATATAGTGTTTTGGAGAAAATAAATTGGAGATATTCAGAGAAAAGTGCGCCTAAATGATGCGTCATATCCATAGGAAAGGGGTGCAGATCCAGGAATAAAGTCTTCAAAGAGGAACTATAATGTCCAGGTGGTGGAACTGTCATATCCTGTGCAAATAAAGGGAGCTTTGATAGAATGGATGGCAGGAGGTCAAAGAGCATGAAAGAATATATATCGAAAATGGAACTGGAACATTGTATGCAGGTAAAAGCGATTTTTCAGAAGTTATCAGAGAACAACGATTTTTGCGTTGTAGACGCGTATCCCTTTGGATGTGTAGTCCTTGAGTGGTTCATGCCGGAGAGGGGATTTGACCAGCAGGTATATTTTACGGATGCTTCCGAGTTGTTTGATTATCTTTTGGAGTTATGGGAAAAGATTTATCTGTTTGAAATGGAAAAAATCTATGGGAATACGGAAATGAGTGAGGAGGAGGTTCGGAAAATTCTTCCGGATGAACGGAAGAAAGAGATGGCAGATATCCGTAAGAATTACATCATGCAATATGAGCAGCGCAGTGTAAATTGGTAACAGGCAGAAAAAGAGTCATGGATTCTTTCTTAGAACGGAAAGAACCAAGACTCTTTATGTTACTCAAAATAGTGTTCGTCAATCAGTTTTTGAAGACTGGATATTGCTGTTTCATAGGGAAGTGGGGAAAATAACAGGTTTTCCGTGATTCTCTCATAGTCGTCCTTATAAACATCTTTGCTGACCATTTCCTTCAAAATGTGATTGATGTTGATTCCATCAGCCGCAGAGGGGCAGATGGAAAGTGGCGCACGTAACGTGCGGACTTCGCCAATCAGATCTGCAAATGATTCCGGAAGAATCGTGTTTTCCAGAATTTTATGTATATCATAAAGGTGTCTGGAATGACGATTTGTCTTCCCTGACATATAGTAGTCGCATAGAGCGAATACTTTATCAACCAGTGTTCGTTCGATAGTCTGCACGGTAATCTCAAAAGGCATCAGATTAAATTTTTCAGCTAAGTGTGTCTGATCCGACTGCTGTAAGAAGCGATAGATATAATTGTCGGTCATACGTACTATGGTTGGAAACGGAAGCAAGGCAATATAGGTTTCAATAACTAATTCGGATTTTATTTCCAATACCGGTGCATAAATAGATGGATACGCGGCACGATAGCAGTTGTAATTGCGGCGGCTGCGAGTTTGCTCCAGATTGGTGATTGGAAAGTTCAGGGCGTCCATAGAGGAAACAATGGCCTTTTTAAGTTGGCGTTTTCTGCTTTCGCCGGGGATGCCTTCCGATGCAGCATAGGAAATATCAATATCTTCGGAAAAACGGTCAAGAAGCTGATAGCATTTGGTCAGAGATGTTCCACCCTTAAATACCATTCCTTTTATATGTGTAGAAAGCTCCCGCAAGGCAAGTGTCACGTAATAATCCTTTTCTATAATATTTGGTGGGATATGCAGCTCTAAGGAAGTAGCAGTGACTAATTCCTCAAAGGCATCTTTATCTTGGTGTAAATTCATAAATCAAGCCTCCTTCAATGAGTTTCTTTGCGGTAGTTCCGGTAACCGTCGGCAGAATCTCGACTAACTGCGTTTGGGAAAAATCTTTTTCGCGGATATAGTTTCTGAAAAGAGCCAGAGCATCCGTTTTCTCCAATTCGGCATATCGATCCATTTGACCAATTGCGTCTATTACTTGCAAAAGGTCTGCATTTTCCTGTGTAACGGTGATCGCAGGGCGCTTCAGTCGAATGGACTGTCCGCCAATAGTAACCATACGTCCTTTGGTGGATTCTTTATTTGTCACGATTTCCATAACGGCAGGCATCTGGGTAGTCAGCCCGATCTGGTTTGCAAAGGAAGCACCGGTAAAGTACCCGAAAGTAGAGGTGTCATTTTTGATATATTTGCGGATAATGACCTTTAAAGGGTCCATATACGTTTTGCTTAACAATCGAGAGGATTTTGGAAGGTAGTAGATGCCTGTATCAAACCGGACCAGGTCACCGGATTTTACCATGCGTTTAAAATACTGACGCAGGGAGTTGTCATTCATATTTTCAAGTTGGATATCACTGATAAAAATAGGTTCGTTATATCCATAGGTTCTTTCCAGATATTCTTTTAACATAGTTTCATCCACTCCTTTCACCTCCATAATACTATATTTATACTAAGATAGTCAATAAATATGTCATTTATATTATGGACAGAATATCTGGAAATATTCCCTGTTACATAAATAATAGGTTCAAAATAGAAGTGTTTGTATCAGAAGACTACTTTTGCTCTGAAGAAATAAAGGTAAGCTCCTCAAATCCCAGGAAATCCTGATAGGCTTGCACCGCATCGTTATTATGCGGGGAGTTGCGGAAATAAAGCCGGTAATGGTGTCCCTGGAGCAATTTTACGTTTTTATCCAGAGAGAAGCGGTATTCCTGATGGCTGCAGTCTGTGAAAAGGATCTGCTGTGTGTTCTTAAAGAAGGCAGGTTCCCGTTTGGTACAGGTTCCCTCAAAGACTTTGTAAGACTGCGTGTGAATCAGCCGGTATAAGCTGATGGTACGCACGAAACAGCAGATTCCGACCAGGATGCTGAGGCTCAGGAACATCTTGTCGTTTGCATGGATACCATAGATGCACCCAAAAAGGACACAAAATATGCCGATTGCCGCTTGGACAATCAGCTTTGAGAATAATGGTTTAGGCATAAGTCTCCTTTCAAAATTGTTGGAATGAAATCTGTTTATTAAGATACAAATTACCGATGGCCTGCAGCACAGGATACTGGATATGATGAATTTGTGCATCCTCCGTGAGTGTCTGATAGGTAGTATCGGGGTTCTGATATAGTTTTTCAAGCAGTGCTTTGGAATCCCAGGATTCCTTTTCTTCTTTCATATCGACACATGTGACCAGTTCGGCAGTAGTAAGAGGAATCGTCTGAGTCAGTTTCAGTATCGTTTCTTCTATTGGAGTATACGGCATTTTTTTCAGATATTTCCCCATATCACGGCAGCCAATCTTACCTTCCAGGCGAAGCTGGATACAGGTAAAAAGCCGTACCGGAAAAGAGTTGGATACTGGAAGAATATGAAGATTACCTAAAAGGCGATAAAGCGCATCCACACCAGTTAAGCCGTCTCCCTTGGCAATCAGTCCGCGGAGGATCAGACGGTTTAAGTAATGGGAAAAGGACAGGCCCTCACTTTTTCCTGCATCCTGCATCCGATGTTCATAGGCAGTCTTCAGTTCGTAGATCTGGAGAATCTGAAAAGCCAGACAACTCCAGAGAATCAGTTCGTGTTCAGAAAGACCGTACTCCTGATTGTTATTGATTACCATTGGAACCGGTTTACCGTTAGAAGATTTCGTAAATTTTAATACACCGATTGCAGTATAAAGACTCAGCATATGTGATTCCTCCTTCTTATGCTAAAAGCGCATATAATTCTTCATTTTCTTTTAATACCTTTCTTGCTTTGCTCTGCCAAGCCCGGATATGGTTGGGCGGAACATTGTAGATCTTCGCAAGGTCTGTGCTTTTATAACCCTGTTGCTGCATTTGCAGGGCAATCATGCCTTTTTGCAGAACACCGCTGCTTTGCTGTTCCAGAAGACGTAGAAACGTAAAATACTCATCGGAATAAGCAGTATCTTCTATGTTTTTCGATGTATCCGGAGAGAAGTCTGGGTGTTGGAAGGCAGTCGGATCTATATCCTTTTCCATCAGAGCATCCAGGGAACAGAACCGCTTATTTCTACGCCTGCAGTCTCTCCAGTAATCATAGATGGCATGTCGGATTGCCGTTTTTGCATAGGGTTCAAAAGGGCGGTTGTGGTCATAGTTCATGGCGGCCCGGCAGAGTGCCAGATATCCAACCTGCGTCAGTTCTTCCGATTCATCGCAGGGTAAATTAGGGCAAGAGCGAGTCAGTGCGGATACCATCAGGGGAACCAGATCCAAGTGCTCTTCTGCGAGTTGCTTTTCCAGGTTTGTCATATCTCACACCGCCTTTCAAGCCGCTTTCACGGATACGTGATTGTAGCGGAGGACCTTCTGGGATTCATGGATGAGTTGCTCGCACATATAGTCGCTGAATTTTCCGATGTGGGCCTCATGGTCACTCAGGCAGAATTTATCAGCAATCCATCGGTACGCTTCCTGCTTACTTAATATTCCCTGTTTCCATATTTGGTCAAAGATGCGGTGGGCGCGAATCCTCTTTTGGCGCAGTTCTTTATTGGCAAGGGTGCCTTTGGGCATTGTGGTTCCTTTGTGAACACCGACATAGGAATTACATGCCGGATAATGGCTGCACACATATACCTTACCGCCCTTGGATTTATTTCCATATACATAAGATGCATCCCGCAAAATAGCAGTGCCTCCGCAATAGGGACAGCGAACGATTTGTTTCTTCATAGTAGTCATATCACCTCTCATTACGTTAGTTGTACGTATAAATATTTACGCTCATCTAGGTGTGTGTGTTATACGTATATTGTAAATACGGCGGTGATGAATTCCCATAGGACGGGAGTGGAAACAGGTCCCAATTCGGGACTTTTCACCATTTTCTGGCATTTTTAATGGGAAGTATGTCAGTGGTTCGGATAAAAGATGGCTTTTATCACCGGGGACATGCCGCCAGAGAGTTTTTCATAATTGACTTCTGTATAAATAAACTTATCGCAGAAGTACCGAAGCAAAAATAGTCCGATCAATACCAGACAGAGCCGGTAGAGATTTCTGCTTTTTTCTGTCCGTTTATGAAAACCGGTAAACCGGCAGTACAGAATAAACACCATCGGTATAAAAATGAGTGTGGTAAAAATCTGATCCATGGTCTGAAGAATCATTGCTAAGTTCATCATGGCTTACACCTCCTGTCTATACTATTTCTGTACGTAGAATGAACGTAAAGAGCAACTACCAGTCATAGCAGGCATTTTCCTGCGCTTTTAGCAGGGCAATGCAGGGACAATACGAGGAGGGGAAATGTTGTTCTTCAAGGAAATCCCTGTACATCATTCGGAATTGTTCCGCTGTTATGGAGCAAAGGCATTCTGTAGCTTCCGGATACCGAGGAAATAAAATCCGCGCATCTGAAAGCGGAAGAATTAAGGGAGCTGCCGTCTGGTTCGGATGAAATAGAAATCCAGGCTCTTTGCAAAGTCCCGGTGTCTGACAGCCGATGCAGTTTACATAGATACAGTTGTGCCAGTTCCCATTACAAGCATTTAAGAAATGACGGATGTGTTTGGCATCCGCCGTACAATGTGTTGTTTCCATATTCATCACCTTAAAAAGCAGGCAGCCAGGAAAAGCCGCCTGCATGAAACATAGATTTTCGGGTTACTTATTATTCTTACGTTTCTTGTAGTAGACAATACCGAGAACACCGCAAAGAAGGAGTGCGGATGAAGCAAGTCCCACATACAGAAGGATTGGTGTATCATCACCGGTTTTGACCGGATTGGAGACATCAGGCGTATCTTTTGGTGTTTCCGGTTTTGATGGTTCTTCCACCAGCTTCACGGTCTGATTTTCTGATTCGATATCTTCGTGCGAAGTGATCTCTGTCTCTTTTTCACCATTTATCAAGAACAATTTCTCAAATACAACCACATCATTGCCAGCGAGGGCAGTGGCATCAAAGGTGAAGGTTACATCTACTGTACTATCCGGCTTTTCCACTTTAAAAGTGGTTTCTGCTGTGACCGGTTTGCCATCAATAAGAACTTCTTTCTTTGTCTCTTTATCCATCAGCGTTCCTACTAATTTATATTCCCCGGCAGGGAGATTTTTGTAAGATACCGTGTCAACAATGGTGGCCTTCTTTTCAACCAGCACTTCCTGATCACCATCCTTTCCATCTTTGGCCTGTGTTCCGATTTCAGGGAAATACAAACTTTGCGGCTCAGAATCAATTTGCATATGTACGGCCACTTCTTTTTCCTGATAAGTGACGGACTCAAAGCACACAAGTGTCTTTCCTCTTAAAGCAGAAGCGTCAAACGTAAAGGTAAGTTCTATGCTTCCCTCGGCCTCCTCTGGGGTAAAGATAAGCTCGGAAGTAATCGGTTTGCCATCGATCAGAAGTGGCTCGCCCGTTTCCTGATCCATCAGGGTTCCGGTTATTTTGTATTCCTTATTTGGAATCAGATGATAGTTCACCGTATCCGTAATCGTCAGTTCCTCTTTAGGAAGTGCAATCTGGCTGCCGGTTTCCGGGCAGGTGGCCTGTGTGCCGATCTCCGGGAAGAACATCTGCTGGCCCTGGTCAGAAAGCACAGCGTGAATTGCTACTTCTTTCTTATCCTGTGTGACGGACTCGAATACAACGGTTGTCTTTCCTTTTAAACTGCTGGCATCAAATTCAAATACCACATCTACCGTTCCAGAGCTTTCTGCTGGGGTAAAGGTAGTTGTTGCTGTAACCGGCTTATCATCCACCAAAAGCGGTTCTCCTGTTTCGACATCCATGATGGTTCCTGTTGCGACATATTCCAGATTTGGAATTAAGCCTTTAAAAGAAATGGTATCCGTAAGTTTCACCTTTTCAGATGCATTGGCAAAATGTTCCCCGGTCTCAGAATCTGTTACCTGTGTTCCGATTTCAGGGAACGAAATCTGCTGGTCCTGGTCCTTTAGATCAGTGTGAACTGCTAATTTTAAGTCCCCCTGATATAATTCTTCGAAAATTACGGTTGTCTGACCAGCCAGGGAGGTTGCATCAAAAGTGAAAGATACATCCACAGTTCCGGAAGATTTCTTTGCGGTAAATGTCTTTTCGGCAGTAACCGGTTTTCCATCTACTAAGATGGCTTCTCCGGTTTCAGCGTTCATAAGATTGCCCACCAGTCGGTATTCCTGCCCCTTTTTGAGTCCGGAATATTCTACTGTATCTACGAGAGTCACCTTTTTCTCTGGTTTACTCATATGGGTTCCAGATTTTTTATCAAGAGCAGTAGTGCCAATCTCGATCAGATCGTCCGTAAGGGTTCCAAGGTTTACGGTGACGGAATCCTTATATACAGTCACTTCAAATTTTAAGAGATCCATACCCTTATTTACATCGCATCGCTGTTCTTCTACGGTGTAAGTATCGTAGATTAAAGCTCCCTTCGTATCATCTGGTGCAGAAGTACCAAACCAGATACCATCTTCCGAAGTTTCACCCCGGTTGGTATTGGCGGTATGCTTGTTCCATTTGGATGCAGTGCTGGCATATCCGTTTTTATCGGTTATGATGGTATGGCTTTCTCCGGTCGTGTTCGATGTGATAGCGAACGGCACATTGGCAAGACGTTTCTGCTCACCATCGGATACTTTGACAAATTCCAGATCCCCGCGGACTACCTGATTTAAGATGGAATGATCTTCAGCAGTGAGGTCTACGAACTTGCCGTCTTCTGTGATATCAAACTCAATCGAGATGACTCCCTCATTTAAGTATCCTTTTGGAGCAGAGGCCTCATCTACGCGGTAATGACCGAATGGAAGTGCATCTTTTGCAGTCGAAGCGATACCATCCGCATTCGTTTTCATAGTGAGAACCACCTGGCCCTTTGTATAAGAATTTCCTTCTACGATGACTGGATTCTCATTCAGAGTTGTGATAGCAAATGCAGCATTCTCCAGGGTAGCACTTCCCTGAGCCTTGGATTCTTTTGTTTCCAAATCCCGTTTTTGGATTTTTACGCCGCCGCGGATGACCTGCTCAGGCACTTCAGAAGCATTGTAGAAATTCACGGTTTCAGCATTTTCAGCAGATGTAATCTTATGGACAAATACCGTATCATCCGCAAGATAACCGGTTGGTGCCTGGGATTCCTGTACGGTAGCCGTTCCAAGCGGGATACACGGTGCTTTGTTATCCACCTGATAGTAAAAGTCATCGCCGGATACCAGATAATCTTTGGTAAACTGAATCTTTCCATCTTTATCTGTTTTGAATATCCAAGTGCGGACAGGTTTGGCACCGCTTGCTGCTGGATCAGAATCCAACTGCTCTGTATAGAATTTCACGGTAAACTGTGCATCCTTTAAGGCAGCACCGCCCTGTGGTTTTGCTTCTTTGGTTTCCTGATCTAATTTCTGTAACAGTAGATCCATTGGATTGTTCTGTGGTATTTCCTTTGAATTCACAGTCACAGTTGCTTCAGATTCAATAGTTACATTGTAAGATTGAGCATCCAGAATGTAACCCTTGGACGATTTTAATTCTTTGACAGAATAACTGCCAACTTCCAACTCACCAGATTTGGCATATCCTTTTTCATCAGTCGTCAGCTTTTCAATCAGTTTATCTCCCTGATAAATGCCATATTCTGCGCCTTTCAAACTGTAATTTCCATTCCCATCGGAGACTGGAGTGTTGGCTGAGGCTTTTTTGATTTCCAGATAACCATAAGGCTTTTGATACCAACTTCCGGCAATGGTTTGGCTGCCTTGGCCTGGTACGATAAAGGCACGGAAGTTCTTCGGCGGATCAGGAAGTCCCTGGATTGCATTTGTTACTTCTTTTGCTTTGTCGATATAGCTCTGTGGGGCTCCATGAAAAGCACCTGTCGTATCGGAATATCCCGCATAGATATAAGCAACTGCCAGGTGTCCGATTACATAAGAGTCATTATCGGACCATCCGCTTAAAAACTGTTCTTTGATGGATTTTTCATAGCCATATCCACCGTTTAGGTAGTAAAGAGCTTTCCTGATTGGGGAATCCTGGCTAAGAAGATTGTAGGAATAGGTGCCCGTAGCAGGAGTGGATTTTAATGGTTCCATGCAATAGGCTGTGTTGGAACCATCAAAAGTCATTCTTGAGGTAAAGTAACTGCCGTAAGGGATACTCGCTCCGGCTTTAAAGTCGATGGTCCCATCTGCGGCATGGACAGGGATACTGGTCCCTGCCAGCGTCCCAAGGGACACGATTGCGGCCAGGACAAAAGACAAAAGTCGTTTTCCCTTGCCTTGTGTATGTGAAAAGGCACGGCACACCTTTTCAAAAGGTTGTTTTAATTTCTTTAGCATAAATATCCTCCTTGAATCAAAGATTAAATAGGAAAAGGCAGCACCTGGGCTGCCATAAAATTAACCGGCTTTTTGCTTCTGACGTTCGATAATCTCCAGAAGTTCCTGCCGGTCTGTGGTGATGAGTTCTTTTTCCAGATTGGATGCTTTGAACTCTACGGTAATATTGTTGTTGTTTGTTGAAATCAGGCCATTCCCCCTTTGGAAGTGTGTGATGTTCATCACTTCAGTTTCTGATAAATGCAGGATCTGTTTTACCCGCTGTGCCTCCTCATCCTCCATGTTGAGGACAATCTTGGTCTTGCAGTTGTTGATGATACCTTTTCCGTATTTACCATCATCCAGTGCAAAGAAATCGTTTAAATCCTGGCTGGCAAAAATGCCGGCCCCTGAGTAAGCACGGATGATTTTCGCAATCTCCAGAACAAATTCGGCAGCAAGACGGTTGCTGGAAGCACCAATGAGCTGCCATACCTCATCCACAAAGATTGCTTTCTCTTCTGTACGATTTTCCTTTGCTTTATCCCAGACATAATCCAGAGCAACGAACATGCCTACTGTTAATAAGTCACTGCTTCCGGTCAGTTCGGAAATATCCAGCACGGTGTATTTGTTTGTCAGATCCACATTGGTCTGCTGATTGAAAGAGGATGCAGAACCATGTACCAGACGGTTTAAAATGTGTGCCAGACGTTTGGTGTCGGTGCTTTCCATCAGCACATCGTAGACATCTTCCAGAATCGGCATCTTTTTATACTGATCGGGATGCTCAGGATCGATGAGAGACTCGTTTTTATGTGTAATGCCTTTTCTTGCATAGGTTTTAATCAGTGCCTCATCTAATAACTGCTTTTCTTCATGGTTCATATCCGGAATCAACAGCGAGAAGAAGATATGCAGTTTTTGGATCTTTGCGGCCAGGGCAGACGCATCCAGTGTCGGACCATCCAAAAGCTCATTGACCGAGTTATCCACCTTACGGATTTCCATGATGTTAATACAATTTCGGCTGGCAGGGGAGATCTGGATAAATTCTCCGCCCACATTCTTGCAGGCCCGGTAGAACTCATGTCCCTTTAAAGGAGCAATGATAAATACCTGGATTCCTTTCCGCCGCATCCGAAGCGCCATAGTCTGCATAGTGAAGGTCTTGCCCGCACCGGAGCATCCCAGGATACAAATATTGGAATTCTTATACTGCTTGGAATCAAAGATATCTGCAATGACCAGTGAGTTATTGTGCTTATTGACGCCAAACAAGATTCCATTATCATCGCAAATGCTGTAACTTACGAATGGATAGCAGCTTGCAGCACCGGTGGTCAGGACATTTCGCTTGGAAAGTGCAAAGAGTTTCTTATTTAAGTTTGCCAGTGGCAGCGTAGATAAGAACCCTTGTTCCTGAAGAAAATAGCAGGAGTGAAGGTCCATATCCTGAGAGATCAGAAGTTTCTTCATCTCCTGAATCCGCCATTGCAATTCTTCCAGAGTGTCTGCTGTAATGGTGATGAGAAGATTCATGTAGTAGAAGTCTTCGTTGTTCGCCAGTCCAGCCTTCAAGAAGTAACCAGAACGGATCGCGGAATCCAGGTCATCAAAATCTGCGTTGGTGTCGGAAGCATCTTTTAACTTAGATCGGTTAATCCGGATCTGCTGTCCCAGACGCTGCTGAATCTTGTCCTTTGGCTGCCGGTGCAGATAAAAGTCGATGTCAATTCCTTCTCCTGCGTTAATAAGGAGAGAGAGCCATCCAGCCGCCACTTTGCTCTTATAGCCGTCAGAAGGGACCATAAGGTATGCATGGTAAACACCGTTGATCAGCACGTAATTGCTGTGCCTGAAATCCAACGATTCTGGTGCAACAAATTCATTGATGCTGATGTGATCCAGCTCATCTCGTCTATCTTTGGCAAGATAACCTGCCAGAACATCGGAGATGCGCTCCTGTAAAGGCTTATCCGTACAAAGGGTGCGGTTTAAAAGTGTATAGAGGACATCCGTGGTAAATTCATCCTCATTGTCGTGAGAATCAATCTCATTTCCGCATTGATACAGGAACGTTTTGGCAGTCTGTGCTGCGGTGTCGAGAGCAGCAATAATCTCTTTTTCTTCCACTTTCCGGTTTACATTGAAAGGCTCATACTCAAAGATTAGGAAAAATCGTCTGGATACGGCTTCTCTGGAACTTAATTTCTTTACGAACTGGATGTAATCTTCCTGCAGAACCTTACAGTGCGGATCCGACTCACGTTCCAGTTCCTTAATTGACTGTGCCAGATGCCGATTGATGTCGGCTTTCTTCGAAATCATTTTTATATGCAGCTTTACCGGACTGATCTTTAAGTAAGAGATAAAACTGTAAATAATACTTAACTGCTCTCTGGTACTGCGCAGAAGAAAGTTAATCGGCTGAACCTCTAAAATTTTTACATAACGATGATCTGTTGTATAAATGACGCCGTTTGCAATTTTCTCTATCGGAAGATAATCTTCTAACGTCTGATTACGCTTTTTCTTTTTAACTGGCTTTTCAGTAGCATCTGGATGCTTCTTTTTATAGGCAGCCTCCTTTTTCTCTGCCCTTTCTTTCCGGCTTGCTTCTTTTTTAGCCGCTTTTGCTGATGCTGCGGCTGATTTTTGCGCCTCCCTTCTAAGCCGCTCACGTTCCTGTTTTTCCTGTTTGGCCTTTCGCAATGCCTCTGCCTGCGCCTTCTTTGCCATCCTCTGCTCATATTTTAAGAATCGGATGTCTTCACGCGCCTGCTTTCGGATACCTCGTTTGGTGGAGGTATCAAAGGTACGGCGCTCTTTTTTTTTACACGCCGACTGTGAAGACGAATCAGAACTATCATCTCCTGAAGAATTATCAGAAGTAGCAGTATCGGAATGTTCTTTATTTTTACGTTTCTTTTTGCGCACCTTTGGTTTCGTCTTCGGCTCCTTATTACGCACCTTGCGGAAACGGTGTTTCTTGGGCTCCGGCAGTTTGTCTGAACGGTAGATGATCCGGCGGTTAATAAGAAACCGGATTGCATTCATTAAAAAGGCAGTCAAACTCTCGCCGGAAATGCCGATCAGGGCGACCATTGCAGCGGGCAGAGCTGTCATGCACAGAATGATGATCCGAATGGTAAGTGATAACGGAAGCTGCACAACTGGAACAATGATCAAAACAGCCAGAATAACAGCTTCAATCGCATTGCGTATCTTGAACATGCCGCCCATGAAGGTTCCGCGTTCAATAAAGTTGCGGGGAATGAGAGCTACATTTTGTTCTTCCGGATTTGTCATGGCTGTACCTCCTCTGCATCAGAACTCTGATTAGAAGAATCATCAGGGGTGGTTTCCGGTTCTTCAATGACATCATCTGTGGTATCTGCAAACCCGCCCTCCTGCCTGGCCTCTATTTCCTCTGTCGTAACGGGAGGAAGGGAATCATCAGTCTGACGCATGTAGGTTCGTTGGGCGGTGGATACCTGCAGCTTTTCTTCCCCAAAGAAAAAAGCACCGGATGAGGTGCTGTAGGTTACGGGAAGTTTGTTACCATCTGGCAAGGAAAAGTGCAGGAGTGTTGCATCTTTCTCTGGATAGCTGGTCTCATTTGGAAGAAACTCCACAGATGAAACACCATTTTGTCCAATTTCATCAAAGTAAGAATGGAATTGCTCCTTCAGATCCTCTATCTGATTTTCAGAGAAGAATTCCTTCAGTGCATCAAAATGGATATATTCCGGCTGGACTACCGTTTTCTCTGGAACAGTAGTTTCTTTCTCTGGTATTGATGTCTGGTTGGGCTCTGTTTCTTTCTCTGAGTCATGTTTCTCCATTTTCCATATGGTAGGAAGTACAATTCCTACGAGAACTAATGCGATCATTAAGAAAATAGAGAGAATTACTTTTTTTCTACTCATAAGATCTCCTTTTATTTTTTATCGAAAATCCAATATGCACTTGCGGTTGCATGGATTTCGGACATCATATCAAACTCTCTGTTGATGTAATTTTTAGACTGGCTGTCATTCGGGTCATTGACCAGAACCTTCCCGCTTGATGTTAAGCCACGAAGGACAATAAAATGTCCACCGCGTGTAAATAAGCCGGGGCCTTGGGAACTGATAACTGGATGACCTTCAGAGAGTGCTTTTAAAACGGTATTTGGATCACTGGTCTGGATAACAGATCCGCATCCAAAGTGGCTGGCGGCAGCACTAAAATAAGACCAGTAGGTTCCAACTCCTGGTTTATAGTAGGAATTTCCGCACCAGGATACTGCATCTACCGGAGTAATTGTTTTTCCGGTCAGATAGCTTGCAACCATGGCGAAACTGGTTGGACCGCATCCGCTGGAAGCGATAGAGCCTCCACCGTAAGGAATATTTCCATAATCGGTTTGGAGATAGTGGGGAATCTGCATCCCATTTGCCGGATAGGTTCCTCCTGTGTTTGTAATGATGTAATAACGAAGTACATGATCCACGTATTCTTTGTCGCCATAGATGGAATAATGCCAGTTGGGACGGGCGCACATCATATCTGAGTAGGCAATGGCATTTTCTTTCGTGTATCCGCCATCCCGTTCCATAGCCCAGTCGATATAGCCGGAGCCGTAGTTGTAACCTTGTAACGCCAACTTGATGCGGTCTAAGTCGGTTGGCCCCGTGCATCCTGCTTTATCAAGCGCATATTTTAACTCCTGGATACCGCACTCGATGCTGTATTCCGGGTCTGTAATGCCGTTTGGTTTGTGTGGATATTTTTGATTAAATCCGCCTTCAGCAGCCTGCATGACATCTAAACCCCGACCACCGGATTCCTGCATCATCACCGCAAGGATAAGTTCTACATATTCACTCATCCCATATTTGGCAGCAATACGCTGCACGGTGGCCCGGTAAGCCAGTACCTCGTCTGAGACGTTGGCTGTGGCGACACCGGAAGATGAGGAACCAAAAAAGGAAGTCAGGTTTTCCGCATAGGCATCTGCGATTTTTTTCTGATCTTCTGTCAGATGAAATACATGATCAGCAAAATAAGCGTCTCCAGCATATTTCACTGTGTAAGTATAGCGGATGAAGGTAACGGTCTGTGTCTGAGGCTCTGTTTCTTCAACAGTTTCTCCTTCGGCACCGCCATCCACGGTCACTTCCATGGTAACGGTCTCAGTAGACACATCATAAGTGAATAGGCCGTCTTTGTTCGCACGGATAACGCGCTTTAATTCATTTACGTTGATATCCTGGTAATTGTCTTTGCTCGCACAAAACTGGGCAATGAGCTGATTGGCGTTGACCGAGATGCTGTACGCATAAGGATCATTGATGGAAGCCGTGTCATTCTCGGAAAGTCTGGAAATCGCAGCATTGATGTCCGATAGGACAGCCTGGTGGCTTTCTTCGAGGACTTCTACAATCGCCTGATTTGCTGTCCGGATATTTTCGTTAATGAGCGTGTTGCTGTTCAATGCCCCAGTATGCTCTGTTAAGCTTCCAAAAATCAGTCCCGGAAGCATTACAATGAATAGAACCGGAAGCATCAGGAGGGCAATTATCACGATGATGACCTTGGAAATTGTGTGTCGGTTCTGGATTGCTGCACCGATGGCAGCACCAAAAGGGCCCAAAGCCGCACCTTTTGCGGCTCCGAAGAGAGCAGCAGCGGTTTTCATTGATTTTAAATGTGAGGCTGCGCTTGTGCCTACGCCTACGGCCTCATCAATACTTGTCTGATTTTCTGCCATCAGATACGGTCTTTTCTCGCTGGGGCAGGCGGCACCTTCTGTACGATGGATTCATGGTAGGCAACTTTTCCATCGCCATCTTCATACGGTGTTTTGGATACCGTATTCTGTGCATACTGTTTATACCAGGTGGAGCCATCGACAGACTGAACGGTATCGTAGGTACCCTGAGACGGCGCCATATACTGATCTGCGTGATACATCGCAAAATCCCGGCTGTTTCCATCTGCGGTTTCTGTGCCGGTGATGCGTCCACCGCCGATTTCCATGTTGGTGAAATTTGGAAGCGGTTTGTTGTCTTCAGAATTCATTCCCATGTATGAGACAAATGCCTTCTCTGCATCTTCCCCTTTGATCGAACCAACATGTCCGTAGTTGCCCTGGGCAATCTTACTGATAACATTGTTGGCAAAATCGCCGCCTTTCTTCAGAGAAGATTGATACATGGAATTTCCGATACTGGAGTTTTCCGTGTATCCAGTGGCAGCATCAACAGCACTTCGCTCGACTTGCCTTCCAACAGCACCAGCAAGCCCGCCGGATAAGAAACTGCCATCCACAGCAGCTTTTCCGGGAGATGAATTTCTACGGTATCCGCCACCGCCAGAGCCCCGCATCGCACCAGTAAGGCTTCTTCCTGCAATCAAGAGTTCCGCCATCATGTTTCCTCCGGTATTCCCGACATTGATGCCGAGACTTGCCATAAAGGAATCAATCTTTTGGCTTACTTTCAAAAACGCAATCGCGCATAAAAACCAGACAAATACATTTCCGGTCACAGCTTCTTTGCCTTGGCTGGCAACAGCCTGTTCTACATCCGCCTCTGTCAGTTCTGCAGCGAAGACGGGCATAGAACAAAATAGAACCATACAGGCAGTCAGTGCAGCAAACAAGATGATTTTTTTCTTGTGTTTCATTTCACGTCCTCCCTTCAGATGGATAATGGGTTTGCAAGGAATGTCCCGACCATAGAAGTAAACAGCCGGAGACACCAGGCGTTCATCAGTAACAAAAAAAGCTGGCCGCCAAGCATCCGGCACCAGCTCTTGAAGATATTTCCGGTGGACTGGGATGCACCTGTGGCAAATGCGACTGGTGCAGTGTAGACCAGAACACCTAAAAGGATATAGCGTTCTGCCGCTTCAAAAAGCAGCTTAATATAATTCCATGCAAGGATGAGTACCAGGATCAGTGCAATGATGGCAACTGCACCGTTAGCACATACGCCGAGGATGACTGTGATTACCGAATTGAAATCTGCAAATTTTAATGGCGGCAGTTCTTCAGTAAGAATCCATCCATATGGTGTGCCGCCAATTCCAAGTACCAGGTCTACGATGTCTTTTGCATAAAATGCAAGGAACAGGAAGATGAAGGAACGCATGGAGAGTTTCAGTGGATCTTCTGCTTCAATCCCGGCACCGAGAAAATAATTCTTAAATAGCTGCCAAACCCAGTTTAGCAGGATCAGGCCGATTGCCAGTGCCATAAAAACCTGGTACAGACTTTCGGCTGCCGGGAAGTAGCGCAGGAACGTATCCATGGAGCATCCAAGCGCGCCGAGAACGGATGTGGTAATCAGGTCCAGAATGTTCATCACCTGTTCGGCTATCCATTCTACGATTCCATCAAGAATTCCCATAAATTACGCCTCCTTCCTTAACCGGTCCATTTGCCGCCTGCAAAGAATGGTGTGACGTAAGCCATGATAAATCCAAGACCATTTAAGATGGCCCAGGTAATGATGATTCGCTTCAGCCAAGCACGAGATTCGTCAACTGTTTTTCCTGATTTTGAAAAATTCATCATCAGAAGTGCCACCGATGCGGTCACGATGGCTGCGATAGTGGAAATCAATACAATCTGGTTATAGACATCCTTCATGATTTCACTGGCCTTGTCCCACATATCCGCGGCCATGACTGGTTGGATGTTGCAGGTAAGCAGCGTGAAGATCAGGGATGCCGTATAGATGTATTTCATGTAGTCAATGTGCCGCTTTTTCTTTGGCTGGTTCGGCGGAGTTTCTTTGACTGTATGTTTTCTCACGTAAGTTAACCTCCTTCATAGAAAAGAGGGCAAAGTGGAATCCACTCTGCCCTGATGCTTATAGTTTCTTAGCCTCTTGCCGGTTTTCACGGCGGCAAAAAGCAGCCCGGTCAATACAGGCTGCCCGATGCGAAACGATATGAAGTTGTAATGTGTTTTCACCTCCCGCAAGAAAAAACGCAGCTCATACCGGAGGGAGAGGCGATCGTTCCGGCAGGCTGCGTAATTCCTGCATATAATTTTGACAATACCTATTTTAGCATGGGGAGTTTTACGTGTAAATCGCAGAACTGTGCCAGTTAGTGAAATAAGGATGCCACAGTTCTGCCACATAGAAAATCAAAGAATGAGCCTGAATAAAAAAGAAGACCTCAAGCTATTTTTGCTTTGTGCCTTCCATATCAGATAGTTTAATATTTCTGAAAAATTCATTGTAGTCCACATGAAAAAATCTGGGAAAATAAAGTGCCTGAAGCAGTCAAGAGGAAACTGCACTGGTATGTACTGGACATGCGGATTAGAAACCATGATGACATTGGAAAGCTGATCGGAGCACAGGGCCATATCAATACGACAGGGGGAGGTCTTGGGGAAGGAAAGCATTCTTATTACTGCAGTCCAAACTCGGATAGGGGAATCTCAGATGTTACCATCTATGATGGGGTAGATAATGTGTTTGATGTGGACAGGGTGAAAGATCATTTATGCCAGACCTGTCTTGACAAGGTGCTGGAGGTAATGGAATCGTATGCTCCAGAGAATGAACCAGCCAGACCGAGAGATCTATGCCTGGAGGGAAGGCGAAGTACGGATATCGGCATTTTATACACCGGTGCTGGAAAATGGTCATAAGGCAGAAGAATGATTGTGGAAGTAGGTGCAATGAGGTATAATTGAGGAGCATTCGAAAAATCGGAATTGACTGAAAGGAGAATAGATGTGGAATTGAAACTCGTTAGATTAGAGGAAGCATATATAGACAAATTGACAAAAATTATGGAGCGAGCTTTTGATGAAGATACAAGAATGCATCTTGGTGAAGAAAAAGGAGGACCAGATGGATATGATAATGGTGAGTTTTTGAGACGGTGGGGATTGCATAAGGATTCTTCCTCATATTGTATTTTCATGAATGAACAGTTAATTGGTGGAGTAATCCTGTGGATAAATGAAAATAACCACAATTTTTTGGGAAATATTTTCATTGACCCAACTTATGAAAATCAAGGACTAGGCATAAAGGTGTGGAATATGATTGAAAAATTATATCCTGATACAAAGATTTGGGAAACAGAAACGCCTATTTTTTCGAGCAGAAATCATAATTTCTATGTCAATAAGTGCGGTTTTCATATTATTAAAATAGATAATCCCAAAAACAGGTTAGAGGGTCAGTATAAACTACAGAAAGTAATGAAATAAAGTTTTTGTTCTTCAACCGGAGAATGGTTTGATAGGGTATATAGTTTCTTTTCAGAATGGAAGACTTAATTTTGACTGAAAGACTGCTTTAGACAATTTTACCGGAAATTGAGGTAAGAAGATGATCGAACAGCAGGAAAAGCAGATGGCTAGCAAATAACCGATACATTATGCTGCCATTGCCGATTTAAAAGTAATAAAATAACCATTTCCTGCAAGGAGAATGGAACCAGAAAACGATAGAGATTTTGTCAAATCAATAATTTGGGGAGGTAACTAAATGGAAAACAGAATTGATGAGCTTCTTAATAAGCCATGTTATGTAATTGATTTTTTGCCACAAAAGGTATCTAAGACAGCTAAAGGACATTTTTTTGATGTTGAATATTACTTACTTAATAGCCAAAAGCGACATGAAATGAAAAATAAATATGTCAATATCATTTTGAAGCTGATGTGCTATTATCGTGTTTCCGTTTTGTGGAATGGGTGGAATGATAATCCAAAACCAGAGGATATAGATGACGCTATCATGGAGATTATGGAAAATCACTCTGGAACTCTAAATATTCTGTTTTCAGAGGAAAATGTTCTATTAGTTTTTGAATGGGATTGTCTGAATTAACAGCCTATAACTTGTCAGAAAGCATGAAAGAAGTAGCAGAAAAGATAGAATTGTCAGAAGGCTTTTTCTGTTGGAGAGGGGAAAATTAAATTCACATTTTCGGAACAGTTTTGAAGGAGGAAGGTCATGTACGAACTAATTCAGGTTTCGGAGCAGAGCTATTACATTCAAAGTCCGGCCAAAATCGGGCTGGTAAGGCTGAATGAGCAGGACGTTTGCCTAATCGACAGCGGTAACGACAAAGACGCCGGAAGAAAAGTCCGGCAGCTTCTTGACGCCAACGGCTGGCGGCTCATTGTCATTTATAACACCCACTCCAACGCTGACCACATCGGCGGCAACCGATATTTGCAGGGATAGACCGGGTGCAAAATCTACGCGCCGGGGATCGACTGTGCCTTTACCCGTCACCCTGTTCTGGAACCCTCTTTTTTGTACGGCGGCTATCCGTGTAAGGAGCTGCGGCACAAATTCCTCATGGCTCAGGAGAGTGACGCCCAAGAGCTGACACAGGAGTGCTTGCCGGAGGGTTTTCAGATCATCCCCCTGCCGGGGCATTTCTTTGATATGGTGGGCTTTCGTACTGCCGATGATGTGGTCTATTTGGCGGACTGCCTATCCAGCCGGGAAACGCTGGACAAGTACCAGATAGGCTTTATTTACGATGTTGCCGCCTATTTGAATACGCTGGAGATGGTGAAGTCCCTCCGGGCCAATATATTCGTCCCGGCCCATGCAGCGGCCTCCGAGGATGTAGCGGATCTCGCGCAGTATAATATCGACAAGGTGCTGGAGATTGCAGACAAGATCACTAACATCTGCCAAGAACCGCTTTGCTTTGAGACAATCCTGCAAAGGCTGTTCACCGACTACGGGCTGACAATGAACTTTGAGCAATACGTTTTGGTGGGCAGCACCGTCCGCTCCTATCTGGCGTGGCTGAAGGATACCGGCAGGCTGAACGGCCTGTTTGAAAACAATATGCTGCTCTGGCAGCGGGTGTAGGAGGAATCTACCCATGACGATGTACGAAAAATTCAAAAAGCTGGACATCGACTTTTCCCAGCTTGGTTTAGAGCAGGGGGACACCCACGGCGACTACTTCTGTACCCCAAAGGGGGCGGAGGTCATCGGCTGGGCGGGGGTGGACGGCTATTATTCTGGCTGACGGTAAAACTGGACACCCACAGGCAGTCTGCTCTGCCTTGCGCTTTGAGATACCGAAGCAAATCGAGTGGAGGATGGTGTTCTACCAAAAGACGGTAGAGGACATGAAAATTGACCTACCTCTGCAGTGAAGCAGATAAAAGAGTGTATCGCAGAAGTGAAAATTTGCGATGCACTCTTCTTCAATAGCTTTCAGCACTGTTTTCTAAATCTTTATGAAATCTTCAAAGGTATCCTGTACCCTGTCTTTGAAATCAAAAGAAAGGACAAAAGGATATGGAAATGATTTTGAAAACAACTGGCCTCTGCAAAAATTTCAAAGGGCAGATGGCGGTAAACAATGTAGCTCTGAACATTCAGAGAAATTCCGTCTATGGATTGCTGGGGCCAAATGGGGCAGGCAAGTCTACCACGCTCAAAATGATTACAGGTATTTTGAAGCCCACTTCCGGCAGCATTGAGTTTGACGGACACCCTTGGCAACGCAGCGATTTGAAACAGATCGGCGCATTGATTGAAACACCGCCCCTGTACGGAAACCTGACTGCATACGAAAATTTGAAAGTACGGACAACGATGCTGGGTCTGCCGGATAAACGGATTGATGAAGTCTTACACATCGTCCGTCTAACCGACACAGGTAATAAGCGGGCCGGGCAATTCTCCCTCGGCATGAAGCAGCGCCTTGGCATTGCCATTGCCCTGTTGAACAGCCCACAGCTTTTAATTCTTGACGAGCCGACCAATGGCCTTGACCCGGTAGGTATTGAAGAACTCCGGGAGCTGATCCGCTCTTTCCCCGCAAAAGGGATTACTGTGATTCTGTCCAGCCACATTCTGTCGGAAGTTCAGCAGATTGCCGATCACGTGGGTATCATTGCCAGTGGTGTGCTGGGATATGAGAATAAACTTCGCACCGGCGAAAATCTGGAACAGCTATTTATGGACGTGGTAAAGCGCCACCACAAGGAGGTGTAAAAGATGAATTACCTGAAAGCAGAACATCTTAAATTCAAGCGGACAATTTCAAATAAGCTGTTGCTTATTGCGCCCCTTTTGACGGCCCTCTTTGCGTGGATCGTCGGCGGCTTTCATGGCTTCCAATATATGACCTTCTACTGGTGGTATGCGTTTCTTCTTCCCGGAACGATTGCTATCCTGTGTTCCCTTGCCCATCAGAAAGAAGAACGGGCCGGAAAGTATTATTCTGTATTATCTGCGCCTATCAACCTGAAAGAGTTTGAATACGCAAAAGCATCAATTCTGATTGAGAAATTACTTATGGCTGCGGTATTCTTGGCTGCTTTTGCCGCAGTAAGCAATTTGATTTCCCCAGCTCTGGCCGTATATTCCATGGGACGTAACTTTGCTGGAAGTGTCGCCTTGATGATTGCCTCAATCTGGCAAGTCCCCCTCTGCCTGTTTCTGGCTCGAAGAACCGGTCTGCTGCTCCCGATTGCTGCTAACACCTTGCTGGGCATTCTCATACCCAGCTCGCTTGGAAATACAGTTCTTTCGTGGGTATGCCCCTATTGCTGGGCTGCAAAAACGGCGGAACTGCTTATGGGAATTGAAAGCAATGGAACCTTTATAGGTGTTGCGGCTTTTTCATGGAGCGTTTTGCTGCCACTGGTATTCTCCGTAATCCTGTATATCCTGCTCACTCTTTGGGATGCAGCTAATTTTTCAAAGAAAGAGGGGAAGTAAATGGGAATGATTGCTCTGATTCGTGCCGATTTTATGAAACAGCGGCATACATCCTATTTTGGTATTCATACAGTGATCCCTATAGCGGGAGCCATTCTGTTCGTATTTTATTTTCTGCTTTATCAGAATGTCGATGGATTGAAAAGATTACGCTTGCTCTTGGAATTGACCGCAATGGTATTTCCGCTTTTGATAAGCATTATTGTCGGTCTGAATATCACACAGGAAGAAAGAGCCTCGCATTTTCAAAGTCTGCTGGCAATGCCGAATCGCCGGAAAATACTGCTGGCAAAATTCGCTGCTCTGTATCTGTCTGGTATCTTTTCGTTGGCGCTGCTTTTTGCGCTGTTTGCGATTGGGGCAGGAATGAGCCGGACAGAAATTATCCCGTGGGGCCTGCTGATACAATCCGTGCTGGGGCTGGTAATGGGCAGCTTCGTGATATACGCGCTGCACCTGTTCCTTAGTCTGAAATTTGGGTTGGGCATTTCCCTGTTTTGGGGCGTATTTGAATGTTTGCAATGTGTCTTATACAGCAACATTGAATTGCATGGTCTGTGGCGGTACATTCCTTTTTCATGGTCTGTAAATTGGGTGCATGATGTGTTGAACGGCAAGCTGGCTACAAATGCCGTACAGTGGGTTTTAGTTGCCGCGTTATCTGTTGGCAGTTTGCTTGCAATTCTCCATTGGTTTTCTCGTTGGGAGGGACGAAAGAATGATGAATAAGACGATGAAATTTTTCGAGGGGATGTTTCTTATGGTTTGCCTCTGCTGTGTTCTGTCTGGCTGCTCTGTCCTGCAAAATAGGATCAGGGAATATTCCAGCGACAAGGAGCAATGCCACTTAGTCAGTGAAGATGTGACGCAGTTCATCTACAAGGGTGAGGCGTACACCATTCTCAATAATACCGTTTCCAATGATGGGCTTGGCGAATGGCTTGGGTATATTCGGCAGCTTGTGGCAGTGGACGAAGCCGGAACTGTTTTGGTTCAAGAAGCGATTGAAACCGCCTCTTTTGAAACACTGTCCGATCTGGTAGACAAAGCCCCGGACGCCAAATACATCATCCCATTTTTGAATGTGTATGCGGCCCCCAATAATGCCTCTCAGCTAATCGTGGATGTCAACGGCGGCTACCATGAAGCGGTGCCGAGCGACCAGCTCACGGCAGAGGATGAAGTTTTTGACTTCAAAACCGCCGCTGAAAATACAGGCGGCAGCTATGAAGTCAATCCGCAAAATGCAACACAACTGACCTATGGTGATCGTATTTATCAGGTGACAGAGGAAACCGTGCCGAAAGATCAGCTTGGGGCATATCTGGATATTCTAAGCGAAACAGTAACTTTTGACGCAGACAGCAAGCGCCCGTTGTCAAAGGAAGAACTGAATAAAATTGATTGGGCCGGTACTTCTGCCGGACAGCAACGAGAACGCTGGTTCTATGTGGATGTGTACGCGATTTCCGGCACCGATCCAGCGGATGCCGTTGCCGTAAAAGTAAATAATCAGTACCATATTGCAAGGGTACAGTAATTTACCTTGACTTATGGTATAATGGAAAAGATTTTAACGAGGAGGCGGGAAAAGTGGCTACTATTCTTGCAGTAGATGATGAACAGCCAATTTTAGAACTAATAAAAAACGGGCTACAAAAGGATGGACACATGGTAACAGGCTATACATCTGCGGAACAGGTGCCGCTGGATAAGCTGAACCGCTACGATTTAATCATACTGGACATTATGATGCCCGGAACCGATGGCTTTTCGTTCTGCGAAAAAATCCGAGGTATGGTTGACTGCCCGATCCTGTTCCTTACGGCTAAAACAATGGAAAATGACATTACTTTTGGCCTGGGGCTGGGTGCTGACGACTATCTGACAAAGCCTTTCCGTATCCCGGAGCTGCGGGCCAGAGTAAACGCCCATATACGCCGGGAACAAAGGGAACGCCATAGCTGCCTGAACTTCGAGCATATTAAAATAGATTTGTCAGCCAAAATGGTACAGATAGATGGGGAAACCGTGTCCCTTACCAAAAGCGAATATATGATCTGTGAATTTCTTGCCCGCAATAAAGGGCAGGTATTTACACGAGAACAGATTTACGAGGCTGTTTTCAGTTTGGACGGAGAAAGTGACAATTCCACGATTGCCACCCACATTAAGAACATCCGAGCAAAACTGAACCATTTTGATATTCAGCCAATAACAACAGTATGGGGGATCGGGTACAAATGGGAATGAAGAAAACGGCATCACTTAAAACAGCCTTTTGGCGCTTCTTATTTATGCTGCTTGGCGGTTTGCTTGGTGCAGTTGCTATTCCATTTCTTCTTATGACTGTCAGCACATCTTTAGGGCTTACCACTTATGGGGACTATTCAGAAATCCGGGCAAAAGAACTTGTGCCGATCCTTGCGGCTACGCCTGATTTATCCGATGTGCAGATACCGATGGGGATTGAATATGCTCTGCTGGATAAAAACTACCAGCTTATTGAAACCACATTAGACAAACACGAACTGGAACAGGCCATGCGGTACGCGACCACGGGTGTCAGCGATCAAAACTTGCAAAAAAGATACCTGTTTGTCACCCGCGAGAATGAATATGTTGTCCTGCAATACTATATTGGCGCTCAATATACAAATGAGTGGATGAACGAACATCTGCCGTCCCCGGATATAATGCTGATTTTACTGGTCGCAGCAGGAGGTATTTTTGTCTGCCTGTTCCTGACCACCAGCTTTGCCAAAAAGTTGCGTTTGCAGCTTGTCCCGCTGTTTGAAGCCACTTCGGAGGTAGCAAAACAGAACCTTGATTTTGAAGTTGGACATTCACGCATTAAGGATTTTGAAGATGTGCTGATTTCTTTTTCCCACATGAAAGAAAGTCTGAAAGCCTCTTTGGAACAACAGTGGAAAGCCGAACAGATGCAGAAAGAACAGATTGCTGCACTTGCCCACGATCTGAAAACGCCCTTGACAGTTATTCAGGGAAATGCCGATCTTATCAGTGAAACGGAGCTGGACGAGGAACAGCGTTTATATGCGGAATATATCAGCAGCAGTTCCGAACAGATGCAGTTATACATTCGGACGCTGATCGACATTTCACGAGCAGCGTCCGGTTATCAGTTTCACATGGAAGATATTGACCTGCCCGTTTTTGCGGAACAGTTACGAGGACAGATTAATGCTCTGTGCCAGACGAAAAAAATAGGATTACGGATGGAAGCAGATCACTTACCTTCTGTACTGCCTGCGGATAAGTTGCTGCTGGAACGGGCGATTATGAACGTGGTAAATAATGCGCTGGATTATTCCTCACAGGACAGCTTCATTCATATCTCCATGACAGGCGATAAAGGAAATTTGAAAATCTCGGTTACAGATGCAGGCCCTGGCTTTTCACAGGAAGATTTGCGACACGCGCAAGAACAGTTTTATATGGCAGATCATAGCCGTAGCTCTAACCTGCACTTTGGAATGGGACTTTTTATCACAAAGTCCATTGTTCAGCAGCATGGCGGGCAGCTTGCTTTGAGCAATTCCAAAAAGACCGGAGGCGCACAGGTTATAATCTTAATTCCATATTGATCTCATGGGCGGCTTTCGGGCCGCCCTTTTTTCAAATTTCGATCATCGCAAGCTGAAAGCATACGGAGGAGATTTTCTACCTCGGAATCTTTGGACGGCTTCTCAGGGTAGAAAATCGAATCCGATGATATGTTCAATGTACGGATCAGCTTATAGAGGACTTCATAGCTGGTTTTTTTGCCCTCGTTCTCGATCCGATATAAGTATCGCTCCGTAATGTCTGCCTTTTCTGCTAACGCTTCAATGGTAATATCGGCCTTTTCACGGGCGGTTTTAATGACCACGCTGAGCGTGTCAGGTTGATTCTGCACTTTCAGTTCACCTCCATCTATAATTATACGGACTCCATATTTTAAAAATTAGCTTGAAAATCATTTTAATTGACCTTATGATTAGGTCATCAAGCTTGATATTATAAATATTTGGAGGTCATAACTTGATTATTGAAGAATTTAGAAACATCAAAATTGCGTATCTTCGCAGAACCGGAGCATATGGTTTAGAAAATCAAAAGCTGATGGTTAACTTTAAGCGATACTTAAAAGAAAATCAACTATTTAACAATACAACCGTCATTTTAGGAATCCCTTTAGATAATCCGGCAAACACCCCTTCTGAAAAACTAAGGTATGATGTTGGCATTGTTATTCAGGGAAGTGAAGTTCATTCTCTCGATACTCGTAAACTTGATAACGGCAAATATGCTATATTTGAAATTCCACACACAGAGCAAGATGTAATTTCGTTTTGGAATAATCTTCCTAACCTTACTGCTGGACTGCCTGTGGATGAAACAAAGCCTGTTATAGAACGATATTCTGCCATGAAAATTGCTTCTCATTTATGCGAATTTTGTATTCCTTTAAAAAGTCTGTAAGATAGATGATTAGATACTGCAATAAAACAAATCGATATTTGTCTGAGAGGAGGATGCAAATATGTTAGATAGAACCATACCATTTTACAATACAATTTTAAAGTGTG
>PPYE01680452.1_pt1 | contig 42105 bp, 35 predicted proteins | sample 1559881 | NCBI WGS metagenome assembly PPYE01 (sample SAMN08240022, study PRJNA423297) | Human gut metagenome, whole genome shotgun sequencing project. | reverse complement strand
CGCTCCCGCTCAGCCTGTGAAACACGGAGATAATCCGGTTTGTGCTCAGCCGCTGTCTCGGTTCTGCCTTCTTTATAATAAAGGACACCAAGTGCACCTACAGCACCTGCTCTCTGTCTGGAAAGATGGGCCGGTGCAAAAGAAAACGGTACAGTAAGCTTATCTGCGATGATATCTTTAAATACCGGGACTCCGTCTCCGAGGAATGTTACGGCTTCTCCCATCTCATTCAGCATGGAAAGAAGCTCCTCAATTCCCACTGCCATCTGATCCTTTACCGTCATGAGCCTGTGATCCTCGTAACGATAGATTCCCGTATAAACCTGCTTTCTTCTGGCATCCATGATCGGACAGATCAGTCCCTTTACATCATAGAGATTATAGGCCAGTGCCTCCACAGTCGGAATCCCGACCAGTGGTTTGTCAAGGGCAAGTCCAAGTCCCTTGGCTGTGGCAGAGCCAATACGGAGTCCGGTAAAAGAGCCCGGTCCCTTGGCTACCGCAATAGCGTCAATCGTCTTCAGATCCAGCTCTGTCATCTTCACGATCTCATCCAGCATGGGAAGAAGAGTCTGGGAATGTGTTTTCTTATAATTAACTGTATATTCCGCTACCAGTGTATCGTCCTCCACAACGGCTACGGATGCCACGATTCCGGAACTGTCCAGTGCCAAAACTCTCATTCTATCTTTTCTCCTCTCTCCTCAATGGTGATCTTTCTGTATTCAAAGCCCTTCTCAAGATCTTTTTCAATGGTAACTTCGATCCTTTTTTCCGGCAGGATCTCCTCAATGAGCTCCGCCCATTCGATCAGACAGATTCCCTGCCCGAAAAAATAATCATCGTATCCGATCTCTTCCATTTCTTCCAGATCCCCGATACGATATACATCAAAATGATAAAATGGCAGACGTCCGTCTTCATATTCCTGGATAATGGTAAACGTAGGGCTGTTTACAGGTTCTGTAATTCCAAGACCTGCTGCCACTCCCTGTGTGAACACGGTTTTTCCAACTCCCAGATCGCCTGTCAGTGTGTAGATCTGTCCCGGCTTCGCATTCATTCCGATCGTCCTTCCGACCTCGAATGTTTCCTCAGGATCATGCGTTTCTATGACCATATTTTCCACCTTTTTCTTGCACAATTATTCTTTGCATATTATAATAGAGCGAACAGCGAAATACAATACTTTTTGAAAAGGAGTGCGAAAACTATGGCAAATCCTATCGTTACCATCACAATGGATAATGGCGATGTAATGAAAGCGGAATTATATCCGGAAGTTGCCCCGAACACAGTAAATAACTTCATCAGCCTTGTAAAAAAAGGCTTTTATGACGGCCTGATCTTCCACCGTGTCATCAACGGCTTTATGATCCAGGGCGGATGCCCGGACGGAACCGGTATGGGTGGCCCGGGATACAGCATCAAGGGTGAGTTCTCCCAGAACCGTTTCAAAAACGACCTGAAGCATACACCAGGTGTTCTCTCCATGGCAAGAGCCATGAATCCAAACTCTGCCGGAAGCCAGTTCTTTATCATGCACAAGGCTGCTCCGCATCTTGACGGAAGCTATGCTGCATTCGGTCAGATCATTGAGGGCATGGATGTTGTAAATGCTATCGCAGAGACAGACACGGACTACAGTGACCGTCCTCTTGACGAGCAGAAGATCAGCTCCATGACTGTTGATACCTTTGGTGTGGATTATCCGGAACCGGAGAAATGCTGACAGGAATAATTTTCTGAAATAAAAAAGCCCCGCGAAGAGCAGACTGTAACACAGATCATCTGCCCTCTTCCCGGGGTATTTTTATACTGACATTCTCTTTTCTTTTACTTTTCGAAGGTCTTCACTTCTCCGTTTACTTTCGCAAAATACAGTTCTGCATCCTTCTCAAGTCCGGCTCTTCCATTTGTTCCTTCTGTGATCGCCTTCTTCACCTCTTCGACCTGATCATCCGGCACAAGAAGCTTCAGGACAACCTTGTCGGTATATTCGGAATCCAGGATCGGCAAACTTCTTTCTCCTGCGATATACTGGATCTTTCCGATCCCTGTATAATCCGTCGTCACCTGAAGAGAGATTCCATGATGCTTCTCAATGACGGTACTTGCCGCCAGTCCTGCCTGGACTGCACCGGAATATGCCCGCACAAGCCCTCCTGTCCCAAGAAGGACACCTCCAAAATATCTGGTCACCACAATGGCCGCATTATAGATCCCGGCTCCCAGAAGCACATCCAGCATAGGCCTTCCGGCTGTTCCGGATGGTTCTCCGTCATCACTGCAGCGGGTGGCTTCCCGGTTCATCCCTACGGAATATACATAGCAGTTATGACGTGCATCCCAGTATTTTTTTTTCATTTCTTCGATAAAGGCAAGGGCCTCTTCTTCTGTTTCCACAGGACGGACGGTTGCGATGAAACGGGATTTTTTTTCCACAAGTTCGCCTTCGCCGCCTTCGTATATGGTTTTATAATGTTCCAGCATGGTTTACGCCTCCGTTATCTATATCCAACCCTCTGTTTCAGGCAGAGTTTTCTTTATTGTATAATAATTATCTTCATTGCACAATGTATAAGATATCATGAATTGTGAAATTTTTTTTAAGGCTTTATTTGGCATCTCATATTTGTTATAATGAAACGGATTATAAAGGAGGAATATTATGAACTACGGAAAAAGATCCACTTCCAAGAAGCGGAATGCTCTGATCTCCCGTACTTCCATGCTGGAAAAAAGAGCACACGTTTCGTTTATCCGGGTTTTATTTACAGCTCTGATCGCAGTCTGCGTCATGGTTGTCTGCCTTGGTATCGGCTCCTTCCGGGGCGTGATCGCCGGAGCACCTGACGTCAACGATGTGGATATTTCACCTCTCGGATATGCAACCTTCCTGTATGATGACCAGGGAACACAGATGCGACAGCTTTCAGCCCCTACATCCAACCGTCTTCCGGTCTCCCTGGACCAGATCCCGGTTAGTCTGCAGCATGCAGTGGTAGCCATTGAGGATGAGCGTTTTTATGAACATAACGGTATTGATGTCCGCGGTATCGCACGTGCCGGAATGAAGGCGATCACCACCGGTAACTTTTCCGAGGGTGCCAGTACCATCACGCAGCAGCTTCTGAAGAATAATGTTTTCACTGACTGGACCAACGAATCCACACAGCTGGAACGTTTCACACGTAAGTTCCAGGAGCAGTACCTTGCTGTACAGATTGAAAAAAAATATGACAAAAATGTGATTCTTGAGAATTACCTGAATACCATTAACCTGGGTGCAGGTTCCTACGGTGTACAGGCCGCTTCCAAAAAATACTTTAACAAAGACGTATGGGATCTGAACCTTTCTGAATGTGCCACCCTTGCCGGCATCACGCAGAACCCTACCAAATTTAATCCGATCACCAATCCAAAAGCAAACTCCAAGAGACGGAAGGAAGTCCTGGATCACATGCTGGATCAGAATTACATCTCACAGGATGAATATAATGCAGCACTGAATGATGACGTTTATTCCCGTATCCAGGCCGCACAGCTTGAGAACACCGAAGAAGAAAGTACCGTTTACACGTATTTCGAAGATGAGGTTACCAATCAGGTCATCAGCGACCTGATGAACATTAAAGGATATACCAAGACGCAGGCTACCAATCTTCTTTACAGCGGTGGTCTGAAGATCATGACAACCCTGGATTCCAACATGCAGCAGATCCTTGATGAGGAATATGCAAACCCTGATAACTATCCGGCCAATGTTCAGTATGAACTGGATTATGCACTGACTGTACAAAGCCCGGATGGAAAACAGACAAACTACAGCAAAGAAATGCTGCAGCTGTATTTCCGTGATCAGGATCCGGAATTTGATCTTCTCTTTGATTCTCCTGAGGAAGGTCAGCAGTATGTGGATCAGTACAAGGCTAACATCCTGGCAGACGGAAGCACCGTAGTATCTGAGCGTGTAAACTTTGCGCCACAGCCACAGTCTTCCATGACTGTCATTGACCAGCATACCGGTTACGTAAAAGCCCTGATCGGAGGCCGTGGCGAAAAAACAGCCAGCCTGACCCTGAACCGTGCCACTGATACGACCAGACAGCCTGGTTCTACCTTTAAGATCGTTTCCACCTATGCACCTGCGTTGAACGAAAAAGGCGATACACTTGCTACAACCTTTATGGATGAGCCTTACGAATACCCGGACGGATCTCCTGTCAACAACGCCTCAAGAAGCTACGGCGGCGAGACCACCATCCGCAAAGCGATCCAGAATTCCATCAACGTTGTAGCTGTTAAATGCCTGGAGCAGGTTACCCCGGCTCTCGGCCTTAAATATCTGGATGATTTCGGTTTCACCACACTGGCTCACGGAACTGAGGCAGATAAAGATGCCAACGGAAATATCTGGAGTGACGCCAACCTGGCTACTGCTCTTGGCGGTATCACCAAAGGTGTCAAGAACGTGGAACTTTGTGCTGCATATGCAGCCATTGCTAATGGCGGGAACTATATCAAACCGATCTATTATACACAGATCCTTGATCATGACGGAAATGTTCTGATCGAGAACTCCTCCGTTTCCAGATCTGTGATCAAAGATAGTACCGCTTATCTTCTTACAAGCGCCATGGAAGACGTTGTAAAAAAAGGTACCGGTACCGCCTGCCAGCTGGACAATATGACTGTAGCCGGAAAAACAGGTACTACAGAGGACTACAATGACCTGTGGTTCGTAGGCTACACACCGTACTACACCTGTGCAGTATGGTCCGGCTATGACAACAACGAAAAAATTCCGGAAGATGCCCGTAACTTCCACAAAAACCTCTGGAAAAAAGTTATGACCCGTATCCACGAGGGCCTGGAGGACAGAGATTTCGATATGCCTTCCAGTGTGGAAAAAGCCAGTGTCTGCGCAGAAACCGGTCTTCTTCCCAGATCCGGATGCCCGACTATCACAGAGTATTTTGATATCTCCAGTCTTCCCACCGAATACTGTGATCAGCATTTCTACGGCAGCAGCGATTACGATGAAGAGGACTATTATTATAACGAAGATACGGACGCCGATACCGATGCAGCAGCTGAAGCGATTCCAAGCGCAGCTCCGGACAGTACTGACAGCACCGACACTGACAATACTGACAATTCTGATGACGGTTCCGATAATACCGGTGATGATACTGACAATTCCGGAACAGACGACAACACCGGTGGTGATGACGGCAGCAATGATACCGGTGGCGATGACGGCAGCTATGACACCGGCGAAGATCCGGTAGAATATTATGAATGATCTCCATTATAAGTATCTTTCATAAACAACATATAAAAAAAGTGGTTTCCTGAAATATGGAAACCACTTTTTTACTTTTAATAACTTCTTACTGTCTCGCAGTTTATCAGTTCAGGCAAGTCCCACCCACCGCTTATTACTTTTCGCAATTGAAGCAGTGGACTTCCCTGGTTCGGTTAAAGTACCATCTTGGCTGCACCGTAGATTCCTGCATCATTGCCAAGTGTCGCGATCACGATAGGAGTATCCTTGCAGGATTCAAAAGCATACTCTCTGTAATATTTCCGGATACAGTCAATAAGCGGCTGTCCGGCCTTGGAAACTCCTCCGCCGATAACAATGGTCTCCGGATCTGTCACACAGCAAATAATGGCAAGAGCACCACCCAGCTGCTCTCCGACCTTTTCCATGGTTGCTACAGCTACCGGATCATTCTCCTTAAATGCGTCCAGAACTGCTTTTGCTGAAATCTCTCCGGCATCTCTGAGAACACTGTTCTCACCGGAAGCTGCAAGCTCTTTTTTTGCCATGCGGACAATTCCGGTCGCAGAAGCATACTGTTCCAGACAGCCCCTGTTTCCGCAGTTGCAGGATTCTGTTTCATGATGATCCACATTGGCATGTCCGATCTCACCGCCAGCTCCGTGATGTCCGGTCACGATCTTTCCATCAACAATGATACCACCGCCTACACCTGTTCCAAGTGTGACCATGATCACATCGGAGGAGCCTGCTGCAGCACCCTTCCATGCCTCTCCCAATGCCGCTACATTGGCGTCATTTCCAGCTTCCGCATGAAGACCTGTAAGTTCTTCCATCTCTCCCACAACGTTCTTATATCCCCAGAAGAGATTTACTGCACGTGATACTTCGCCTTTGGAGTTTACCGGTCCCGGAACACCGATCCCGACGCCTTCCACCTCCTCTTTGGAGATACCCTTTTCTTCCATCTTGGCATTTACTGCTGCTGCCACATCAGGAAGGATCTGATCTCCATTGTTTTCTTTACGGGTTGGAATCTCCCATTTCTCAACAAGAGTACCATCCGTGCGGAAAAGTCCGCATTTTACAGTTGTTCCACCTACATCGATTCCAAAACAATATGTTCCCATTTCTTACCCTCTCTTATTCTTCGTCATCTGGATTTTCTCTTTTTTTCGCAAGATTTGCCTGTACACGCTTGTACAGAGCCTCTGCCGCATTGTATCCCATCTTCTTCTGTCTGTGGTTGACAGCCGCTGCCTCAACGATGATCGCCAGGTTACGGCCCGGACGGATCGGAAGAGAATGGCATACTACCTTATTTCCAAGGTACTCTGTATACTCCTCATGCAGTCCAAGACGATCGTATTCCTTGTCTCTGTCCCACTCCTCAAGCTTGATCACGAGATCGATAGACTGGGTATCCTTAACGCTCTCAACACCGAACAGTGTTTTTACATCGATGATACCGATACCACGAAGTTCGATAAAGTGACGTGTGATATCCGGCGCAGATCCCACCAGTGTTACGTCACTGACCTTACGGATTTCAACAACATCATCACTGACAAGACGATGACCTCTCTTGATCAGCTCCAGGGCTGCCTCGCTCTTACCGATACCACTCTCACCTGTGATCAGGATTCCCTCGCCGTAAACATCAACCAACACACCATGAATAGAAATACATGGTGCAAGCTGCACGCCCAGCCAGCGGATGATCTCTGCCATAAAGCTGGAAGTTGTTCTTTCTGTCACGAATGTCGGAACATTATATTTAACAGCCAGATCGATCATGTCCTGAGACGGACGGGTCATGGTACTGAAAATAACACATGGGATCTTGCTGGAAATGAAACGTTCATATTTAAAACGTCTCTCCTCCTCATTAAGCTGCATCAGATACGTATACTCTACATATCCGATGATCTGAACTCGTTCATTGGCAAAATGCTCCAGATATCCGGTAAGCTGAAGCGCAGGTCTGTTGATCTCCGCAGTCTTGATCACGATGCCTGACAGGTCGATCTCCGGAGTCAGATTATTAAGCTCCAGTTCCTGTACCATCTTTGTCAACTGTACACCCTTCATACTTTTGTCTCCTTTTCGCTGAAAGTTTGCATTCTCACTGCCGTTTTACCGGGGCGTGAGACACCTTATCTTCAATTATACACAATCACTGCTGAAACTGCAATGCAGCATCAGGATTTATGAAAAAATTCATAGACCTGACGGGCGCTTCTGGCATTCATGCTCTCTGTCTGTGCCAGTTCTTCCTCCGATGCATCCCGGATATTTTCCACAGATTTAAATTTACGCAGAAGGGCTTTCCTCCTGGTATCACCGATCCCCGGGATATCATCCAGGATAGAATGGACCTGTTCCCTGCTCCTGAGGGAACGATGGTATTCAATGGCAAACCGATGGGCTTCATCCTGGATCCTGGTGATCAGGCGAAAGCCTTCGCCGGATGTGTCAATAGGAATCTCCACATTGTTGAAATACAGGCCTCTCGTCCGATGATGATCATCCTTGACCATACCGCAGACCGGGATGCTTATCCCAAGCTCATTCAGCACCTTCAGAGCGATATTTACCTGCCCCCTTCCACCATCCATCAGGATCAGATCCGGAAGCCTTGCAAAGCTGTCAAATTCTCCGTTACTCTCATGAGTGAACCTTCGGGTCAGAACCTCTTCCATGCTGGCATAATCGTTGGGTCCCTGTACCCATTTGATCTTGAACTTACGATAATCACTGCGTTTGGGACGGCCTTTTTCATAAACCACCATGGATCCCACAGACTCAAAGCCACTGATATTGGAAATATCGTAAGCTTCCATGCGCACCACGTTTTTCAGTCCCAGCCATTCTTCCACCTCGTGAACAGCTCCGATGGTTCGTCCTTCCTCCCGCCTGATCCGTTCTCTGTCCTTGGCAAGTACCATACGGGCATTTTCCAGGGCAAGTTCTACCAGCTTTTCCTTGGTTCCCTTCTTCGGGACCCGAATGTGTACCTTCTGCTTTCTCCTTCCTGACAGCCACTCCTCGATGATATCTGCATCTTCAATCTCACTTTGCAGCATGATCTCAGATGGGATAAATGGCGTTCCCGCATAAAACTGTTTCAGAAAGCTGGAAAGGACCTGCGCCTTTGTATCACCTTTTGCCACACGGAGATAAAAATGATCTCTGCCGATCAGCCTGCCATCCCGGATAAAAAACACCTGGACAACCGCATCCTGATCCCTGAGGTCTTCACTGTCATCCATGGCTACTGCAATGATGTCTCTGTCTTCCTGCCCGTAGCCGGTGATCTTCTGCCGTTCCCCGATCTTCCGGATACTGCTGATCAGGTCCCGGTATTCCATAGCATCTTCGTAGCGCATTTCCTCCGAAGCTTTCTGCATTTTTTCCATCAGCTCACTAATGGCGTCCTGAAAATCTCCATTCAGAAATTTGATCACCTTATTGATATTCTTCCGGTATTCTTCCTGGCTGACATATCCCTGGCAGGGTGCCTTGCACTGCTTCATATGATAGTACAGACAGGGCCGGTCCTTTCCGGTATCTCTCGGAAGACTGCGGTTGCAGGAGCGTACCTGATACAGCTTCCGCACCAGTTCGATCACGTCCTTTACTGCTCCGCCGCTTGTATAGGGGCCAAAATATCTTGCCTTGTCCTTTTTCATTCTCCTGGCAAAAAGCACTCTCGGGTATGGCTCATGAACTGTCACCTTAATAAACGGATAGCTCTTGTCATCTTTGAGCATGGTATTATATTTCGGACGATGTTCCTTGATAAGATTACACTCCAGCACAAGGGCTTCCAGCTCCGAATCCGTAATAATGTACTCAAATCTGGTAATATGTGTAACCATCCGTTCAATCTTGGCACCTTTATTACGACTGCTCTGGAAATACTGGCGCACACGATTCTTAAGGCTTATGGCTTTTCCCACATAGATGATCTCGTCTTTCTCGCCATGCATGATATAAACTCCCGGTTTTGCCGGAAGCTTCTTTAATTCTTCCTCGATTATGAACATACTTTATTCTCCTGTTTTACTATTACAGTAATAAGAAAACCGGGATTTCTCCCGGTTTTCTTATGATCTGTTTTATGCCTGTGATCCCGGCTTTTCTTCTGTTTCTGCATGATCGCTATCTGTTGTCTGAGCAGATTCTTCTGTTTTCTCCGGTGCCTGCATATCCTCTGTCAGTTCCTGTCCGGATATCTCCGGTCTGAACTGAACCGATTCTGTACTTTTTGCAGCCTCGTTATTTTCCGCGATCATTTCAATATCCTGTTTATTGGACACTTCTTTTTCATCCTCGGAAAGTACCAGATCATCCAGATTCTCCGGGATATCCAGGCCCTGCTGAACTGCACGGAGGATCTTCATGAACTCTTTACCTGTAATGGTTTCCTTGCGGATCAGATATTCTGCGATCTTATCCATCTCTGTTCTGTGACTTCCAAGGATCCTCTTGGCTTCCTCATAGGAATGGTGGAGAAGCTTCATCACCTCATGATCGATCTCTGTTGCGGTATCATCACCACAGTTTAAAACTGCTCTTCCGCTGAGATACTGGTTCTCCTGTGTGGCAAGTCCCATCAGTCCGAACTTCTCTGACATACCATACTGTGTGATCATGGCTCTGGCCACCTTGGTAGCCTGCTCAATATCATTGGCAGCACCTGTAGTGACTGTGTCAAAAACGATCTCCTCTGCAGCACGTCCGCCAAGATAGCCTACCAGCATAGCTTCCAGCTCTTTCTTGGTGTTGAGATATTTTTCTTCCTCAGGTACCTGCATAACGTAACCCAGTGCTCCCATGGTACGGGGTACGATGGTGATCTTCTGTACAGGCTCCGCATCCTTCTGGAGTGCATTTACCAGTGCGTGTCCGACTTCATGGTAGGATACGATCCGGCGTTCCTGTTTGCTTAAGATACGATCCTTCTTCTCTTTTCCCACCAGAACTACCTCTACGGATTCTTCCAGGTCCTTCTGTGATACAGCTTTACGTCCCTTCTTGACTGCAAGGATCGCAGCCTCATTGATCATATTGGCAAGATCAGAGCCTACCGCACCGGAAGTTGCAAGTGCAATAGCTTCAAAATCAACGGTGTCATCCAGAAGCACGTTCTTGGCATGTACCTTCAGGATATCCACCCTTCCTTTAAGATCCGGTCTGTCAACGATCACACGTCTGTCAAAACGTCCCGGACGGAGAAGAGCCGGATCAAGAACCTCCGGTCTGTTGGTCGCAGCAAGGATCAGAAGTCCCTTGGATGTATCAAAGCCATCCATCTCCGCAAGCAGCTGGTTCAATGTCTGCTCACGCTCATCATTTCCGCCGCCATAGCGGGAATCACGGCTTTTACCAATGGCATCGATCTCATCGATAAATACGATACACGGAGCATTCTTCTTGGCTTCCTCGAAAAGGTCACGGACACGTGAGGCACCCACGCCCACAAACATCTCCACAAATTCCGAGCCGGAAAGAGAGAAGAACGGTACCTGCGCTTCACCTGCAACTGCCTTGGCAAGTAATGTCTTACCGGTTCCCGGAGGGCCTACAAGAAGTGCGCCCTTAGGTAGCTTGGCTCCGATGGCTGTGTATTTTCCGGGGTTATGAAGAAAATCCACAACTTCCTGGAGAGATTCCTTGGCTTCATCCTGACCTGCCACATCCTTAAAGGAAACGCCCGTTTCCTGCTGCACATATGCCTTGGCTTTGCTCTTGCCTACGCCCATGCCCATGATCCCGCCGCCTTTGTTCATGCGGCGCATGGAAAACATCAGAAGTCCGAACAGAAGCAATGTCGGCAGAACCACGCTCAGGATCATTGCAACAAATTCACCAAAAACATCCGGCGGATCGGTCTCAAACTTGATTCCCTTTCCTTCCAGTCTCTTGGTAAGTGCTGTACTGTCTTCGGTCTTCGTGGTGTAATAGCTCATATCCTCGTACTTGGAATTCTTTTTCTTGGGTACGATCGTCAATGTACTGGACTGGATCGTTACTTCCTTAACCTGGTCCTTATCCACCATATCGATAAATTTATCATAGGAGATCTCACTGCTGTTATCCCTCAGCATATTGGTAAACAACGCGAAGCACACCAGTGTGACCAGGAGGCATATCAGAAAAGCCAGAATCGACTGATGATTTTTACCTGATCCCTGCCTGGGATCTTTGTTGTCAGGTCGCTTCCCGTCCTGATCATTATTCAGTTGATTATTCATTTTTTTCCTCCTCTTGTCATTTCTTTATTATAAAGAGAAAAACCATATAAATCAACTGCGAGATTACAAAAATACCATCGAAAAAACACCGCATTGGATATTGCCAGTGAACGTAAAGTTGTAGTATACTGTTCCCAGTGAATTGGAAAATTAAAGAGGAGAGGAAATCAGACAAATGAAAATAGGTTTTGATAATGACAAATATCTGAAAATGCAGTCAGAACACATCCGTGAAAGAATCGGTCAGTTCGGCAACAAGCTTTATCTTGAATTCGGCGGCAAACTGTTTGACGACTACCATGCATCCCGTGTTCTTCCGGGTTTTGAACCGGACAGCAAGCTCCGCATGCTGATGCAGCTTTCTGATCAGGCGGAGATCGTTATTGTTATCAGTGCCAATGACATTGACAAGAATAAAATACGTGGCGATCTTGGGATCACCTATGACGAAGATGTACTCCGTCTTATGGATGAGTTTTCAAGCCGTGGCCTGTATGTGGGAAGCGTATGCATCACACAGTACTCCGGCCAGGAAAGTGCCGATCTCTTCAAAAAACGTCTGGAGAAACTGGGAATCCGTGTCTACAAGCTTTACCTGATCCCCGGCTATCCAAGCAACACTTCCTTTATTGTAAGTGACGAGGGTTATGGAAAGAATGATTATATTGAAACTACCAGACCTCTGGTCGTGATCACAGCACCGGGACCAGGAAGTGGAAAGATGGCGACCTGCCTTTCCCAGCTTTACCACGAATACAAACGAGGAGTAAAAGCCGGCTATGCAAAATTTGAGACCTTCCCGATCTGGAACCTTCCTCTGAAACATCCGGTAAACCTTGCCTACGAAGCTGCCACTGCGGATCTGAACGATGTCAACATGATCGACCCGTTCCATCTGGAGGCTTACGGCAAAACTACCGTCAACTACAACCGTGACGTAGAAGTTTTCCCTGTTGTACAGGCCATGTTTGAGAAGATCATGGGCAGCTGCCCTTATAAATCTCCGACAGATATGGGTGTCAACATGGCAGGTAACTGCATCGTTGACGATGAAGTATGCCAGGAGGCTTCCCGCCAGGAGATCATCCGCCGTTATTATAAGAGCATGAACGCTCTGGTTTCCGGCTCCGGCACAGAGAATGAGGTACGTAAGATCGAGCTTCTTCTCCAGCAGGCTCATGCAGAGATCACTGACCGTAAGGTTGTTCCGGCTGCCCTCGAAAAAGAAAAAGCAACCAATGGCCCTGCCGCCGCTATGGAACTTCCCGACGGAAAGATCGTATGCGGAAAAACCTCCGATCTTCTCGGCGCATCCGCTGCGCTTCTTCTCAATGCCCTGAAAGAGCTGGCAGGAATCGATCACGAGCTTCATGTGATCTCTCCGGATGCCATCCATCCGATCCAGCAGCTGAAGACCAAATATCTTGGAAGCAAAAATCCACGTCTTCACATTGATGAGATCCTGATCGCCCTTTCCATGAGTGCCGCAACCAGCGATGCCGCACGCCTTGCCCTGGAACAGATCCCGAATCTCCGTGGATGCCAGGCTCATACTTCCGTAATGCTTTCCGATGTGGATGTGATCAGCTTCCGTAAGCTTGGTGTTGAGCTTACCTGCGAAGCCAAGAAGGAACAGAAGAAAAACTATCAGAAAAACTGATTCTCTGATAACATACCTGCTGTATAAATAAAAAGCTATATAAGAAGCTCCGACCAGGACGATACATATATATGTCATCCCGGCCGGAGTTTTTTTATCTTATTTTTATCTTATTTCTGCGTTACTGTATCCGGATACTGCTTCCCACACCTTCTCCGCCACATTGCTTGGTAACGATGATCTTATTGTCAATTCGTTCCTTCAGCTCGGAAACATGGGAAATAATCCCTACCAGGCGTCTGCCATCTGCAAGGCTGTTCAGCGCTTTTAATGCCTGCTCCAGAGACTCCTCATCCAGAGAACCGAATCCTTCATCCACAAACATGGAATCCAGCCGGATTCCCCCGGCTGAGGCCTGGATCTCATCGGAAAGTCCCAGCGCCAGGGATAACGATGCCTGGAAGGATTCCCCACCGGACAATGTCTTTACACTTCGTTCCGTTCCGTTATAGTGATCAATGACATTCAGATCAAGACCTGCTTTTTCTTTCTGATTTTTGCTTTGTTCCTGGCGTTTCAGCTCGTACTGGCCGCTGCTCATGGTCATAAGACGGAGATTGGCTCTTCGCAGGATCCGGTCAAAATATGCCATCTGGATATAGGTTTCCAGCTCGATCTTTGCCTTTCCGTTCAGTTTTCCATTGGCTGTATCCGAAAGATTCCTGATCCATGCATATTCTTTTTCCGCTATTGTCATTTCCTCCCGGCCCTTTTGCACTTTCTGAAAAATATCCTGGTTTCCACTCTGAACGGAAAAAAGCTCTTTTCTTTTTTCTGTGAGATCTGCTTTCCTCGCAGTAGTCTGTGCATGCTGTTCTCTGATCTCCGCTTCCGGAATCTCTCCGATCTCTTTTTTCTGCGCTTCAAAAGTCTCTATAGAAGAAGCTATCCTTTCTTTTTCTGACTGAAATCTCTGCAGCGTTTCTTTCACTTTTTTGCTGTTTTCCTTAAGTTCCCCGTATTCCTGCTGCTTTTCCCTGATTTCTTTTTCCAGACCTTCTTTTCCTGCTTTCAAGGCTTCCGATTTCGTACTGTCCGCTTTACAGGACTTATCTTTTTCCGTTTCCAGACGGATCTGTCGGATCTCCTCTGCCGCATTTTGCTGCTGTTTCTGATTCTCGGATGCTTTCATACTCAGGCCGGCCTGCTCTCTGTCAAAGAAATTCTTTTTTTCTTGCAGTTCCTCTTTTTCTTTTTCAAGACGCTCCATGGCATTTTCCACTGTTTTCTTTCTTTTTGTATTTTCCTGGGCTTTCCTGATCTCTTTCTCACTTTCCATCAGAAGATCCTCACACTGTTCCTGCGCTCTGTTTACCATGGAAGTCAGCTGTTTCCACACAGTCAGAAAATCCTCTGCCTGTCCGTTCCCGTTTTTATTTTTCTTATGGAATTCCTGAAACTCTTCCAGAAGCTCTTCTGCACTGGCTACGATCTGCCTCCAGGATGCATTGCTCTGTTCCTTTAAGCTTCCGGCTTTCAGGCTTTGATCTACAGAATCCTTCTCCATTTTATCCAGCCTGCTTTTCTCGTTATCCAGTGTTTTCTGGTCAACTGTCTGTTCTTCTGAAAGCATTCTGGGATGTGGATGGCTCAGGGAACCGCACACAGGGCAGGGCATTTCATCCTTAAGCTCCCGGGCCAGAAGACCTGCCTGTGCATCCAGAAAAATGTGGAATATCTGCTGATAATATTCCCTCTGCTGCTGTGCATCTCTGTAAGCAGACTGATACTTTTTCTGCTGCTCTTTGGTTTCATCATAAAGGCCTCTGAATCTCCGGATCTCAGCAATAAGTCCATTCAGTTCTCTCTTTCTCCGCGTCTGTTTTTCTTTCTCTGTGAGCGCTTTCTGCAGGTCAAGCTCAGAATTTCCCAGCTGCTCCCGTTCCGTTTTCAGCTGCTCCATTTCTTTCTGCTGCTGTTCTTCCTGCCGGATGATTTTTTCCTTTTGCGTCTGACAATTTCCCAGCTGTCTTTCAATTTCTCTTCGTTCTTCTTGCAGTTGCTCCAGATCCTGGTATTTTTTCAGCTTTTCCTGTTTTTCCCGGATCAGAAGGCCAAGTTCCTCACATCTCTGATCTGCATCTTTATATTTTTCTGCCTCTTCTGACGCCTTCGCAAGTTCCGAAAGAATCTTTTCAAGCTGCTCCAGAGCAAGCGCTCGTTTCTCTTCCAGGCTTCGTTTCTGTGCAGAAAGATTCAGCATGGTTTCCATTGTCCGAAGCTTCTCTTCCAATTCCTTTTCCTGTTTCTGAAGTTCCTTTTCCCGGAGTTCTCCTCTGTCAATAAACAGTTTCAGAAGCTCAAGACTCCGTTCCAGCTTTCCTTCGAATTTCGCTTTTTTAAGCCTTGAAAATTCCTCTTCTTCCATCCCTGCATCCGGCTGGAACTTCACACCATCCAGATACTGGGCGATACTCCGGCGCATCTCATCATATTCTTTATATCTGGAAATAGCCGCATCCCGGAGCTTTATCTGGAGCTGCTGGTAAAGGCCCGTATGAAAAATCTGCCGGAAGATTTCCCCTCGCTGCAGAGTTCCTGCCAACAGCAGCTTCTGAAAGTCTCCCTGGGCGATCATTGCGATCTGTGTGAACTGATCGTAACTCAGTCCCAGAAGCTGTTCCACTGCCACAGTAACATCTTTTGCCTTTGTCACCGGCTGCCGGTCATCCGGATAGATCAGCTGTGCCTCAGCTTTCCTAAGAGTCTGTCCGGTGCCTCTTTTTTTCGGAGCCATATATTCCGGACTTCGGCGCACGTGATAGGTTTTCCCCTGATAGGAAAAAACAAGCTCCACAAAAGTCTCCGTGGAATCTTTTGCATACTTACTCCGGAACATGGCGGATTCCCTTACCTCTCCACTGGCTCTTCCATATAACGCAAAGGTGATCGCATCAAAGATCGTAGTTTTTCCCGCTCCGGTGTCACCGGTGATCAAGTAGAGACCGCCCTCTCCAAGCTTTGAAAAATCAATCTCTGTTTTGTCTGCATAGGGCCCGAAGGCACTGATGGTCAGTTTTTCCGGTCTCATTGTCTCACCTCCTGGATCTTACGGATCAGATCTTCGGAATATTTCCGCTGTTCTTCATTCATGGGCTGGTTATTCTGCAGTTCAAAAAATTCCTCGAAATATTCCAGCTCGGATTTCCTTTTCACTGTTTCTGTACCTGCGATCTCCTGGTTTTCTCTTGTGCGTCGGTTATCATATTCCAGCCTCATCAGATTCGGATAAACAGTACGGAGCTTCTGCATTCCATCTACGATATCTTCTTCATCTGTCAGCGTGATCTGCACATAATCCTCTGTGTTTGTGTCCTGATAACTGGACAGTGATGTGATCTCCATGTATGTGCCTTTCAGTTTTCGCATATCCCGAAGAGGCTTCAGCGGAATCTCCCTGATCCTGAGATTTCCTTTTTCCAAAAGCTCCACAACTGTCACAGATTTCTGCTGTCCTGCCTCGGAAAAAGAATATTTCAAAGGAGTTCCGCAGTAGCGGATGTGCTCGCTTCCCACATTCTGAGGACTGTGGATATGGCCAAGTGCCACATAGTCAAAATCCCGGAACACATCTGCCTCCACCTGGTCGATACCTCCAACGGAGATCTCTTCAGAATCGCAGCGCATGGCACCGACCACAAACTGATGGGCGATCAATACATTGCGATAACGTTTATCAATCTCCATATGTGCAACTGCCGCCTGCACTGCCTCCTGGTAGGTACGGATCTCATCCACCTCTTCTTCTCCTTCCAGTCCGTGCCTCACAGTTGCCGGACGCACAAATGGAAGCAGATGGATCCAAACTTCTCCATAGCTGTCCGTTAAACAGTACTTTTCTGTTTTTCCATCGTATACCGGGGACATACAGATCCCGCTGCTGCTCATGATCTGTGAACCGAAAGCGATCCTTTCCGCACTGTCATGATTTCCGCTGATGGCATACACCGGGAGCTTCCGCTTTGCAAGCCTGGTAAGAAACCGGTCAAAAAGCTGCACTGCCTCCGCCGAAGGAACCGGTCTGTCATAAAGATCACCGGCGAGAAGGATCCCATCCGGTGCTTCTTCATCAATAATCCTCAGGATTTCGTTCAAAATATATTTCTGATCTTCGATCATGGAAAACTCATTGACACGTTTTCCTAGGTGAAGGTCTGATAAATGGATCAGTTTCATCGATCACCTCCTGCGCTCACCCAGCCTCCGAACAGTTCCGGTGCAAGATCAATCTCACAGGCATCCAGTACATCTTTTAGCTGTGAAGGATTGCTGACGCCGGTTACTGGCACAGTCTGGAATGGCTGATGGAAAAAGTATGCCAAAGACAGGGCCTGCAGGCTGTGGCCGGTTTCTTTCTGCAGCTTTAACAGCTTCTGATAGGTGCGAAGGTTTGTCTCGTTCCAGTAGGATCTTTTCATACTTTCTGAAAGACCTGTGATCTGTGTTTCCTTCTCCCGCATCCAGGATGCATCCACCTCTGCATCTGTACAGGAAAGCCCCATTTTCTGAAGTTTTGAAAAAAATCCCATTGCAGTGGAAGAAAACGGAACGGCAGCAGCGCCTGTCTCACAGTGCCACTGATATTCTTCTCTGGAAAACTCCACAAGTGTAGGATCCGGATTTGTATTTCCTCCGGGATTGATTCCTGCAAGACTCCACTGATTGGATACTGCTGTGATCCCTGAAAGATTTCGTTCTCTCAGACACTGAGCAATTTCTTTCAGCCTCTCTGTGCGGTAATTGGAAAATCCATAATAACGGATCCGGCCTTCTTTTTTCAATTCTTCCAGAATATCCACGATTTCCTCCGCCGGTTTCTCCGGATCATCTCTGTGAAGCCAGTAAAAATCCATCTCATCTTTTCCCAGTGTGCGGCAGCTCTCATCCAGATCCATGCGGATATCTTCTTTGTTCACTCTGCTGCGGCCCGGATCCTCAAAGGAATAGTGCGCGCCCTTCGTTGCCACAATAACTTTTCCTTGCATGCCACTCTCTTTCAGCCATTTTCCTATAATCTGCTCACTGCAGTTTCCATGTCCTTTTAGCCATTTGCAATATACATTTGCCGTATCAATAAAATTTCCGCCTGCGCGTACAAATGCGTTCAGAATCTCAAAGCTTTTTTCCAGGTCTGATTTATCTCCAAATCCTGCTGTTCCGAGGCAGATAGGACTGATGTTCAGATCTGTATTGTTCAGCTGTATATATTTCATCTACGTAACCTCCCGTATTCATATATATCTTTTTCTATTATAACTTTTTTCCGTAGATCCGAACAGTATATTTCCCAACTATCCATATACTATGGCACAAAAAAATCCTCCGACACATGCATGCCGGAGGATTTGATATTCCGTTATCTTAACAATATGATTTATTTGTAAAGTGGTCCATAGTTCTTGCAAGCGCGGAAGTCTGCACCCTCTTTTTCCATACCGAATGCGTTCCAAGCTGCCGGACGATAGATATCCTTCTCAGGAACGTTGTGCATGGATACCGGGATTCTCAGCATAGAGCACATTGTGATCAGGTCTGCACCGATGTGTCCGTAGGAGATCGCACCGTGGTTAGCACCCCAGTTGTTCATTACATCGTAAGCTGTTTTGAACGGTCCCTCTTTGCCATCGCATCTTGGAGCGAACCATGTACATGGCCATGTGTAATCTGTACGTTTCCAGAGCTTGTCAGATACCTCTTCCGGAAGGGCTACTGTCCATCCCTCTGCGATCTGAAGAACCGGTCCAAGTCCTTTTACAAGGTTCAGACGGATCATAGTTGCAGGCATCTGAGCACGTGTCTCATAACGGCTGGAGTATCCGCCTCCACGGAAGTATCCGTTGTCGGCCATACACCACTCTGTATTGTCCATGATCGCTTTCTGGTCTGCCTCTGTAACATCCCACCACTGTTTCATAACTGGTGTTCCGTCAGCCTCTTTAGCCTGTCCGTTAGCATCCAGGCAAGCAGCACCGGAGTTGATCAGATGAAGGAATCCGCCAGCTTCTTTGGCAACACCCTCAAGGTCATATCCTGTAGCTTTCTTAACTGCCTCCGGGCTCCAGTATGTACGAACATCAGCGAAGATCTGAGCACGTCCTGTAAGAAGTTTCATGAACAGCATTCCAAGTCCGTTGAGAACATCGTTCTCTGTAGCAAGGATGTACGGCTCACGAGCGCCATTCCAGTCGAAGGATGTGTTCAGCATAGCCTCTGCGAAGTCACCGTTCGGATAGAAGTCTGTCCACTGTCTCTGGCCCTGGAATCCAGCTGCAAGAGCATTGTGTCCGATTGCTTCCTCGGAGAATTCCGGAGCAAGATTATCACAGCCGTTCATCAGCTCTTTGATGATAACTGCCATCTTAACAACAAACTCGAACTGCTCCTCTTTCTTCTCTGGTGAGAACTGAAGCTCTTCCGGGTTCTTGTCCCAGCCGATCTTGCAGGTCTCTTTTGCCCATTTGAGAGCTTTCTCAAACTCTTCGTGATCGTAGATACCCTCTGTCATACGACGGATGATCTCTACCTCATCAACAGACTCAACTCTCATTCCGAGATAGGACTCGATGAAATCAGAATCGATGATAGATCCGCCGATACCCATTGTTACAGAACCGATCTGCAGGTAGGATTTACCTCTCATGGATGCAGCTGCAACTGCTGCACGGCCGAATCTTAACAGTTTCTCTTTAACGTCTTCCGGAATGGATGTGTCGTCAGCTTCCTGAACGTCATGTCCGTAGATACCGAATGCCGGAAGGCCCTTCTGTGCATGTGTAGCAAGAACGGATGCCAGATATACAGCACCAGGTCTCTCTGTTCCGTTGAATCCCCATACAGCCTTGATGGTCTGTGGATCCATATCCATGGTCTCAGCTCCGTAGCACCAGCATGGTGTAACTGTAAGAGTGATATCTACACCCTCTTTACGGAATTTATCCGCACATGCAGCGCTCTCACCAACACGTCCGATGGTGGTATCAGCAATAACAACTTTTACAGGCTCACCATTTGAATATTTCAGGTTCTCCTCGAAAAGCTTTGCTGCGGATTTGGCCATGTTCATAGTCTGATCTTCCAGAGATCCTCTTACATCGAGGGCTCCTCTACGTCCGTCGATGGTTGGTCTGATACCGATAACCGGATAGCTGCCTACTAATCTGCTCTTTGCCATAGTAACAATTACCTCCTAAATTTATATTCACTATTATAACTTACAGTTTTTTCACGTTCTGACAACTCCTGTCCGAACTATGCTTTTATTATACGATTGCATCTTTTAAATTACTTGTGTTATAATAGCAAAAAACAGTACAATATTCACTTTTTCATATGAGTTCCTAAAAAATCTATAAAATTTAAGAAAGAAGGGTTGTATTTTGCACGATCTTGGAAGAAATGAGGACAGACTTCGAGGTACCTATGAATTTCCTTTTGAATTCCACCACATTGACAGCAGCCATCCACGCTATGTCATGTCCTACCACTGGCATGTAGAATGTGAAATCATGCGTGTATTACAGGGCACTCTCACCGTCACTTTAGACGAAAAAAGTTTTACAGCAAAAGCCGGAGATGTGATTTTTGTCAATAGTGGAGTTCTGCATTCCGGAATTCCTCAGGATTGTATCTATCAGTGCATTGTTTTTGATATGAACATGTTTCTGAAATTTAATTCCGTCTGCACAGAATATATGCAGAAGATCAGCCACCAGGAGCTGCTGATCTATCACCATTTCACCGAAAAGCAGCCTGATATCCAGAGAGCGGTGAACTCTCTTTTTGATTCTTTCTGGCAGAGGAAGCCAGGATATGAGCTGGTTGTGTTTGGACAATTTTACCACTTTTTCGGATTGGTTTTTGGTAATCATTACTACCTGGAAAGCCTGCGGAAAACCAGACGAGATTACAAGCGCATTGTCCAGCTGAAGCAGGTCGTGGAATTTATTGAAAAGAACTATGCCAGCCCCATTACCCTGCAGGAGCTTTCCGCTTCGGTTTCCATGTCTCCCAAATATTTCTGCCGGTTCTTTTCCGAGATGACGCATCAGACACCAATGGATTACCTCAACCGCCAGAGGATCGAGCAGGCCTGCTGCCAGCTGGCTACCACCGATGATTCCATCACAGAGATTGCCTATCGGAATGGCTTTAATGATCTGAGCTATTTTATCCGTACCTTCAAAAAGTACAAGGGGATCACCCCCGGCAAATATAAAAGACGCTGAAATATTTTTCCACGTCTTAATGGCACATATCAGAGTATTACATGACAAAAAGCAGGATCTCGCACATATTGCGGATATCCTGCTTTTTGAGGAATTGGGCTGTTTTATGTAAATACAGCTTTTTCGGCCTGGCGGAGAACAGTCATGCCGGAACGGATTCCCGTTTTGCAGACGGGCTATGTTCATGTCTTTATGAATACATGCTACTCTTCTGTATGAGAAAAAAAGCCGGCAGGGCAGATTTTCTGCATGAAAAAGCCGACGCAGATCGTGAAGGAGCCTGATCTCTGTTTACGCAGTGACCAGCACCAGATTATGTCTTAATTGAAAGCGGATACGATCATCCACCTCACTGCTTGCTTCTGACCAACGGATATCTCACACAGTTGGTCCATCTACTCGAAGGGATTCCACTGCTGCATAGAACTCTGCTTGCGAAATGCCTGTACGCTGCACCGGAACATGCAGCAGAAATATGATACAGTTAAAAACGATCCGGCCGCATTATAGCCGCCGGATGTTTCCTGCTTGTCTTATTCTAACAAATGCCTCTTTAAAATGCAAGAAATTTCAGAACATTTCGCTCTTCATTTTTCGACGGCAAAAGTCTATTTCCTACAGATTTTTCACCGCGTCTATAAACCTTTTTCCGTATTTTTCGTACTTGTGCCTGCCGACTCCTGTCACATTCAGCATTTCCTCCTCGTTTCCGGGCTTCAGAATGCACATATGGATAAGGGTTTTGTCGGAAAAGACCATATAAGGGGGGATTTTTTCCTCTCTGGCGATTTCCAGGCGAAGAGCACGGAGCTTCTGAAAAAGGGGCTCATCCTGTTCTCCCAGCTCCCCGACTGCAGATTTCGGAAGTCTGCTCCGTTTCTCTTTTTTCTTCGTCTCCAGCTCTTTTGGCATTTTCATTGTGAGGATATGCGCCTCCTCCAGAAATGACCTGGAAGCGGCGGTCAACTTCACAATCGTATATCCGTCATCCGTCAGATGAAGATATTCCTTCAGTACCAGATAATTAAAGATCTGCCGCAGCCGGTGTGCCGGAATCTTTGCACAGACTCCGTATTCCGGATTTCCATCCATCTCATACTGCCGGATCTTCGCCGTAGATGCGCCGCGCAGAGTATCCAGGATCACGTTCACCCCGTATCTCTGACCACTGCTTTCCACGCACCGGATCATTGCCCTGGCCTCCTGGCTCACATCCTGCTCTTCAAACTCGGTCTGGCAGTTCAGGCAGTTTCCGCAGTAGCTTTTTCCGTATTCCCCAAAATATTTCAGGATGTACTCACGCAGACAATCATGGGTAAAGCAGTAAAAGGTCATCTGCTTCAGCCTCTCCTGATCACGCTCCCGGACAAGGCGCCAGGCTGCCGCTTCCATTTCCTGGTTATCCTGTCCTCTCTCGATAAGATACTGATTGGTAACCACATCCTTCCCGCTGTAAAGCAGGATACATTCCGCAGGATCGCCGTCACGGCCCGCACGGCCTGCTTCCTGATAATAGCCTTCCATGTTCTTCGGCATATTATAATGAATGACATAACGCACATCGGACTTGTCGATTCCCATTCCAAATGCATTGGTGGCTACCATCACACGACAGCGGTCATAAATAAAATCATCCTGATTGTTCCGGCGTTCCTCATCGGAAAGTCCTGCATGATATCTGGTGGCCGTGATGCCGTCACGGATCAGCTTTCCGCAAACCTCCTCCACCACCTTTCTGGTGAGACAGTAGATGATTCCACTGTCGTCCGGATGCTCCAGTATGTAATCGTGTACTTCCTTATATTTATCTTTCGGTGTTTTCACTGCAAAATAAAGGTTTTCCCGATCAAATCCTGTGGTTGTGCAAAAGGGATCCTGAAGCCCCAGAAGTCTTGCAATATCCTCCCTGACCTCCTTCGTAGCTGTAGCTGTAAATGCACCGATCACCGGTCTTTTTGGAAGCTGTGCCACAAACTCTGCGATCTTCAGATAGCTTGGCCGAAAATCCTGTCCCCACTGTGATACACAGTGTGACTCATCCACTGCGATCATGGAAATATCCGCGCTCAGCGCAAAATCCAGAAACGCCTCTGTGGTAAGCCTCTCCGGTGCTACATAGATGATCGGATATCGTCCTGCCTTTGCATAGCGCAAGGCTGTGAAATACTGCCCCTGCGTCAGAGAGCTGTTGAGGTATGCTGCTGAGATACCGACCTGGTTCAGGCTTCTCACCTGATCCTTCATAAGGGAGATCAACGGTGATATTACCAGTGTGATCCCCTTCATCATCAGTGCCGGTACCTGATAGCAGATGGATTTTCCTGCGCCGGTTGGCATCACTGCCAGAACATCTTTTCCTGCAAGAAGCGCATCGATCACCGCTTCCTGCCCTTCTCTGAATGTATCATACCCGAAATGGGTCTTTAAAAGTTCCTGTTTCGTCATAAATCGACATGATCCTTTCTGTTACGTTCCCACCGGAACTGTAACGCTTCTCTTTTTCATTGTCGAATCGCTGCTGTTTTCCGAATATTTTATTTTAACATATTTACAGATAAATTGCCAATTGATACAAAAAAATCACAAAGCACTTCCTCTCTGGTTTCCTGTTATAATGATATAAGAGAAAGAGTCTGTTTATACTGTTCCGCAGCAGAGGACCATGAATTCATGGAGTACCCGGGCCTCTGTTCAGTAACAGCCGGAATGCTCATAAAAAAAGGAGGTTTGTTATGTGTAAAAGAAAAATAAAAACCATCGAAGCAATTTTTTTCCTGTTTCTTTTTTCCGTTATTGTGCTCCTGCTTCCCCAGGATGCCCACGCCAGAGTCCGGGTCGTGACCAAAGGAACCACTTCCACTATCCGTGATACCGACGGTGTGATCGAAGATGAGTCTTCAGACATTAATTTCCCGATCAACATCAAAAATGCAAACTGCCAAAAACGGGTCTATGCCGTGACAGTTCGTGTAAGCTTTTATTCACCCAAGGGAGTCATCCCAAAAAGCACCACATTTTCCATCGATGGGATCAATGTGGTTAAGCTGAGCACTTCAAATTATACACCACTGGCATACAAGGAAACCTTTTTCACCTACGATGACAACATAGAGGATGGCTACCTGGAGTTCGATTTCGGCAATAAAGAATGTCCGGTACCGGTAGACTGTGACTATGAGGTTACCATCAAACAGGCTGTTCCGGAAATTTTTATCACCAACAACAATTATCTGAACCAGAGCATCCGAACCGGAAAAACCACTTCCATCGGAATCGAGATTTCTGATCCCTACGTAAAAACCATCAGCAAATCAAAATTCAAGGTTACTTCTTCCAACAGCTCTGTTCTCAAGGTACAGAGCATCACTCAGGATTCCAAAAAACGCAGCCGTTTCACAGTTACCCTGAAGGGCATGAAAGCTGGATCCGCAAAGATCACTTTATCCTATCCAAAGGCCGCAGCCTGTAAGCTGACCGGAAAAGTAACCTCGCCTTCAAAAACCGTAGCAACCTTCCGCGCTTCCAAGACTACACTCAAGGTTGGTTCCAAGGTCAGCATGCGTTCCCTTATCAATCTAAAGGGCGGTACCAATCTGACCATCAAAAATGCAAAATCCAGCAAGCCTTCTGTACTTGCCATTTCCGGAAACTATCTTGTCCCAAAGAAAAAAGGGTCAGCCACGGTTACCGCAAACTTAAACGGTGTCAATCGTAAGATCACTATTACCGTATCCGCACCGGCCGCCAAACCTACCGTCAAAAATCTGAAGATCAGTGTTGCCGGTATCAAGTATGGCCCCAATGACATGAAGACCTATTATACCTTAAAATTTACCAATACTTCTGCAAAAACCATCACCACCGCAAAAGTACAGATCACCACCGGTTCCGGTATCTATGACCAGATGTACTGGACCAAGAACCTGACACTGAACCTAAAGCCCGGAAAATCCATGACAAAAACCTATTTCATCCAGAACATGGTCCAGGCACCGGAAAAAAGTGATATTTCCGTTAAATGTCTGAAGATTAGCTGGAAGTAAATAATTCAAAAGGGACGTGCCACAGTATTGATTTAAAAATCATCACTGCAACACGTCCCTTTTATTTATTCTCTCTGAGCTGTCTATACGTTTTGTTTTTATCCTGTATCCTACAGTACCTCATTCAGTACCTGCAGTCCATACTCTGCAAGGCTGTTATCCTCTTCGCCGGTACCGCCGCTGATACCGAGACCGCCGATGATGGTGTCTCCAACCTTCAGGGGTACACCGCCTCCGAATATCACAATATTGTCACTCATTTTTCCAAGACCATAAAAGGTCTGACCCGGCTGTGTCAGTCTGGAAAGCTCCATGGTGGACATCTTCACTGCAACCGATGTATAAGCCTTCTTCAAAGCCACCTCAAAGCTTACAAGAAAAGATCCATCCATCACATGAACCGCAACCGGATTTCCATCCGGGCTGCATATCGCAATTACAGAAGGCTTGTTTCTTCTCAAAGCTTCCTGCTCGATCTTCTCAATAAGCCTCTTGGCAGAATCCAATGTGATACGACCCTGGATACCCATACGCTTCAGCACTTCCTGGATCATCGCCGTGTTTGCTGCTATACTGTCATTCTGTGCCATTGCCGTATTTCCTCCCGCTGCTGTCGTCACAGTCCCATTCTGCACATCAAAAGCCTGTACATCCCTTTTCCGCACCATCTGCGAATCCTGTGCTCTTACATCCACCGCCGATGTACCCACTGCAACATCCGCACTACTTCCAACAGTTCCTACAGCCTCTACCCCAACATTAGCTTCAATCCCAGCAATTTCTGCTTTCACAGATTTCTGAACACTTTCAGAAATATCTGTCTTCGTCTCTTCGATCTTCGCAACATCCACATACCTTGCCAGCACATAAAAATAATCTGACAGACGGTTCATATATTTCTTGGCTCCGGTATCCGATCCAAACTTCACACTGACCAGCGCAAGCTCTCTCTCAGCCCTCCGCGCCACAGCTCTTGTCACATCGATCTCAGCCGCAACTCGGGAATCCCCCGGAAGAATCGGAAGCCTCTCTCCGGAAAAAATCTCTTTCATCCGGCCAATCTCCTCCTCCAGAAGCTCCGTCCGGTCTTCACTGACCTTAAACTCCCGATTATAAGGATCAGAAACCCCATCTATGATCTTCTTCAAAGTCTCCGAGATCTTCTCCAGCATCCGGACAACATCCACATCATCAACCAGAACCCGCACAAGCCCAATATGACTCATCAGCTCCTCAACTGACCCCATCAGACAAATCCGATCATCCGACTTTGAAACATTCTTCGTATGGGAAAGATCCGTCATCCCCTTATCACCATACCCGGTATAAACCTCCATCCCAGCTCAACCTCCCAGCAACTCCTGATAAATAATCCACCCATATCAGACCAATTTTACAATCCTCGAAATGCTACGCATACCACACATACGTAAACACACACCACAATCATCCCGGCAAACCAGGCGCAGTGTCCACAAACGCGTCCACGTATTCCACGCAAACGTAACACACACCACAACCATCCCGGCAAACTAGGCGCAGTGTCCACAAACGCGCCCACGTATTCCACGCAAACGTAACACACCACAACCATCCCAGCAAACCAAGCGCGGCGTTCACAAACGCGCCAGCCCCTGCCAACAACGTCACACATCCAAAGCGCCCACGGCGCCCCATCGGCACAACGTTCAACCCGGAACAACCGCAGCATACAGGCACAAGTCAATACCCTTCCGCCCGCCACAGTCAAGCACTCTAAAAAAAGCCCGAGGGGTGTGCAGAGGGGCCGCGGCTTTGCGGCCCCTTTGCGGTTTTACTGTCTTTTTAAAAAGACCAAAGTTTAGTATAAATCTTAATAATATCCTCTTTCTTCGGTACACGCGGATTTGCCGCTGTGCAGGCATCCGCAAGTGCCATATCCGCCATCTTATCAACCGCCGCAAAATAAGCATCCGGTGTGATCGTCTTCATCTCTTCAATGGTAAGCGGGATATTCATCTCTTTCTGCATAAACTGAATCCAGTTTACAAGAGATCTTACGCTCATAACTTCGTTATAATTGCTCAGTCCAAGAAGATGTGCAATATTGGAATATCTCTTTACTGCCGGAAGATATTCTTTCTGGCTTCTGCTGCGTTTGTTGATATTTGCATTATATTCAACAATATGCGGCAACAGCATCGCATTAGCTCTTCCGTGAGGAATATGGAAAATAGCACCCAGCTGATGAGCCATACTGTGAGTAATTCCAAGACCTGCTGCATTGAAGGAAAGTCCTGCCAGACAGGACGCTACATGCATCTTCTGTCTTGCATGCATATCATTACCGTCAACATATGCACGATAAAGATATACGCCACAGATCTCGATTGCTTTCTCTGCAAGTGCAGATGTAAACTCATTATGGTTGATGCTGACATAAGACTCAATTGCATGAGTCAGAACATCCATACCCGTATCTGCTGTAATCGCAGGCGGAACACTGCGTACAAGCTCCGCATCCAGAATTGCCTCATCAGCGGTCAGGCTGTCTGAGATCAGCGGATACTTCACATGTGCTTCTGTATCATTTACAACTGCAAAAGAAGTAACCTCGGAACCGGTACCACTTGTTGTAGGAATGGCAACCAGTCCGACTTTTCCGTAATTATTGATCTTCAGGGCAAACTCACGGATTGCCTTGGAAGAGTCGATGGCAGAACCACCACCTACTGCAACAATAGCTTCCGGCTGATACTGAAGGAATTTCTTAACTCCTTCGGCAATTTTTCCAACCGGTGCATCCGGAACAACATCACAGAAAATATCAAATTCTTTTCCACCTGCCTGAAGCGGTTTTGTGATCATATCGATCATTCCGCTTTTTACAACAAACGGGTCTGTGATAACAAGGACTCTTTTGTATGGAATATCTCTCAGTCTTCCCAGGGCATCAGCTCCAAAATGGATGGCTGTTTTCATTTCAAATGTATTCATAGAAACTGCTCCCTCTCGTCAAACCGAAACACAGTTCTCTTTTGTCTGTCTGTGTTCGGATAAAGTAAAGCGGATCTCCGCATTCCGCATACACTGCATGCTCATGAACATAATCGTTTCACAATATATGTTCCGTCTATTTCGGGTAGATGCATTCGATCTTATGCCTGTTGAAATGATCCAACCACTTTTCAGACGGTTTTTTGTCTGTGATGATCGTCTCGATATCCCGCAGCTGTCCTGCCACGGAAAAAGCAGTCTGATCAAATTTCGTGCTGTCTACCACCAGAATACGCATTTTTCCGGAATTGATCATGGCTTTTTTGGTTGTTCCAAAGGCTTCTTTAGATTCCATGATCCCCATATCCTCGTTTAATGCCTTACAGGAAAAGATCACCTTGTCCACATAATAAGAACGGATCACTTCCTCGGTCCTGGCACCAAGAAATGCAAGATATCCTTCCTTCATCACTCCACCGGTGGAAATAATATTCCAGCCGGATACATCCGAGAGCTCCAGAAGGATCTCCATAGAATTGGTAACAACGGTAAGACGTTCCTTTTCTTTCAGAGCCTTGGCTACAAAAACTGCCGTTGTGCTGGCATCCAGAAAAATGTGATCTCCGTCATTCACCATGGAAGCAGCAATCTCCGCCATTTTCTGCTTTCCCTGTACATTCTGGTTTTTACGAACATTAAATGGTAAATCAATACCGACATCTTCGTTGATCACCGCACCGCCATAACTCTTTGTGGCAAGTCCCTCTTTTTCCAGCTTGTCCAGATCACGGCGGATGGTTTCTTCTGAGACACTGTAAAGCTGGCTTAGTTCACTTACAACAACCCTTTTCTCTTCCTGTAATTTCTCGAGAATCAGATTTCTTCTTTCTAATGCTAGCATAAGATGCCTCCTTTTCAGATGTCATTGCAGGGATACCCTTCAAAAGGATATCCCTCAGATATAAAGACAATATTAAAGGATCGTATCGATCATTCTCTTGTCCGGATGAGCGATCACTGAGGAATCCATGTACATTCCTTTTTCAGCTACCAGCTCTTTTGCTCTTTCGATAGAAGCCTCCACTGCAGAAACCTCGCCGGTAAGAAGCATGTATGATTTACCGCACATACCCTTGGCGAACTGCGCTTAAATCTCCGGTGATAATTGCAATATATTTTCCCGGACATACTGTCTGCGCCTCCACGATCTCTACTTCAGATGTCTTAACCATGGCATCTGCTGCAGTGATACCAGCTGGTGTGGTTTTAAACTCAATCATTCCGATTGCTCTACTCATTTTGTGCACGTCCTTTCTAATTTCTTGCAATTACAACATGGCGGTCTGTCACTTCTGTAACCTTACCGCTGATGGTTGCATGGATTCCGACACTTAATCCCTGTGCAGGCTGTGCGATCATCTGGCCTTCTGTTACCATATCGCCTACATTTACGATTGCCTGTGCCGGTGCACCGATATGCTGGCTTAAGAGAACCTTTACCTTCGATACGTTTACAAGTTCTTCCTGAAGCGGTGCATCCTTGTCATATTTGGTAAGTCCCAGACGTGCCATCAGACGCTCCTCAGGAACCTTGCGGTATTCTCTGGACTCCTGAACCGGCTTCGGCTGAACACCCTGAGGTGGTCTGATCCCTGCCTTACGAAGTCCGCCCTTCATATCTGCAAGCAGTGTTCTCGGAGCCAGGCTCTGCGGACACGCATACATCTCGCAGACACCACAGGAGCTGCAGAATGCAGAATTGATATAAGGATTTACATTTCTGAAATCCTGATTGGATGCTGCCATCATAAACATTGCCGGATCGATCGGGTGTCCCAGATTATGTCTCGGGCAAAGATCTGTACATGTATGGCAGTGGCAGCAGATCGATGCTGCTCTCTTCAGATCTATAGAAGAAGTCCGCTGCTTCTTCATGACAATAACATGGTCCTTTGGAAGAACCAGGATTGCATTCGTTGTTTTTGTAACCGGGTCTGAACCATTTCCGATACGTCCCATCATCGGGCCGCCAACGAAATATACAGGATCCTTTACAGTTGTACCGCCTGCCTGGGCAACAACCTCTTCCAGTGTACATCCCAACGGAACCTTCACTGTAACAGGGTTCTCAACCTCAGCAACAACGGAAACATATTTACATGTGACCGGTTTATGTTCTTCTACCGCGCGGTATACATTGTAGAGAGTCTCTACATTAAATACGGCTACTCCCTGCTCGATCGGCAGTCCTCCGGGCCGTACCACACGTCCGGTTGCCTCATAAATAAGAACAACCTCATCACCCATCGGATAAACCTCATCCAGAAGATGGATCTTAACCCTCGGGAATTCTTCAATATGCTGATTTAAAGCATTGATCGTCTGTACATAAGACTTTTTGATTCCGATAATGGCCTGTGAAGCTCCTACCGTCTCCGCAACCATATCGAATGTTTTCATGATCTCGTATGCGTGCTTCTCCAACAACTGTCTGTGAAGTTTCAGTAATGGTTCGCACTCTGCACAGTTCATAAGAATGGTATCCGCTTTGTCTGTCAGTTTCATGTATGTAGGGAAACCTGCTCCACCTGCTCCGACAACACCATTCTCCTGCATAATTTTCTGTAATTCTTTGATATCCATGGCGTTACTCCAATCCTGCACCGTCGTCTACGATACCGACGATGGCGGCATCTACCGGTGCTGTTTCTACGCCGCAGCCAATTCTTGCTGCGCTTCCTTGTGCCACCAATACATATTCGCCGATTCCCGCACCGATGATATCAATAGCGACAATCTGGCTGTGCTCGGCTTTCATATGATGCACCGGCTCCACGATCATGAATTTATTTCCTATGAGTTTTTCACTTTTTCGTGTGGAAACAATACTTCCAACTACTTTGCCTACGATCATATGAGCCTCCGTTTTTCTCTATATCCTCTGCTGGGGATGCCGGAAACGGCATCCCCGAAGGAGGAATATTATTTGATTATGGTAACTGTATTGCCTGTGGCAATTCTTGCTGCATTTGCTTCATCTGTATCAATATGCATTTCCAGTGTAAAGCTGTCATCAACACGGATCTTAACCTGATTAAAGATCGTTCCACGCTCATTGTCAGCTTTAACGGAAACAACATCACCATCATGTACACCCGCAGCCTGGGCATCCTTCGGAGCCATGTGGATGTGACGCATAGCCACAATACATCCCTCTTTCAGATAAATGGCACCTTTCGGTCCGACGATGGCGATCGGTGCACTTCCTGCAAGATCACCGGACATACGTACCGGAACCTTCATTCCCAGCTTGATCGCATCTGTTGCGGAAACCTCAACCTGTGATTTACTGCGGACAGGTCCGAGGATCCTTACATTCTCGATCGCACGGAGCTTCAGTCCCACAATGGTAACTGTTTCGTTGGATGCAAACTGTCCGCCCATCAGATCCTTTTTCTTTGTGAGCTGATAGCCTTCTCCGAACAGCGCCTCCACATGCTCCTGTGTCAGGTGAATATGTCTTGCGGAAACTCCGATAGGAACAACGAAACCATTGCCCTTGTCTTCGTTTTTGTTGATCGCATCGATCACCATTTTTGTGGAATTACGTGTGTAGCTACAAGCTCTCCAAGTCTGGATGCTGCTGCGCTTCCGCTCTCTACTGCAGATTTAACTGCTCCTACATCTCCACGAACCATAACTGTTACAAGACCGGAACCGATCTTCTCTGTTCCTACCAGAGCAACGTTAGCTGCTTTACACATCTGGTCAGCTGCCTCGATAGCTGCTGTAAGTCCTCTTGTCTCAACCATTCCTAATGCTTCCTGTGTCATGATCATATCCTCCTTGTGGATTATAAATGCTTTATTTGTTCTCTTTACTTCTGACTATTTTGGTGCAGCAGCTTTATTTTTTGCTGCTGTTTTTGCTTGCCAGTGCTTCTTCCGGATTTTCCTGCTGTTTCTTTTTCCACCGGCTTGCACTCAGCTCAACCAGTTTGACGATTTCCTCGTGAGGATTGGCAATTACCGCATAGCTGGCAGGTTTTTTGATTGCCTGCTCCACTGCTGCATTGACAGCTGCTGTAACTGCTGATACATCGCCTTGTACGATCAGGGTCACCAGTCGTCCGCCCAGCTTACGCTCCCATGACGCCAGCTCAACGTCTGCCGTTTTGCACATGATGTCCAGGGCATTGATCGCCGCTACAACACCAGTGATTTCTATAAATCCATATGATTTTCCCATGAGCGAACTCCTTAATTAATTTCTGTTCCTCTCAAAGCCTGAAATCAGAGCTTCGGAAGAATTTTTTCTACATCTGTATGAGGTCTCGGGATTACGTGTGTAGCTACGAGCTCTCCAAGTCTGGATGCTGCTGCGCTTCCGCTCTCTACTGCTGCTTTTACAGCGCCTACGTCTCCACGAACCATAACAGTTACAAGACCGGAACCGATCTTCTCTGTTCCTACAAGTGCAACCTCTGCTGCTTTTGTCATTGCATCTGCTGCCTCGATTGCAGCTGTGAGGCCTCTTGTCTCAACCATTCCTAATGCTTCCTGTGCCATGATTCTATCCTCCTGAATCTTATCTTCGTTACATTTTATCATATATGATTCCGCCACTTTTGTAAAGTGAACTTCGGAATCCTCTTAATCTTTATCCAAGGCGCTGATTTTCAGCATTTTCTGTGTACCTGGTTCCGGGTTGGGGATTATGTAATGCTGTACCACGCCTGTCATGCTCTCTGCAACTTTCATGCCGGCTTCTACCGCTGCCGTGACATCTGACACGCTTCCGCGGTACTTGATGCAGACAAGAAGCGGTACTGGCAGGCTGTCCGCATTCGCCGGTTTATTCTTATCGAATACCTCCAGGTGGACATTTGCAGCCTTGCACCCGGCGTCAGCTGCCACAAAGGCTGTTGCAAGTCCGAAGACCTCAAGAATTCCTACAGCTTCTGCCATGTTGCTTCTCCTTTCCCGTTAAGGTTATTTATTAACAATCGCGATCTTAAGACCTGTCATTGCCAGGTTTGTCTCAAGTGCCTCGTTGATCTCCTCAAGCGGGAACTTGTGTGTGATCAGCTCAGACATTGGAAGTCCGATTGCTTTTGCTCTCTTAAGGAAATCAAATGTTGTTGCATAGTCTCTGAGGTTGTATACCCAGGAACCAACAAGGTTGATCTCTTTGGAGCAGAGGTCGAAGTGCGGGTTGATGGTAGCGTCTCCACCGTTGATGAAGAAACCAAGCTCGCAAAGACCGCCGCCGTTGCGGATAAATTTGTAGATGTTGGAGTGTGCATGAGGATTTCCAGTACACTGGAAAGCGAAATCTGCAAGATGTCCGCCCTGCGCCTCTTTCACAGCCTCAGTAAGTGCCTCAATGCCCTTGAAGTTCATGAAGTTAACGGTTGTGTTTGCTCCCATTCTCTTGGCAAACTCAAGACGTTTCTCATTTCCGTCTACTGCACAGATATTATGAACGCCCATTGTATGGAGAACTGCGATGCAGATAAGACCGATCGGTCCGCACCCCTGAACAACAACTCTGCTGTTGAATTTCAGGATTCCTGTTGTTTTTGCTCTCTCTACAGCATGTACAAGTACTGCACATGGCTCGATGAGGATACGGGAATCAAGATCCAGGTCACTTACATTAAAGAATGTGGAACCGAATTTTCCGCCTCTGATGAAGATGTAATCAGCGAACCAGCCGTTGAATTTAACGTCGTCATCCGGAAGAAGTCCGTATACGTCAGCGCCGCCTACGTTCTTCTTGTTAAGGTCGAACATTGTGATTTCCGGATCATCTTTGAAGATCATACAGGTAACGATCTTGTCGCCGACTTTAACCGGTTTACCAGCTGTATCAACTTTAACGTTTTTACCCATTTTTACGATCTCACCGGTTCCCTCATGTCCGAGAACTACTGGGATAAGACCAAACGGGTCATTTTTGTACTCATGAGCATCTGTTCCGCAGACGCCGCAGCCCTCAACTTTAACGAGGATGTCGTCGTCACCAACTTCCGGAAGATCATACTCCTGAAGCTCAAAATGTTTCTTCTCTGTCATCATTGCTACTCTTGCTTTTTTCGGAATTGTGTTTCCTGCCGGAGCAGCCGGAGCGCTTGTTGCAGCAGCTGCTGCAGGAGCGTTTCCTGTCATGCCGGAGAGAACCTGTTTAACGATTTCTTCGATATTTACATTGTTCATATCCATTGTTTCTGTTCCTCCTGATTAACGAATGCAAAGGCTGTCTGTCATTACGCAGCGTCTTCTCTTTGTGAATGTGCTTGCGCTTGTAAGTCCCTCACCGGTACGGCTTGCAATTGTGAATGTACAGAAACCTTCTCCGCCAAATCCAAGTGCGGAATAGGACGGACCGTTCTTTACAAGGATTGCGGTATCAATTGCTTTCGCATATTTTGTAATGTTATCAATATTCTTGGAATGAATATGTGCGGAATGACGGTTGCCATGCTCAAGCCATACAGCCTGCTCTACAGCATCGTCAAAATCCTTAGCTCTTACGATTCCGAGGATTGGCATCATAAGCTCTGTTGTGATGAGCGGATGTTCCTTCGGTCCTTCGAAGATAATGCAGCGGGTATTTGCCGGTGCCTGAACTCCGATCATGGAAAGAAGTGTCTTCGCGTCACGTCCTACACATTTACGGTTCAGCTTGCCGCCTGCAAGTACAGTCTCAACAAGTTTGTCCTGCTCTTCCTTGGATGCAAGATAGCAGTCATTCTCTGTGATCATGTAGTGCATTAACTCATCAACTACGGAAGATACTGCAACAACTTCCTTCTCAGCGATACATGGAAGATTGTTATCGAATGTACATCCGTTTACGATATCCTGAGCTGCCTTACGGATATCAGCAGTATCATCAACCAGTGCCGGCGGGTTTCCTGCTCCTGCACCGATTCCTCTCTTACCGGAGGAAAGAACTGCTGTTACAACACCAGGACCTCCTGTTGCTGCGATCAGATGGATATCTTTATGTTTCATCATAATATTGCTTGTCTCAAGAGTTGGTTTCTCAACTGTGACAGCGATATTATCCGGGCCGCCTGATTCCAGGGAAGCCTCATTTAAAAGATTGATTGCGTAAATAGACGTTTTAACTGCTGCCGGATGTGGGTTGAATACTACTGTATTTCCGCCTGCCAGCATACCCATTGTGTTGCAGAGAACTGTTTCACTCGGGTTAGTACATGGTGTGATCGCGCCGATAACACCAAACGGTCCCATCTCGATCAGAGTAAGTCCTCTGTCTCCGGACCATGCAGTTGTTGTAATGTCTTCTGTTCCAGGTGTCTTGTCTGCTACCAGGTGATGCTTCAGGATCTTATCTCCTACATTACCCATACCAGTTTCCTCAACACCCATACGTGCCAGTACTTCCGCATTTTCTTTGATCTTCTTGCGGATGCAGGTGATGATCTTTTCTCTCTGGTCCATAGACATTGTCTTAACTACCAGCTGAGCCTTCTTGGCTGCTTCGATAGCATCATTCATATCCTTGAAAACGCCATGTTTTCCGGCCGGAGCATCTGCGATCTGCATTTTTGCCATAACTTCCTGTACAATTTCCTGTACCATATTCTCACTTATTGGCATGAGATGTCCTCCTTAATATTCCGTCAAAAATTTATTTCAGGCCAAGCTGAGCCATAACCTGTTTTGTGATCTGAGCAACAAGCTCTGCGTCATTCTTTGCTGTATCTGCTGCAGGAGCTGCATCTTTATCACAATCACAGTCTTTTCCAACGAAATCATACTGATATCCTGGGAACTGTTTGTAGTCCTCGCTGTGGCATGCACCGCCGCAGTTGTGGCAGTTCTTGCCGTCTTTGTTCAGGCAGAGGCTTGCCGGATGTTTTCCAGGCATACCGAATTTACGACGGATCGCATAGAGCTTCTCGATGTTCTCTTTGTCAAATTCCTTCGGTCCGCCAAGGAGCTTGGTCTGATACAGAAGCTGTGCATAGAACTCTACAGACTCCATCTTCATATATGCAGCGTTAAGGTCTGTGCTCCATGTAAGTGCTCCGTGGTTCTCAAGAAGTACTGCATCGAAGTATGGAAGGTATTTCTCAAGGTTGTCCGGAATCTCCATTGTGGAAGGTGTGCCGTACTCAGCGATCGGAACACATCCAAGAGCGATAACTGCCTCAGGCATGATCGGCTGTGTAAGCGGGATACCTGCGATTGCGAAAGATGTAGCATAGATTGGATGAGCATGTACAACAGATCCTACGTCCGGTCTCTTCTCATATACTCTCATATGCATCTTGATCTCAGATGATGGTTTGAATCCCGGGTTAGCCTGGATCACATTACCCTTGCCATCTACTTTACAGATGAACTCTGGTGTCATGAATCCTTTGGATACACCAGTTGGTGTGCAAAGATATTCATTCTCAGCTATCTTAACAGAAAAGTTTCCGTCGTTAGCTGCAACCATGTTACGGTTGTAGATTCTCTTACCGATGTCACAAAGCTGTTTTTTGATTTCAAACTCGTTTACCATGCTTAATTTCCTCCTTGAGCATTGGATTGCACTATTTTGTTTCTGAGAACATTTTACCCCATACCACAAAATAAGTCAAGGACAATCCGTTGTTTTATGTTGGTTTCTTGTTGTATTTTGTGTTGTTTTTATTGTTTTTTATATTTTCTGTTTGTAAAGGATCTTTTTTCTGTAATCCTGTATCTCTCAGCCGCCGATCTGGCAGTCCAGGCTGCATACCGCATGCACTGCATTCTTTAACATCTGCATATGTTCTGCTGTAGGCGGAAGGATTCCTTCCATTAAATAGGGTCTGCCAAGTCCTTCATATTTATCCTGCCCCAGTCTGTGGTACGGAAGAAGATGGATCTTGTTTACGCCCGGAAGGGATGCTGCAAATCTTGCGATCGCCTGGATCTCTTCCACAGAATCATTAAATGTGGGGATCACCGGAACGCGGATCACCAGTCTGGTTTTTCCGTAGAGCGCAACCCTTCTTGCATTCTCCAGCATCAGTCCGTTGGCCCGTCCTGTGAATTCTTTATGTTTTTCCTGATCCATATGCTTGATATCCATCAGATATACATCCAGATAGGGAAGTACCTGTTCGATCTTTTCCCATGGGGCACAGGCCATACTTTCTACCGCTGTGTTGATTCCTCTCTCCTTTGCCGCGCGAAGAAGATCTCTGGAAAAGTCCGCCTGACACATACATTCCCCTCCGGAAAGGGTGATCCCGCCTCCGGAACGATAATAATAGGCACGGTCTTTTTCCACCTCTTCGATCATCTCACGAACTGTCACGTCGCGGCCGATCACTTTATCTTCTCCCAGAACCTTCATGTTCTGGATCCGGTATTCCTGTGATTCCGGATTACAGCACCAGCGGCAGCGAAGAACGCAGCCCTTCAGGAACACGATGGTACGGATACCCGGTCCATCGTGTACTGAATATTTCTGAATATCAAAGATCCTGCCCTTTGTATCCAAATAATCCATTCGTTACTCCTTTAGAAGCCCTGCTCAGTACGTCTGATGATATCGTCCTGCAGAGATCTGGAAAGTGTAGTGAACAATGCGCTGTAGCCTGCAACACGTACAACCAGATGTTTGTACTTCTCCGGATGCTTCTGTGCATCCAGAAGTGTTTCTCTGTCAACAACGTTAAACTGCATATGCATACCCTTCTGATCAAAGTATCCGCGGATCAGTGCTACGAATTTCTCCAGTCCTTCTCTTCCTGCAAGTGCTGACGGATGGAATTTCTGATTGAACAGTGTTCCGTTGGATACGATAAAATGATCCAGGCGGGATACAGAAGTTGCCGCAGCTGTCGGTCCCTTCACATCCTTGCCGGCTGACGGGGAAACACCATCTGCTACCGGAGTATGTGCGTAACGGCCATCCGGTGTTGCACCGGTCTGTCCGCCAAGAGGAACGTTTGCAGATACAGGATAAAGTCCTGCCTGATAATGTCCGCCTCTCGGGTTCATATATTTCTGAAGCGGCTTGGTGTAAGTATAGGCAACATCTCTTGCAAAATAATCCACATCCGGAATATCGTTTCCGTATTTCGGAACTTCATCGATCAGTTTGTGGATTTCTTCAAATCTTGCCTTTTTCTCCGGAGATGGTTCTGCTCCAAGCGCTGCTGTCATAACAGCCTTGGCTGTCTGCTCATTTACACCGATGCCATTTTCCTGAAGCTTCTGCATTACAATTGTAGTAATATCTGCTGCAGACTGTGCATCAATACCCTTGCCATAGTTCCATGCCAGAGCTTCCTTCATCTCTTCCATGGTAACTTTCTTTTCTTCATAAACAAGTTTACGGATCGCATACAGAGAATCTGCCATGTTTGCAATACCAAATCCCTGAGGGCCGGTAAAGTTATAAACAGCGCCTCCCTCCTGAACGGATTTACCACGTTTCATGCAGTCATCCACCATACAGGAAAGGAATGGAAGCGGACACCTCTCAGCATGTGCCACGTCAATGGCATTGTCTGCATTTACAAGCAGGGAAATAAAATATTCCATCTGTTTCTTATATGCGTCATAAAACTCATCAAAGGTCTTCATCTCTGTGACATCGCCTGTCCTGACACCGATCTGGACTCCTTTATCCATACCATTGGAGAAAACCATCTCCAGCGGACGGCACATGTTAAAGAATGCAGCGTCATGCCAGCCCTCTGTCTTACCGGCTTTCTGCGGTTCTACGCATCCAATGATGTTATATTCCCTGGCATCTGCAAGAGAAAGTCCTCTGTTCTGCAGCGCCGGAATGATAACCTCATCATTATAATAAGCCGGAAGTCCGATTCCTGTTCTTGTAAGCTCTGCAGCTTTGATCAGGAATTCATGTGGAGATCCGTTCCATACTCTTACAGAAAGAGACGGTGCCGGAAGATGCACATGCATGGATGCCTGAATACACATAAAGGAAAGATCGTTGGTCACATCCTCACCGTCTTTATTCTGGCCGCCTGCGATCAGGTTCTGGAAAAGGCTGTAGCCTGCAAAACCTTCTGCTGATGCAGCATCACGGCATTTGTTCAGATCGTTTAATTTTACCCAGATACAGTCCATCAGTTCCTGGGCAAATTCTCTGGTAAGATTGCCGGCTTCCATATCACTCTTGTAATATGGATACATATACTGGTCAAAACGTCCCGGTGAAATGGAATGTCCGCTGCTCTCCATCTGGATCAGCTGCTGTACGAACCAGAAAGACTGGCAGGCTTCATAGAAATTACGGGCACCTTTCTCCGGCACACGTGTACAGTTGGACGCAATCTGGAGAAGCTCCTGTTTTCTGGTCGGATCCTGACACTGATATGCCATCTGCTCTGCAAGCTCTGCATAACGATGCGCATAATCAATAACAGCCTGGCAGCTTAAGATCACTGCTTCCAGGAAACGTGACTTCTTCGCATAATCACCATCTCCCACATTACTTTCATCCAGTTCTTTCTGTGCTTTGGCAATGATACCCTCATAACCAATTGCCAGAACTTCCTCATATTTAACCGTTACATGTCCTACACCATTGTAGAAATAATTTCCCGGTGTAAAAATGTTGTGGTCAATGGCAAGGATCGCTTCCGGAGCCATATAGGAAGTCGCAAGCTCGCTGGTAGTCTTACCCTTCCAGTATTTATGTACCTCCCGAAGATCCGCCTTGGTCTCCTCCGAAATATAAAATGGATCAGCAGTTCTGGTAGCCACCGTATCCAGTTCATCCTCCAGCCACTGGAAAGAATACTCCGGGAATGTCTGACATCCTCTTGGTGCCAGGGTGCTGCTTCCGACGATCAGTTCCTCATCACGGATGATGATCGGAATGTTATGCAGGATATGGGCAAAAGCCTTCGCTCTGCGTGTGATGATCGGCTCGTCTTCAGTTTCCTTGTAGGACTCTGTGACCAGTTTCGCTCTGGCAGATTCGATCACCGGCATCTTGGCATAAAGATTATCCACAAGATGTGTGATCCTGTCTGTTTTCGGGATATCTGCTATATGAAATTTCTCCATGATTCTCCTTTCTCATAACCGGTTGTTTCTGGTGATCTGTCTGCCTCCACGCTTCCAGAACCGCTCCTGTCCGGCTATGTGCTCATGTAGTTTTATTATACCTTACCCCTACTTCGATGTCAACGAAATCCAACATGTGTTTCTAGCTGTTTTTGTGGTTTTTATCGGTTGTTCCCTGTTGATTTTATTTGTTTTTTGTATTTTTATGTTTTTCTCTATTGACTTTGTTTTTCTGCTCTGCCATACTTAGATTTATATAGGAATTCCTTTGTTTTTCAGAAAAAATTTATGCAAAGCGGACATTCGTATTCCGCTCTGTCACATGTTCTCAAACAGTAAAAGAGGTGTATTTTTATGTATCTTTCTGATATGCATACCCACTCCATCGCCAGTGGTCACGGCACGGAATGTACCATCACAAACATGGCACGCGCAGCTGCCGAGAAAGGTCTCCGGCTTCTCGGGATCACTGATCACGGTCCCGGCACTCTGGCAGCCGGAACTTCCTCCTATTTCCGCAGCCTTACCTATTCTCCCAAAAAACATTTCGGTGTAGAATTACTCTACGGAATTGAACTGAATATCCTTGACCGCAGCGGAACGGTAGATTTAGATCAGGAATCATTATGTAAACTTGATTACGCCATTGCCAGCATGCATGCCTGGAATTACCGCTGCGGTACCAGAGCCGAAAACACAGAAGCTTTTATCAATGTAATGAAAAACCCCTGTGTAAAGATCCTCGGACATAGTGATAACACTCATTACCCGGTTAATTATGATGCGCTTGCAAGGGCTGCCAGGGAAACCGGCACGATCTTTGAGATCAACGAAGCTTCTCTTGCACCTTATGGCTATCGTGGCGACACAAGAGAAAACTGTTTCGAGATCCTTCGATGCTGCCGCAAATATGATCTGCCGCTGCTTCTTTCCAGTGACAGCCATGGCCCGGAGCATATCGGAGATTTTACCTGTGCTGCTGAGTTTGTTCATCAGGCCATGTTTCCGGAACAGCTGATCCTCAACAACCAGATTCCCAGACTCAAGGTTTTTCTCCAAACCAGAGAATGATCTTCTGTATCTTTTCCGACAGATAACAGATATTGTCCACTCCAAACAAAACAGGCCAGTTCAAACACAGGAATATACATTTTCCTGTATCTGAACTGGCCTGTTTTTTATTTTTCCCGCTGCTTCCGTACAATTTCCGCAAGCTCGCTATATTTACCTGTAACATATCCGAAATTTTCTCTTCTGTGAGGAAGCTTGCATTCGGTGCAGTCTTTAATCCCGCTTTCCGTAAAGCGGAAATTACCACCACATTTATCTCCCAGTGCATATAAAGGACAATAGCAGAACAGACAATTGAAGTTCTCCGGATCTGCTCCTTTATGGCACGGAAAATACTCACAGTTTTTGTGGCTGAAGTAAGAGTATTCTTTGCCTTCCCAGTATGGTTTCTCCATGGCTCTTTTCTCCTCTCCTGACATAACCACACATAATTTTTTCCTATAAAAAAGAGGTAGCGATGCCACCCCGGGGTAGAAATATAATCCGTTCATGAGTGCGCGGAGGGAACGAATGTATCCGGA
>PPYE01739911.1_pt1 | contig 42165 bp, 32 predicted proteins | sample 1559881 | NCBI WGS metagenome assembly PPYE01 (sample SAMN08240022, study PRJNA423297) | Human gut metagenome, whole genome shotgun sequencing project. | reverse complement strand
CGGACGATTAGCTCAGCTGGCTAGAGCACCTGCTTGACGTGCAGGGGGTCACAGGTTCGAGTCCTGTATCGTCCACCAAAAGCCTGAAACCGTAAGGTTTCAGGCTTTTTGCTTTTTTGTCCGCAGCACAGGCGCGCTCTCCCTTCAAAGCAGTTCCATCGATCAGGGATGCTCCGGACACACGGCAATTCCAAGGGTGACTTCCTGAAATGAGCAATACAAGAAGAAAGAGCGGGCAGCGCCCGCTCTTTCTTCTTGTATTTGCGGATATGTGGATCTTTTAATGGGAGAAATGCTGCAAACTTTGATGAGAGATGCTGATATAAATTCTGACGGACCGATGGAGCACTGGGCGCGATGGCATATGGAGCCAAACCAAACGGATGGCGGCAGATCCCTGCGGTGCACCATAACCGGGAGAAAGAAATGGGCCGGAGAATTTCAAACAGGGGAGAGTGTGGAGGTGGTGTCAGTCAAAGACCTTCAGGGCATTTTCAAAGTCCGCCACCAGATCGTCAGCATCTTCGATGCCCACGGAGACCCGGATCATGCCGGGGGTGATGCCCATTTTCCGGCGGGTCTCGTCGGGCACGCCCATGTGGGAAGAGGTGACGGGATGGCTGAGCGTGGTGTGCAGGCCGCCCAGGGTGGGGGCGTAGCGGGGGAAGCGCAGAGCCAGCATGAACTGGTCGATCTTCTCCAGATCCTCCGGCACGATGAAGCTCAGCATGGCGCAGCAGCCCTTTTTGCCGAACATGCTGTCTGCCAGCGCTTTTTGGGGATAGTCCGGCAGGCTGGGGTGGTTCACATGGCTTACATGGGGGTTCTTGGCCAGGGCTGCCGCCAGCTTTTCCGCGGTGTGCATGGCCTGGGGCAGACGGAGAGAGGCGGTGTGGATGCCCCGGTGGATGAGCCAGGAGCTGAACGGGTCGCCGGGGGTACCCAGCAGCATGGCCACCGGCTGGATCTTGCCGCACAGCTCCGCGGAGGCGGTGATGGAGCCGCCGATGGCATCGCTGTGGCCGTTGAGGAACTTGGTGAGGCTGTTGATGACGATGTCCGCGCCGAAGTCCATGGGGCGGATGGCGATGGGGGTGGTGAAGGTATTGTCCACCATCAGCAGCGCGCCGTTTTCGTGGGCGATGTCCGCCACCGTCCGCAGGTCCACCAGTGTCAGCGTGGGGTTGGAGAGGACCTCGGAGTAGATGAGCTTCGTCTCGGGGCGCACAGCCTTGCGGATGTCATCCGTATTCTTGTAGTCCACGAACGTCACTTCCACGCCGCATTTGCTCAGGATCTGGGTCATGACGGAGAAGGTCTCGCCGTAGATGTTGGCGTTGCAGATCACGTGGTCGCCCCGGCTCAGCAGGGTCATGAGGGTGCTGGTGATGGCGCCCATGCCGGAGGAGAAGATCAGCGTTGCCTCGCCGCCCTCCAGGCAGGAGATGACCTCTCCCAGGGCGGTGCGGTTGGGGTTGCGGGTGCGTACATAGGTGTAGCCCTTGGTGGCGTAGGTCTCCTGGACCTCCTTGAATCCCCGCATGGTGAATGCCGTGGTCATGAAGCAGGGGATGGTTTCCGGGGCCATGTCCATGCCGCGCACCTTTTCTCCGCTGTACAGGGCTTCGGTGATATGTGAAAACTCCATAGTGATGTTCCTTTCTTTATCAGCGGTCAGTCTTTGGATCTGTCACGGGCTTCGTCCTCATAGAAGATGTGGAAATTCGGGTCCACGGTACCGACGCCCAGATACCGTGCTTTGTAGTCGTTGAGCAGCCGGATGAACACGCCGGACAGGCCGATGAGGGCGATCACGTTGAAGAAGGTGGGCAGCACGGTCACCACGTCGATCATGGCCCAGTACAGGTTGGGACCCTTGCCGGACAGGACGATCAGCGCCACCACGATGATATTGGGCCAGGGGAAGATGATCTTGAAGATCAGGATCAGCCGGTCGCGGAGCTTCTCGTTGTGCCGGAAGCCGTGGGCAATGAGAGAGCAGTAATAAGTGAACCAGCCGGTGGTGGTAGTGATGCCGAACAGGAAAGCGATGATGCCGATGAAGTAGAGGCCTGCCTGACCGAATACGCTCTGGAAGGCGGTGATGGTCAGCGTGACGGAGGTGAGGCCGCTGGACCAGGTGCCGGTGCTGAGGATGGCCAGAGCAGTGATGGTGCTCACCAGCACGGTGCTCACGAACACCTCGATGGCGCCCCAGAGACCCTGCTCCACCGGGTGCGGGGTGTCGGCTGCTGCGTGGATCATGGGAGAGGAGCCCTGGCCGGCCTCGTTGGAGTTGATGGAGCGGGCGATGCCCGTGCGGATGACGGTCATGACACCGGCGCCCACAAAGCCGCCCGCAGCGGCGGAGCCGGTGAAAGCGTCGTGGAACACGGCCTGGATCACGCCCGGCAGCGCCCGGAAGTTGACGGCGATGAGCACGATGCCGCCCACGAAGTACAAAAGGAACATAAAGGGCACCAGCTTGCTGGCGAAGCTGGCAATGCGGGGCACGCCCTTCCAGGTGATGTAGAACACGAACAGGGAATAGACGCAGGCAAAGGGGATCATGGGAATGTGGAAGGTGGCGTTCAGGGCCTCGGCGATGGTAAAGACCTGGTTGCCGGAGAAAGCCGCCAGCAAGAAGGCGATACCGAAGCACCAGGCCAGGACCTTGGCACCTTTGAAGCCCTTCTGCTCGCCCAGGCCCCGCTCAATGTAGTAGGAGGGGCCGCCGTAGAAGTTTCCGTGAGAGTCCGTGCAGCGGTAGTGGCAGGCCAGAGATACCTCCGCCACCTTGACGGTCATGCCGAAAGCCGCCCAGGCCAGGATCCAGAACAGGGCGCCCGGTCCGCCGACGGCGATGGCGGCTGCCACACCGCCCAGGGAACCCACGCCCACGGCGCCGCCCACGGCCACGCAGATGGCTTCAAAGGGGGAGACCTTGCCGGCGCGCTTCTGACCGGAGGACTTCATGGAACCCAGGGTCTTTCTGAAAATCAGACCGAAATAGCGGAATACGAAAAATTTGGAACGGACGGTCAATAAGATACCGCATCCCATGATGGCTATGATCATGGGGGGTCCCCATAAGAATGAACCGATGTTGCTGATGATCTGCTGCATACACTTTCCTCCCTCAATAGTGAGTGCCGGCGGCCTCGGAAACGGCGGGCCGGCGTCTTTGTGAGATCACTGTAACATTAAAGCGGTCCGCAGGGTCAATTGCCGAAATATGGATAAAACCACGGATATTTCCGGGGGCTTTTTGTGCTTTTCGCATAATGCGGCGGGGAAAACTCTATAGTCGTGTATAGACTTTTCCCCGGGGATTTTCTATAATGGATCCAAATGCTGCAAACTTGTCCCCGAGGAGGTATGGAGCTTGAAAGACCGGTATACCATCGGTGAGGTGGCGGCGCTGCTGAATGTCTCGCCGCAGACGCTGCGTTTTTACGATAAAAACGGCGTAGTGGTCCCCTATTGTACGGACCCGAAGACCGGCTATCGCTATTACAGCTACGACCAGATCTGCTACATCAGCCGGGTGAAGTACCTCCAGCAGTTCGGCTTCAGCCTGGAGGAGATCCGGGACGCCCTCGCTGCCAACAATACCCGCCGGTTCCGCACGTTTTTGCAGCAGCGGCGGGAGAACCTGCGGGAGGAAGCCCGGCGCATCAATGACCTGCTGGAGGATCTGGACTGGTACATCGACTACTACGGGTATCTTGAGTCCCATGACTACAACGGCCTGCCCTATCGCCAGGAGGAACCGGAGCGGTATCTGCTGGCCGAGCCCATCCGTCCCGGTGAGGATATCTACGGCACGGCAGGCAAGCGTCTGACGCAGATGCAGCACAGCCCCCAGTTTGCCGATGCCCATTTTCTCCGCTGCCACGGATATCTGCTGGATTTCCGCGCCCTGCTGGAGGGAATGGTTCTTCCGACGCATTACTTTGTCTATCTGCGCCGCCAGCCGCTCCTGCACCATCCCAATCTGATGACAGTTCCGGCGGGCCCCTATCTTTGCATGCAGGCCCGGATCCTGGCCCAGCCGTTTGACGGGCAGGCCCTGCGGCCGTATTTTCGGAATGCACGATCCGTGCCGTTGGTGCTTGCCAATGAGTACGAAGATAATTTTACCAGTTTCACGGACTGTGTCTATGAGATCCAGATCCAGACAGGCCACGGTTCCTGATAAGCTCAGCGAGAAAGACACGCTTGCCTGAAGGGGACTGATACCGGCCTGTATCGTCCATCAAAAAGGTCCTGATTTCGTACGAAATCAGGACCTTTTTTGCGCTGCGGCCATAAATGTTTTTGAAAATTCTGTGCTTGTGGAAGTGAGCGCGGGGGTCAATATGGGGGCAGAGCCAAATGGGAGATATGTGCATGGCTTCCTATGAGGGCCGGACCACCGGGAATCGGCACCATGCCGGCATGCTCAAATGAATATCTCGAATGCGTTTGCTCCGATCATAAAGCACTTTGCGGAGGTCCAGCCCTCCAAGCCCTTTGCTTTTTTGCAAAGAGGATCGATACGTATATTGGAGGAAGCTGAAAATCGAATTTTGCGCGTACCTGGTGTATAGTCCACATCAATAGAATTGGCGACTTCTCTGGCAGTTAATTTCTGATATTCTTTTTGCTGGTTGTATATTTTTGTGGGCTCCAATGTGTCTGTAAGCGCAAGGATATAGAGCAGGGGGTCTTCTTCAAAAGTAATATTTTTGTAGTTCTCTGCCAGTAAAACGTCCAGCAAATATCGCTCGTACGCTTCCCGCTGATCTTCACTCTGCTTCCAAATATTATGCGCGGCAATACAGCCGGCGATATGCAGAAATACGGGTAATTGCTCTATGCAGAAGTGCTTGTCCATGTATGTGAAATTACGGAAAGAAGCGGCTTCGTCCCGTGAAAGGTCCGGGCTCTCTTTTATAGCCGAAAAATATGCGGAAATATAATTTTTGACCATCCGGTCATAGAACAGAAATCCTCCGGTGATTCCGTGGTCAATTTTTCCCCAGACATTGATGCAATAATTAAAATATCGGATGGTGTCCGTACGGGTATATCTGTGCCGACGAATCTCCGTGCCTGTGTTGAATCGGAGTCCGGAATTTTTGAACATCGTGTGGGGCTCCTCTATCAGCCTGCCCAGGCAGCGCGCATTCTTTCTGACGGCGCAGCAGTTCCTGCGTCTGCAATAGCGGCATGAAGGCTGCCAGGAGGGCGAGAACATAGAAGCGTTGATTCCCAGCCGACGTTTTACTTGCTTCAGGTTTGCATATTCAAAACACAGCCCGGCTTTACTCCGCCACAGATCGTTTGAGATTGGGATGGGGGCCCGGGCGGGCGCCTGGAGCAGGGCATGCTCTCTTTCCGTAATGCAATATCCGTAATCGTGATACAAGAACGTCAAAAACCATAAGTAGGAGAATGGGAGCAAGAGAGGATCCCGAAGCCCAAGGGGTGTGCCGCCGGTCAAACAATTTTCAATCAACAACCCCAGGAAAAAGCCTGAAACGGTGTGTGTTGCGCGGTCGTCCGGCAATGTGACATCATGATTTTCAAAAGCAGGGATCTGGAAGAGGTCACATTTTTTCCCGCAGTAGCGGGAGCAGCAGAAGAATTTGTTTGCCTCCACAGGGTCCAGCACCAAAGGAAGTCCCTTTGCTCCGGCTTCAAAATATTGTCGGATAAATTCACGGGACTCCGCGGGCGAAATAACGTCTTTGGCTGCAATATAGGTTCTATCATAAACGCTGTGGTGGCATACAGAGGCGGCGCCTCCGGATGCAGTGTGTCGCCGTTTACCATGCTGCCTCGATACAGCATATTGGTATCCTGCGCCAGTTGAATATCCGTCAAATCACGCAAAACAGATCCTCGCTCCTTTCCTTAACACGAAAAATTTTGCTTCCCGCCTGTCTTTAAATTCAGTATAAACTTGCCCGTAAGGGACGAGTCAAGGCAGGATCTTCTGCGCTATCTGCGCTACGGCTTTCGGATCTATCGCCATCCTGAACGGGCGCAGTTTCTGACGCTTTGGGACGATGGGGAGTCCTTTGAAAAGATCTGTCAGGATGTAGAGCGGGAAAAAGATATCTCCTTGCTGTCCGGGATCCGGAACGTGACGGTGACGCCCTCTTTTCTCTTTGTGAGACAAAGGGGGTATTTTGAGCTGTACCGTCACCAGGATATCGTCAGCATCAGTCTTGGCAATGCAAGAGGGCGGATCTTGACCATTACAGATAAACATGGAATGGATCGGGAGCTGTCTCAATCCTGGGATGAGCAGGTCATTCCAAAACTTATGGAGCTCCTGGGCCTGCATGATCCGAAAACGCCCAGGTAGCCGTTTGCGGGCCCGCCGCATCACATGCAAAGCCCGGATGCGGCTATCCCCCGGCCTGGGAGGAGATGTGCCGGGGGCATGCTGACGGCGGCTGCGGCCATAAAAGGCCGCCGCAAATAAACACGAGATACTGCGAAGATCACAGGCGCGAGCCCTGGGGCCTCTGCAAAAAAATCCTGAAACCATGCGGTTTCAGGATTTTTGTTTTCCGACGCCCGTCTTCCGGGGGAAAACCGGCGGGGGAGCGGCTCTATCAGCTGTTTTCGGCGGCCTGACAGCCGAAGGAACACTCGTATTTCCGAAGCTCCTCCAGGCCCATCAAGCGGTTGAATTCGGGGAAATCCACCATATGGGGCAAACACTCGGTCAGCGTCTGGGTCCGGCGCAGCTGGCTGAGGAAGTCCAGCACTGCCTTGGTGGCCGCAAACAGGGCGCCGGTGGGATAGATGGCCAGCTTGTAGCCGATCTGCTGCAGGGCAGACGCTTCCAGCATGGGGGTCTTTCCGTGCTCGACCATGTTTGCCAGCATGGGCCGGCGGATGGCGGCGCAGGCCTCCTGCATCTGTTCCCGGGAGGTGAGAGCCTCCATGAAAATGATGTCTGCACCTGCGGCCTCGTATGCCTTGGCGCGCTCCAGCGCCGCCGCAAACCCCTCCACGGCGGTGGCGTCCGTCCGGGCGATGATGCACAGGGAGGGGTCCTTGCGGGTGGCCTGGGCGATCTTCAGCTTGGCCACCATCTCCTCTGTGGAAATGAGCTGCTTTCCCTCCATGTGTCCGCAGCGCTTGGGCATGACCTGGTCTTCCAGCTGGATGGCGGCCACGCCTGCGTTTTCGTAAGCTTCCACCGTCCGCATGACGTTCAGGCGCCCGCCAAAACCCGTATCGGCATCACAAAGGGCAGCGATCCCGGCGCTGCGGACGATGTTTTGCGCGGCGTCCAGCATCTCCTTGAAGCTGATCAGCCCGATGTCCGGCGCGCCCAGCGTGCTGGCGGAAACGCCGTATCCGGTCATATATACCGCCGGAAAGCCGGCCTGGGCCACCAGCTTGGCCGACCATGCGTCGTAAGCCCCCGGGGCCATAATGATTGTGTCGCCGGCGAGAAGTTCCCGCAGCCGTTCACCGTTTGTCATAAGCGCTCCTTTCTGTGTGCCCATGCAGCAGCCGGCGGTCTTGCAGAGATACCGGCGAGACCTGGGCTCCATAAGCGGGTTTTGATTTGGGACCTGCCATAAGACCTGCGCCTGCTTGCCGGTCCCGGGGCAAGACAGGCGGCTTGTTGCAATACTGTATCACGGGCGGACAGGCGTGTCAAACGTACGCGGCGGAGCGGACGGAGGACCCGTCTGCTCCGCCGCGCATTCATGCGGGGGCTTTCCCGTGCCGCCGGGAGAAAAGAGCGGCTGCGGGCTCCCCGCCCGTCAGGCTGCGTGTTTGCGGTGATATTCAAAGACCCAGAATATGGCGGCCAGGATCACCACGCCGCCGATGATGGAGCTGGCGCTGAGGGATTCGTGCAGGAACACATAGCTCAGCGCGGCAGTGAACACCACACCGGAATACTGGTAGATGCTCACCTCCGAGGCGGGCGCCTGCTGGTAAGCGTAGGTCAAGAGGAACTGACCGACCGCAGCAAACACACCGATCATCACCAGCATGAAAAGCACCTTGGGCGACGGGACCACGAAGCTGGGCAGCATCATGACGGCCGCGCAGACGGTGCTCAGGGCGGAAAAGTGGAAGATGATGACGGAGGGTCCCACAAATCGCTTGCAGTAGGAGAGCATGGTGTAGGCCATGCCGGAGACCACGGCGGCCATCAGCGCCGCCAGCAGGGGGAAGGGGTTGGAGTCAAAGGAGGGCTGCATGGCGATGTAGGCGCCCACCAGACACAGCACGGTGGAGGCGATCTTCACCGGCGTGATGTTCTCTTTTAAAAACAGACCGGCAAACAGCGTCACGAATACGGGCGCCGCCCGGTTGAGCATGGCCACGTCCGCCTGCCGGGCGTTTCCGGCGGCATAGAAGAACAGCACCACGCCCAAAAAGCCGAAAAAGGAACGGCCCCAAAGGGCCCAGCCGCCCTTTTTCATCTCTTGGAATACCCGGAGCTTTTCCTGCCGCACCATGACGGCGGCGATGATCAAGCTGACCAGGTTGCGGAAAAAGGTCTGCTCGAAGGTACCCACCTCTTCCGAGCTGAGCTTGACGAAGATCTGCATGACGGAAAAGGACAGGGAGGAGACGAGCATGAGGAAAATCGCTTTTGTCTTTGGGTTGCGCATGTGGTATCAGGCCTCTCTCGGATCAGAAAATAAGGAAAAAGGGATACGGATGACCGGAATCGCTTCCGGCCATCCGCTTGTGTCCCGAAGATCAATAGTCGCCGTTGTAGCTGGTGCCGTGGGGCGTGGTCCAGCTGTAATCGCCCAGCAGCTCGGCGCGGGTGGGCTCGCCGTTGGCCACCCGCAGCATCAGATCGTAGAGAGCCCGGCCGCTCTGCTGGAGATCCATCTCGCCGTAGAGCATGGGAGCGGCGGAGTAGTCGATCATATCCGCCAGGGCCGTGGCAGTCTGCTGGTTGCCGGTGATCTTGATGGTGGTCATGCAGGCGTTGCCGATGGGGTTGCCCCGGCCGGTGGTGAACAGGCAGATGTGGCAGCCGCTCATGGCCAGGGTGGTGGAGGCGTAGGCGTCGTTGGCGCCCTGCGCCTGGTTGATGCCCCAGGCACCGGCACCGGGGACGGGGTCGCCGCAGTCCAGGATGCCCAGGATCCGGCGGTGGCCCTGGGTCTTGAAGCTGCCCAGGTTCTTCTCGGTCATGGTGGTCAGGCCGCCGGCCTTGTTGCCGGGGGTGGGGTTCACCTGAGAGAGGCCCTTGCCGCCGCGGCGGGTGCAGTCCTCGTTGAAGAAGTCGCCGATGTCCATCAGGCGCATGCCGATCTCATAGGAGCCGGCAGTGGTGGGATAGCCGCCACGGCCGCAGATCTCCACGGCCTTGCCGCCGATGGACAGGTGCATGTCGATGACCTCGCCTACCACCGGGTTGGCGGAAAGGCCGCTGGTCCAGTCGGAGCCGCCGTTGTAGCCGCCGATGATCAGCCCGCTGAGGGGGCAGGGCTCCCGCTTCTGGGCGGCCGCCTGACGCTTGAGCTCCTCCACGGCCTCGATGCCGTCCTGGATGGCCTTGGTGACACCGCCCTCGGACTGGATGCTGATGTGGAGCCCTGAACCAACAGAGAAAGGGGCGCCGGGCGGAACTCCCGTCCGGCGCCCCTTTCATAAAAGCGAAGGGCCTCCGGCACTGCCGGAGGCCCTGAAAGCAGGGGAAGATGGCATTATGATGCGGGGTCGATGAGAACAAAGCCGCCGCCCGTCTCCTCTTCCGGGGGAGCGGCAGGAGTCCCGCCTGTGCCGGATTCGCCTGTCGTCCCCCCGCCGGAAGTCTGGGAAGAACCGGAGGAACCGGAAGACTGGGAGGAACCGGAGGACTGGGAAGAACCGGAGGAACTGCCGGACGAGTTGGAGGACTGAGAAGAGCCCGAGGAACTTCCGGAGGAGCCGGAAGACGGAGAAGAGCCCCCGGCGGGCTGGGAAGGACCCGAAGAGCCGGAGGAAGTATTGTCCGACGAGTCGGGGGCCTGGGGCACTTCCTCCTCCGGCATCTGGGGCGTTTCCTCCGGGGTCTGCGCCGTGTCCGCGGGAGTGGAGGACACGGTCACCGGCGCGGCGGCACGGGCATCCTCCAGGTGTCCGGTGGAGGAGGAGAGGGAGCCGTCGGCATTGACGGACATGATATCCAGGTCGCTGAGGACGAACGTCTCCTGAAAGGGGCTGAGCTGGGTGTTCACGATCTCCAGCAGCTGGTCGGGAATGGGCACCACATACTCCAAATAGTCTCCGTAGCCGTAACTGTACGCCTCGGCGCCCTTCCAGGGCATGGTCAAAAAGGTGACGTTGTCCAGACTCAGACCGCCGGAAAAAGCCTGCTTGCCGAACCAGAGGATGTTCTGGAGGGTCAGATCCGTTTCGACGGACTCCTGGAATACGCCTGCCAGCTCGGAAAGGTGCAGCACATTGGCCGGCTGCATCATCTGCTCCATGACGGCCTTGAGGAAGTTTTGCTGCACCTCCATGCGGCCGGCGTCGCCGATGCCGTTATGATAGCCGTAGGGGCTGGTCTTGTCGTTTTTCCGCCAGCGGATCACCTGCATGGCGTCGTCGCCGGAGAGCAGGCGATAGCCCTTTTCCTGCTCGATCACCAGGCCTTGCAGCGGGTCGTGGTAATCCATGGTGTAGGGCACGTCGAACCAGACGCCGTCCATGGCGTCCACGATCTTGCCCGCGGCCTCCCACTCCAGAACCACCTGGTAGTCCGGGGCGAAGCCTACCAGCTGGCTGATCTCCTTGTAGAGGGCCTGGATGCCCTCGTCACCGCAGCCATTGGTGTTATAGACGGAGTTGATCTTCTTCACGTCCCAGGAGACGTTGACCATGGTGTCCCGGGGGATGGACATGACGGCGGCCTTTTGGTTCGTCACGTCGTAGCTGGCCAGAAGCATGGTGTCCGTATTCCCGCCGCCGCCTGTGTCCCGTCCCAGAATGAGCACGGTGTAATAGGCGTCGCTTTTGCGTGCGCCGCCGGCCTTGGGCTGGATGCCGTCGCCCCAGTCGATCTGGGCCGCGGCGTCCTCCTGGGGGAGCTCCGGCTGGATGAACAGCTTTTTATACGCGGCCGTCACCGCCACGGCTACGGCCAGCAGCACGGCCACCGTCAGCAAAACCTTTTGCGCACGGGTCAGCCGGGAGCGGCGGGGCCTGGTCCGCCGATGCTTCGTTTTTTCCATGAGGATCCCCCTTTCTCCGCCGTTACCGGGGGCGGACGCCGTAGTACCGGGCCAGATGCGCCACGCGCTCTGCCCAGCGGAAATGGGTGTTGTACTCGTTCATGCGGGTGGCGGAGGCGCTGGCGCTCACCAGGTGCCCGTCCGTGCCGTCCCAGCCCAGAATGGCCCGGGCGTCGGCGTAGTCCTCCGGGGAGACCTGGAGCATCTCGTTGACCACCGGGATCTGATTGGGGTGGATCACCGTCTTGCCCACAAAGCCGCTCATCAGGTCCAGCTCCAGCTCCCGGCGCAGGCCCGTGTCCCAGCCGGGGCCGCTGTAATATTCCCACACGGGACCGGAGACCACGTACTGCGTGGCAAAGGTGGTGACGATGTCCACCAGCAGATCCGCCACGGGCTTGACATCGTAGATGGTGTTGCTCACCCGGCGCCTGAGGCCAAAGGCGTGGGAGAGGTCGTTGCCGCCCACCCGGATGTTCAGGATCCGGTCGGACACACTCTCCAGTGCGCTTTTCACCTGATGGAGATGGGCGTAGCGGGTATGCAGATCGATCATGGACGGCGACTCGAAGATGGGCATATAATAGTAGTCCAGCCCCTGACGGCGGACGTCCTCTATGGCGCGCAGGTAATCCTCGCAGTTTTCAATGAAGAACTTGGGCAGGATGAACCCGGCGAGAATGGAGGCGTAGGGGCGATACGCCTGAGCCAGGCGGCAAAGCTGCCGGGGGGAGCGCACCCGGATGAAGATGAGGGGAAGATAGAAGTCCGCCTCCGCCCGGGCCGCGCAGATCCGCTCCAGCGTCTGGGAGAGCATCTGCTCCGCCTGGGCCACCGCGTCGGACCGGACTGTGTCCTCCAGGCAGAAGGCCAGGGAGAACGGCTTGGGATAGTGCTCGTTTTTCAAAGCGTCGGCAATGGAGCCGTGGGCATTGGCCGGACAGTAGAGCAGGGGCCCTACCGCGTAGCCGCTCAGTTCGTGCGTCATTTGGAAACCTCTTTTGTATGAAGAATGAATCAATACGTTTGGACACAAAAATTTAACAGCGGAACAAATTATAGCACAAAAAGCAAAAAAGGAAAACCAGCAGATTGAAAAACGGGCAAAATGGGCGGAAAAAGCGCTGCTCTGCCGCCAAAGACCCTATTTGGCGCTTGCAAAGAAATGCCCGGCGGCATTATAATGTGGAAAAAACCATGCTGGAAAAGAAAGACGGTCATTATGTTTACATTCGGACGGTTTGAAAAACTGAATGACTATTTTCTCCCCCTCTCCCGGCGGCAGGGGCAAAGCGTCTTTTTCTGCCGGATCGACGGCCTGGACGGCGAGACGCAGGCATTCATCCGGGAGTACTATGACGCTGCCCGCAAAAACGGCGTCATTGTGGACGGGCGCATCCCCAACCCGGATGTGAACCAGCTGGCCTATTTTTCGGAGATGCTGGGCACAGACTTCCGGCCGGACCGGGCGTTTTTGGACCAGCGGCTGCGATCGTGGCTGCCCCGCATGTCGGACGGACAGCGAGGTGCGGTGGCTGCCGCCATGGATGCCACCTTGCAGGATCTGCAGCGGCGGGGCAAGACGGAGAGCATCCTGCGCAACGCCTACACCAAGTACATGTGCTGGCTCTACTATAAGTTTGAGCGTATCGTGGGCCGCCTGGGGGCGGAGGATGTTCCCAAGATCCTCTATGACGGGGATATCAGCGGCTACGAGCTGCAGCTTTTGACGGTGCTGTCCCGGGCAGGGGCGGACATCGTGGTGCTGGAACGGGGCGGCGAGGCCTCGTACCAGAAGCTGGACCCGGCGTCGGAGTGGTCGATCCTGTACCATCCGGCGGGCGCCGGGGCCATTCCCGATACATTTAATCTGAAAGCTGTCCAGGCGGAGCTGAACCGCCGGGAGAACCAGCGGCGGCTGTACGGCCCGGCACCGGAGCATACCGTGTGCACCAACGCCTGGATGGAAAGGGCGGAGCTGGAGCAGGCGGCGGTGGACCCCCGGCAGCGGGGCAGCGATCCCGCCCTTTTCTATAATGCATTTATCGCCCAGTACGGCGCGGCGGACAAGCTGACCTACGCAAGCGACCTGTTTGCCCTTTACCAGCGGCTGCGGGCGGAAGGGCGGAAGGTATGCATCGTGGACGGGAAACTCCCGCCGCCCACGCCTGAGGAGATCGCCGCCGTCCGCCGCCAGAACTGCGCCAATGTGGAGCAGCTGGCCGCAACGCTTTCCAGGAACATCCAGAGCCCGGCGGGGGAGGAGCTCCACCGGCTCATGGTCAAGGCCTTTTTGGACCTGCTGCTGGAAGAGGCGGTCGCCCCGGAGCAGAGCATCAACAAGCTGACAAACAAGGCCGTATATCTGCTGGCGTGGCTGGCGCGGTATCAGCGGGAGCTGTTTTCCGACTGGAAGGCGCCCCAGGTGCCGGTGTTCATCCTCTTCGGCGAGGGCTGCACCACGGCGGCGGAGGCGCTGTTCGTGCGAATGCTTGCCCGGCTGCCGGTGGACGTGCTGGTGCTGATGCCCGGCGGCGGGACTTCGTCGGTGCTGCGGGACGAGGCGCTGCTGGAACTTCGCTGTGAGGCCACGGTCCCCATGGACGCCTTCCCCCAGGCCCAGACCCGGGTGAGCACGGCGGCCTACCAGGCCGAGCGGGAGCTGGACACGCTCATGTACCAGGACACGGGGCTTTACCGTACCCAGCAGTACGCCAAGGCGGAGACGGTGACGCTGCGGGCCATGTACGAGGAGATCTCCATTTTGTGGGATCAGGAGCTGAAGTATCGGCCCAATTTTGGCGTCCAGGGAGACACGGTCACCATGCCGGTGCTGCTGGAGAAGGTCTGCGGCGTCAAGGACGGCCAGACGGCCCAGTACTGGCTGGACATCAAAAAGCTCATCACGCCGGACACCCTGGTGATCCGCTCCGTACCGTACCTGACGGGACTGGATGAAAACCCCATGAAGCCCTTTGCCACCCAGTTCTTGCAAAACGGGCGTCTGCGGCGGGACAAGATCAAAAGCCACAAGGCGTATCCCTACGGTATTTTGCGGCCCGCCATCCAGGAGTATCTGCTGGATAAGCTGGCGCTGCTGCTGGAGCGGCGGATCATCGCCGGCACCTATGAAAACGGCACGGAGTACACCATCGTCGCCACGGTGCTGAATCTGAACCGTGAGCTTTTGCGGCTGATCCAGAAGTTTGACTTCACGAAAAAGAACCCCAAGCTCATCGTGGTGAACACCACGGAAAAGCTCCTCTCCCTGGAGGACAGCATCCTGGTGGCCTTTTTGAATCTGGTGGGCTTTGACATCGTGTTTTTCGTGCCCACCGGCTATCAGTGCATCGAAAAGTATTTCAACGGTCCCTTCGCCAATGAGCACCAGCTGGGCGAGTATCTATACGACCTGGCCGCTCCCAATTTCGATACATTGCAGGAGGGCGGCCTGCACTCGATCAGAAAACTATTTGGAAGGAGTTTTTGACCATGGGATTGGATTTCAGCAGACCTGCCCCCGGCGCCATCCAGGCACAGAACCCCGCCCGGGAAGAGCAGGAGGATTACCAGCAGTATGACATTGTGGCCGACCGGGCCCAGATGAATGCGACACTGACCAATTCTCCCGAGGTGGACCGGCTGGCCAGCCAGCTGGAGGTCTACAATCTGGAGTCCATCGTGTCTTTCGGCTCCGGCGCCGCGGAGGAGATCTCCAAGTGCTCCGACGTGGTCTTGAACAGCATGAACCTCTCCCAGCTGGACGACTCCAGCGCCATGCTGGCCACCCTGGCCAAGATCATGGACAAGTTCGATATCGAGGAGATCAAGGACAATCCCGGATTGTTCGGCAAACTTTTCGGCAATCTGCGCAAGCAGCTGGACAAGATCCTGGCCAAGTACCACACCATGGGCGAGGAGGTGGACAAGATCTACGTCCAGCTCAAGCAGTACGAGACGGAGATCAAGCAGTCCAACCGCAAGCTGGAGGAGATGTTCCGGGCCAACGTGAACTACTATCACGAGCTGGTCATGTACATCCTGGCCGGCGAGCAGGGCTGCCGGGAGCTGGAGGCGTACATCGCCCAGCGCCAGGCGGATCTGGAGGCCACCGGCGACAACTCCATCCAGTTTGAGCTGACCACCCTCAACCAGGCGCTGATGATGCTGGAGCAGCGCACCCAGGATCTGCGCACGGCGGAGAGCGTGGCCATGCAGGCCATCCCCATGATCAAGACCATGCAGTTCAGCAACATGAACCTGGTGCGCAAGATCAACTCCGCGTTCATCATCACGCTGCCGGTGTTCAAGCAGGCGCTGACCCAGGCCATCATGCTCAAGCGCCAGCGCATCCAGGCGGAGGCCATGTCCGCCCTGGACGCCAAGACCAACGAAATGCTCATCCGCAACGCCCAGAACACCGCCGAGCAGGCCAAGATGACCGCCCGGCTGGCCTCGGGCAGCTCCATCAAGATCGAAACGCTGGAAAAGACCTGGCAGACCATCGTCTCCGGCATCGACGAGACCCGCCAGATCCAGGAAAACGCCCGCAAGCAGCGCGTGGAGGACCAGAAGCGGCTGGAGGCCATCAAGGCCGACTTCAACGCCAAGTACAGCATGCCGGACAAAAAGTAAGCTGATTTCAAAAATTTCATAAACGGAGGGTAATGTTATGCCGATCAATCTGACCAAGGGACAAAAAGTAGATCTGACCAAGGGAAATCCCGGCCTGAGCAAGATCGTGGTGGGTCTTGGCTGGGACGTGAACGCCTATGATTCCGGCGCGGCCTTCGACCTGGACGCGGCTGCGTTCATGGTAGGCGCAAACGGCAAGTGCCCCACCGAGAAGGAATTCGTGTTTTACGGGAACCTGGCGCATACCAGCGGTTCCGTCAAGCACATGGGCGACAACCTCACCGGCGAGGGCGACGGCGACGATGAGCAGATCGTGGTGGAGCTTTCCAAGGTGCCCGCCAACGTGGAGCGCATCGCCTTCACTGTCACCATCTACGATGCCGAGAGCCGCCACCAGAACTTCGGCCAGGTGTCCAACGCCTACATCCACATTCAGGACCTGGTCACCGGCACCGACCTGATCCGCTATGACCTGGGCGAGGACTTCTCCATCGAGACCGCCATCGTGGTGGGCGAGCTGTACCGCCACAACGGCGAGTGGAAGTTCAATGCCATCGGCAGCGGCTTCCAGGGCGGCCTGGCGGCGCTGTGCGGTCACTACGGAATTGAAGTTGCCTGAGGAGGAAAAAGAATATGCCGATCAGTTTGAAAAAGGGACAGAAAGTCAGCCTTTCCAAGGATAATCCCGGATTGAGCCGGGTAGTCGTGGGCCTGGGCTGGGACGTGAACGCCTTTGATACCGGCGGGGACTTTGACCTGGATACCGCCGCGTTTTTGCTGGGAGATAACGGGAAGGTCACCCGGGCCGAGGACTTCGTGTTCTACGGCAACCTCCGTCATCCCAGCGGCGCCGTGGAGCACCTGGGCGATAACCTCACCGGCGCCGGGGACGGCGACGACGAGCAGATCAAGATCGATCTTGCCCGGGTGCCGGAGAACATCAGCCACATCGCCTTCACCGTGACCATCTACGAGGCGGACGAGCGGCGCCAGAACTTCGGCCAGGTGGCCAACGCCTTCATCCGCATCGTGGACGAGGCCAAGGGCCAGGAGATCCTGCGCTATGACTTGGGCGAGGACTTCTCCATCGAGACGGCGGCCGTGTTCGGCGAGCTGTACCGCCACAACGGCGAGTGGAAATTCAACGCCATCGGCAGCGGCTACCAGGGCGGCCTGGCGGCTTTGTGCGCCAACTACGGCGTGGACGTGGAGTAAAAGGAGGCGCGGCCATGGCCATCAGTCTGGAAAAGGGCAAAAAGGTCAACCTGCAGAAGAAGGAGCGGACGGGCCTGGGTGAGATCCTGGTGAACCTGAACTGGAACAGCCGCCCCCGCAACCAGGGCTTTTTTGCCAGCTTGATGGGCGGCGGCAAGGGCATCGACCTGGACCTTGGGTGCCTGTATGAGCTGAAAAACGGACGCAAGGGCGCCGTCCAGGCCCTGGGCAACGCCTTCGGCTCATTGAAGGAGCCGCCCTATATCGCCCTGGACGGGGACGACCGCACCGGCGCCGTCACCACGGGAGAGAACCTGCGCATCGACGGCAACCGCATCGCCGAGATCCGGCGGGTGCTGGTGTACACCTTCATCTATGAGGGCGTGGCCAACTGGCAGCAGGCGGACGCCACCGTCACCATCCGCTACCCCGGAGCGGAGGACCTGATCGTGAAAATGGACAGCTTCAACTCCAGCGACATCATGTGCGGCCTGGTGCTGCTGGAAAACGTCAATAACGAGACCTTCAGCGTGGAGAAGATCGTGCAGTTCTACAAGGGGCACGAGGCGCTGGACCAGGCGTTTCACTGGGGCATGCGCTGGAAGGCCGGAAGAAAGTAAGGAGGAGACAACCATGTCTGTGAGTCTGCAAAAAGGACAGAAGGTCAGCCTTTCCAAAGAGGGAAAAGAGGGCCTCAACCGTGTGATCGTGGGCCTGGGTTGGGACGAGGCCCAGCCCCAGCGGGGCGGCGGCTTGTTCGGGGGACTTTTTTCCGCTCCCACCCAGTCCATCGACTGCGACGCGTCTGCGCTGCTGCTGCAAAACGGCAAGCTGACGGATAAGGGCGACATCGTGTATTTCGGCAACCTGCGTCACCGCTCCGGTGCCGTGCAGCACATGGGCGACAACCTCACCGGCGCAGGCGCCGGCGACGATGAGCAGATCGTCATCGAGCTGGACCGGGTGCCGGCGGAGTATGACCGCATCGTCATGGTGGTCAACATCTACCAGGCCATGGCCCGCAAGCAGCACTTCGGCATGATCCGCAACGCGTTCATCCGCATCGTGGACGCCCGGAACAACCAGGAGCTGTGCCGGTACAACCTGTCTGATAACTATGACGATATGACCGCCATGATCTTCGGCGAGGTGTACCGCCACAACGGCGAGTGGAAGTTCAACGCCATCGGCCAGGCCACCAAGGACCCCGGCCTTGGCGAGCTGAGCAGACGTTACATCTGAGACCACCCCAAACGACCCTGCGTCCCCAACGCGGGACGCAGCATATCCCGGGAGAAGGCGGCGTCCGGCGCCGCCTTTTCCCGGCCTTTTGAAGGAGAACAGATCCATGCATTTTAACGGCCTGAGCGACAAGGAAGTCGCTGAATCCAGAGCAAAATACGGCAGTAACCAGATCCCCGACTCCGAGCCCACCACATTCTGGGCGGAGTTCAAAGAGACCTTCGGCGACCCCATGATCCGCATCCTGCTGGCCATCGCGGCGCTGATGATCGTCATGTGCCTGTTCGGCTACGCGGATATCTACGAGCCGGTGGGCACCATCGTGGCCGTGCTGATCGTGGCGTTTGTGTCCGCCAAGACCGGCGTGGCCAGCGACACGAAATACCGCCAGCTGAAAGACAGCACGAAAAAGGAGCAGTGCAAGGTCTACCGCAACGGCGTCATCACCGTCATCGACGTGGATGACGTGGTGGTGGGCGACAAGGTGCTGCTCCAGGCGGGCGACAAGATCCCCGCCGACGGCATCCTGGTCCACGGCAGCCTGAAAGTGGACAACTCCGCCCTCAACGGCGAGGCGGAGGAGTGCAAAAAGACCGCCGCCGATGGCGAGATGCGCCTGGCGGAGGAGATCACCGGCGACACCTTTGTGGACAAGCACTCATTGTTCCGCGGCGCGGTGCTCTTTGACGGCGAAGGCGTCATGGACGTGCAGAAGGTGGGCCTTTCCACCATGATGGGCAAAATGGCAGAGGAGATGCAGGACGACGAGCCGGACTCTCCCCTGAAGGTGAAGCTCGCCAAGCTGGCGGGCATGATCTCCAAGTTCGGCTACATCGGCGCCGTGGTCATCGCGGTGATGTACATGGGCTACTTCATCCTCTCCGCCGGCGGCTTCGGCGCCTACGCGGCCCTCGGCGCCACGGAGATCGTCAAGGGCGTGATCGAGGCGGTGTCTTTGGCCGTGGTCATCATCGTGTGCGCTGTGCCGGAGGGCCTGCCGCTGATGATCTCCCTGGTGCTCATGCAGAACACCAGCAAGATGCTGGACCACAACGTGCTGGTGCGCAAGGCGGAGGGCATCGAGACCGCGGGCTCTTTGAACATCCTTTTCAGCGATAAGACCGGCACCATCACCAAGGGCCATCTGGAGGTGGTGGAGTTCTTCACCGCCGACGGCATCACCATTCCCTTAAGCGAGCTTTCCCAGCACGGCAAGATCAAGGGCCTGGTGGACCTTGCCATCGGCAAGAACACCCAGTCCATGTTTGACGCCGAGGGCCGGGTCATCGGCGGCAACGCCACGGACCAGGCGCTCATGAAGTTCCTGGGCGCCCAGACTTTCCATCAGCTGGAGGGCAGCTACACGGTCAGCAGTGCCCAGGGCTTCAACTCCGCCAACAAGTTCAGCCAGGCCTATCTGGATCAGCTGGGCCGCACGTTCTACAAGGGCGCGCCGGAGCGGCTGCTGGCGGTGAGCAGCAAGTACCTGAGCATGAGCGGCGAGGAGCGGGCCATCAACCCCGATGTGCTCAACGCCAAGATCGACGAGCTGGCCAGCCGTTCCATGCGTGTGCTGGCCTTCGGCTACTCCTCCAGCCCCCTGACGGAAAACACCATCAACCCCGACACGGTCATCATCGGCTTTGTGGGCATCCGGGACGATGTGCGCCCCGAGGCACGGGAGGCCATCGCCGCCGTGCAGCACGCGGGCATCCAGGTGGTCATGATCACCGGCGACCGGCTGGAGACCGCCGTGGCCATCGCCCGGGACGCGGGCCTTCTGAAGACCGAGGACGAGGTGGCGCTGACCTCTGCCCAGCTGGGTGAGCTCAGCGACGAGGAAGTCAAGAGCATCATTCCCCGCATCCGGGTCATCGCCCGTGCCCTGCCCACCGACAAGTCCCGTATGGTGCGCCTTTGCCAGGAGATGAACCTGGTGGTGGGCATGACCGGCGACGGCGTCAACGACTCCCCCGCATTGAAGCGGGCCGACGTGGGCTTTGCCATGGGCAGCGGTACCGAGGCCGCCAAGGAGGCCGGCAAGATCGTCATTCTGGACGATAACTTCAAGTCCATCAAGGACGCCATCTGGTACGGCCGCACCATCTATCACAACATCCTGAAGTTCTGCAAGTTCCAGCTGGTCATCAACGTGGCCGCTGTGGTGGTCAGCGCCATCGCGCCGTTCTTCGGCGTGGAGGAGCCGCTGAAGGTCACCCATCTGCTGTTCGTCAACCTGGTGATGGACGGCCTGGGCGCCATCATGCTGGGCAACGAGCCTGCCCGGGAGCGGTATATGAGTGAGAAGCCCCGCCGCCGGGACGAGAGCATCGTCAGCCGTCCCATGATGACCCAGATCGTCATTATGGGCCTGTGGCTCACGGCGCTGAGCTTCTTCTTCCTGAAGGCACCGTTTTTCGACCAGTTCTTTGCCAGCACCGAGCAGAAGCTCACGGCTTACTTCGTGCTCTTTATCTGGAGCGCCCTGTTCAACGGCTTCAATGTCCGCGACGAGGGCTTTGCCATCTTCAAGGGCCTGGGCGAGAACACCGGCTTTATGAAGGTGTTTCTCACCATCATGCTGGTGCAGGCGTTTATCGTCAACGCAAGCCTGATCCCCGTCAGCGTGTTCGGATGGATCAGCAGCATGTTCAGCTGCGTGCCCTTCGGCCTTGCCGGCTGGGGCGTGGTGGCGGTCCTGGCGGTGACCATGATCCCGGTGGATCTGGTGCGCAAGGCCATTACCGGCAGCGGAAAGTAAGAAACGGGGTTCCCCAAAACGCAGTTTTGGGGAACCCTTCCACTAGACAAAGAGGTGGGATCCATGAAAAAACTGCAGTACAACTCCCCTGTGATCCTGAGCTTTTTCTTCCTCTCCCTGGCGGCGCTGGTGCTGGACTATCTCACCGGCGGCGTCACCACGGCGGCGCTGTTTTCCGTATACCGCGCGCCGCTGACCAGTCCCTTGACCTATGTGCGGCTGGTGGGCCATGTGCTGGGCCATGCGGGATGGGAACACTTCCTCGGCAACATGCTGCTTTTGCTGGTGGTGGGCCCGCCCATTGAGGAAAAGTACGGCAGCCGGATGCTGCTGGAGGCCATCGTCCTGACGGCGCTGGCGTCCGGCCTTTTGCAGTTTGTCCTCTTTCCCGAAAGCGCCCTGCTGGGGGCCAGCGGCATCGTGTTCATGCTCATCATGCTCTCGTCCCTTGCGGGCATGAAGGAGGGGAAGATCCCCCTGACGCTGATCCTGGTGGGCGTGCTGTACCTGGGCCAGGAGGTCTATTCCATGCTGTTCGTCCGGGACAGCGTGGCCAATCTCATGCATATCGTCGGCGGCGTGTGCGGGACCGTGTTCGGCTTCGCCGCCGGAAAAAAGCGGGCGGCGTACTGAGGGCCGCCCGGATACAAAGGAGCGAGGCAATGCCGATCTATACCCAAGAAAACACCCTGCGCCTGGCCAGGCGGTACCGCAACGCCAAGCGCGCCTACCTGCTGGTCAACCCCCTGCAGGCAAAGCACCTGCCCGTGAGCCCCGCGGCGGCGCTGGAGATGATGGAGGCCCTGGGGCACCAGCTGGCGGAGCGGTATCCCGGCGCGTCGCTGGTGGTGGGCTTTGCGGAGACCGCCACGGCCATCGGCGCCGCTGCGGCCCGGTGCCTGGGGGAGGGGTGCGTCTACCTGCATACCACCCGGGAGCCCTTTTCCCCGGGGGAGCACTGGATCTCCTTTTGCGAGGAGCACAGCCACGCGGTGGAGCAGACCCTTTGCGCCGATCATCTGGAGGCGTATCTTGCCCGGACGGACACGGTCATTTTTCTCGATGACGAGATCTCCACGGGAAAGACTCTGCGCAACATGATCGCCCAGCTCCGGGAGCGGTATCCCGCCCTGGGGGAAAAGACGCTGGTGGCGGCGTCCATCCTCAACCGGGTCTCGCCGGAGGATGAGGCGCTTTTGCGCCAGGCGGGCATTTGCTGTGAGTATCTGGTGAAGCTACCCCAGCAGGATTACACGGCGGCGGTGGCGGATATCGCCGTGGAGGAGGCCTGGGCGGCAACGCCGGCGGAGGGGACATTTCATCACCGCGCCCTGCCCGGCCCGGAGACAGGCGATCCCCGGCGGGGCGTGGAGATGGGGACCTACGCCGGCCAGTGCGGCCAGGCGGCCCAAGTGGCGGCGGAGGAGCTGGCTCTCCCGGCGGTGGGGCGGGTGCTGGTGCTGGGCACGGAGGAGTGCATGTACCCGGCCCTGGTGCTGGGGGCGGAGCTGGAGCGGCGGGGCTATACCGTCCGCTGCCATGCCACCACCCGCAGCCCCATCGGTGTTTGCGATCGGCCCGGCTACCCCATCCGCTGCGGAGTGAAGCTCCCCAGCTTCTACGATCCGGCCCGGACCACCTACCTCTACGATCTGGACCATTACGACGCGGCGGTGGTGGTGTCGGACACGCCCCGGCAGGACACGGACGCCCTGGCGGCTCTCACGGGAGCGCTGACGGCGTACGGAACGGAGAAAATCTACTATGTGCGGAGGGGAAGCGATGTTTGGTACCTATAAGCCCCAGGATGTGACGCTGCTGCTCAAGGACATCACCGGTCTGGTGGAGCCCCTGGACACCCGGGAGCGGGAGCGGCGCATCCAGCGCGGGGAGCACTACTCCCGGATGCTGCCCATCGAGTATGAGCCCACACCGGCGTATTTTGCCGCCTATGAGGACGCCCTGGCCCGCTATGCGCCCATGACGGCCCGGGCGGTGGCGTCCGTGGCGGAGCAGATCTGGCAGGACAAGGGAGAGCGGGCGGTGCTGGTGTCCCTGGCCCGGGCGGGCACGCCCATCGGCATCCTCATCCAGCATCAGATCGCCCGGCGCCACGGCGTCCGGGTGGCCCACTACGCCCTCTCCATCATCCGGGGCCTTGGCATCGACCGCAACGCCATGGACTATATCCTCTCCCGCCACCGGCCCCAGGACATCCAGTTTGTGGACGGGTGGACCGGCAAGGGGGCCATCCGGGACCAGCTGGTGCTGGCCATGGAGGACTATCCGGGGGTCAGCGCGGGCCTCGCAGTGCTGTCCGACCCGGCCCGCATCGCGGAAAAATGCGGCACCCACGACGATTTCCTCATTGCCAGCTCCTGCCTCAATGCCACGGTGTCCGGTCTGCTCAGCCGCACGTTTTACCGGGAGGACATCATCGGCCCCCACGATTTCCACGGGGCGGCCTTTTATGAAAACCTGCTGGGCCGGGACGTGACGTATCAGTTCATCGGCGCGGTGGAACAGTTCCTGGACGGGGCGGAGCCGCTGCCGGAGCGGCCTGCGCCGGACAAGACCGCCGCGCAGGAGGTGGCGGAGATCTGCCGCACCTTTGCCATCGCCGACCGGAACCTGGTCAAGCCGGGCATCGGAGAGGCCACCCGGGTGCTGCTCAGGCGTGTGCCCTGGAAGGTGCTGGTGCACAGCCTGGACGACGAGGCCCACCTGGGCCATCTCTACCAGCTGGCATCGGAGAAAGGGGTGGAGCTGGTGGAGTATCCCCTGGTCAATTACCGGGCCTGCGGACTCATCCGCTCCATGGCGGATAACTAAAGATGGGAAAGATGCTCTTTGCCAGCGACCTGGACAATACGCTGCTGTTTTCCCGGCGGCACAGCCGCCCGGGGGACGTATGCGTGGAGATGCTGGACGGAAAGGAACAGGGGTATTTCAGCCCGCTGACCATCGCCCGGCTGCGGGAGGTCAACGCCTGCATGGACTTTGTGCCCGTCACCAGCCGGTCCGTGGCGCAGTACCGGCGCATTCAGTTCCCGGCGGGCTGCGTGCCCCGGTGGGCCGTGACCACCAACGGCGGGCTGCTGCTGGAAAACGGCGAGATCGACGAGGCGTGGCGGGCGGAGTCCCTGGCGGCGGTGGCCCCCTGGCGGGGGGAGCTGGAGCGGACGGAGGCGCTGCTTCAAGCGCAGACGGTGCCCCATCGGGGCCGCATGGTGGACGATCTCTATGTCTTTGCCGCCTGTGACGATGCCGCGCTCGCCCACGCCCTGGCGGCGGCACTTGCAGGACGCACGGCGCTGGAGGTGGCCGTCTCCGGCCGGAAGGTCTATTGCTTCCCTGCGCCCATCAGCAAGGGCCATGCCCTGGAGCGGCTGCGGCGCCGCTTCGGACCGGCGGCGGTCTTTGCGGCGGGGGACACCAACATGGACGTGTCCATGCTGCGATCAGCGGACGCCGCCGCGGCGCCGGAGGCGGCGCTGCTGGCGGATTTTGCCGGACAAAAGTGCCTGCCCCGGGCGGGGGAGCACTTCGGCGAGTTCGTCCTCCGGTGCGCCCTGGCCTTTGCCGGGGAGAAAGCCAAATAAAAAAGCACCCGGAGATGATTCCGGGTGCTTTTTTTATTCAAAGATAGTCTGGGAGACACCCAGGGGGTGATCGCAGCGGTTGTCGATGTCCGTGCCGTTGCCGGTAAAGCGGCAGCCGTCAAGCTCGATGGCCTGGTCGGTGGGCACGTTTTCCAGCAGCATGGCGGTGGTGTTGTCCGCAAACACATTGTCGTTGAAGAGATAGTCGTTGGCGCTCTGGCCGGTGCTGTTGAAGTGGAAGCCGATGGTGTTGTCCCGCAGGTCGCACTCGCCCAGACTCACCCAGGCCGTGCCGTAGCCCAGCATGGCGGTGCGCCAGCCGGTAAAGCTGCACCGCTCCGCCCGGCAGTTGTCCGACATGGACAATCCCACGCCGCCTCCGCTGCCCACAAAGTCGATGTCGCAGAAGTAGTTGATCCAATAGCTGTCCGCAGTGGCCACCTGCACCGTGTCGGTAAACACCGTGCGGCCGCTGCCGTCAGTGCAGCCGTGGAACTCGTAGGACCGGTCCGTCAGCTCCAGCTGGCCGGTATAGGTCACCGGCGGCAGATACACGATCACCTCGTCCAGCCGGTTCGTCTCCGCCTGGATCTGGTCCAGCAGCGCCTTGAGCTGGTCCATGGTCTCCATGGGGTAGTCGTGGTAGTCATAGACATGGGTGTGGATCAAGGTGACGTGCATGGTCTGGCGCAGGCGGATGATGTCGCCGTTGTCCATGGTGATCACCCACACCACCTGGGGCTCGCCGCAGTCGCCGGTAAACTCCAGCACGGATACCATGGCCGCGTCCGGGGAGTACTGGTCCCGGTTCACGGGCTCTTCCGCAATGAGATCGGAGGCGCCCTGGGGGTCCTGCTCCACCTCCATGTGGACGGACGCCACCTGCCGGGAAAATTCGTCCCAGCCGTCGGTGCCGGCGTCCTTATAGTTGACATAAAGCCGGGACGGCCAGCGGGTCACGTCACTCTCCCGGCCGGACTGATGGATGTCCGGCGCAGGGCTGCAGCGGTTGCCGGGCCAGGCCACCGTCAGCTGATAGGCGGTGCCGTCCAGGGTGTAGTGCACCTCGCCGGCGGAGCCGCTGTCGTATACCTGGGCACATAGGGGCGGCGGGCATAGAAGATCCCGATGCCTGCGGCGGCCAGCACCGCCGCGCACAGCAGGCCCAGCAGGAAGCGCCTGCGCATGGGCGTGGGGATATGGGGGCGTTTACGGCCGTGGAGATCCCGGGCACAGTGGGGACAGAAGGCGGCGTTTTCCGGCAGGGGCGCGCCGCAGTGGGGACAGGTGCGGTTCAATGGAGATCGGTCCTTTCGTAAAAGTTACTCAAAGATGACCTGGGTGATGTCCAGGGGGTGGCCGCAGCGGTTGTCGATGTCCGTGCCGTTGCCGGTGAAGCGGGAGCCCTGGAAGTTCAGGCATTCGTCGGAGGGCACGTTTTCCAGCAGCACGGCGGTGCCGTTGCGGAGGAAGACGTTGTCGTTGAACATGGTGTGGGTGACGTACTGGCCGGTGCTGTTGAAATGGAAGCCGGTGGTGTTGTCCGTGAACCGGCAGTTGATGGCGTTGACCCATACGTCTCCGTAGCCCAGCATGCCGGTTTTCCAGCCGGTGAACGTGCAGCCCTCGGCCCAGAACCGGGCGGAGGCGGACACGCCCACGGAGGACTTGTTTCCCACAAAGTCGATGTCGTAGAAATAGGAGATGGGGCCGTCCTGAGCGCTCAGGCGCACCGTGTCGGTGAAGGTGGTGCGTCGGCCGTCGGCGTCCCGGGAGCCGTAGAGATTCACAGGGCGGCCGGAGATGGTGACGCCGCCGGTGTAGGTCACCGCCGGCAGGTGCAGGTTCACCACTGCGGGCAGGGGGACCTGGGATGTCACCTGGTCGATGAGGGCTTGCAGCTCCTCCGCCGTGGACATGGGATGGTCCTCCGGGTAGAAGTCATGGGTCTCGATGGGCACGGGGGTGATCTTCTGACGCAGACGGATGGTGTCTCCGTTGTGCATATCCAGCGTCCAGACCAGCTCCGTCGGGGCACTGCTGCCCGTGTAGTTCACCAGGACCACCTGGGCGGCCTCCGGGGAAAAGTCCCGGTACTCCGGCTGGGTACACACCATGGGCCAGGGAGAGTCCTCCGGCTGTACGAGCTGGGCGGAGATGGCGTCCACCTTCTGCAGAAAGATCTGGGCGGCGTTGGCGCCGGAGTCCACATGATTGATGAACAGGCGGCTGGGGAACCGGTATTCCTGGCTTGGCTCTGCATCGAGGGAGATCGCCTCCTGAGGCGCAAAGCGGTCGTTGCTGTCGGACACCAGCAGCTGATAGGTGCCGTCGGCGTCGGTGTAGGTCACCTGGCCGAAGCTGTCGTATGTATCGGGCGCACGGTAGAAAAACACTGCCGCAGCCGCCGTCAGGATCAGCAGTGCCGCGGCAAGGGAGCGCAGCACCCAGCCGGGGAGCACCGGCGGGGGCACGGCGGCGGTCCGGCGGCACAGGTCCGCCGTGCAGTAGGGGCAGAAGGCAGCTGCCTCCGGCAGCGCGGCGCCGCAGCGGGGACAGCGCTTGGTCGTTTCGGACATGTTACAGCGCCTCCATGAGCCGCAGCACGTTCTTGTAGCGCCGCTGGGGGTTGACGTGGGTGCACCGGTCCACGATGCGGCCCATCTTTCCCTCCGCAAGCTTTCTGGAGGGGTGCTCGCCGGTGAGCATCACGTTGATGAGGATACCCACGGAGTAGATATCCGTGCGGATGTCGGACTGGGACAAGCCGTACTGCTCCGGGGCGGCAAAGCCGGTGGTGCCCAGGATCTGGGTGTCGTTTTCCAGTTCGGGCTTGTGGAGCCGGGCGGCATCGAAGTCGATGAGCACGGCCTCCGCCCCCCGCAGGATGATGTTTTCCGGCTTCACGTCCCGGTGGACGGCGCCGATGGAGTGGAGTACCCACAGGGCTCGGCACACCTGCCGGACGATCTGCCGGGTCTCATCGGGGGAGAAGAGGGTGTCCTGCAGCAAAAAGCCCAGGGTGTCGCCTTCGATGAACTCCTCCACCACCAGGTTGTCCCCGTTCTCCTGAGCCACCTCATAGACGGTGGGCAGGTTGGGACAGGTGTAGTCCAGGAGCTTTTGATACACCTCCGGATTGCCGGTAAACTGCCGGAGGATGAAGCGCTGCCCGGTGCCTTTGTGGCGGATGAGGCGGACGCTGCCCCGGGAACTTTTTTTGATGAGGCGCACCAGCTCATATTCCTGCGCCAGAACGCCGGAGAGCCAGCCATACATGGAATCCATTGCTAAAATCACCAATCCTATGCATAGGGCATATTGTAACGTTGTGAAAAGCGTTATAAAGTTAATATAACCAATTTCGTCCCGGAAGTAAAGGGGGAGGCACACATGCAGGAAAAATCCACCGGCGATCTGCGCCGGGAGCTGATGGAGCAGGACAGCATCGACACCTATATCAAGGAAAATCAGACGCTGTTTACGGACAAGAGCGTGGCCGAGCTGCTGACGGAGCTCTATGAGCAAAAGGACCTGACCAAGGCGGAGCTTGCCCGCCGGGCCAGTATGAGCGAGGTATATCTCCACCAGGTGTTCTCCGGGCGGCGCAATCCCTCCCGGGACCGGCTTTTGTGCCTTTGCATCGGCCTGGGCGCCACGCTGGAGGAGACCCAGGAGCTTTTGAAGCGGGCCTCCTATGCCCAGCTCTACCCCAAAACCAAGCGGGACGCGGTCATCATCCACGGACTGCTGCATCAGAAGGAACTCAACGACATCAACGACACGCTGTTTTCCGAAAACGAAAAGACGCTTTTTTGAGACGGCCGTGACGTCAGACGGGAGGCGGGCGCGTGGGAAGATCCCGTGAAAAACGAAATCATGCCCCCTGGCTGCCGCTGGAGCGGATCACCATGCTCTACGTGGCGGTGCTGTGTTCGGCCGGGCTTGTGCTGCCCGGCCTGCGGGGCTATACGGCCGCCGGGCGCAGCGCGTTTTTGTTTTGCACCGGCTTGTCTCTTTGCTACCTTGCGGCGCTGGTGCTGGCCGCGGCGGAGATGGCCCTCACCGGCGGCGCCGGGCTGCGGGAGCTGCTGCGGCCCCTGACGCGGCTGGGGGGCAGCCGGGTTTGCTTTTTGCTGTACGCCGCCTGGGCGGCCCTTTCGGCGGCGTGCTCGGAGTACGAGGGCGTTTGGCTGGGACTGGGCCGCTATGAGGGCCTTTTGTTTATCTTGGTGTGCGTGGCGGTGTACTGGGCCGTCTCGTCCTACGGCCGCTGGGATGACCGGCTGCTGGCTCTGCTGGGCGCGGTCCTTTTTTTCAACCTGATCCTGGGCCTTTTGCAGTACGCAGGCATGAACCCTCTGGGACTTTTCCCGGAGGGAGTTGATTTTCATGACGCCTTTGTGCTCTACAACGGCCGTTTTCTGGGGACGCTGGGCAATGTGGACGTGCTGGGCGGCTTCTTGTGCCTGACCGTGCCGCTTTTTTACGGAGCGTATCTCATCAGCGGATGGCGCTGCGCCCTGGCGCCTTTGGCGGCGGGGGGCGTGCTGCTGGCCCTTGCGGACGTGGACGCGGCCTATGTGGGGTTGCCGGCCGCTCTGGCTCTGACGCTGCCCTGGTACTGCCGCATGCCCAATGCTCTGCCCCGGATCTGCCGGGCGGCGGGAACGCTGGCGCTTTCCCTGGCGGCGGGCGGCGCGCTGTACGCCGACCGGAACACGGCCCTTTGCCTGCGCCTTTCTCCGGTTGTGCTGCTTCTGGCGGCACTGGGGGCGGCGGCCCTGGGCTTCGGCGTTCTGGCGGGACGGTCGGAGCGGCTCTCCCGTCCCGGCTCAGAGCGTTTGCCCCGGCGGCTGTGGGCCGTCCTGGGGGCGATGGCGGTGCTGGGCGTGGGGCTTCTTTACCTGCTGCCCATTTCCTCCGGCACCCTGGGCCAGGTCCATCAGATGCTCCACGGCACTGTGGACCCGTCCTTCGGCTCCGGCCGGGTGCGGATCTGGGACGAGGTGGTGCATCTCATCGGACAGGCACCGCTGCTGGGCGGCGGGCCGGACACCCTGGTGGCACGCATGGGCTTCACCTTCACCCGCTATTCCCAAGAGACGGGGGCCATGATCGAGGCGGCGGTGGACGCGGCCCACAATGACTTTTTGAACATCGCCGTGAATCTGGGACTGCCCGCCCTGGCCTTTTACATAGGGGGCCTTGTCTGCTGGCTTCAGGGCGTGGTGCGGCATCGTCCCCGGGCGGCGGGGATCATCCTGCCCGGCGCGGCGGCCTATCTGGTGCAGATCTGCTTCACGGTCAGCGCCAGCGGCGTGATTTTGCTCTTTTGGATATTGCTCGCCCTGTGCGAGAGAGATATCAACTTACCAAACTGCAAGGAGGAAGATCTGAAATGAAGCAACGAACGAAACCGAAGCTGCGGCTTCTGGCACTGAATCTGGTGCTGGTGCTGCTGTGCTCCCTGGCGCTGCCCATCACCGCAGGCGCTGCCAGCGAGAGCATCGATCTTGGCTATGGTACCAGCGACAAATTCGGCACCAACTGGGCGTATAGCGCCAAAGACCGGGTCCTGCGGCTGCGGGACTACCAGGGCGGCCCCATCCGGGTCACCGGTGATCTGACCATTTACAGCTACGGTGACGTGTCCGTGTCCGGCAGCGGCAGAAGCCATGCCGTCAGAGCCGGCGGCAACGGCGCAAGCCTGTATGTCTACGTGCAGGACGGCACCATGCGCCTGAGCGCCCAGCAGGATGCCTGCGGCATCATCGCCGACGGCGAGGGCGCCACGGTGGGCGTCGTTCCCATCAACGGCGACGCCGTCATCCAGTCCGGCACCACCGGCGCCGGCGTGTGCGCGCCCCTGGGCCGAGTGATCGTCATGACCCCGCCCAAGGCATGGACGTCTTCCGACGGAACGGTCTACTATGACGGTCGCGGCATGGATGACCAGGTCTTTACGGGCAAGGCCACCATCCAGGGCCCCACCAGACCCTCCAATAACGCCGCCATCGTGGGCATCCTGGTCATGCTGGATACCGACGGCTCCGTCATCACCACCGGTGATGCTGCCGCCATCGCCTGCGAGGGCCTGGTGATCGGCAGCGATGACTATGCCAGCACCAGCTTCGGCATCGAGACCGGCAGCACCATGAACATGACCATCCGCGCCGGCGGAGATGAGCGGGCGGTGGAAGGCCTGCTGGATGAGACCCCCAGCCAGGGCATCGAGATCGCCCAGCAGATCCAGGGAGACTGGAAATATTACAGCAGCGGCAACCCCCGCACCACCCCCACGGAGCTGACCCTCTATCCCAAGACCTACACCACCACCATCAACGGCGACGGCGGCACCTATAACGGTCAGACGACCGTGCAGGCGACCCAGAAGTATCCCGCTCATGTGAAGCTGGCGGACTATGCCTTCGCCCGTCCCGATTACCAGCTCACCGGCTTCAGCGTGGACGGCAAGACCGTGGCGGCGGACTATGAGTTCATTCCCACCAAGTATACCACCGTCACCGCCCAGTGGCAGTTCGTGGGCAAGAACGACGTCTCCGAGAAGATCCTCTTCCCCCAGACGTCCACCGAGGCCGTCTACACCGGCGAGGCCATGGCGCTGAGCCAGTTCGTGGGTGTTGCCTCTCTGGACGGCCAGAGCGGCGATGCCTTCACCTACACCCTGCGCAAGGACGGCGGGAATGCCCAGGATGTGACGCTGGATTCCACCGTCACCGATGCGGGCACCTATACCGTCACCGCCAAGTATGAGGACGAGGACAATCTGGGCACCCAGAGCCGGACCTTCACCATCCGGAAGGCCACGCCGGTTCTGACCGTTCCTCAGGACACCACCACGGTCATCGTGGGCAACCAGGAGCGGGTTGCTGTCACGGCCAAGCTCCCCACCTCCGACGCTCTGCTGCCCGTGACCTATGAAAACAGCAACACCAAGGCCCTGAGCGTGGAAGGCGCCGAGGGTGAGGCCGTGCTCACCGGCAAGGCTGCCGGCAGCGCCACCGTCACCGTCTCCTATGCCGGCGACGCCAACATCAACCCCGTCAGCGCCTCCTTCCAGGTGGAGGTCATTGACCTGCCCCTGCAGGAGATTGCCTTTACCGACGGCGCGGACAAGTCCGCCACTTACGGCGACAGCCCCATCACCGATGCGGCCGTCAACCACTCTGCGGGCGGCGGCGCCATCACCTACACCAGCAGCAACGAAGCTGTTGCCACGGTGGACGGCCAGGGCCAGGTGACCATCACCGGCGCCGGTGAGGCCAAAATCACCGCTACTGCCGCGGCCGTGCCCGGCGCCTTTGCCGCCACGTCCGTGGACTACACCCTGACGGTTGCGCCCAAGGCGGTCACCGCTCAGGCTTCCGCCATTACCAAGACCTTTGACGGCACCACCGCCGCCCAGGCAACCGTCACGCTGGACGGCCTGGTGAACGGCGACGTGCTGACCCAGGGCGTGGACTACGCGGTCACCGCCCGGTTCGACGACCCCAATGCCGGCACCGGCAAGACCGTGCAGGTGGAGGTGGCCCTGAAAAATACTGCTCTGGCTGCCAACTACACCCTGACCAATCCTGCCATCACCCTCTCCGACGGCGTCATTGAAAAGGCTGCTGCCCGGGAGCTGCCCGTCCAGAACGTGTACGTGCGCTATGACGACGTGGCGCAGCACAGCCAGGATGTTTCCCGCCTGCTGCCCGGCAATGCCGGCGCACGGGCATACAGCCTGGGCAGCACCGAGGACGCTTACGGCCTGCTGGGCAATGCCTTCGCCGTGGACGCCGACGGTCAGGTCACCTTCTCTCTGCGTGAGGGCCTGACCGAGGACGCCGTGGGCCAGAGCGCCTCCGCGCCCATCATCCTCTCCTCCGACAACTACGCCGACTCCACCGCCGATGTGGTGGTCAACGTGGTCTATGAGTTCGTGCCCGTGCTGGATGTGGAGGATATCTCCGCCGCGTACGACGGAGCGCCCATTGCCGATACCGCCATCCGCGGCACCGCCACCTATGACGGCCAGACCGTGGAGGGCACCTGGTCCTTCAAGGAGGGCCAGAACCTGACCGCCGTGGCCGACAGCGGCCCCAAGACGGTGGTCTTTACCCCCACTGACACGGCAGTCTACGCTCAGGTGGAAGCCACCGTGCTGGTGACCATCGACAAGGCCGATCCCACCGGCGAGCCTTCCTACACCGCCATCCGTGAGTCCGGCCACACCCTGGCGGACGCTGCACTGGGCGTGGGCACCATCACCCCCGGCGGCACCATTGCCTGGGACGACGGCGACGCCACCATCGTGGAGTCCAACACGGCCTACGGCTGGACGTTTACCCCTGACGATACCGACAACTATAATCTGCTGACCGGCACCATCACTCCCTACAAGAGATCCAGCGGTGGCGGCGGCAGCAGCGGCGCCAGCAGATATTCCGTGGAAGTGAAGTCCGCGGACAACGGCTCTGTTTCCGTGTCTCCCTCCAGAGCCTCCCGGGGCGACCTCGTCACCGTGACGGTGAAGCCGGACGAGGGCTATGTGCTTGATACCCTCACCATCACCGACCGGGACGGCGACAAGATCGACTACAAGAGCAAGGGCGACGGCAAGTACACCTTCACCATGCCCGCCTCTTCCGTGACGGTCAAGGCCACCTTTACCGAGGAGGAGCTGGCGTTCACCGACATGCCTGCGGATGCCTACTACGCCGAGGCGGTGAAGTGGGCTGTGACCGAGGGCATCACCAGCGGCACCACCGCTACCACCTTCTCCCCCAACAGCGGCTGCACCCGCGGCCAGGTGGTCACGTTCCTGTGGCGCGCAGCCGGCGAGCCGGAGCCTTCCTCCACGGTGAACCCCTTCACGGATGTCTCTGCCGATGCCTATAACTACAAGGCCATCCTGTGGGCCTATGAAAACGGCATCACCGGCGGCACCACCGCCACCACCTTCGCCCCCAATGCCACCTGCACCCGCGCCCAGATCGTCACGTTCCTGTATCGTGCCAACGGTCAGACCGTGGACAGCGGCAATGTCTTTACCGACGTGCCTGCGGACGCCTACTACGCCGACGCGGTGAACTGGGCCGTGGCCGAGGGCATCACCGGCGGCACTACTGCCACCACCTTTGCCCCCAACGCCACCTGCACCCGCGCGCAGGTCGTCACCTTCCTCTATCGCGACATGGCCCAGTAAGGCGTGCTGTGAACGGAACGATGTGACCAAAGAAAAAGAGCCCCGCCCAACAGGGTGGGGCTCTTTTTGCATCGGGCTTCCCGGCATATAAAAAACGCCCCCGGACGATAAGCCGTCCGGGGGCGTTCGATCACAGCCGGGTCACAACGGGAATGACCATGGGGCTGCGCTTGGTGGTTTTGAAGAGGTAGCTGCTGACGGCGGACTTCACCGCGCCCCGCAGCTCGCCGTCGTCCCGGCTGCGCTTGCGGGAGACGGTCTCGGCGGCGTCCATGGCCACGGCCTGGAGCTCTTTCATCAGATCGCCGGACTCCTTCACATAGATGAAGCCGCGGGTGATGATCTCGGGCTCGCTGAGCAGGGCGCCGTTGTGGGCGGAGATGGGCAATACCACCACCACCATGCCGTCCTCGGCCAGGCGCTTGCGGTCCCGCATGACCACGGCGCCCACGTCGCCCACGCCGGAGCCGTCCACATACACCTCGCCGGCGGGCACGGAGCCGTTCAGCTTCAGGGTCTTGGTGGTCAGCTCGATGACGGTGCCGTTGTCGGCGATGGCGATATGGTTGCGCTCCATGCCCATGTCCTGGGCCAGCTGGCTGTGGATCTGGAGCATGCGCTGCTCGCCGTGGAGGGGGATGAAGAAACGGGGCTTGGTCAGCGCGTGGATGATCTTCAGCTCCTCCTGGCAGGCGTGACCGGACACGTGCAGGATGTCCGCCCGGTCATAGACCACCTTCACGCCCTTGCGGAACAGCTCGTTGATGACGCGGGAGACGGTCACCTCGTTGCCGGGGATGGCGGAGGCGGAGAGGATCACCTTGTCCCCTGCGCCCAGCTCCACCTGCTTGTGGGTGGAGAAGGCCATGCGGTACAATGCGCTCATTTCCTCGCCCTGGGAGCCGGTGGTGACGATGACCTGCTTGTTTTTGGGCAGGCCCTTGATCTTGTTGATGTCCACCAGGGTGTTCTTGGGCACCTTCATATACCCCAGCTCCGTGGAGACCTTCATCATGTTCTCCATGCTCCGGCCGGTGACGGCTACCTTGCGGCCGCACTGGGCGGCGGCGTCCAGCACCTGCTGGATGCGGTGGACGTTGGAGGCGAAGGTGGTGACGATGATGCGGTCCTCGCAGTTTTGGAACTGGCGGACGAACGTGGCGCCCACAGTCTTTTCCGAGGGGGTGAAGCCGGGCCGCTCCACGTTGGTGGAATCGGCGCACAGTGCCAGCACGCCCTCCTTGCCCAGCTCGCCGAAGCGGGCCAGGTCGATGACCTCCCCGTCGATGGGGGTGGAGTCGATCTTGAAGTCGCCGGTGTGGACCACGGTGCCCATGTGGGTGTGGATGGCGAAGGCCACAGAGTCGGCGATGGAGTGGTTCACGTGGATGAACTCCACGTTGAACTTGCCGGCCCGGACGGTCTTGCCCGGCTCCACGGTGATGAGCTTCGTGCTCTTGACCAGGCCGTGCTCCTCCAGCTTGAGCTTGATGAGGCCGGCGGTGAAGCGGGTGCAGTAGATGGGCATGTTGATCTGCTTGAGCACATAGGGGATGGCGCCCACGTGGTCCTCGTGACCGTGGGTGATGAACAATCCACGGATGCGGGCGCGGTTTTTGATGAGATAGCTCACGTCGGGGATGATGAGGTCGATGCCGTACATGTCGTCCCCGGGGAAGGCCATGCCGCAGTCCACCACGATGATCTCGCCGCCGAACTCATAGGCGGTCATGTTCTTTCCGATCTCGTTGAGGCCGCCCAAAGGAATGATTTTCAGTTTTTCTGCCATATGATTCTCAATACTCCTTGCTATTAAAAAATGTAGGTACAGCAAGACGTTCCCCGGCAGCGGGCGGCGGCGCGGACGCGGCGATCGAAAATGAGCGCACAAAGGAAAGACGTCCAGCTCCCGCGTCCGGCCCCGTTTCGCCGGCGGGAGGGTGGTGTCGCCCTGTCGCATTGCCTATGGGAATGTCTTTTATATTATTTGACCGAAGCGGAAAGCGCAGTCCGCACCGGTAAAATACAGGAAAAAGCGGAGAAGCGATGGCTCCTCGACGCAAAGTTCAATATAGTATAGCACAGAAAAACCCGTTTGTATACATTTTATTTTTTGGCCGCTCCGGGCGGGGAAAATAGAGGATTGACACCCGTGGGGGATATGATATGATGTGGACGTTAACATAAAGCGGGGTGATCACCATGCGGGCAACCATCAAAATGATCGCGGAGCGGGCCGGTGTGTCCATCGGCACCGTGGACCGGGTGCTGCACGACCGGCCCTATGTGAAGGCGGAGGTGCGCCAGCGGGTGCTGGCGGTCATGGAGGAGCTGGACTACCGGCCCAACCACATGGCCTCCGCTCTGGCCACCAGCGGCACGGTGCGCCGCTTTGCCATGGTGCAGCCCCGGTGGGATGGGTATGTAGGACGGGAGATCGCCGCGGGCGCGGCCCGCTTCCGGGAGGAGCGGCGGGACTACAACCTGCGGGTGGACGTGGAGGAGTATGCCCAGGGAGACACGGGGGCCTGCCTTGCCCTGCTGGAGCGCCTTGCCCAGGAGGGGGCGGACGGCATCGCCCTGTGCGCTTCCGATCACCCGGCCATCCGGGAAAAGCTGGAGGCGCTGCACTGCCAGGGCATCCCTGTGGTGACCTTCAACTCGGATCTGGCGGGTGCCCGGCGCCTTTGCTTCGTGGGCGAGGACGCCCACCGGGCCGGACGCATCGCCGGAGAGATCGCTGCCAAGCTCTGCCGTCCGGGGCAGGCGCTGCTGGTGGTCTACGCCGGACCGGAGTACGGCGGCCACAAGGGCCGGGTGGACGGGTTCATGGAGCGGCTGGAGGAGGTGGGTTTTTCCCGCCGTGACATGCGCCTTGCTGCCAGCCACGAGGACTATGCCCAGACGTTTGCGGCGGTGGAGCAGGCACTGGCGCAGACGCCGGCGCCGGAGCTCATCTATATGGCAAACCAGAGCGTGCCCGCCTGCGTGGAGGCCATCCGCCGGGCCGGTATGGAGGGCCGGGTGCGGGTGCTGGCCCACGACGGAGGCCCGGAGATGCGCTCGTTCCTGCGGGCCGGGCAGGTGGATTTCAGCGTGGACCAGAACCTGGCCTACCAGAGCTACCAGGCCCTGAGCGTGCTGCTGCGGGCGGTGCTGGAGCACAAGCTGCCGGAAAAGGAATACTACCATCCCGCAAGTCCCATTTTGAACGCGGAGACGGTTTGAAAAAGCGGAGGGCGTCGGCCCTCCGCTTTTTGCCCGAAAATGGCACCGGCGGTGTCCGCCGCAGAGGGAGTTTGCTATTGCGCGGCGCATGGAAAACTGGTATACTATTTAGAATCTATGAGTATGTGTATGTGCACAAAGGAGACTTTGCAATGAACAATAAAAAACTCTCCCGACTGCTGGAGCCGAACTTGCAGCTCTATTTCCTGTGCATGGTGCTTTTCTGCGCGGCCACGGCCATGGCCAGCCCCCTGCTGGCGCTGGCGGAGGGCTGCGTCACGCTGGGACTCTACGTGTATTTCACCAAATCCAACCAGAAACGGCGCCAGGGCGTGCTGCAGTACATCGACAATCTCACCGGCAGCGTGGATACCGCCAGCAAATCCACCCTCATCAACTCGCCGCTGCCCATTATGGTGTTCCGGCCGGACACCGGCGAGGTGATCTGGAGCAATGAAAACTTTCTGCAGCTGGCAGGCGTGCGGGAGCACCTCTTTGAAATGAAGGTGGAGGACGCGGTGCCGGCCTTTTCCTTCCAGTGGCTGCTGGAGGGCAAGCAGGAGAGCCCGGAGCGGGTGATCATGAACTCCCGGCGCTTCCGGGTGTACGGCAGCCTGGTGCGGGCCAAGGGCCGGGGCGGTGAGCAGAACCTGGTGGCCACCACCTATTGGGTGGACACCACCGAGGCCGACGAGCTGCGGGAAAAGTACACCGCCACCCGTCCGGTGGTGGCTGTGATCCTCATCGACAACTACGACGACCTCATGAAGGCCTGCGCGGACACCGCCCGCAGCGGCATCCTGGCCCAGATCGACGAAAAGCTCACCGCCTGGGCGGCCTTTTCCGGCGCGCCGCTGCTGAAGACCTCCCGGGACCACTACCTGTTCATTTTTGAAGAGCAGCACTTCGACCACTTTGCCGAGGACCGGTTCTCCGTGCTGGATGCCATCCGGGACATCAAGGTGGGCGAGGGCGTGCATCCCACCCTCTCCATCGGCGTGGGCAAGGACGCCGACACCATGGCCGAGCTTTATAAAAACGCCAACCTCTCCGTGGAGATGGCCCTCAGCCGCGGCGGCGACCAGGCGGTGGTCCGGGGCAAGGTGGACTTTGCCTTCTACGGCGGCCGGGCCAAGACCACGGAAAAGCGCACCAAGGTCAAGTCCCGGGTCATGGCCAACGCCCTCAGCGAGCTGGTGGCGGACGCCACGGAGATCTACATCATGGGCCACAGCTTCGCGGATATGGACGCCGTGGGCGCCGCCGCGGGTCTTTGCTGCGCCGCCCGGAACCGGGGCAAGCGGGCCCAGATCGTCATCGACCTGGAGCGCAATGCCGCCGGGCCGGTGCTGAGCAAGCTGCGTACCCTGCCGGAGTATGAGGACGTGTTCATTTCCGGAAACGAGGCGTTCTTGAAGATGCGTCCGGGCTCCCTTTTGATCGTGGTGGACACCAACCGCCCCGACATGGTGGAGAGCCGGCAGCTTCTGGAGTCGTGCAACCGGGTGGCGGTCATCGACCACCACCGCCGGGCTGCCAAGTACATCGAAAACGCCGCCTTCAGCTTCCACGAGCCCTATGCCTCCTCCGCCTCGGAGCTGGTGACGGAGCTTCTGCAGTATCTGGTGGAGCCGGCGGACCTCCTGCGGGAGGAGGCGGAGGCGCTGCTGGCAGGCATCGTGCTGGATACGAAGCACTTTACCCTCCGCACCGGCGGCCGCACCTTCGAGGCGGCGGCGTTTTTGCGCCGGGCCGGCGCCGATACCACCGACGTCCAGCGGCTGTTCCAGAGCGATCTAAGCGAGATGGTCACCCGCTATGACATCATCCGCCGGGCCGAGACCTACCGGGACGCCATCGCCATCGCCGTGGTGCCGGAGGAGGGCGTGGACCGGGTGGCGGCTGCCCAGGCATCCGACGAGCTTTTGAGCCTTAAGGGCGTCAAGGCGTCGTTTGTCATCTACCGCAACGGCGAGGATGTGCTCATGTCCGCCCGCTCCCTGGGCGAGATCAACGTCCAGGTGATCCTGGAGGCGCTGGGCGGCGGAGGAAACTCTACCACCGCCGGCGGCCGGGTGGAAAAGGGAGACCCGGAGGTGGTGCGCGCCCAGTTGCGCCAGGCCATCGACGACTACTTTGAAAAATAATCAGACCACGAAATAAGGAGAAACAGTTATGAAAGTCATTTTGCAGCAGGATGTGAAGGGCCAGGGCAAGAAGGGCCAGATGGTGGAGGTTTCCGAGGGCTATGCCCGCAACTTCCTCCTGCCCCGGAAGCTGGCCATCGCCGCTACGGCGGACGCCATCAACACCATGAACCTCAAGGAAAAGGCCCGCAAGGCCGAGGAGGCCCGGCTGAAGGCCGAGGCCGAGGCCACCGCCGAAAAGCTCAAGGAGTGCCAGGTGAAGCTCACCGCCAAGGCCGGCAACGGCGGGCGACTGTTCGGCGCCGTCACCACCAAGGAGATCAGCGAGGGGCTCAAGGCCCAGTTCGGCCTGGACATCCCCAAGCAGAAGCTGGTGCTGGAGGAGCCCATCAAGGCCTTCGGCAGCTATCAGGTCAAGGCCAAGCTGGGCTTTGAGGTGTCGGGCACTGTGTATGTGTCCGTGTACGAGGAGAAGTAAGACCAACGGGAGCGGCGCCAGAGGGCGCCGACCGGAGACCAGGAGGTGAACGCCATGGCCAATGAGGATTTGCTGCTGCGGCAGATGCCCCACTCCCTGGAGGGAGAGCAGGCGGTGCTGGGCTCCATGCTCATCGACCCGGACTGCGTCAAGGACGTGATGGATAAGCTCCGTCCCGGGGATTTCTATCTCCGGCAGAACCGGGAGATCTTTGAGACCATCTACTCCATGTTCACCTACGCCCGGCCCATCGACGGCATCACCGTCTGCGAGGAGATGCGCAAGGCCGGCACCTACGACGAAAACACCACCCGCTCGTACCTGGCCCAGCTGATGGAGATCACCCCCACCAGCGCCAACGTCATGGAGTACGCGGCCATCGTGCGGGACAAGGCGCTGCTGCGGGGCGTGGCCCAGGCGGCGGCGGAGATCACCGCCATGGTGCAGGAGGGCGTGGGCGAGGCCGGCGACATCCTGGAGATGGCGGAGCAGAAGGTGTATGCCGTGCGCCGGGGCCAGAGCGCCCAGGACATGGTGCCTTTGCGCCAGGTGCTGCCGGACGTGCTGGATCGGCTCAGCGAGATGAGCGAGAGCGAAAACCACCTGCCGGGCCTTTCCACGGGCCTTTCCGCCGTGGACCACAAGATCACCGGCCTCAATAAGTCGGACCTTATTCTGCTGGCCGCCCGTCCCGGCATGGGCAAGACCTCCTTCGCGCTGAATATCGCCCTCAACGTGGCCAAGAGCACGAAAAAGACCGTGGCCGTGTTCTCTCTGGAAATGTCCCGGGAGCAGCTGGCCACCCGGCTTCTGAGCTCCGAGGCCTGCGTGGAGAATAACCGGCTCAAGACCGGCGCCCTGCGGGAGACGGACTGGGAGAAGATCGCTGGGGCGGCCTCCATCCTCAACACGGTGGACATCCGCATCGACGACAACCCCATGCTCTCCGTGGCGGACATGAACGCCAAGTGCCGCCGGCTGGACAATCTGGGCCTGGTGGTCATCGACTATCTGCAATTGATGACCTCCGCCGGCGGCAAGGGCGGCGGCGGAGAGAGCCGCCAGCAGGTGGTGTCCGATATGTCCCGTATGCTCAAGATCATGGCCAAGGAGCTGAACATTCCGGTCATCTGCCTGAGCCAGCTGAGCCGTGCCAACGAAAAGCGGGACGACAAGCGGCCCATGCTCTCGGACCTGCGTGAATCCGGCGCCATCGAGCAGGACGCGGACATCGTCCTTTTCCTGTACCGGGACGACTACTATAATGAGGACTCGGAAAAGCACAACATCGCCGAGTGCATCGTGGCAAAGAACCGCCACGGCGAGACCGGCAAGGTAGAGCTCCGGTGGATGCCGGAGTACACCACCTTCGCCACGCTGGATAACCGCTATGGGGACGATGAATGATCTCGCTCCCGCCAGGGAGTTTCTCCGGCGGCAGTTTCCGGCAGGGGCGCGGGTGCTGTGCGCCGTCTCCGGCGGGCTGGACTCCATGTGCCTTTTATATTTTCTGGATACCTGGGGCCCTACGGCCGGCTTTACGGCTGCCGCGGCCCACTTCAACCACCAGCTCCGGGGGGAGACAGCGGACCGGGACGAGGATTTTGTCCGCGCCTGGTGCGCTGAGCGGAATATCCCGTACTATGCGGGCCGGGGCGATACCCGTGCCCTCATGGCATCGGAGGGGCTTTCCATGGAGGCCGCCGCCCGGAAGCTGCGCTATGCCTTTTTGGAGGAGACGGCGGAGCGGGCGGGATTCGACGCCATTCTCACCGCCCACCATGCCGACGACAACGCCGAGACTGTGCTGCTGAACCTGATCCGGGGCACGGGGAGCGCGGGCCTTGCGGGCATCCCCGCCCAGCGGGGCAATCTTTTTCGTCCGTTTTTGCAGATCACAAGAGATACGCTGGCGGCCTATGCCGCCGCATACCAGATCCCCTATGTGGAGGATGAGACCAACGCCTGTACGGACGCGGCGGAGAGAAATCTGCTGCGGCTTGAGATCATGCCGCTGCTGCGGCGGATCAACCCCCGGGCGGCGGAGCACATGAGTGCTGCCGCCGGACGCCTGCGGGAGATGGAGACCGGCCTGGAGGACCTGACGGCGCGGTATCTGCGCGCGGCCTCCTGCCGGCCGGGACGGGTGACCATCCCCCTGGGAAAGCTGGCGGAGGTGCCGGAGTTTCTGCGGCCCAAGGTGCTGCTGGGCCTGTTTGACCTGCTGGGCACAGGGCGCCGGGATATCGGCGCCGTGCACCTGGAGGCCATCGGGCGGCTGTGGAGGAGCCACGGCAACGACGCACGCATCAGTCTGCCCCACGGTGTGACGGCCCGGCTGGCCGCTTCGCGCCTGATTTTAGAGACGCTGCCGCCGCCCCGGACCCGGGCGGAGCTGGTGATGGACTGCCCCCTGCACTGGGGCGGATACACGGT
>PPYE01432609.1_pt1 | contig 42169 bp, 34 predicted proteins | sample 1559881 | NCBI WGS metagenome assembly PPYE01 (sample SAMN08240022, study PRJNA423297) | Human gut metagenome, whole genome shotgun sequencing project. | reverse complement strand
TTATAAAAGATAAGAGAAAAAATAGAAATACCCCGGCAATATATTTTACATTTTATGTGCCGTGGGAGAGAAACTGTGATATAGTTACTATAAAGAATGGTTTAAAAAGGAAAAAAATAAAATGTAAAAAAATGTAAAAAATGGTTGAAAATGTAATTTGTGTAGTATATAATCAGCTTACCTTTGCAAAGAGGTAATACCCGGGAGACCGGAGAAAGGAGGAAAAATGCAGGAGAATATGACAGATAAGCAGTTGGAAGTAATTTTGAATTTAGTGGCTGACAAATTTGAATCATGTGAGAATATGGAAGAAGTGAAAAAGGCCGTCGATGATGTAAGAAAAATGGCCAAAAAAGAAAAAATAGAGTGATAAAATAATGAAACGTACTATTATCAAATAAGGCAGGAAAGCGTACCGTCCTCTCAAAATCAGATGAAGATTTTGTTGATTAAGAGAGCGGGGAGTTTTCCTGTCTTATTTTTTGTAAAAAATATTCTAATCATCAGTCACCCCATCCCCTGCTTCAACTCCTCAATATAGCGAAGCGCTTCCTCCGTTTTTCCTTCCGCTATGAGGTATGAGACGGCCTGCATATGTCCGGACATATCGTGATTCTGTTTGCGGAGCTGCAAGCTGTCATTTTGCTGCTTTTCAAAATCTTCCAGGTGCTGTTTCAGCAGTTTCTGTTCTTTTTCCCGGAAGTAGGACTGACGGAACAGCTTCTGGAGCTGTATGACGCCCCGGAAGAATACGACCACGGAAATGAGTAGACAGAGGAAGGCCAGAATCCATCCGGGACGGCCGAGCAGGTTTGGGAAAATGTATGGAAATCCGCTGAAGCTGATAAATGTCAGAAGACCGAATTGGATGACAATCTTCAGATTGATTTTGCTTAAGTATTTTTTCCATACGATAATGGCCAAGGGCGTCAGAAGAAACTGGATGATGACAAAAGGAATCCCGGTGATACATAATTTCTGAATATCCTGAGGATCAGCAAGGCTGTTGGGGATAAACGGGATGCCGAACCAGAGTTCAAGGATGCCGAAACAGTATATGTAAACCAGAATATTTTCTGCCAGTAACGAATAGGCGACGCCGAAGAAAAAGTTTCCGATTCGCTGCATGATTTTGTCCCTGTACAGTATCATACAGGCCAGAAACATGGAACCGTACAGAAAGAAAATGTGGGTGGGAGAGTGTACTTCTCCGGTAATCACTTTGTAGCAGACCGGAATCAGCAGAAATGGCAGGTTCTGCAGCGCCGGGTGTATCTGCGTAAAACGAGGAGTCAGGGTGCGCCTGTAATAAAACAGGACGGAGGCCTCGTTTAAAGCGTGAGTCACGGCAAAGAATATAAAATAAAATTCGAAGGGAGAGGTTTTCGGAAACATGGATACTCCTTTCTGTGAGATACGTTTAAAAGCAGGACGCTACCGATAGCGCAGCATGATGTCGGAGACAAAAAAGGTCTGTCTGTCCTGCCAATGGCAGGAACCGTCCCGCTGCCCGGCGATTTCTTCGAGGATGAGGAGGCCGAGACCGTGGGAAAATGTATCGGTTTTTGTGGAAGAATGTGAGAAAACGCTCGCCGGATTCTTTGCATTTTCCATGTGAAGCAACAGATAATCGCCCTTGTAATTGACAGAAAGCTTCAGAAAAAGAGACTCCTGTCCGGAAGAGCTGCAGCCCTCGATACCATTATTTAAAAGATTGACAAACAGGCTGATCAGCACCGGGGCCGGAAGATTCATTTGCTCAGGCAAAAGAATATGGCAGGTAAATGCAATGTGCAGCAGGTCACATTCCTCTTTTTTTGTGTGAAGAATCACGTCAACGATATCGTTTCGGCAGTAATGACGATACCGGGTCTTTTGATAATAAGAAGACAGTCTGGAGCAGAGCTGACAGGCTTCCTTTTCCTGGCCGGAACGCAGCAGGTGCTCCAGCTCATTTAACTGAGACAAGGCAGCATTCATCCGCTGCTGCATTTGTTCTCTGGCATGAATCAGAAGCTGCTCCTGCCGTTTGGCGGCAGTTTCCTGTGTCTGCAGATAATCATTGTCGATTTTCTTATAATATTCCTTTAAGGAAATGTACACATAAACACCGATAAAAAAGATAGGAATGGAATACACCAGAGTAGAAATGTACACCAGAGTATAATCCTGTTCCGTAAAATCCCGATAGGTGTAAAAGTAAAAAATGATCAGAGCGGCTGCAGTGATTAGCGACAGGGCTGTGAAAAGAAGACATTTTATTAAACGATTTTTTTGTTTTTGATGTTTTGATGTGGATTTCATATGATTTTTACATCCCCCCATATGGAAATAATGCTTCTGGCAATATCTATAAAATTTCAGAAAATTTCTTAAAAAGATTATATATGAATCTGGGGCAGCTTTGCAAGGAAAGAACGACGGCAGTGGAAAATTGGCATAATTATACAGTAGATTTTTATGTTAGGAAAGAAATATTTGTGTTATACTTTACATATACAAACAAAATACGAAATTGTAAAAATAAAACAATTATGTAAAAAACAGTTGTTTGCATAGCGGCTGTGAGATATAATTGTATTGTCTTTAAGGAAGACAATACCCGGGAGACCGGAGAGGGGAGGAAAAATGAGTGATATAATGACAGAAAAAGAAATGCAGACGGTTAAAATGTCCACGTTATATCAGTTACGGCTGATAATTGCCAACGGAGAAAAAGAGGAATATACGAAGGACGAAATCGTTGAACTTCTGGATAAGATAGCAATGGCAAAAGAACAGGAATAGCAGAAAATAAAGGTACTATACATATGATAAGGATAGAACAGGAGCAGAAAAATCTGAAAGCTGTATTTTCTGCTCCGTTTTTTATTGTTCATATTTTCTCCTTTCCTGACATATCTGCTGCGTAATCCTGGTTGATTTGGAAGTTTACTTCCAAACTTTATCGCTCTTATGTAATTACAGTTTATCTGCCAGGGCAGCGGCCCGGGCGCAGCCGTCTGTTTATTTCATTCACCTCCCGATTGATTTTGTAGTGTTGTGATATTATAATCATAACAGGAATGAAACAAAAAACAAGTACGCACATTTAAGTATGATACTTACACTGGAGATATATATTTACAATAAAGTGATATACTTACCTGTAGGTGAATATTCAGCCGCAGGTGTGGGCATGTGAAAGAGGAGGAAGAAAATATGGGAGAGATACATTTCCAATGAAAATCTCAGCTCAACGCTGAAAGAACTGGAAGCGGATAAGCTGGTTCATCGGGAGGAGTATCCGCAGATTCCGCCTAAGGTGGAGTACAGTCTCACGGAGCGGGGCAAATCTCTTATCCCGATTCTGGACGGAATGTGCGAGTGGGGAGATAAAAATCGCCTGTAAATAAAAGGCAGTTCTTGTGCTGTCGGAGAGAAGAAAGGAGAAATTGTATGAAACAACAAAATGCAGCAAAAACATTTGCCATACTGGCAATCTTTCTGTTGGCGGTCTTTGGTACATTTCTTATGGCTAAGCCCGTGCAGGCATCGGAATCCGGACAGATTACGGTGACCGGAGAGCGTTATTACAGCAAGACCTGGAGGATTCTCGAGCTTGTCAATCAGGAGAGAGCAAAAGCAGGGCTTCCGGCGCTTGTCATGGACAGAGATCTTCTGGACGCCGCCATGCAGAGAGCTTTCGAGATTTCCGTGAATTTCAGTCATACAAGACCGAATGGAGAAGAGTTCCAGTCGGCATTTGAAGCCTCACGCTGGGCCATGGGCGAAAATATCGCTGCCGGCAATACTTCTCCGGAGGCCGCTATGGAGGCCTGGATGAATTCTGACGGGCACCGCTCCAATATTTTGGACAGAGATTTCGTGTGTATCGGCGTCGGCGCAGTGAATGTAAACGGGAAATATTATTGGGTACAATGCTTCGGCGGCACTTTGAAAGAAACCGCGTCCCGGAACAACTATCAGGACGGAAGGGTATCTGCGCATATTTCCTTCGACCAGACGCTCGCATCGGTTCGTCTGTGCGTCAATAAAAATGTACTGTATCTGGGGGGCACAGCGAAAGCATCTCTGTGCTTCGAAGATGTGCTGGGCGAGGTGCCGGTTGCCAATGATACGCTTCTCTTCCAAAGCTCCAACCCGGCTGTCTGCACCGTGGACGCCGGCGGCAATATCCGGGGAGTGGGTATCGGCACAGCGGTAATCAACCTGGTCTCTCCGACCGACGGCAGTATTCTGGCTTCCGCAAATGTAACGGTGACCCTGGATTTAAAAGAGACATCCATCAAGAAGCTGACCGCCGGTCAAAAGAAAGTAACTGTCAGATGGAAAAAGCAGAGGAAGAACACAGACGGCTACGAAATCCAGTATTCCACAAACAAAAAATTCAAAAAAGCCGTCAAAACGGTAACGGTTAAGAACAACAAAAAGAATATAAAGACCATCAAAAAGCTGAAACGCGGAAAGAAATATTATGTGTGTATCCGCACTTACAAAGATGTGTTTTCCAGCGGACAGACCATTCGCGTGTATTCTGACTGGTCGAAGAAGAAGAGTGTGAAGGTGAGATGATATAATCTGCCCTCTGTCTTAATAAAATTTGTGTGATAAAATAATATATTATGTCGAACGGATGATATATATTTACAGCAATTATTCTGATTAAAACATTTTTCTTGTTTAAAATTGAATTGACGTGTATAATATATTTTAAGAGACGGAGGTGCATATAATGAAATTGCTGAGAGTAAGAGCCAGTCATTTTAAAAATTGTGAGGATAATTTTACCATTGATTTTATGGCGAAATCAAAAAAAACGGCGGAAGATAAAGAATATGAGCTTCAGGAGATAGCGGAAGATTTATTCGTGTTTAATACAGCAGCATTTGTAGGAAAAAATGCATCAGGGAAAACAACAGCTCTGGAGTTATTAGACTGCTGTTATTCCATTTTGGGAGAGTTCCGTCTGGAAAACAAGCATTATGATTATGAAAATATTTCACTGGAAATGGTATTTTTTCATGAAGAGTATATTTATCGGTATGAGACTGTTTTACGGGCAGATTCGACCTTGGGAAACCGTGCTGTTTTCACCAATCAGAATTTGTATTGTAAAAAATATTATAAAACCAGAGTAAAAAAAATATATGATGAAGCTGGATTTGATAAAATGACTAATCTCGGTGAATTACCGGAAGATACATCTATTTTATTTTTTGTTTTAAAGAAACGGGAAACATACGCAGTTTATTTTGACAGCAATGGAGAAGGGATAGACACTTACCAGATGCTATTTAAGGCAATGAAAACTTATAGAATTCCGGTAGAGTATCTTATTAATATTATTCGTATTTTTGATGAAAATATTAAAGAATTATCCATGGTTGATGAGCACAATTTTAAATTAGTTTACCGGGATTCCAGTAAAATCATTTCGGACAGAGAACTCATTTATCTTCTTTCCAGCGGAACGACAAAAGGTTTATTGTTGTATGTCATGATGACAGCGTCATTGAAAGAAGGATTCGCCCTGCTGATTGATGAGATAGAAAATCATTTCCATAAGACTCTGGTGGAGAATATGATCAGTCTTTATAAAGATAAGACGGTAAACAAAAAAAATGCTGTTTTAATTTTTGCAACACATTACTGTGAAGTGCTGGATTTGTTTAATCGGCAGGATAACATCTGGCTATCCAAACTGGAAGGTTATGTGAAACTGGAAAATATGTTTGATGTTTATAATATCAGGCCAGAACTTCTGAAAAGCCGGCAATTTTATAATAATGTATTTCAGACGGCGGTCAATTACGAGGAATTAATGAATCTGAGAAGGAAGCTGAAATCAAAATAACAATAAAAGGTATGATAACAGCACGAAGTTTTACAGAGAATATTTTGGAGAAAATGCAGAATTGCTGACAGAGGTTTTAAGAAAATATAAACAGACCAAAAGTCATAAAAGAGATGAAAAATATCTGGCAGATTTGTTGAAGGATACATAATTTTTAAGTTAGAAAAAGACCTGTTCCATTCCCTGAGCTGCCCCCAATAGTTAGACTTGAATTCTAATACTCGGGGGACGGTTCAGAAGAAGTGCAGGTCTTTTTGTTATTTTTTTAATTTTATAATTGAAGATTCAATTTAGAGAAATCAATAAAGCAATCATCGTAAATTCCTGCCTTTATGATGTCATGAAAAGAATGTTCTGCCATATTTTCATGTTCAAAATTATATACTAGAATTCGATTTTTGTCAGGATCGACAATCCAATATTCCCGAACTCCGGCGGTGCGATATTTAAAGAGTTTAATATAATAGTCCATTCGGTGGCTGCTGGGCGAAACAATTTCAATAATCCAGTCAGGCGCGCCGACACATCCTTTATCAGTGAGTTTATTTTTATTGCAGATAATACTAATGTCTGGTTCCACATAATTCTTTGCATCCTGATTGAGAAAAACAGCAAAAGGAGCAATGTCAATCTCACAATCGCCACCTTTTTGATCAATATAATCGGCGATGGCCCGGCTTAAAGAAAGCAAAAGCCGTTGGTGTTTGCGGGATGGAGGAGCCATGTAATATATATGTCCGTCTACTAATTCAGCGCGGGTATTGTCCGGAAGAGAATAGATATCTTCAAGGGTGTAAAGTTGTTCCTGAGCAAATGCCATAAATGAATCCTCCTTTCTGGATGATATAATATAATAAATAGTAAAAAAATAGTTTGTACAAAATAATAAGAAAAAACCAATATGATCAGAAATGCTTGTTTGAGAACAGGTTTATTCTCAGTATATCATAAACGAAGAAAAGGGGGCAAGTTTCCCGCCAATTATTTATTATAGAAATCCCCATAAAGATATGATAAAATTCAAGTAAATGGGAGGGATAGATATGACATACGAAGAAGTTATGAAACAGGCGAGATTTGAGGTGGGGCCGTACTGTAAGGTCTGTCCGGTGTGCAACGGCCGGGCGTGTAAAAACCAGATTCCTGGGCCGGGAGCCAAGGGGATTGGCGATGTGGCGATCCGCAATTATGACCAGTGGCAGCAGATTCGGGTTAATATGGACACCATTGGAGAAAATGTGGAGCCGGATACCAGTATTGAGCTGTTTGGCAATAAGTTTGCCTATCCGTTTTTTGCGGGGCCGGTGGGAGCCATGCGGATGCATTACGGGGATAAATATGACGATGAAGAGTATAATCAGATTCTGGTTTCGGCTTGTGCCGAGAACGGCATCGCTGCGTTTACCGGGGACGGTATAGATCCGAATGTGTTCCTGGCGGCGACCCGGGCTATCAAGGATAATAACGGAAGAGGTATCCCGACCATCAAGCCGTGGAATATGGATACGATCCATGAGAAGCTTGATCTGGTGTTTGAGAGCGGCGCCATGATGGCGGCTATGGATATTGATGCGGCGGGACTGCCGTTCCTTAAAAATATGGAACCGCCGGCAGGAAACAAGACTGTGGAAGATCTGGCTTTGATTGTGCATGACGCGGAGCGCCCGTTTATCATTAAGGGAATCATGACGGTGAAGGGAGCTAAGAAAGCCTATGAGGCAGGAGCCTCCGCCATCGTGGTGAGCAATCACGGCGGCCGGGTGCTTGACCAGACGCCGGCCACGGCGGAGGTGCTGGAAGAGATTGTGGAATGGAACGAAGGCCGCATGAAGATTTTCGTGGACGGCGGTATCCGGACTGGTATCGATGTGTTTAAGGCGCTGGCCATGGGTGCTGATGCGGTGCTCATCGCGAGACCGTTTGTGCAGGCGGTCTACGGCGGTCAGGCAGAGGGCGTGCGGCTTTATATTGAGAAGCTGGCTGCGGAGCTTAAAGATACCATGGCCATGTGCGGAGCAACGGATATTAAGAGCATTTCAAGGAAAATGATCCGCAGATAATCTTAAAGGCAGATGTATTCGGGAGGGTGTTTCCAGATAAAATACAGAAGTTCTTCTGGAAGTTTCAGAAGAAAGAAAAGGACAGGTGAAGAAAATGCAGAAAAAAGATACAGTGGTTTTTGATTTGGACGGCACTCTGCTGGATACGCTGGACGATCTTATGAACAGCGTCAATTATGCGCTGGAGAGCAACGGTTATCCGGCGAGAACGAGAGACGAGGTACGCCGGTTTGTGGGCAACGGCATTCTGCTGCTCATGCAGCGGGCGCTGCCTTCCGGGCAGGAAAATCCGGATTTTGAAAAGGTGTTTGCAGGTTTTAAGGAGCATTACGGGATTCACTGCAACGATTTGACGAAGCCTTATGATGGAATCATGGAGCTGCTGGAACTGTTGAAAGAAAAAGGCGTCAAGATGGCTATTGTCTCCAACAAGGCGGATTTCGCCGTGAAAGAGCTCAGCGAAATCTATTTTAAAGGTATCATTCCGGTGGCCATCGGCGAAAAAGAGAGCGAGGGTATCCGGAAGAAACCTGCGCCGGACACGGTCATGGAGGCGCTGCGCCAGCTGGGCAGTTCCGCAGAAAATGCGGTCTATGTGGGGGATTCCGAGGTGGATCTTGCCACGGCAGAAAACTGCGGCATGGATTACATTTTATGCGAATGGGGTTTTCGGGAACGGGAAAAGCTTGAGGAGCTGGGAGGAAAGGTTTTTGTGAAGAAACCGTCAGAGATCGCGGATCTTATCCTGTAATTTTTGATTGCCACAAAATTTTCCATTATATTTGTTTTGTTTTTGCAGATAATAGGCTTACGGTAAACAAAAGCTTTTGATGCGCTTCACGAAAACCGTGAGGCACATGCCGATAAAAATAGAGTAACTGATTGACAAAGCAAAAACAAAACATTTATTTAGATGTCATCCGGATGATTCCAGATAACATGGAGGTAAAATACAATGGCAAAAAGTTATACCAAAACCAATCAGGTGGAAGTACCGGAAGCGAAGGATGCAATGGATCGTTTTAAAATGGAAGTTGCAAATGAGATCGGCGTTGACTTAAAACCAGGTTATAATGGAAATATTACAGCCAAGGAAGCCGGTTCCATCGGTGGAGAGATGGTTCGTAAAATGATCAAGAAACAGGAACAGCAGATGGCTGGCGGCAGCGAGGAGTAATCCCGGCTGTTCGGAAAATGCTGATTCCACGAGAAATCTCAAAAAACTTGTAAGATAAAATAACAAAAAGGCTGTCGTTCTGGTCTGCGGACCAGAGCGGCGGCTTTTTATGGTGCTTTTGCTTGTGTAAAAAAAATATGGACAGCCAAACCTTAACATGCTATAATACTAAAATGTGTTTTCAGATTTATAAAAAACCGAACTGAACAGGATGAGGCGGATAGGATTTCTCGTTCCCTGATTTGGTTAAAAATAAGGAACATATGATTTTAAGGAGGAAACGTAATGAGTGTACAGGTTGAAAATTTAGAGCATAATATGGCGAAACTGACCATCGAGGTGGATGCCGCTGAATTTGATGCTGCCTGCAAGAAAGTATATAATAGAAAGAAAGGTTCCTACAATCTTCCTGGATTCCGTAAGGGTAAGGTTCCGATGAACATCATTGAGAAAACATATGGCCCTGGAATTTTTTATGAAGATGCGGCCAATGAGATCATGCCTAAAGCGTATGCGGACGCTCTGGAGGAGACTAAGCTTGATGTGGTTTCCCGTCCGGAAGTAGACGTGACACAGATTGGAAAGGGCGAGAACTTTATCTTCACCGTTTCTGTAGCAGTAAAACCGGAAGTAACTCTTGGCCAGTACAAAGGGCTGGAAGTAGAGAAAGACGCTGTGGAAGTGACCGACGAGGAAGTGGACGCAGAGCTTAAGAAAGCACAGGAACAGAACGCAAGAGAAGTTACTATCGAAGATCGCCCGGTAAAAGAGGGAGATATCATCACTCTGAATTATGCAGGAACTATCGACGGCGTTCCGTTTGACGGCGGTACAGCAGAGAGCCAGAAGCTGGAGATTGGTTCTCATTCTTTCATCGATACTTTTGAAGATCAGCTTGTTGGTCTGAACATCGGTGACGAAAAAGACGTGGAAGTTACCTTCCCGGAAGAGTACCATGCAGCAGAGCTTGCCGGCAAACCTGCAAACTTCCATGTAAAGGTTCTCGGCATTACAGAGAAACAGCTGCCGGAGATCGATGACGATTTCGCACAGGATACTACAGAGTTTGATTCTCTGGAAGATTACAAAGCAGATATCAGAGCCAAACTTCTTGAGAGCAAAGAAGAGCAGGCAAAGAACAATATGGAAAATGCGCTGGTAGAAAAAGCTGTGGAGAACGCAGAGATGGATATTCCGGAAGCCATGGTTGATTCTCAGGTTGACCAGATGGTACAGGAATTCCAGCAGAGAGTAAGCTACCAGGGTATCTCCTTCGAGCAGTATCTGCAGTTTACCGGACAGAACCCGGAGGCATTCAGAGAGAGCATGAGACCGGAGGCTATGAGAAGAATCCAGAGCAGCCTTGTTCTTGAGGCCATCGTTGCAGCCGAGAATATCGAGGCAACGGAAGAAGACCTGAATAAGGAATTTGAGAGAATGGCATCCATGTACCAGATGGAAGCAGACCAGATCGCTTCCTACATGGGCGAAGCTGAGAAAGAGAATATGAAGAATGATATTGCCATCCAGAAGGCAGTGGACTTCATCAGAGAACAGGCTGTTGTGACAGAAGCTTCCGAAGAACTTGAATATGAGGGCGGAGAGGCTGAGTAATAAGAACAGACCACTCTAAGACAGCGAGAATAGTAAGGGAACAGGAGGTAGTAATATGAGTTTAGTACCTTATGTCATTGAGCAGACCAGTCACGGGGAGAGATCTTACGATATTTACTCCCGTTTATTAAAGGACAGAATTATTATTCTTGGAGAAGAAGTCAACGATGTGACAGCCAGTCTGGTTGTCTCCCAGATGCTTTTCCTTGAAGCGGAGGATCCGGATAAGGATATCAATCTGTATATCATGAGCCCGGGCGGCTCCGTGACCGCGGGCATGGCGATCTACGATACCATGCAGTTCATCAAATGCGACGTATCCACTATCTGTATGGGTATGGCGGCCAGCATGGGCGCGTTCCTTCTGGCAGGCGGAACAAAGGGCAAGCGTCTTGCGCTTCCGAATGCGGAGATCATGATTCATCAGCCGTCAGGCGGCGCGCAGGGTCAGGCCACAGAGATCGAGATTGTGGCAGACCACATTTTAAAGACCAAAGAAAAATTGAATCGTATTCTGGCAGAGAATACGGGACAGACTTACGAGAAGATCAAGGCCGACACCGAGAGAGATAACTATATGACAGCGCAGGAAGCGCTGGAATACGGTCTCATCGACGTGGTTGTGGACAAGAGACAGTAAGTTCATATACTAAGGTTACCGCGGTATATTATACTGTGGTAACCTTTCCTTGAAAATATGCGGTTTCCCTGTTGTTAAGACAGATACCGTTATATGTCAGTGTAAAAGAGGTGAATATTATGGCGTCACGAACGGACAATAACAAGCAGTTCCGTTGTTCCTTCTGTAACAAGACCCAGGATCAGGTGCGTAAACTGGTAGCAGGGCCAAAGGGCGTGTATATCTGTGATGAGTGTATCGAGGTATGCGCCGAGATTATGGAGGACGAGTTTGAAGAATACAACGATGACACCCAGGAAATCAATCTGATGAAGCCAAAGGAGATGAAGGCGTTTCTGGATGATTATGTCATCGGACAGGAAGAAGCAAAAAAGGTCTTGTCTGTAGCCGTTTACAATCATTATAAACGTATTCTCACAGATAAGAATTACGATATAGAGTTACAAAAGAGCAATATCATCATGCTGGGACCGACCGGTTCCGGTAAGACCTTACTGGCACAGACGCTGGCAAGATTATTAAATGTACCGTTTGCCATTGCGGACGCGACAGCTCTCACAGAGGCCGGCTACGTGGGCGAGGATGTGGAGAACATTCTTTTAAAGCTCATTCAGGCGGCGGATTACGATATCGAGAGAGCGCAGACCGGTATTATTTATATCGACGAGATTGATAAGATTACCAGAAAGTCTGAGAATACGTCTATCACCCGGGATGTTTCCGGCGAGGGCGTACAGCAGGCGCTTCTGAAGATCCTGGAAGGTACGGTGGCTTCTGTTCCTCCGCAGGGAGGAAGAAAACATCCGCATCAGGAGTTTCTGCAGATTGATACGACCAATATTCTGTTCATCTGCGGCGGAGCTTTTGACGGCCTTGAGAGAATCATCGAGAGCCGGATTGGAAAGAAATCCATCGGTTTCCAGGCGGAAGTTGCAGGAAAAGAAAAGAAGGATGTCGGAGAACTGTTAAAGCAGGTATTGCCGGAAGATTTTGTGAAGTTCGGGCTGATTCCGGAGTTCATCGGCCGTGTGCCGGTCAATGTGTCGCTAGAGCCGCTGGACGAGGAAGCGCTGATCCGTATTCTCACCGAGCCGAAGAGCGCTCTTGTGAAGCAGTATCAGAAGCTCTTTGAGCTTGACGGAGTGGAACTGATCTTTACCGAAGATTCCCTGAAGGCCATCGCCGAAAAGGCTATCGCCAGAAAAACAGGAGCCAGAGGTCTTCGTTCCATTGTGGAGTCTGTCGTTATGGATCTGATGTACACGATTCCGTCCGACGAGCTTGTGGCTACCTGCACCATCACTGCTGAGGCGGTAGAGGGAACCGGAGAGCCGATTTTAACCTATCATGATGAGCCCGTCAGCAAAAAGAATATCACAAAAAAACACAGGAAAAAAAGCGGCAACGAGATTGCTTAGCATCATGAACGAGAGGCTGACACAAGCAGATGTACAATACATTTATTGTGCCGGCCTTTTATGATATAGAGGAGGAATATTTTATATGGAAAATACATCATTCCCGGCGCTGGCGCTCCGGGGGAAGATGATTTATCCGGATACATCAGCCTTTTTTGAGGTTTCACGAGCCAAATCCCTGAAAGCGTTGGAGGAGGCAGTAAATCATAATCAACTGATTTTTTTAGTAAACCAGAGAGATCCGGCGGAGGAGACCCCGTCTGAGGAAGACTTGTTTCAGGTTGGAACCATCGCAAGAATCCAGCAGATGGTGAAAGCAGGACAGGGAATCCTGCGGGTATTCGTGGAGGGCGTTGGCCGCGCGAAGATTCTCGATTATCAGGATGTGGATCCGTGCCCGTGGGTTATTGTGGAGCGCATCAATTCCGTGAATTTTCCGGAAGGAGAAAACGACGAGAAGGCACGTTTCCGGCTGATCTGCGATCTGCTGGGCGAGTTCATCGACAAGAATCCGGGCTTTCTCACCAATCAGATTCAGGCTGCCATCGACAAGGGCAAGCTGCTTCCTCTCATGTATGAGCTGGCTTCCGAGCTCCCGTTTGATCTTGAGAGAAAACAGGAGTTCCTGGAGGAGACCGATGTGATCCGCCAGTCCGAGATGCTCATGAACATATTGATGGAGGAGTCGCAGATCAGCGACATCCGCAACGAGATCACGGAGAAAGTCAAGAAAAATGTAGATAAGAATCAGAAAGATTATCTTCTGCGGGAACAGCAGAAGGTGATCCGCAAGGAGCTGGGCGAGGAGGACATCGCCTCCGATGCCGACGAGTATCTGGAAAAATGTGAGAAACTCAACGCCTCCAAAGAGGTGAAAGATAAGATCCGCAAAGAAATCAACCGTTTCAAAGGCGTTCCGCCGATGGCTTCCGAGAGTATCGTCATGCGCAATTATATCGAAGCTATGCTGGAGATGCCGTGGAAGAAAGGATCCAAGGATAACAAGGATCTGAAGAAGGCTTCCACGATTCTGGAGGAGGATCACTATGGTCTTGAAAAGGTGAAGGAGAGGATTCTCGATTATCTGGCGGTTCGTTCTCTGACCAGAAAGGGAGAGACGCCGATTCTCTGCCTGGTGGGTCCTCCGGGAACCGGAAAGACATCCATCGCCAAGTCCATTGCCCGGGCGCTGAATAAAAAATATGTCCGCATTTCTCTGGGCGGCGTTCATGACGAGGCAGAGATCCGCGGCCATAGAAAGACTTATGTGGGCGCCATGCCGGGACGGATCGCTGAGGGCATCCGGCAGGCGGGCGTGAGAAATCCGCTGATGCTTCTGGATGAGATCGACAAGGTCAGCAGCGATTACAAAGGAGATACGGCGTCCGCCCTGCTGGAGGTGCTGGACGGCGAGCAGAATGTGAACTTCCGCGACCACTATCTGGAAGTGCCGCTGGATCTGAGCGAGGTGCTGTTTATTGCCACAGCCAACGAGCCGGAACGCATTTCCAAGCCGCTCCTTGACCGTATGGAGATCATCGAGCTGTCCAGCTACACGGAAAATGAAAAGTTCCATATCGCCAAGCAGTATCTGATCCGCAAGCAGCGCAAGGCCAACGGTATCCTGAAGAAACAGATCAGCATACCGGACGAGGTCATCTATGAGATCATCCGTTCTTATACCAGAGAGGCCGGCGTCCGTGATCTGGAGAGAAAGATCGGCCGGATCATGCGGAAGGCAGCACGCGCCATCATCGAAGGACAGGAGAAGCTGGAGGTTCGTCCGGAAGATCTGGAAGAGCTTCTGGGCATGGCGCCGTATTCCGAGGAAGAGAAGGCCACGAAGCCGCAGGTGGGCATCGTTCGTGGACTGGCATGGACCAGCGTTGGCGGAGATACTCTGTCCATCGAAGTAAATGTAATGCCTGGCAAGGGCAAGCTGGCCCTCACCGGACGTATGGGCGATGTGATGAAGGAATCCGCGCAGATCGGTCTCAGTTACATCCGTTCCATCGCAAGACAGTACGATATTGACGGTGAATTTTTTGAAAAGCATGATATTCATATCCATATTCCGGAGGGAGCCGTGCCGAAAGACGGACCTTCTGCGGGTATTACTATGACTACTGCCATGCTCTCCGCCATCACCGGAAGAAAAGTCCGGGGCGATCTGGCAATGACAGGAGAGATCACTCTGCGCGGCCGTGTACTTCCGATTGGAGGCCTGAAAGAGAAGCTCCTGGCAGCGAAAGCTGCCGGCATGAAAGAGGTGCTGGTTCCGGATAAGAACCGCCGGAACATTAGGGAGCTCGACAAGGAGATTACAGACGGGCTTACCATTACATTTGTGGAAGAAATGTCTCAGGTGATTGAGAAGGCGTTTGTGGGATAAGCGAGGAGAACACATATGATCATAAAAAATGTAGAACTGGAAACGGTCTGCGGCATCACCAGCAAGCTTCCGGATAATCAGCTTCCGGAAGTGGCTTTTGCAGGGAAGTCCAACGTAGGAAAGTCTTCTCTGATTAACGCGCTGGTCAACCGAAAGGCTCTGGCGCGGACCTCGGGCCAGCCGGGCAAAACCCAGACCATCAACTTTTATAATGTAAATAAAGAAATGTACATCGTGGACCTGCCGGGATACGGCTATGCCAAGGTGTCAAAAGAAGTGGCCGCCAAGTGGGGACCGATGATAGAGAATTATCTTCATACCTCTCGGCAGCTGCGTATGGTCTTCCTGCTCATCGACCTGCGTCATAAGCCGGGAGCCAATGATATCCAGATGTACCGGTGGATATTAAGCAACGGATTCTCTCCGGTGATCGTGGCCACAAAGGCGGACAAGATCAAACGAAGCCAGCTGAAAAAACAGTTAAAGCAGCTGGAGGACACCCTGAAGGTCATCGAGGGCGTTCCGATCATTCCGTTTTCGGCTGTCACCAAGCAGGGACGGGATGAAATCTGGGAACTCATCGAAACCTACGCGCTGGGCGAGGAGATGGAGATTCCGGAGGAATAAAACGGGGTATCAGTCATTTAAAAGTAATGTCTCCATGATCTGGCAGTAGACGGTGTCGCTCTTTTCCGACCATTTATCGCAGATGGCGATGGCCTGCTCCTTGGATACCACGTTTATTTTCAGCTCCATGAGGACGGTTCCGCGCTCCTTAATCTGGGCGTGCACCATGTATTCGCCCTTTTTGAGAGGGTAGTAATCGGCGGTGATGTTGACCTCCTTGCGGAGCTGATATTTATTTTCTTTGAAATAGTCGAGAATGTCATTCTTGATAGCGTCCGATATTTTGCTTTCAAACATCTGGAGGGCTTCTCTGCCATGAGATGTAAGATAATAGTGGGTCGTGTTGCGGATAAGCTCTCCCCGGATAAAATCGGACTCATCCAGTTCGTTGACTGCCTGCTGCATATGAAAATAAGAAGTATAGCCGTGGGTCACAAAAAATTCGCTGAGCTGGGAGGTCGTCAGCGGAAAATCCAGATTATCCAGCATATACAGTACCATTAATTTATATAAGGTTAACGATTCTTCAGACATTTTTCTCTCCGTTCCGTGTAAATATTTATGTAAATTTATTTTGAAGGCCGCCCGGCAGATAGTTTTTGATTGCCGGCCGTCTTAACATTTTTTTATTTTTTCCATTGCTTTCCCTGAAAAGAGTTCCGCCGTTTCATTTCCTGATGAATGGAATTCAGTACCTGTCTCTTGTGGAGGCTCCAGGTGGGCGCAATCAGAAGATCTCTTGGCCCGTCGCCGGTGATTCGCTCGACGACCATGTCGGGACGAAGCATTTCCAGACAGGAGATCACACAGTCCACATAGCTTTCCAGAGTGAAAAGAGGAAACGGCTCCTGTGCGTAGATATCCGCCAGCCGCGTATTTTTCAGAATATGGAGCATGGACAGCTTGACGCCGCTCACGGGCAGCGCGTTCACATACGCGATGGTTTCCGCCAGCATATCGGGTGTCTCTCCGGGAAGCCCCAGGATCAGATGGGCGGTGGTGCGGATGCCCCGGGAAGCGCAGGTATTGGCTGCTTCGGTAAAGACCCTCGTCTCATATCCGCGGTTTAAAAAAGCTGCCGTGGAATCATGACAGGTCTGCAGCCCCATTTCCAGAAATACCGGCTTTTGCCGGTTGATCTCTTCCAACAAATCCAGCACCTCTTCCGGGAGACAGTCCGGCCGCGTGCCGATGGCGACGGCGACGATCTCTTCCGGTGCGATGGCGGCTTCATAGAGCGCGCGAAGCCGCTCCACGGGGGCGTATGTGTTGGTAAACGCCTGAAAATAAGCGATATACCTGCCGCCGGAATACTTTCTGCTGCTCTGTTCCCTGCCCAGAGCAATCTGCCTGGAAACCGGCAGCAGGGCGCTTTCTGAATACTCGCCGCTGCCGCCCTCACTGCAGAAAATGCATCCTCCCGTGGAGAGGGTGCCATCCCGGTTCGGGCAGGTAAAACCGCCGTTGATGCTGATTTTATATACTTTTTCTCCAAACCGTTCCTTGAGAAAACGGCTGTAAGAATAATAACGTTCCATGTTGTTTCATCCTTCCAGAGCTTTATTTTAACATCAGGGATAGGTTTATGCAAATGAAAAAAAACAGTTGTTTTCTCTGAAAATTGTGCTATCATAATGGTATTATAAATAATTGTGTTGAATATATAGAAGACTCGTTTCTGTAAAGACAATTTTTATGCACATCAGTAATTTTTTCCTGGATAGTATTTACAACCTGATTCATATACTGACACGTTTATGCACTGCTCAGACAGCCGTGAGGTTATAATCCCGGTGCGTTTTGAAGGCTGCTGTGACTTTTGCTGTGCCTTTTTCCGTGTTTTCTCGCTCGCGGTTGTTTCTTGTACAGATGCTTTGAGAGGCCGGGAGACTGCGTGTCTGCGTATGGAGATTAGAAAATGGAGGTTTCACATGAATTATAGAAATATGACATTACTGCAACTGCGCGCTGCGGCAAAGGAGAAAGGTCTCCGGGGAATCAGTGCGCTGAAAAAAGAACAGCTGATCGAGCGTTTGATGGAGCTGGAATCCTCGTCCAATGGCGAGAAGCAGTCTGTGCAGTCTGCACATGCCCATGAAGGTGGAAGAACGGAGAGGACAACCCGTGTGCGTGCGGAGCGGGAGCCGGGCGAAAACAACGGAAGAGAGCGGATGAACAGCCGTGAATCAGCCGGACGGCAGGAGTATGAGAGAAGAAATGGCGACCAGACGAATTTTGAGCGAAGAATGGACGATCGCGCGGATTATGATCGCGCCGAGGCTGTCCATGACGGCAGTCAGGAGCACGGAAGAAATGAAAACGGTATGAAGAGCGAGCTGGAGAGTCTCGACAGCGGGGAGAAGGCCAACGGTATCCTGGAAGTCATGCCGGACGGCTATGGATTTATCCGCTGTGAGAATTATCTGCCGGGAGAGAATGATGTGTACGTTTCCCCATCCCAGATTCGCCGCTTCAATTTAAAGACCGGTGACATCCTGATCGGAAACACCCGGGTAAAAACCCAGAATGAAAAATACAGCGCGCTCCTCTATGTGGAGTCCGTCAACGGATATAAACCATATGAAGCGCAGAAAAGAAAAAACTTTGAAGATCTGACGCCAATTTTCCCGAACGAGCGGATTCGTCTGGAGATGCCGGGCGCGCCGGTTTCCATGCGGATGGTGGATCTGCTCTCCCCGATAGGAAAAGGGCAGAGAGGTATGATCGTATCCCAGCCGAAAACCGGTAAGACGACGCTCTTAAAACAGATTGCCAAGAGCATTACGACGGCTTATTCTGATATGAAGCTCATCGTCCTGCTCATCGACGAACGTCCGGAGGAGGTTACAGACATCAGGGAATACATTGAAGGCCCGAACGCGGAAGTCATTTATTCGACCTTTGACGAGCTGCCGGAGCACCATAAGAGGGTATCCGAAATGGTTCTGGAGCGGGCGAAGCGTCTGGTAGAGCACGGCGAAGATGTGGTGATTCTCCTGGACAGCATCACAAGACTGGCAAGAGCCTACAATCTGGTGGTTCCGCCAAGCGGACGTACCCTTTCCGGCGGTCTTGACCCGGCGGCATTACATATGCCGAAAAAGTTCTTCGGAGCGGCCAGAAACATGCGGGAAGGCGGCAGCCTGACAATTCTTGCCACCGCCCTGGTAGATACCGGAAGTAAGATGGACGACGTGGTATTCGAGGAATTTAAGGGAACCGGTAACATGGAGCTGGTTCTTGACAGAAAGCTTTCCGAGAAGAGGATATTCCCGGCCATCAACATTCAGAAATCCGGAACCCGCCGGGACGACCTGCTCCTTTCCAAAGAAGAGCAGGAGATTGTATTTGCCCTGCACCGGGAAATGTCCGGAACCCGCGCGGAAGAAAATGTGGAGCAGATCCTCCAGTTCTTCAAAAAGACGAAAAACAACCAGGAATTTATTCATGTGATGCGCCAGTCACTGTTGAAATAGCGCCATTGCACTGAAACAGTAATTCTTGACGAGGAAAGATTTCTGTGAAATAATGAAATGGACACATTTTGTTCTTGATTATATAAGCGATTAATGCGATACATGGACGGATGGCACGCGAGCGCCATCCCCTTTAAAACGGACGTGTCACAACACGAAAAGAAACAGGAGAAGAAAAATGAATCGTTTTAAGAACTTTTTTCACGGAATATATGGAATCGACGGATTATCCTGCGGGCTTCTGTTTTTAAGCCTGCTGATCAATCTGATCACAACACTGATTCCGGTGGAAGGCATCCAGATGTTGAATCCGGTGAGTCTCCTTCCTCTGCTGCTCTGCCTGCTTCGCTTCTTTTCCCATAACCATCGGAAAAGACAGCGGGAAAATGAACGTTTTATGAGAATCATGCGGCCGCTGTTTGAATACTTCGACCAGAAAAGCGAAGAGAGAGAGCAGGCACAGATTTTCCGCTTTTTCAAATGCCCCGCCTGTTCTCAGAAGATCCGGGTGCCCAGAGGAAAAGGCAAGATTGAGATCACCTGTCCGAAATGCGGTAATAAGTTTATAAAGAAAACGTGATATACTATGAAAAACTGTCGGTTTAAGCTGGCAGTTTTTTGTTTGGCAGAAAAATCTGTTGAGATTCATATGATATAGGGTCTTTATCATATATTTTCCCGGCCGAAACGACGACAATATAATTTAATCGTTGTGCTTCATATTTTCCGCTGCCTTTTTAGAAAATACGCATCCGCAGTAATCCTGTCGGTAAAGGTGATATTCCTCGGACAGGGCAATGGAGCGGAGATAGCCACCTTTCTTTTTGAAGTCGGAAGGCAGGTGACGCACGCCGTATTCTTCCGCCAGACGTTCTCCGATTTCGTTGATCCACTGAGCGTTTTTGTGGGGGCTGATGGAAAGGGTGGTGGTGAAATAGTCAGCGTGCAGCTCTACCGCTTTTTTTGCCGCTTCCCGCATCCGGAGTTCGTAGCAGTGATAGCAGCGGATGTCCCGCTCCGGCAGGTCTTCCATGCCTTTTGCCATGTCAAAAAAGCAGGTCGGATCATAGTCGCCTTCCATGAGGACAACCTGCCCTTTCTCTTCATAGCCGGCCTCTCGGATGAAACGTTGCAGCTCGTGAATGCGTTTTTGGTATTCTGTCTCCGGCGTGATGTTGGGATTATAATAGAAGAGAGTGATGTGAAAATACCGGGTCAGATATTCCAGCACGTAGCTGCTGCAGGGAGCGCAGCAGGCGTGGAGGAATAGATGCGGTTTCTGCTCTTCGGGCAGATTTTCACCGATTTGCCCGGTGATTTTATCCAGTTCTTTCTGATAATTTATTTTATTCATAGACGGTTCGTCCTTTCTGGTTGATTGTTTCATTTCTTAGATTTCTTGTATTTTCAAATAATGATAATAGCAGAATTCATGACGTTTTTCCAGCAGGAAAAAGCAATGCAAAACATAATAAAAAATAATTGCAAAATAAAATTTATTGTGATAATATATAAAAAATATAAACAGTAGTTAAAAGAAAGAGGTGAACGGTTGGGGGTTAAAGATATTGCAACAATAAAATATATGAGACAGAATACAATTTTTGCAGATCTATTTAATTATTTTATCCATAATGGAGAACAGGTTATTTGTCCGGAATGTCTGCAAGAATTAGATACCCGGGAGCTGGACATTCCTTATGGAGGAGAAAAGGGACATAAACAGCCGGTTCAGAGAAGCAGAGATTTGATAAAAGCGGTAACGGCAATGACGGATAACAATAATGCGTATCTTTTGTTAGCGATCGAGAATCAATCGAATATTCATTATGCGATGCCGGTGAGAAATCTGGTATATGACGCACTGCAATATGCAAAGCAGGTTGAAAAAGCGATTGCTTCGCACAAACGATCCGGTGATTATAAGAATAGCAGCAGTGATGAATATTTATCCGGCTTTATGAAAAGTGATCGCTTAATGCCGGTGGTAACATTGGTGATTTATTTTAGCGCAGAAGATTGGGATGCACCCATGTCTATTCATACGATGTTCGGGAAACAGGACACAAAAGTGCTGCAATTTGTTCCTGATTATAAGATTAATCTTATTGCACCGGCTCAGATTAAAGATACGGATTTTGAAAAATTTACTACTTCATTAAAAGAGGTATTGTTATTTATCAAATATTCCGCAGATGCAGACAAGCTGGCAGAGGTTGTAGCAGAGGATCGGGAATTTCACCATTTGGGAAGAGAGGAAATAAATGTGTTGAATGCGTGTGTCAGTGCTAATCTTCCCGTGAGTCAGGATGGGCAGGTGGTAGATGTGTGTAAGGCTATTGAGGTTATCGCTGAGAGAGCAGCGGAACAGGAAAGAATTGATATAATCAGAAAGTTGATGGATAAGATGGAATGGACGGCGGAACAGGCCATGGATATACTCAATATTTCTGAAGTGGACAGAGAGCTCTTGTTAAAGAAAATATGACAATAAATGTATAGGCATTTGATTAATTATGATATGCGAAGCAGACAACAAAACAGTGTCCCTCCACCCTTCTCCTGCATATACTAATAAAAAAATCTGTGACGTTTCAGCCATGCCTTTTGGGCGCGCGGCTTGTGCTTTGCCTGTCAGCCGTGCGACTGAACCGTCGCAGGAATATGGGTGTATCTATGGCAGAATATGGACAATTGAAGATCAGTCTGGTGGAGTTCGGCAGTGAGCGGCCGGTGCCGGGGGCGTCGGTGGAGATTTCTTCCACGGGGGAGCCGGATCAGATTTTGGAGCGGCTTATGACGGATTCTTCCGGACAGACGGAGACGGTGGAACTGGAGGCGCCGCCTGTGGAGTATTCTCTGGAACCATCGGAAGAACAGCCGTATTCGGAGTATAATCTGCGGATTAATGCGCCGGGTTATGAACCGCTGACGGTTTCCGGCGCACAGATTTTCTCCGGTCAGCTTGCTCTGCAGAATCAGGGAATGCTGCGCCTGGCTCAGGCTCAGGGGGAATACCGGATTCTTGCCATTGGACCTCATACATTGTATGGGGAGTATCCGCCGAAGATTGCAGAGAATGAGATCAAAGATATCCAGGCCACCGGAGAGGTGGTGCTGAGCCGGGTGGTTGTGCCGGAATTTGTGGTAGTTCATGACGGGGCTCCGGGTGATGCTACGGCGACCAACCACTATGTACAATACAGAGACTACATTAAAAATGTGGCGTCCTGCGAGATTTATTCCACCTGGCCGGAGGCGACGCTCCGGGCTAATATTCTGGCAATTATGTCTTTTACCTTAAACCGGGTATACACGGAATGGTACAGAAACCGGGGGTATGATTTTACCATCACATCCTCCACTGCCTATGATCAGAAATGGATAGACGGAAAGACTATTTATGAGAGTATCAATCTGGTAGTGGACGACATTTTTAACGCTTATCTCTCACGGCCGGACGTGAGCCAGCCGATTCTGGCGCAGTATTGTGACGGACGCCGGGTGACCTGCCCGAATCAGCTCAGCCAGTGGGGCTCCAAGAGTCTCGGAGATGACGGATTGTCGGCGGAGGAGATTCTTCAATATTATTATGGAAGTGATATTTATATCAACACTGCAGACATGATATCGGGGGTTCCGGCCTCCTGGCCGGGATACACGCTGACGGTGGGCTCATCCGGGGAGAAAGTCCGTCAGATGCAGATGCAGCTCAACCGGATTGCTGAGGATTACCCCGCCATGCCGACTATCCGGGCGGACGGTATCTTTGGTTCAGCCACGAAGAACGCTGTGGAGACATTCCAGCGGATTTTCAATCTGCCGGTGACCGGGCAGGTGGATTTTGCTACCTGGTATAAGATCAGCCAGATTTATGTGGGCGTCAGCCGGATCGCAGAGTTAAACTGACAGTATTTTTGCAGGATTAAAAAAAATAATTGCAGAAAATGGTGCGCTGGCTTTTGTGGAGAAAGCAGCGTACCATCCTGTTTTGTGGAAATATACCGTCTGTTTGCCCCGTAATAGGCGAAAAACAGACGTTTTCCGACGGAAAGTGTCGGAACGTAATTTAATATACATGAAAGTGCTTTTCAGACTGTAAAAAAGAAAACGATAGTTAAAAAAATAAAAAATTCATATTTCTGCCCTTGTATTTAAGGATGATATATGTTAGAATTTTAGCAATTTAAGCAATGATACGGTGGCGTAGTGCGAATGCCGGTTCACACCGGACTTTTTCAGGACAATGTGAACTGAGAGACACGGTGTGCAGATGCAAAATGACGCAGTTTAGAAAAGATACGCTCCCGGCGCTGGCGGGCCGATGCCTGATTCGATGTTTTGAAGCCGGGGGTTCCCGTCTTTTTTTTTGCGCACAGCACAAAAAAGCCGGTCATTGCGCGAATTACTCTCATTTTGTAAATAAACGGTGTATTGATTTGCTGTTTCCGGCGTATGAATAGCTGGAGAGAAAGCGTCAGCGCACCAACAATGTTCTAATATAGAAAGGAACGAGACATCATGAAAGCATTTCTTATCTTGGAAGATGGAACGGTGTTAACAGGAGAAAGCTTTGGCGCCGAGAAGGAAGTCATCAGTGAAATCGTTTTTAACACATCCATGACAGGGTATCTTGAGATCCTGACGGACCCGTCTTACGCAGGACAGTCCGTGGTGATGACCTATCCCCTGATCGGTAATTACGGTATCTGTACGGAGGACATGGAGTCCGTGCATCCCTGGACCAGCGGCCTCATTGTGAGAGAGTATTCTACACTGGCCAGCAATTTCCGTAATGAGATGACACTCGATACATTTTTAAAGAAATACGATATTCCCGGAATCGCCGGAGTGGACACCAGATATCTCACAAAGATTTCCAGAGAGCACGGTGTCATGAACGGGCTTATAACTACCAGAGAAGATTTTGACCTTGAAAAGGAGCTGGAGCGAATCAGAGCCTACAAAGTACAAGGCGTTGTCCGGGAAGTCTCATGTAAGGAGAAGAGAGTGCTGCCGGGAGACGGATTCAAGGTTGCGCTGATGGATTACGGTGCAAAATACAATATCGAGAAGTCCTTAAACCGGCTGGGATGTCAGGTTACCGTATATCCGGCTTACACAAAGGCAGAAGAAGTTCTGGCGGACGAGCCGGACGGCATCATGCTGTCCAACGGGCCGGGAGATCCAAAAGAATGTGTGGAGATCATAGAAGAACTTAAAAAACTTTTTGCCACAGATGTTCCGATTTTCGGTATTTGTCTCGGTCATCAGCTCATGGCTCTTGCCAACGGGGCAGATACGAAGAAAATGCGCTACGGACACCGGGGAGCAAACCATCCGGTGAAGGATTTAAAGACCGGAAAGGTGTACATTTCCTCACAGAACCACGGATATGTGGTCATGGAAGACACCCTGAACCGGGATGTGGCAGAGGTGAGCTTTATTAATGTCAACGACGGCACTCTGGAAGGCGTGCACTATCTGGGCAAAAATGTCATGACAGTGCAGTTCCATCCGGAAGCCTGCCCGGGACCGAACGATTCCGAGTTCCTGTTTAAAGAGTTTATGAATATGATGGAGGTAGCGAAAGATGCCTAGAAATGCCAGTATAAAAAAAGTACTTGTCATCGGTTCCGGTCCGATCGTCATCGGACAGGCCGCAGAGTTTGACTACGCGGGAACCCAGGCATGCCGTTCCTTAAAGGAAGAAGGCATCCATGTGGTTCTGGTCAACTCCAACCCGGCGACCATCATGACAGATAAAGATATTGCCGACGAAGTATACATTGAACCGCTGACGCCGGAAGTGATCAAGAAGCTTATCCTGAAGGTATCTCCGGACAGTCTTCTGCCGACCCTCGGCGGACAGGCAGCCTTGAATATCGCCATGGAACTTGATGAGAGTGGTTTCCTGCGGGAGCATAAGGTGAAGCTTATCGGAACAACAGGAAAGACTATCCGGAAGGCGGAAGACAGAGAGGCATTCAAGGAGACCATGGAGAAGATCGGCGAGCCGATCGCGCCGAGTCAGATTGTCACCAACGTGGAAGATGGTCTTGCTTACGCAAAGGAGATCGGTTATCCGGTTGTACTGCGTCCGGCATACACCTTAGGCGGCAGCGGCGGCGGTATCGCCAATAATGAAGAAGAGTTCGTGGAGATCATTCAGAACGGTCTTCGTTTAAGTCGTGTGGGACAGGTGCTCGTGGAGCGCTGCATCGCCGGCTGGAAAGAGATTGAGTACGAGGTAATGCGGGACGGAAACGGCACCTGTATCACCATCTGTAATATGGAAAATATTGACCCGGTGGGCGTGCATACCGGTGACAGTATCGTAGTGGCGCCGTCTCAGACCCTCGGGGATAAAGAGTACCAGATGCTCCGTAACTCCGCCCTGAATATCATTTCCGAGCTGGGAGTGGAAGGCGGATGTAACGTACAGTTCGCTCTGCATCCGGAGAGCTTTGAGTACTGTGTTATCGAGGTTAATCCTCGTGTCAGCCGTTCTTCCGCGCTGGCGTCTAAGGCCACCGGTTATCCGATCGCCAAGGTTACCGCCAAGATCGCTCTGGGATACAACCTGGATGAGATCAAGAACGCAGTCACAGGAAAGACCTATGCCAGCTTTGAGCCGGCCCTTGACTACTGTGTTGTGAAGGTGCCGCGTCTTCCGTTTGATAAATTTATCTCCGCATCCCGTCATCTGACGACTCAGATGAAGGCAACGGGCGAGGTTATGAGTATCTGCACTAATTTCGAGGGCGCGCTCATGAAGGCGCTCCGTTCTCTGGAGCAGCATGTGGACAGCCTGATGCACGGCGACTTTGATAAATTAAGCGATAAAGAGCTGACAGAGCACCTGCACATCGTGGATGACCTGCGCATTTACTGCATTGCGGAGGCACTGAGAAGAAAGATGGACCCGGCGATGATTCATGACATTACCATGATCGACCGCTGGTTCATTGATAAATTTAATAATATTGTTGAGATGGAAGCTGCTCTGAAAAACTGTGGAGGAGACCCGGACGAAACTCTTCTTAGAGAAGCGAAGCGGATGGAATTCCCGGATACCGTTATCGGACAGCTCATCGGCAAGGATGAGGCGTACGTGAAGGATCTGCGCCGTCAGATGGATATCCGTCCTGCCTATAAGGTGGTGGATACCTGCGCGGCAGAGTTCGACGCAGAGACGCCGTACTACTATTCCTGTTTCGGCAGCTTCAATGAAGTGGAGGAGACCAGCGACAAGAAGAAGATCATGGTTCTCGGCTCCGGCCCGATCCGTATCGGACAGGGTATCGAGTTCGACTACTGTTCCGTACACAGTGTGTGGGCGTTTAAAGAGATGGGCTACGAGACCATCATCGTCAACAACAATCCGGAGACCGTCAGCACCGACTTTGACATCGCGGATAAGCTGTACTTTGAACCGTTGACCGAGGAAGATGTAGAGCATATCGTAGAACTGGAGAAGCCAGACGGCGCCGTAGTACAGTTCGGCGGACAGACAGCCATCAAGCTGACAGAGAAATTAAACAAAATCGGCGTGCCGATCTTAGGTACCAGCGCAGAAAATGTAGATGCTGCCGAGGACAGAGAGCTTTTCGATCAGATTCTTGAAGAATGCTGTATCCCAAGACCAAAGGGAGACACGGTATTTACCAAGGAAGAAGCCCTTCGGGTGGCAAATGAGCTGGGATACCCGGTTCTGATTCGTCCGTCCTACGTGCTGGGCGGTCAGGGTATGCAGATTGCTGTTGCCGACAAGGATATCGTGGAATTTATGGACATCATCCAGCGTTACGCGCAGGAACATCCGATTCTCATTGACAAATATCTCATGGGCAAGGAAGTGGAAGTTGATGCGGTCTGTGACGGCGAGGATATACTGATTCCTGGTATCATGCAGCATGTGGAGAGAGCCGGTATCCATTCCGGAGACAGTATTTCCGTGTATCCGGCAAGAGACCTTTCACCTAAGATCAAAAAAGTTATCGCCCATTATACGAGACTGCTGGCAAGAGCGCTCCATGTGGTCGGACTTATCAACATTCAGTTCATTGTATATCAGGATGAAGTGTATGTGATTGAAGTAAATCCTCGTTCTTCAAGAACGGTACCGTATATCAGCAAGGTGACAGGAATCCCGATCGTGGATCTGGCTACCAAAGTCATGACCGGACAGAAATTGAAAGATCTGGGATACGAGCCGGGACTGGCTCCGGAATCCCCATACTGGGCCATCAAGATGCCGGTATTCTCCTTTGAGAAGATCCGTGGCGCAGACGTAAGCCTCGGACCGGAGATGAAGTCCACAGGAGAATGTCTGGGCATTTCCAGAAACTATGAGGAGGCTCTTTATAAAGCTTTCCTGGGCGCAGGTATCAACCTGCCTAAGCATAAAAAGATGATCATGACCGTGAAAGACTCCGACAAGCTGGAGGCCGTGGAAGTGGGACGCAGATTTGCCGCCTTAGGTTATGAAATCTACGCCACAAGAAGCACCTGCAAATGCTTAAAGGACAATGGAGTACCTGCAAAACGTGTCAATAAGATAGAAGAAAACCGTCCGAATCTGCTGGATCTGATTCTCGGACATCAGATTGATCTGATTCTTGATACGCCGTCTCAGGGTATCGAGAGAAGCAAGGATGGTTTCATCATCCGTCGTCATGCGGTGGAGACCGGAGTCACCTGTCTGACTTCCATCGACACTGCCAACGCGCTGCTCACCAGTCTGGAATCTGACTGCAGAGATGATTTGTCTCTGGTGGATGTGGCACGTATCGACAAGGAGATAGAGGAAGAGCATAGAAAATAAATGTAATCCGCAAATATGGAGGATGGACATGAAAAAGTATACGAAACAGGATATTATACAGCTCGTGGAAGAAAATGACGTTCAGTTCATACGTCTGCAGTTTACCGATGTGTTCGGTGCGCTGAAAAATGTAGCGATTCCTGCCAGCCAGCTGGAACGTGCTCTTGATAATAAATGTATGTTTGACGGATCTTCCATCGAAGGATTTGTGAGGATTGAAGAATCCGATATGTACCTGTATCCGGATTTAAATACCTTCGAGATCCTTCCGTGGCGGCCGCAGCACGGGCGGGTGGCACGGTTTATGTGTGATGTGTACCGTCCGGAAGGGATTCCTTTTGAGGGCGACAGCCGTTACATTTTAAAAAAGGTACTGGAAAAGGCCGCGGAGATGGGATACACCTTTGATGTGGGACCTGAGTGCGAATTTTTCCTGTTCCATACCGATGACAACGGACAGCCAACGGTCATCACCCATGAAAAAGCCGGATATTTCGATGTGACTCCGCTGGATCTGGGAGAAAATGCAAGACGGGACATTATTCTTAATCTGGAGCAGATGGGATTTGAGATTGAGGCGTCTCATCATGAAGTGGCTCCGGCGCAGCACGAAATAGACTTTAAATATGATAATGCTCTTGCCACTGCCGATAAGATCATGACATTCAAGATGACGGTAAAGACCATCGCAAAACGCCATGGCCTGCACGCCACATTTATGCCGAAACCGATTCAGAATGTGGACGGTTCCGGCATGCATATCAATATGTCGCTGGAAAAGGACGGAAAGAACATTTTCTTTGATAAAAATGATCCGGAGGGACTGAGTGCAGACTGTTATCATTTCGTGGCAGGGCTCATGCAGCATGTGCGCGGCATGACATGTATCTGCAATCCTCTGGTGAATTCCTATAAACGTCTTGTGCCGGGATATGAGGCTCCGGTGAGCATTGCCTGGTCTGCCATGAACCGGAGTCCGCTGATCAGGATTCCGGCTGCGCGAGGAGCGGGAACCCGGGTGGAATTCCGAAGCCCGGACGGCGCGTCCAACCCATATCTTGTGATGGCTCTGTGTCTGGCAGCCGGCCTTGACGGTATCAAAAATAAACTGATGCCGCCGAAGCAGGTAGGACGCAACATGTATATGCTCACGGAAGAGCAGCTTCGCAGCATGAAAATCGGAGAACTTCCAAGGACACTGGGCGAGGCGTGCGCCGCTTTTGAGGAAGATTTGTTCCTGCAGAATATTCTCGGCCCGCACATTGCCGGAAAGTTCCTGGAAGCGAAAAAGAGAGAATGGAACGAATATTGTGAACATGTTTCACAATGGGAGATCGACGAGTATCTGTATAAATTTTGATCCCCGGATGTTAATGGCTGCAGGTGAAAGAATTGATAAATATAATTGTTGTTTTCCCGAAAAAAGAAGTTGCGTTAAAAATTAAAAATATTCTTGTCAAAAACGGGTATGATGTGGCAGCTGTCTGTCTGACCGGAGCCCGCGCCATGGAGGCGGTGGAACGACTGGAGGCGGGGGTTATCGTCTCCGGTATCCGGTTTGTGGACATGGTGTACCATGAACTGAGGGAATACCTTCCCGATTATTTTGAGATGGTCGTAGTCGCCAGACGGGAGCAGTGGCAGGAATATGGAGATGATGATGTGAATTGGCTTCTATTGCCCATGAAAGGGTTCGATCTGGTAGATCTGGTGGCAGAGCTTCAGGGAGAGATTGCCCGCCGTATCAAAAAAGACAGGACGAAACCCAAAACCCGGACTGCAGCGGAACAAAAGATCATCAGTCAGGCAAAAGAGCTGCTCATGGAGAAAAACGGCTGCACCGAAGAAGAGGCGCACCGGTATCTTCAGAAACAGAGTATGGACAGCGGCACTAACCTGGTGGAGACTGCCCATATGGTGCTGGATATGTTTTAGAGATGCGAAAGGAGAAGGCGATGAAGTTTACGAAAATGCACGGAATCGGCAACGATTACGTTTACATTAATTGTTTTGAAGAGGAAGTAAAGAATCCGGAAGCGCTGGCGAAGTTTGTCAGCAACAGGAATTTTGGCGTGGGTTCCGATGGACTTATCCTTATCCGCCCGTCCGACAAAGCGGATTTTCGGATGGAAATATATAATTCCGACGGGTCTCAGGCGGAAATGTGCGGAAACGGGATCCGCTGTGTGGGGAAATATGTCTATGACCATGGCCTGACAGATCAGACGGAGATTACGGTGGATACGCTGGGAGGAATCAAGCGTCTCAAACTTACAGTGGAAGATGGGAAGGTTTCTCTGGTGCGCGTCAACATGGGAGAGCCGGTCTTTGATCCGGAAAAGATTCCGGTGCGCTATAAAGAAAATCCCGTGGTAAATGTGCCGATCGAAGTCAACGGCAGAGAGTATCATATTACCTGCGTGTCCATGGGAAACCCGCATGCAGTGGTTTTTCTGAATAACAGTGTGAAAGATCTGGATATCCGCATGATTGGTCCGTGTTTTGAGAATCATACCCGTTTTCCAAAACGAATCAATACGGAGTTTGTGGAGGTCATTGACAGAAAAAATGTGAATATGCGCGTGTGGGAGAGAGGATCCGAGGAGACTCTTGCCTGCGGAACCGGCGCCTGTGCAGTGACGGTGGCCTGCGTTCTCAACGACAAAACAGATAATCAGATCACTGTACATTTGCTGGGCGGCGATCTGCAGATTGAATGGGACAGGGAGTCCAATCAGGTATATATGACCGGACCTGCCACACAGGTGTTTGACGGCGAACTTTACGAGTATCCGGAAGAATAGAAGGAATGCCGGGAGTTTGCCGGCACACAGGCAGACACCCGGATAGATATAAACAGCATCAGGCAATCAGCCGGAGAGGAGACAAAAATGTTTAAAATCAATGATAATTATTTAAAATTACCGGGCAGCTATCTTTTTTCCAATATCGCAAAGAAAGTGGAGGCATACAGCCAGGCGCATCCGGACAAAGAAATTATCCGTCTGGGTATCGGAGACGTGACGCAGCCGCTGGCGCCGAAGATTATCGAAACCCTCCATGAAGCTGTGGATGAGATGGCGCATGAGGAGACTTTCCATGGATACGCACCGGATCTGGGATATGCGTTTTTGAGAGATACCATCGCTCAGAGTGATTATAAAGACAGGGGCTGCGATATCAGCGCCGATGAGATTTTTGTCAGCGACGGCGCAAAATGTGACTCTGGAAATATTCAGGAGATTTTCAGTGTGGACAACAAGATCGCGGTCTGCGATCCGGTCTACCCGGTTTATGTGGATTCCAATGTTATGGCGGGCAGAACAGGAACCTATGATCCTTCCACAGAGACATGGAGCGATGTGATTTATATGCCTTGCACTGCGGAAAATCATTTCCTTCCGGAATTCCCTAAAGAGAATCCGGATATCATTTACCTGTGTATTCCGAATAATCCGACGGGAACGACCATCACCAGATCTCAGCTGCAGGATTGGGTCGATTATGCCAACAAAATCGGGGCTGTCATCATTTACGACGCCGCTTATGAAGCGTATATCAGCGAGGATGATGTTCCGCACAGCATTTACGAGTGCGAGGGTGCGAGAACCTGCGCCATTGAGCTTCGCAGCTTCTCCAAGAACGCCGGCTTTACCGGAACCCGTCTGGGCTTTACTGTGGTTCCGAAAGATTTGAAAGCCGGAGATGTATCTCTTCACGCGCTTTGGGCAAGACGGCATGGAACTAAATATAACGGCGCTCCGTATATTATTCAGAAAGCAGGCTGGGCATGCTACACAGAGGAAGGCAGAGCACAGCTGAAAGAACAGGTTGCCTACTATATGAAAAATGCAAAGATCATCAAAGAAGGTCTGGCAGACGCCGGATTCACAGTATTCGGCGGCGTGAACGCACCTTATATCTGGCTGAAAACGCCGGACAAAATGACTTCCTGGGAATTCTTTGACTACCTGCTTGACAAAGCAAATGTAGTGGGAACTCCAGGTTCGGGATTCGGACCGAGCGGAGAAGGATATTTCCGTCTTACTGCTTTCGGTTCCCATGAAAATACCCTCTGTGCCATGGAAAGAATTAAAAATCTGTAAGAAAAGTACCGTCGGAAAGAGGTTCGCCCCGGTTTCCGGCGGTATTTTTTGTACAGGTGAGAAAATCTTACAAAATGTGAAGATTCTTTTAATTCTTTTTCAGAATAATGATTTTTTTATGGAGATGTGCTATCATAAGAAAAGGTTTGCATTGTCTGAATGCGCATGAAACAGGCATTTTCATTATAGAAGATTAACTTATTGCGAATCCGAACCAGGAACAAAAGCAGGGAGGATAAGAATGTTTGGGAACAAAAACAATGAAAAAACCTCAGGTGAAGATAAATTAAACACTCTGGCAGGTAAGGACAGCGGGAAAAAACCGTCTGCTTCTCTGGAAAAGACAGAAGGGAAAAAAGAGAAGTTTGCGAAGCTTTTTAGCCGGAAAGATAAGAAGGAAGAAAAGGTGTCCCTCTATGAGCCGGAGATGGAATTTGTCACGGAAGAAGAATTGAAGAAAGAGGAAGCGAAAAAAAAGGACAATATGCAGCCGGGTGAAAAAAATAGTTTATCCGGAAGCGGCAGTATTTTAAATAACAACAGTGTTTTAAATGATGAAAAGAACGGCGCCCGCTCAAAAATAAAAGGTTTGTTTCGGAAAAAAGAAACTGGCGCAGGCGCGGCTCTTCCGGGCGGCTTTTCCAGCGCTCAGAAGTCTCTGTTTGATGACGATCCGATTTTGTATGAAGGGGAAGAGAAAAAGGGACTTGGGAAGCTTTCAAAGAAAAAGCTGGCTGTGATTGCCGGAGCGGCAGTGATTGTGATCGGAGCCGCTTCTTATTTTATTTTGACCAATCTGGGAGGTTCTGTAGACGGAACGGCTTATGTGGAGTCTGTAAAAGATATCATGGGCTATGGCAGCGGCAGCGGAATGAATAATCGTTATACCGGAGAAGTGGAAGCGCAGGATTCCTGGGACATCACGCTGCAGTCCGATCTTTCCGTGGCGGAATGTTATGTGGAAGAGGGCGCTCAGGTGAAAAAAGGGGACCGGCTGTTTTCTTATAATACCGAAGAGATGCAGCTTGCCAAGGAGCGGGCAGAGCTTGAGGTTGAGACCCTTCAGAATGAGAACTCTCAGCTTGAGAGAGATATTAGCAGTTACAGGAGCGATCTGAATTCTGCCAGCACCAGGGAGAGGATTGAACTTCAGACAGAGATTCTCACCGCGCAGACAACGATCAAGAGAAATGAATACAGTATCAGTTCTGCTAATAAAGAGATCAAAGATCTGGAAAAGAACATCAATGACGCCACTGTGACCAGCAAGATGGATGGCGTGGTACAGAAGATCAATGAAGAAGTGGGAGTGAGCTCCAGTTCCTCCAGCTCTGATGACGAGGAGGACAGTTACGATTATTCAGACAGCGGAGAAGAGTCCACGTACATGACTATTGTGGCCGTAGGTGACTACCGCGTGAAGGGAAGCGTATCAGAGACAAATGTGTGGTCTCTGACGGAAGGAGATTCGGTGATTATCCGTTCCAGAGTGGACAATAACACAACATGGACGGGAACCATCAGTTCTGTCAATACAGATGAAACAGAGGATTCAGAGGAGGATGCTTCTGAAGATATGATGTATATGGATGATTCTTCTTCCGGAGAGTCAGCGTCTACTTATAATTTCTATGTGGAACTGGACAGTGATGACGGACTGATGATGGGACAGCATGTTTTTATTGAACTGGATTTCGGACAGGATGAAGAAAAAGAGGGAATCTGGCTGCCATCGGCTTATATCTATATGGACGAGGACAAATATTATGTCTGGGCAGCCAATGGACGTGATCGCCTGGAACTTCGTGAAGTAACGGTCGGGGAATATAATCAGGATCTCGATGAATATCAGATTCTTGACGGGCTGGAAATGAGCGATCTTATCGCCAGCGATACCGGAAGTCTTCAGGAAAATATGCGGACGACGACAGATATTTCTGAGGTGGACAGTACGGATGAATATTACGAAGAAGAGACGTCTGACGACATGCTGTATGATGAATCTGCCGGCGACGAGTATCTGTATGATGAATCTGCCGATGACGAGTTATATTATGATGATGGGTCTTTGAGTGAGGATGTGGGAGTCGTTGATGAAGGCTTTTAATCCGGCGCAACATAAGTGGAGGAGAGCATGCTTTTAGAGCTTAAGCATATTTACAAAAATTACAGACAGGATAAAATTGTGGTGCCTGTTTTAAAGGATATTAATATTTCCATTGACGAGGGAGAGTATGTGGCGATCATGGGACCGTCCGGTTCGGGGAAGACAACGCTGATGAATATCATCGGCTGTCTGGACCGCCCCACGGAGGGAGAGTATTTTCTGGAAAATGAATCGATTGTCAACTATACTGAGAACCAGCTTTCGGATCTTCGCCTGAAGACTCTGGGCTTTGTCTTTCAGAGCTTTAACCTTCTGCCCAAGCAGACAGCCCTTGATAATGTGGCTCTGCCTTTGAGTTATGCGGGGGTGCCGGTGAAGAAACGGCGGCAGATTGCTTTTCAGACGCTGCAGCGTGTGGGACTGGAAGATCGTGTGAATTTCAAACCGTCTCAGCTTTCCGGCGGTCAGCAGCAGAGAGTGGCCATTGCACGGGCGCTGGTCAATAATCCGAAGATCATTCTGGCCGATGAACCGACAGGAGCCTTGGACAGTAAGTCCGGCACACAGGTAATGAAGCTCTTTGAGAGACTTAACGAGGAGGGAGTAACGGTCATAATGATTACTCACGACGCAAACATTGCCGGCCATGCAAAGAAAGTTCTTCGGATTCTGGATGGAGAGATAGCTGACGATTCACAGGAAGGAGGCCAGATGCTTTGAAGAACAAGAAGAAGTTAATCATTATCAGTGTCATAGTCATTTTGGTTCTTGCGACCATTGTCGCGGGTGTTGTGTACTTTGTGAAGAGCAGGAGCGGCTCTGTGGTGGATGTTTATTCCATGGAACTCTTAAACAGTTCGGGATGGGCCGGAGGCGATTCTACGCTGAGCGGAACTATTACTTCTGATTATGTGCAGGAAGTATATGCAGATGAAGAGCAGACCGTGGAAGATGTTTACGTGCAGCAGGGAGATTACGTGGAAAAAGGCGATAATCTCATGAAATATGATGTAGAAGAGCAGGAGCTGGATCTGCGGCTGCAGGAGCTGGAGATTCAGTCCTCTCAGCTGGAACTGGAAGATCTGGAAAATGAGCTGCAGAGAATGAAGAATGCCCGTGCTTCCGGAACCATCGACGGCAGCGGCAGCGATGTGATGAACGCTTCTCTGAATCTTTCTTCACTTCGGGGAGATATTCTTGCCACACTGATGAGCAATAACACCGTAGCAGGGACGTCAGAAGAAGATGGAAACGGTTCCTCTGAAACAGGAACTGCCGGTTCCGGGACAGATTCCAAACAGTCAGACTCCGGCAATACTGCTTCGGGCAGTGTGGAAGAAGCTTCCACTGATTCCGCCGGTGATAGTTCCGCAGCGGAAGGTGATACAGCTGGTAATTCTCAGGACAAAGAAGGGAAAACGGATGCTTCTTCCTCAGACAGCAAGAGCACATCTGCTTTTGACAACAAAGAAGGTTCTTCCGCGGATACTCAGGAAAATGGTACTTCCGCTTCTTCCTCATCCAATAAAAACAAGACTCGCTCCAAATCAAAAAAAGCAAAAACAGGCGAGGAGAATACCGAAGATACGACAGACGACAGTGACCTGCTTGATAAAGTGGAGGATCTGGATGCAGCTTCCGGTGATGGAACGGAGGAGAATCCGTATGTGTTTAATTTGACAGCAGAAGGTAAAGTCAAAGATTCTGTACTGAACGAGCTGGTGGGTGAGAACCGTATCAAGCCATTATATGCACAGTTTAATTTTCAGGGAGAGGATTCACCGATTACATTTACTCCGGATTATTATGCGACTGGAATTGGAACTATCAGCGAATATTCATTGGAGGAGATAAAAGATACCATTGTTCCGAGTTTAAAAAAACGTCAGCTGCAAGACAGCATTGATCAGGTGAATACATCACAATCCGTCTATATTCTCCGGCAGGATGGTACAATTAAGGGATCTGTGATCATTGAATTGATGAAGGGCAGCCGTAAAATAGAATTCAGAGAGTATATATCAGAGAGTTCATATGCATCGGGGAATAATCCAAATGCAACGTTTCCTTTAAATCCTGCGTACTCTTCTGACGGTATTTCGGAAAATATGGAGTATTCTGTAGATAAATTAAACGAAATATTTGCGGAAAAGGATTTAAAAGAAAGAATTCTGGATTTAGATGATCATTCTTATGGAGATGGAAGCGCGCAGGCACCGTATATTTATCTGCTGAGCAAGGAAGGAACAGTAAGAGGAGCGGTGGTAAAAGAACTGGCAGATCAGAATAATGGATATTATGCATCGTTCCGGGAGTTTTCTGATGAAGCTGCTTATGACGACAACCCGTATGATTATGATTTATCTGTTGATATTACACCAGGCATGCCTGTTTCCGGCATAGAAGACAGTCGTGAATACACCCTGCAGCAGCTTCAGGCAGCTCTTAATGCGGCTGAAGCAGCTTCCAGGATTCCTAATGTTCTGAAATCAGAGATCACGGACAAGAAAAATGACGCGTACAAAGGGTCAGGAACCATGAGCGATCCATATGTGTACAGACTTATTACTGATGGAAGAATCCGTGGTTCTGTAATCAATGATATCATGAAGAATAATGAGTTTGCCGTGTTCTATGAATATGATTCTGAGGAAGACGGAAGAAGAGAAAATGTTGCCAATTCCATTGAGATAAGACCTAATACGATATTAAAGGAGATAATCACTTCGTTTGGATGGTATACGCTGGCAGATTTGAATGATGCCATTGTGACGGCGGATCAGATTCAAATCCGTCCGAACCGGAAAACGGTAAAGACAGGAAAGTCTTATAATTTTACAGCAAAGCTCAGCGGAAAGAACAGTGAAGTTCTTCCGGTGACCTGGGAACTGAAACGGAATCAATCCGACGCCACCACATTGATTAATGGAACGCTGACGGTAGGAGAAGACGAGACGGCAGATACGCTGCGTATCGTTGCTTCTGCCGGAGGAAAAAGAGATGTTCTGACATTGAAGGTAAAACAAAGTGACACTTCAGGCAGTGACGGAAGTGGATCTGGCGGCAGTTCAGATGGCAGTTCCGGTTATGACAGTAGTTTTGACAGCGGTTCAGACAGCGGAGACAGTATCGATTACAGCGGATATACGGCAGAAGAACTGGCAAGCGCCATTGCCGATAAGGAAGAAGAAATCGCAGATGCAAAACAGAATCTCAATCAGGCTAAAATTGATTATCAGGAGGCCAAAAAGGAAGTGGACGCCGCCACAGTAAAAGCGACAGTCAGCGGCGAGGTGACTTTGGCTTACACAAAAGAAGCCATGCCGGACGACGGCTCGCCGGCAATTATCGTGCGGGGTGAGGATGGCATGTATGTCAATGTGGATGTCAGTGAAATGTCTCTGGATACAGTAAAAGTCGGAGGAACCATTTATTGTACTTCCATGGAGACATACGAACAGTATGAAGCGGAGATTATTGAAATCTCCCAGTATCCGACCACAGGTTCCGATTCTGAATACAGTTATGACGGTCTGTCCAATCCTAACAGTTCCTATTATCCTGTTGTCGCTTATATTGCCCAGGCAGATGGTCTGGTAACAGGAGAGTCTGTGGAAGTATCCTACAGCTCGCAGTCTATGGGAACTGTTTCGGAAGAAGCGATTTATCTTCAGAAAGCATACATCCGTACAGATGACGAAGGAAAAAGCTATGTTTACAAAGAAGGGGAAGACGGTCGTCTGAAAAAGCAATATGTCAAGACCGGAGAAACCTTATACGGACAGTATGTAGAGGTTCTTTCCGGCGTGACGATGGATGACAATATTGCCTTCCCATACGGCAGCAGCGTGAAAGAAGGAGCAAAAGTGGAACTTTCTGAAAATACAGATAATATTATATACTAGAGATTTCTTGAAAGGACGGGTGTGAAATTATGCTGGAAAATATACGATTATCTTTTCAGGGAATCTGGGCGCATAAGCTTCGTTCACTTCTTACGATGCTGGGAATTATCATTGGTATCGCAGCCATCATTGCCATTGTTTCCACTATCAGAGGAACCAATGAGCAGATTCGTAAGAATCTCATCGGTTCGGGGACCAACACGGTAAATGTCCGGCTGGTTGAGAGCGGAGATTATGATTATGATATGGGATACAGCAGTATCCCTTCCGGAATACCTGTTCTGGATTCAGATGGGAGAGATGAACTGAACGACATGGATCATGTGGAAGATGCTTCTCTGTATATGATCCGTACGGCGGTGGATTACATTTATTATAATGACACGGCGCTGCAGGGCGGAGAGTTGATAGGAGCGGATTCCCATTATCTGAATACATGCGGATATATCATGACGAAAGGAAGAGCCTTTACAGAGAGTGACTATACCAATTACCGTAAAGTGGCGGTGGTTGATTCCACGGCGGCGGAGAGCCTTTTCGGAGATGAGAATCCGGTGGGAAAGACCATTGACATACAGGGCGAGCCGTTCATCGTGATCGGCGTTATCGAGGAGTCCTCAGAATTTGAGCCGGTGATCGAGACCGTGGAGGATTATTATCAATATGTGTATGACGATGCCGGCAGCAGCGGAACTGTTGTTGTTCCGGATACTGTATGGAGCATTGTAGGGCAGTATGACGAACCTCAGAATGTACGTCTGCTGGCAGATTCCACCGATGCCATGAGCAGTGTGGGCAGGGAGGCTGCCCAGTATTTAAACGAGTCGGTGGATAACGAAGACGTCAAGTACAGTGCAGAAGATATCATGCAGCAGGCGCAGGAAAATCAGCAGCTCAGTGAATCCACAAATCAGCAGCTGATCTGGATTGCCAGCATTTCTCTGCTGGTGGGAGGTATCGGCGTAATGAATATTATGCTGGTGTCTGTGACAGAGCGTACCAGAGAAATTGGTCTGAAAAAAGCCATTGGTGCAAGGAAAAATAAAATATTGGCGCAATTTTTGACAGAAGCGGCGGTGCTGACCAGTCTTGGAGGAATTATCGGAACGGTCACCGGAATCATATTTGCGGAAGCGATTAATCAGATATCCGGAGTGCCGGTGTCCATCAGCGTGCCGGCATCCATCATTGCCATTGCTTTTTCCATGCTCATTGGTATTGTATTTGGATTTGTGCCGGCAGTGAAGGCGGCGAATATGGATCCAATCGTAGCGCTGCGTCATGAATAAAAATAAAAATTTAGTGAATAAAATGTTAGGAGAGAATCATGGGAAAATATTTTGGAACCGATGGCTTTCGCGGTGAGGCAAATGTAACGTTGACAGTGGAACACGCCTATAAGGTAGGACGTTTCCTGGGATGGTATTTTGGAAAAGACAAGGAAGAAAAATGCCGGGTGGTTATTGGCAAAGATACCAGAAGATCCAGCTATATGTTTGAGTACTCTCTGGTAGCCGGCCTTACGGCATCAGGAGCGGACGTGTACCTGCTTCATGTAACGACGACGCCCAGCGTGTCTTATGTGGCGAGAACAGAAGATTTTGACTGCGGCATCATGATCTCCGCCAGCCATAATCCTTATTACGATAACGGAATCAAACTTATCAATTCTAAAGGAGAGAAAATGGATGAGGAGACGATTCTTAAAGTAGAGGATTACATTGACGGCAAACTGGAGATTCCATTTGCTGTAAAGGACGATATTGGCTGTACGGTTGATTATGCAGCAGGAAGAAATCGTTACATCGGTTATTTGATTTCTCTGGCAACCCGCTCTTACAAAAATATGAAGGTGGGGCTGGACTGTGCCAACGGCAGCGCGTGGATGATTGCCAAAAGCGTATTTGATGCGCTTGGAGCGAAAACCTATGTAATCAATGCGGAACCGAACGGTCTTAACATCAATACCAACGCCGGATCTACCCATATTGAAGTGCTTCAGTCATTTGTGAAGGAAAATAATCTGGATGTCGGATTCGCCTTTGACGGCGATGCAGACAGGTGTATCGCAGTGGACGATACAGGGGCAGTTATTGATGGCGATCTGATTCTGTATGTATGCGGAACCTATATGAAAGAAAGAGGAATGCTGCATAACAATACTATCGTTACGACCGTGATGTCCAATTTCGGCCTTTATAAAGCATTGGAAGCAGTGGACATTCAGTACGAAAAAACTGCTGTGGGAGATAAATATGTGTATGAGAATATGGTAAAGAACGGACATCGTATCGGCGGCGAGCAGTCAGGCCATATTATTTTCAGTAAATACGCTAATACCGGGGACGGTATTCTCACAGCGATCAAGGTTATGGAAGTTATTCTTGAGAAAAAAATGCCGTTATCTAAACTGGCGTCTCCTGTAAAAATATATCCGCAGGTATTAAAGAATGTGAGAGTCAAAAGTAAACCGGAAGCGCAGAATGACGCCGATGTGCAGGCTGCGGTGCAGTCTGTGGCGGAGAAACTGGGCGATACAGGAAGAATTCTTGTGCGTGAGAGCGGCACCGAGCCTTTGATCCGCGTCATGGTGGAAGCCGAGACCATGGAAGAATGCGAGAAACATGTGGATTCCGTCATCGCGGTTATCAGAGAAAAGGGTCATTGCGTGGAAGAATAATATATCGAAGAATTATATAGAATAATATGGAAGAATGTACCGGAAAGTTTTATTACCGGAAGGCATTACGGACGATAACAATTAGGCATTTGCCATGAAAAAATATCTGCTCTATACTTAAAGCAGACGAAAAGAAGAGGACTTGACAGTTTCCCCTGTTCGGTACTCTTCTTTTTTGTCGAGAATTAAAAGAAGCAGGTGTTTTTGGTGGAAACAAAAGAGAAGGCGAAGCGCTGACCTTTCTTCATGTGCCGGATGAAGTGTATCCTCTGGCACTGCTTTACATTCGGATTTATCTGATCGGCATGCCTGCCATCCTGCTATATAATTTTGAGGCGGCGATATTCCGGAGCATCGGCGAGACAAAAGTGCCGCTTCTTGCACTGACGGTAGCCGGTGTGCTCAATGTGATTCTGAACCTGTTTTTCGTCATTGTGCTTCATATGACGGTCAACGGCGTGGCGATTGCCACAGTGCTCTCCAATGTGGTCAGTTCCGTTCTCTTGTTTATAAAATTAAGAAAAAGCGATACGTTCATCCATGTGGAAGTAAAGGATATTAAATTCCACCGGGAAGCCTTTACCAGGATTATGAGCATCGGTCTGCCTGCCGGTATTCAGAGCGCGGTATTCGCGGTGGCCAATGTGGTCATTCAGTCTGCCATCAACAGTCTGGGAACAGCGGTGATCGCAGCGTCCAGCGCCGCATATAACATAGAAGTATTTGCATACGATGTATTGAACTCTTTCAGTCAGGCATGTACTACCTTCGTGGGGCAGAACTATGGCGCAGGAAAGATCGGGCGATGTAAAAGGACACTGGCTCTTTGTCTTGTGGAGGATGCCATTGCTTCGGCGTTGTCCATTGTGCTGATTCTTTTTGCGGGAAGATTTCTTCTGTCCATCTTTAACAATGACCCGGAGGTTATCGAGCTTGGCTATACCAGACTGGTGATCATATTTATCGCTTACATTTTCAGTATGATGTATGAAGTTATGTCAGGATATCTGCGGGGATTTGGAATCTCCGTTGTGCCTGCGGTCATTACCACCGTTGGCGTATGTGTGGTGAGGATTATCTGGATCAATGTGGTATTTCCGATGAACCGGACATTTCAGACTATCATGACTGCCTTTCCGGTCAGTCTGGCCCTGACGGCAGTGGGAATTTTTATTGCATTGATCATATACCGGCCGTCCCGGAGATTTGCGGGGAAGAAAGGAATCAATACGGCGGCGTAACGGCAGTGAAGCGTATATATAACAATAAATATAGAATATTTT
>PPYE01584926.1_pt1 | contig 42189 bp, 26 predicted proteins | sample 1559881 | NCBI WGS metagenome assembly PPYE01 (sample SAMN08240022, study PRJNA423297) | Human gut metagenome, whole genome shotgun sequencing project. | reverse complement strand
CCCCTCCGCAATCATACCCTTGGAGCCGCCATGTCCGCCCCAGCCACTCCCGCACTCTGTAGGCAGATCGCCTTCTTCGCCCTTGGCCCGCTTCTCTGCTTCTCTCTGAAAGACCTTCCCCCGCTTGAGGGGATGAACCCCGACGGCATGGTCTGCCTCGCCGGGTGCGCCTGGCTCATGCTCTGGTGGATGACGGAAGTCTTGCCGCTGCCGGTCACCTCGCTCATGGCCGTTCCGATCTTCGGTTTCCTCGGCGTCATGGCCCCGGACAAGGTTTTCGCCACCATCGGGCATCCGGCCATGATGCTGATCTTCGGTGCGACCATCATCGTGGGCGTCTGGAAGGAAAGCAACCTGATCGAGCGCTATGCCTACTGGTGCTTCAACCTGCCCTTCGTCAGGGGCAACCCCGTCCGTATGGTCCTCATCTTCACTTTCGGGGCGGGCGTCATGTCGGCCATAGCCCCCAACATCCCCCTGACCATCCTGTTCATTTCCATTGCTGTAGCCATCGGGAAGTCCTGCAACCTCGCGCCCGACAACAACATGATGCGTTCCCTGTGCACGCTCTCGGCCATCGCACCGGCCCTCGGCGGCGTGGGCACGCCCCTCGGAGGCGCGCCGAACATCGTGGTCATTGCCATCGTGGCGACCGTCCTCGGGCACGACATCACGTTCTGGGAATGGTCGGCCCTCGGTATGCCTCTGGTTTTCGTCACCCTGTTCGCCTGTTTCGCCATCACAGCGCTCCTGTTCCCCGTGGGCAAGGCCGGGAAAGGCTTTTCCATGCCGGAAGGCTACCTCAAGAAGAAGATTGAGGCCCTTGGCCCGGTCTCGGCCCACGAGCACGCCGCCATCTGGATCATGGTGGTCGCGCTGGTGCTCTGGTGCTCCGGGCCGCAGATTTTTTCCGCGCTCGGGCTGGAAGAGGAAGCGCGGATGATGACAGCCCCGGTGATCGCCGTGTTCATGGGCGCTTCCGCCTTCCTCGTGCCCATCCGCCGGGACCGCGAATCCGGCAGGCTCATCTTCGCCATGAACTGGGATCAGGCCGTCCGCAACATCGGGTGGGGCATCATCGTGCTGCAGATCGGGGCCATCGCCTTTGGGCAGGTGCTCCTCAAGGGCGGCGTGGACAAGTGGATGGCCCAGTGCATCCAGATGCTTCTGGGCGACATCCACGGCTTGCTGGTCTGGTTCGCACTGGTCTTCATCACCGGGTTCTTCTCACAGATCATCATGAGCCTGGCGGTCATCCCGCTCATGCTGCCCATTACGGCGGGCCTTGCCGGGATTTACGGATTCGATCCCCTGCTCGCATGCATCTCCGTCGGCTTCGTCAGCAACCTGACCACCATGTTCCCCTTCTCCTCCGTCCCCGTCGCGGCGGTCATCGCGGGAAGCGAAGGCTACGCGCAGCCGAAGGACTTCATCATCAGCGGATTCCTCAATACGACCATCGTCACGGTGATCACCTTCGGCCTGTGCTGGCTCGTCGGCCCGATGGTCTTGTAGGCGCGCGGGCTTTCGGCGGGACCAACCGGAGTGGCCCGCCCGATTCGAGGAACGGAAAAGGCCATTCCTGTGATGGGACGGCCTCCTGTGTTTTCATTGTCGTTTGGGAACCGTAAACAACACGGTGGAGCTGAGAGGCCGGCGTCCGTGGCGCCCGAAGGGCAGCCTCCCAATACCCCTCCGGCTTCAATCCTGAACGGATACGTCCTTCGCGGCGTCCGCTTCGAGAACCCGCCTCAGGCTGCTGTAACTGATTCCCAAAGCCCTGGCCGCTTTTCTGCGGTCGCCCGCACAGCGCCGCATCTCCTTGCGGACAATCTCCAGACGGTACGCGGCAAGCTGTTCCCCCAGCGTCCCCCCCTGCGGGGCCTTGTCGAAGAACTGGTTGCGATGGCGGAATATCTCCTCAAAACAGGCGAGGCTGGAACTGTTGTCCCCGAGCAGGACAAGGTAGCTTTCCATGACCGACATGAGTTCGCGGATGTTCCCCGGCCAGGAATAGCGCCGGATGGCATCCAGAATGGCCGGGGTGACAACGGAGGCGTTTTTCCCATACCGTTTGAGGACGTTGGCGATGAGGAGCGGCACGTCTTCCAAACGATCCCGCAGGGGGGCGACTTCAAGGCAGACGCCCGCCAGACGGAAATACAGATCCAGCCTGAACGAGCCCGCCTTGACCAGATCCAGCAGCTGCTTGTGCGAGGCGCAGATGACCCGCACGTTGACGGGAATGAAGCGATCGCCCCCTACGTGCATGACTTCCTTTGCATCCAGCACGCGCAGGAGGCGGAGCTGCACAGCATGGCTCATGTCCCCGATCTCGTCAAAAAAGAGGGTGCCGCCGTTCGCCAGTTCGAAAAGCCCCGCTTTGCCGCCGCGCTTGGCCCCGGTAAAAGCCCCCTCCTCATAGCCGAACAGTTCGCTTTCCAGCAGCGGGTCCGGCAGGGCCGCGCAGTTGACCACCACAAAAGGCTGCTTGGCCCGTTTGCTGGCGGCGTGCAGGGCGTGTGCGACAAGCTCCTTGCCGGTGCCCGTTTCGCCGTGGATGTAGACCGAGATGTCCGTGGGCGCGTAGCGGGCGATGTTTTCTTTCAGCTTCACGACGCTGGCCGACTTGCCGATGATGTCCCGTGCCGTGTAGTTGGCCACGAGCCCGCGTGAATGGAGATCCGTGTCGATCTTCCGGTTGATTTTCTGGAGGTTCTGCACATCATGGATGAAGCAGACCGCGCCCGTCGTCGACGACGACATGGCCAGTGGGAACGTGTTGATGAGCAGCTGCCTGCCGTTGATGGTCACCACCCGGTCTATGAACGGGGAAGAGTGTTCCAGCACTTCATCGAGAAAGAGCGGCGGGAAGAAGCGGGCAAGCTCATGCGGGGCCTCCACGCGCAGCAGCTTGAGCGCCTGCGCATTGTGGAAAACGATGTCCCGCTGCGCACTGAGGCAGATCACGCCCTCTTTCGAGTAGTGAAGCATGGCCTGGATGTTGGAGCGGTTCGTCTGCTCCATGCGCATGTTTTCGGCTATGGTAATGGCCCGGCTCACCGCGTTGCGGATATTCACGGGCTGCGGCTCGTCCAGAAAAATCTGCCCGCCGAGGCGGCTGACGATCCGCGCCGTCCCGCCCCCGCCCACGAAAACCCGAACGCCGCGCGCCATCGTTTCCCTGATCCGTTCCTCGAGTTCTTCCTTAGTGTCGTAACGGACCGGGATAATGCGCATACCAAGCAGGGATTCCATGAACTCGATGTCGCGGGCCTCGTTGATGTGCGCGGTGAGGGCCACCATATCCGAAAGCTTCCTGGCCCGGCTCAAGCCTTTGATGATGTCGATCTCCGAACGCTCGACGAAGACCGTGCGGCGTCCGAATTTTTTGAAGACGGCCTCACGGAACCCGCCGTGGCACAGCAGGACTTCGTATCCCTCTTCGAACAGGCGCCGTGCGTCTTCGAGTGCCGTCTCGTAGCTGGTCACCTCAATGGATATGTTCCACCCGAGAAGCAGCGTTTCCCGGTATACGATATCGGCGACGAGCTTGGAATGGACAAGCGCCGCAATCCGGTATTCCTGTTTCACATTCGGCTCCTGCATGGCAAAAACGGCCTTTGATTTGAAGGGGTACGGGGAAATGATGCTCAAAATTGAGCATCATTTGCTCAATTATGGATCTACACGCCCGATTATCTGATTGTCAATAAACTCATAAACATACAATATATCATGCAATCGGTTCCCGGGAGGGCCTTGGCACGGTTTCTGCTTGTTCAAAAGGGAACAGGATACCGCCGCCGGACGCAACCCGTTGCGCGTACGGCTCAAACCAGTCAAAGGAGCCTCCCCATGAAGCGTTGTTTTGCCTTCCTGCTGACGGTTTTCGTGGCCCTTTCCCTGACGGCCTTCGCCCATGCCGGAACCTATCCGGACAAGAGCATCAAGATCATCGTCCCCTTCAATCCGGGAGGCGGCGGAGAGCAAGGCGCCCGCCTTCTCGAAAAGGATTTCAAGGAAGTGGTCGGCCAGCCCCTTTCCTTCATCTACAAACCCGGCGGCACCGGGCTTATCGGTATGGTGGAGCTCAGCCGCCAAAAGCCGGACGGGTACACCATCGGCATCCACTCCTATCCCCTGCTCATGCTCGACATCATCACCGGCCGCGCCGGGTACACGTTGGACAGTTTCGATTTCATCTCCCTGCTCTGCCTTGAGGAAGTCTATCTGTCCGTCCGCGCCGACAGCCCCGTTTCCAGCGCCAAGGAACTCATTGAGCGCGCCAAGTCCGAGCCCGGCAGGATCAACCTCGGCATCTGCGAAATCATGGGCCCCACGCATATCCCCGCCCTGCGCCTGAAGGCCGACGGCGTGCCTTTCAACCATGTGCCCATCGACGGCGCGGGCAAGGTCGCTCCCGCGCTCCTCGGCGGACAGGTCGACGCCGCCATCGTCCCTTCCGGGGGTGTTTCCGGCTCCATCAGCAAGATGAAGATACTCGCCGTGTTCGCGCCCGAACGCAGCAAGCGCTTCCCCGGCGCGCCCACCATGAAGGAGGTGGGGTACGACATCAACAGCGCCGTGGGCCGCTACATCGCCGCTCCCAAGGGCGTGCCCGCCGAAAAGCGCACGATCCTCGAAGACGCCTTCAAGACCATCCTTTCCAACCCTGAAGTGATCGCGCGCTATGAAAACGCAGGAACCGTGGTCGCATGGAAGTCCGGCGAAGAATTGCGCAAGATGTTTGAAGAGTACGAAAAGGAAGGCCGCGCCATGGTCGAGTTCTATCAGAAGACGCAGAGCAAGTAGCCAGCCCGGCGGAGCGGCTTTGGGCCGCTTCCGGATCCACCTTCTTTCCTGAGAGACGTCCCATGGATGCAGTCCCTTCCATGCTTGAGTATATTGTGCGGGGCGCGGCGAGCGCCGTGCTCCCCATGAATCTGCTGGTGATGTTCATCGGGCTCGTCGTCGGCATCGTCGGCGGTATGCTTCCCGGCATCACCACCGTAACGGCCGTGGCCCTGTTTGTCCCCTTCACCTTTTCCATGCCCCCGGACATGGCGCTCATCGGGCTCGGCGGCGTGTTCTGCGGGGCTATGTACGGCGGGGCCAACGCCGCCATCCTCATCAATACGCCGGGAACGCCGGGGTCCATCGCCACCTCGCTGGACGGCTATCCGCTGGTCATGCAGGGCAGGGCCGAGGAAGCTTGTTACATCGCCCTGATCGCTTCGGTCCTCGGCGGTATTTTCGGGACCGTCGTACTCATGCTGTTCTTTGAGCCGCTGTCCGTCATGGCCCTGAAGTTCGGCTCCGAGGCCTTTTTCTGGATGGGACTGTTCGGCCTGTCCACGCTGGCGGCGATGTTCCCCGGCAATATCGCCAAGGGGCTGCTCGGCGGAGCCATCGGGCTGGCCCTGTGCACGGTGGGCCTTGACCCTGTGATGGGTATGCCCCGGTTCACCTTCGGCTGTTTCGATCTGGTTCAGGGCCTCGACATGGTCGCCCTCATGATCGGCCTGTTCTCGCTCTCCCAGATGTTCGTCATGCTGGAATCCGACGAGAAGTATATCGTCAAGATGGAGCGGCAGGCGCACGCCTTCAAGCTCGCCGTCACCGATATCCTCAGACATTTGAAACTGCTCTCCGTGGCCTCGGCCATCGGGACCTTCATCGGCGCGCTCCCCGGTGCGGGGGGCAGCGTGGCCGCGCTCGTCTCCTACAATGAGGCCAAGCGGTGGGACAAGGACCCCGACCGCTACGGCAAGGGCGCCGTGGAAGGCATCCTCGTGCCGGAAAGCGCCAACAACGCGAGCGTGGGCGGTTCGCTGGTCCCCCTGCTCTCCCTCGGCATCCCCGGCAGCGCGGCGGCCGCCGTCCTCGCCGGCGGGCTCATGGCACAGGGGCTGACGCCCGGCCCGCAGCTCATGGAAAAGAACCCCGAGATCGCCTACGCCTTCATCGTGAGCATGATCATCGCCAACATCGGGATGCTGCTCATCGGCTACCTGCTGGTCCGCGTGTGCACGCGTATCCTCGATGTGCCCAAGCTGCTGATCATCCCGGCTGTCATCTCCATCTCGTTCCTCGGGGCCTATGCCCTGCGCAACAGCATGTTCGACGTCCTGCTCATGATCCTGTCGGGCGGCATCGCCTATCTGCTGCTCAAGGCGAAGATCATGCCCGCAGGCATCGCCCTCGGGCTGGTGCTCGGGCGGATCATCGAAGAAAACCTCATCGTGACCCTCTACCGCACGCAGGCGGAGGACTCGCTCGCCGATCTGCTGGTCTTCTCGCCCCTCGCCGCCGTATTCATGGCCGCGTGCATCCTCGCCATCGTCATCCCGCTCTGGCTGAACCACCGCAAGCAGGGCAAGGGCATCGCCCTCTCCAGCCTGCGCCCGTCCGGAGCGTGCCTGCGCCGCTACGACTTTTGGGTCGTCCTTGCGATCACCGTCGGCGGGGCTGTCCTCCTGCGCCAATCCTACGCCATCGAAGGCATTTCCGGCTATTTCCCGCAGGCCGTGTACGCCTCCATCGTCGGCCTGGGGATCTTCATCATGCTGATGCAGATCTTTTCCGGCACGGCGCGGAAGCCGGAAACCGTGCGTCCGGGCTGCTACTGGAGCATCTGCCTGTACCTCGGGCTCATGGGCGTCGGCTATCTGCTCATCGAACCGCTCGGCTTCTACGCCGCCACGTTCCTCTGCATCGTCGCCATGACCGCCTACGGCACGTTCTGGCTCTCCGGGCGCAAGGCCGACTTGCGGGGCATCGGTTCGGTACTGGCCTATTCGCTGCTCCTCATCGCCGTCGAGTACGGCTGTTTCTCGCTGATCATGGAAGTACAGACCCCTACGGGGCTTCTGTTTTGACGCTCCGCCCAAAGGATATCTCGTATGGACATAATGGAATTGAGAACACGGCTTGAAGAGGCCCCGCGCATCCCGCTCGGCGTATGGCCCACGCCGTTCATGCCGATGGACGGGCTGCGGGCCCGCCTCTCCGCCCAAGGGATCGAATGCCCCCGGCTCTGGATCAAACGCGAGGACATGACCCCCCTCGGCGCGGGAGGGAACAAGATACGCAAACTGGAGCACGTGCTCGCCAAGGCCCGCGCGGAAGGTGCCGACGTGCTGCTGAACACGGGTGAGGTACAGTCCAATCAGGTCGTACAGACGGCGGCCTCAGCCGCACACCTCGGCATCCCCTGCGAGCTGTTCCTCGGGCGGACCGATCCCCCGCTCTCCGAGGACGATCAGGAAACCGGGAACATCCTGCTCTGCCGCATTTTAGGGGCTCAGGTGCACCTCGTACCGCCGGGAGCCGACCGGGGCGCGGCCATGCGCCGCCGGGCCGAGAAGCTAAGGGCCGAAGGGCGGCATCCCTACATCATCCCCCGCGGCTCCTCCACGGCGGAAGGGGCGCTCGGTTCCCTGCGCTGCTTTTTCGAGCTGCTCGACCAGGCGCAAGCCAGCGGCTTCACGCCGAACGCCATTGCCGTCACCGTGGGCAGTTCGGGCACCACGGCGGGGTTCCTCGCCGGTGCGCACGCCCTTGCCCTTTCGGGCGGGCCGGACATCCCCCTCTACGCCTTCGACACCTTCGGCACGGACTACCCGGTGCAGGCCCGTGAACGCATCATGGAACACGCCGAGGAGTGCTGGGCTTCGCTTTCCCTGCCCGGAAGATGCGGGGAAAGGCTGCTGCGCCTCTCCTGCGATTTCGTGGGGCCGGGCTATTCCCGGCCCTACCCCGGCATGATCGAGGCCGTGCGCCTCGTCGCCCAGAGCGAAGGCGTCATCCTTGATCCCAGCTATACCGGAAAGAGCATGGCGGGCCTGCTCGACGCGATCCGCAAGGGCGCGTTCACGGCGGACCAGCATGTCGTCTATCTGCATACAGGCGGACTCCCGGCGCTGTTCGCCATGCGCCGCCATTTCGCCTAACCGCTTTTACGATAAGGAGCCTTGCATGAGCCTTACATCCAAAAACAACGAAAAAATCGGTGCGGTCAACCGCGGCACGCCCTGCGAATCCGGGCTGTGCAACTTCTGCCGCACGGACTGTCAGGGCCGCTGCGAAACGTGGCTGAGTTCGCTTATGGGGCGCAGGACGCTGGTGCCCCGCGACTACGGCAACGCCACCATCGGGACCGAAAACACCACGCATGTGGGCGTTTCCTACAATGCCCTGCGCATCCGGGGCCGCGTCTTCGGCGGGGCCGGGCTCGACCCGGAAAAGGCCCGCACGGGCGACGCGGCCTATTGCGACGCCGATCTGACGACGGCCGTGGGCTCCAACGCCAAGTACCCTTGCGACTATCCGTTCCTCATCGGCGCGCTGAGCCGCAATCCCGTGGTTGACAAGTACTGGGACAGCTTCGCCGTGGGCGCGGCCCTGTGCGGCATCCCGCTGGTCATCGGGGAAAATGTGGGCGGCGGGGACAACAAGACCGAATTCAATCCCGACGGCTCCATCCGCGCCCTGCCCGATCTGGACCGCCGCATCGCCGTGTACAGGCGCTATTACAATGGCAAGGGCGCGCTGTTCGTCCAGCTCAACGCCAACGACGCCTACAACGGCGTGGCTGATTACGTCGCCCGCAAGTACGGCGACTTCGTGTGCGTCGAAATCAAATGGGGGCAAGGCGCCAAGCCCATCAACGGCGAAGGGCTGATCCGCGATCTCGACTACGCTCGGTTCATGAAGAGCCGCAGCTACTGCCTGCGCCCCGATCCCGAGGATCCGGCCGTACAGGAGGCCTTCCGCGCCGGGCGCGTCAAACACTTCACCCGCTATACCGGCCTCACGTATCCCGCCCTGTCCACGCCCGAGGAAGTGCTCGCCGAAGTCGCGGCCAAGGCGGAACAGCTCCGGGCCAACGGCGCGGCACGGCTGGCGCTGAAGACCGGGGCGTTCGGGATGCCCGATCTGGCGCTGGCGATACGGGTGGCCTCCGAGCTGGATTTCGAACTCCTGACCATCGACGGCTCCGGCGGCGGAACGGGCATGAGCCCCAACGACATGCTGGACAACTGGGGTGTCCCCTCCGTCCTGCTGCACGCCAAAGCGCATGACTACGCCTTCCTGCGGGCCGCCGCCGGGAAGAAGGTGGTCGATCTCGCCGTGGGCGGCGGGCTCGCCAAGCCGAGCCAAGCGTTCAAGGCGCTGGCCCTCGGCGCCCCCTACGTCAAGGCTGTGTGCATGTCGCGCTCGTTCATGATCCCGGCCTTCCTCGGCTGCAACATCGAAGGGGCCCTGCACCCCGAACGCCGGGAACGCGTCCACGGCGCGTGGTCGGCGCTTCCGAAGACGGTCCTCGACATCGGCGATACGCCCGAAACCATCTTCGCCGGATACCATGCCCTCAAGGAACGCCTCGGAGCCGACGAAATGGCGCATATCCCTTACGGAGCCATCGCCATGTGGACGATGTGCGACCGGCTCGGCGCGGGGCTCCAGCACCACATGGCCGGGGCCCGCAAGTTCAGCGTCGAGCACATCGACCGCACGGACATCTGCGCCGCCAACCGCGAAACGGCTCAGGAAACGGGCATCCCCTTCATCACGGAACAAGACGACGAGCTGGCGCGCCGCATCGTGCTCGGCTGACAAGGAGAGGCGTTCATGCTGGATCTGCTCTTGACCAACGCCCGCATCGTGGACGGGACGGGCAACCCCTGGCGCAAAGGCTGCGTCGGCGTGCGCGACGGGCGCATCGTGGCCGTGGGTTCGGCCCACGATATGCCCGAAGCCCGGACGGTGCTCGACATCGGAGGCAATATCCTGTGCCCCGGCTTCATCGACAGCCACAGCCATTCGGATTTGAGGATAATAGATGAGCCGTTGGCCTTGCCCAAAATCATGCAAGGGATTACCACAGAGAACGTAGGCCTCGACAGCATGTCGGTGGCCCCCATCAGCGACAAGAACAAGGAGCCGTGGAGCACGAGCATTTCCGGGCTCGACGGCGTAGCCCAGAAACCGTGGGGCTGGAACGGGTTCGCCTCCTATCTCAATGCGCTCGACGCCGCGAAGCCGAGCGTCAACCTGAGTTCCTATGTGGGGCTCGGCACCGTGCGCCTCGACGTCATGGGCATGGAGGACAGGCCGCCCACCGCCGAAGAACTGCGCCTTATGGAAGAAAGCGTGGCCCGGTGCATGGAGGAAGGCGCGCGCGGCATTTCGGCGGGGCTCATCTACACGCCCAACAAGTACCAGTCCACGGAAGAACTCGTCGCGCTCGCCAAAGTCGCGGCCCGCTACGACGGCATCCTCGACGTGCATATGCGCAATGAGGCCGACCACATGGCCGAGGCATTGGAAGAGGTCATCCACATCGGGCGCGAAACCGGCATCCGTATTCTGGTGACCCATTTCAAGCTGCGGGGGCGCAGGAACTGGGGGAACGCCCGCAGGCATCTCGACACCATCGACCGGGCCCGCGGGGAAGGCATCGACATCGGCATCGCCCAGTATCCGTATACGGCCAACAGCACGTTCATGCACGTCGTCGTTCCGCCGTGGTACCACAGCCGGGGGACGGACGGCCTGCTCAAAGCCTTGGCGGAGGAACGCGAACAGGTCAAAAAGGACATGCTCACCACCGAAGGCTGGGAAAATTTCTCGCAGGTCATGGGCTGGGAGAACATCTACGTCTCCTCGGTCGCCAGCGAAAAGAACCTCTGGTGCGAAGGCAAAAGCGCCGTGGCCCTTGGCGAGGCCCTCGGCAAGTCGCCCGAGGACGCGGTGCTGGATCTGCTGATCGAGGAAAACCTTGCCGTGGGCCTGCTTGGGCACGGCATGTATGAAGAGGATGTAATGGAAGGCATGAAGCACCCGACCATGTGTCTGATCACCGACGGCCTGCTGAGCGGCGGCAAGCCGCATCCGCGTACCTATGCGGCCTTCCCCCGGTTCATCGCCCGTTACGTGCGGGAAAAGCGCCTGCTCACCCTTGAGGAGGCCGTGCGCAAGATGACCTCCAGCACGGCGCTCAAACTCCGCATGAAGCGCAAGGGCTTCATCATGCCCGGCATGGATGCGGACATGGTGGTGTTCGGCGAAAACCGCATCCGCGATGTGAATACGTTTGAAAATCCGCGTGTCTACCCGGAAGGCATCGATTACGTGCTCGTCAACGGCGAGATCGCCGTCGATCACGGCGTCCATACGGGCGCGCGTCCCGGCAAGACCATACGCGACTGACCATGCCACCGACGGTGCGGCCGTTTCCCATCGCGGGGGACGGGCCGCGCCGTTTTTTCGTTCTTCAAGGAGGAAACGTCCATGTCGTACAGCCCCACGCTCGGCTCCGTGTTCAACCGCACGAAAATGCGCGATCCGTCCCATGTCTGTTCTTTTTCCGGCATGTGCGCCATGTGCACCGCCGACTGCATCGGCAGCTGCGAGATCGGCCTGTCCGCCGTCCGGGGCATGGAGACCGTATATCCCACCACCACGGGGGAAAACCAGATCGCCTCGGAAAAGGTCTATCCCGTCGATTATTCCCATTTCAACATCAACGGCAGATCCTTCGGGGCAATGGGGGCTCCGCTGGACGCCGATCGCGCCACCATCTACCATGTGGGGCTCGAACGGGAGATCGGCACCCTCAACCCCGTAAAGCTGGCGCTGCCGATCATCCTGCCCGCGCTCATCAAGCTCAACTGGCCCGACTACTTCGGCGGCGCGGCCATGGCGGGCGTCAACGCGGTCATCGGCGAAGGGGCCGTGAGCAAGGACCCGACGCTCGCCTACGAAAACGGCAAGGTCGTCCACGCCCCGAAGCTCCGGGAAATGCTGGACGCCTTCAACAAGTATGACCGGGGATACGGGCAGATCATCCTTCAGGCCAACTATGACGACGACGCGCAGGGCGTGCCGGAGTACGCCATCCGGGAATGCGGGGCCAAGGCCATCGAATTCAAGTTCGGGCAGTCCGCCAAGGGCACCCAGCCCGCGAACCTCGTCCCCACGCTCGAAGAGGCGCTGAAGAAGTGCGAACAGGGTTTCCTTGTCCTGCCCGATCCGCGGGATCCCGGCGTACAGAAAGCCTATGGCCGCAAGGTGTGCCCCGCCTTCCACGTCTACGGCCGTCTGCCGATCTGGAGCGACGACTATCTGATCGGCCGCATCGCGCAACTCCGCGACATGGGCATGGCCAACGTGTATTTCAAGATGGCGGGCTTCGATCCAGAGGATCTGGAGCATGTCCTCCGGCTGGCTTCCAAGGCGCAAGTGGATATGGTCACCTTCGACGGCGCGGGCGGCGGCTCCGGCTACAGCCCCTGCAAGATGATGAACGAATGGTGCCTCCCCACGGTCGTCATGGAAAGCATCCTTTACGGCATTCTCGACAAGCTGGCCGCGGAAGGCATGGAACTCCCGCATGTGGCGATCACGGGGGGCTTTGCGACCGAGGATCAGGTGTACAAGGCGCTGGCCCTCGGCGCGCCCTACATCTCCGCCGTGGGCCTGTGCCGGTCCAGCATGGCGGCGGCCATGAGCGCCAAAAAGATCGGGGATCTCATTGGGGCGGGCAAAGTCCCCCCGGAACTCGCCCGTTTCGGCACGACGAAGGAAGAGCTGTTCAGCGATCTTCCCGAGCTGAGGGGGCTCTACGGCAGCGCGGCGGACGGGTTCTCCACCGGGGCCGTCGGGGTATATTCCTACCTGAACCGCATCGCCTACGGGCTGCGCCACTTCGCCGCCCTGAACAGGAAATTCGACGTGAAGCACATCGGGCGGCGCGACGTCTTCCCGCTCACCCGCGATGCCAAGGAACTGCTTGACGGGACGTGGCTGCGGTAGCCCCCTTCAGTTCCCTTTTCCGCGCAGGCGGCACCGACACTTCCCTCGGTGTTGCCTGCCATTTTTTTGATACCATCCGTATGAAGCGAAGAAAGAGACCTCCGTGCGCCTTGCCCTCCAACGCGGATAACGATTCGACGATACCGAACAAAGGATACTCCTCCGCAAGATGCGCAAAAGTATTGCCGAAACGTCCGAGTTCCGGCACATTTTACCTGACGCCGTTTCGAGCGGCGGGGAGGGGGTCCATGAATCACGAGCAGGCCATGTTGATGAAGTCTTCGCGCGTAAGCGATTTAAATACGCCGTGGGCACAGGTGCTGCACCTCGCCTCCCGGCGCGTCTTCCCCAAGCGGCACACCATCGACGTTTCGAATACGGAATCGCCCTATTTCTACTATATCCTTTCGGGGACCGTGCGGCTGGCCTATGTCGGAGCCAACGGCGAGGAACGGACGATCCTGTACGCCGGGGCGGGCACGCTCATGAACGTGCCGACCATCATCGCCGGGGACATCAAGAACACTGTGGTGACCTGCACGGAACGGGTGGAAGCCGCGATTTTCGACGCCGGGCTGCTGACGGATCGCGCGTTCGCCGCCGCCCATCCGGATTTGCTGCTCAACCTCATCCACTCGCTTTGCATACACCTGGTCATCCATTCGCAGCACCTCGGCGACGCCTCGCTTGTCGGCACGATGGGCCATGTATGCAGGGTGTTTCAGGAAATGTCCCAGAAGTATGGCGGCAGGCCGCGTTTCAGCCCCGACATGACGCAGCAGGAGCTCGCGGCCCTGCTCGGCATCCACCGCACCACACTGACCCGTATCCTCTGCCGCCTTAAGGCGTTGAACATCATCGAGAAATACACCAAAAACGATCTGCATATCCTCGATATGGAAGCGCTCGACAGGCTCGCTCGCGGCGACAAAAGATAAAAAAGAAACAAATGGTCGACAAAAAGGCCTTTCCCAAGGCCTTTTTGTCGTTTTCTGGCTTTCCGGAAACCGCAACGTGTTTGTCACGACATTTTTATTCTTTTTATTTCAATATAATATATCAATATTCATTCAAATCATGCAAAATGGTGCAAACGCACTATTTTGCACAAGTAAAACCTCCGATAAGGGACGCACGGTTCAACGTTCCTTCAGGGAGGTTTTGGAATGGCGACTCCTTTGGACTCATTAGGCATCGTGCACGAAACGGACGTCCTGATCCTTGGGGCGGGAGCCTCCGGGTGCGGCGCGGCCCTTTCCGCCAGCCGCCACGGCCTCCGCGTGCTTCTGGCCGATAAGGGCAAACTGGAAAGCTGCGGCTCCCTCGGCGGCGGCAACGACCATTTCATGGCGGTGCTGAATACGGACGCCCCCGGCGACACGACGGAAACCATCGTCGACTTCTACTGTACGCCGACCAGCGGCTATTCCCCCAGCCAGGTCCGGCAGTGGGTCGAGGCCATGCCCCAGATGATCGAGGTACTGAAGAGCCTCGGCATCGAATTCCTGCACAACGCGGACGGCTCCTTCTACCGCACCACCGGATTCGGACAGCCCGGAAGCTGGTGGACGCACATCAACAACGGCAAATACATCAAGCGCCGACTCGCAGGGCTTATCCGTTCGCAGGGCGTCGACGTGCTGGAATATGTCCAGTGCACCAAGATCCTCGTGCAGGACGGAAAGGCCATCGGCGCGGCGGGTTTCCACGTCCTTGACGGCACGTTCCACATCATCAGGGCGAAAATCGTCATTTCGGCCCTCGGCCGCCTGAACGGGCGGGTTTCCGTCAACTCGTCCCTCAATCCCTTCAACAGCGCCTTCTCCCCCTTCATTACGGGAAGCCAGATCGCACTGCCCTATGAGGCCGGGGCCCAGATCATCACGCTGGATACCGAACAGGAAGCCACCCTCCTTCCCAAGGGATGGGGCTGCCCCGGCATGAACGGCATCACCAGCAGCGGCGCGAAGGGCATCAACGCCCTCGGCCAGCGCTATATGGGCAAGTACCACCCCATGATGGAAATCGGCCCGCGCTACCTGCTCATACAGGGGACGCACCGGGAACTCACCGAGGGGAACGGGCCGCCCTTCGTGCTGGATCTCACCCACATCGACAGGGATATCCTGCACCACCTCCAATACGACAGTATGCCCGGCGACAAGGAAACGTGGAACGACTACTGCGCGCAGGCCGGGATCGATTTCAGCGCAAAGCCTATGGAAGTGGAACTGTCCGAGCTGTACATCAACGGGATCCTCTACCTGAAGGACAACTTCGAAACCCGTACCGTCAAGGGGCTGTTCGGCGGAAGCGTGTTCAACGATTTCTCGGGCTCCATCTGCAGCGGCTACATCGCCGGGGATCATGCGGCGCGGGCCGCCGGTTCGACGTATACGGAACTTCCCGAACCCGACGCGGACGAACTCGGACGCGAGAAACGGCGCGTCTTCAAGCCTCTGGGTGTCTCGGACGGCATCCGCCAAGACAAGTTCGAAGCCGCCGTCAGGCAGGTCATGGACTACTATATGGGCTACGTCCGCAACGAGAAGGGGATGTCCACCGCCCTTGAAAAGTTCGCGCTCATCGAGTCCGTGGAAGACACGATCATGGCAAAAAACCTGCACGAGCTTTTGCGCGCGCACGAGGCCATGCACCTTCTGCGGACGTGCCGGCTCACCACGCTGGCCACGCGGGAACGCCGGGAGACCGGGCGTTCCGTCTACCGGCGCACGGATTATCCCGACATGGATCCCTCGCTCAACAAATTGCTTGTTCTGGAAAAGGATGCCTACGGCCCCAAGGCTTTCTGGGCCGGGGCCCCGCAAGCCTGACGGGCAACCCGCCCGGAAGCGCCCCCGCGCCGGGTGCGGCCCGTTTCCCGCCGCAACGGGGCCACCAAAGGCTCCAGCGGCGACAGAACCCTTCTTTTGAAACAAGGAGTCTGGAATGCCTCCAGTCTTTAGCAGAGAAACACCCCGCGTTTCCGTACAGGACGCCAGCCACGCCGGACAGGGCCGGACGTCCCCCTGTGAATGCCGCTGCCCGGCGGGGAACCTCATTCAGAAAATGGAACGGGCCATTGCGGACGGCAACGAGGCCCTCGCGCTGGAATACCTGCGCGCCCGCAATCCGTTTCCCGGCGTGACGGGCCGCGTATGCCCCCATCCCTGCGAAACCGGCTGCAACCGGAATTCGTACGATGAAGGCGTGGCAATCCGCGCGCTGGAACGGCATGCCGCGGATTACGGTTCCGCCTTCCGGCGCATGAAGCGCCTTCCCTCGACCGGCAAGCGGATCGCCGTCATCGGTTCCGGCCCCGCAGGGCTGACCTGCGCCTACTTTTCCGCCCTGCTCGGGCACACGGTGGACGTCTTCGAGGCTTCCCCCGTCGCCGGGGGCGTGCCGCGTCAGGCCATCCCGGACTTCCGGCTGCCCAAGGCCGCGGTCGACCGCGAGGTAGGGCTCGTCCTCGGCCTCGGGGTCAACATCCTGACGAACACAGCCGTCGGACGGGACATTTCCCTTGCCTCGCTGCTGGAACACTATGACGCCTGCCTAATCGCGGCGGGCAACGGAAAGGAGCGCCGTCTGGACATCCCCGGCATCGAACACGCGCTCCCGGCCGTCCGGTTCCTGCGGGAATCGAACCTCAACCGCACCCGGCTCGACGGCAAACGCGTCGCCATCCTCGGCGGGGGCGGCGTGGCCTTTGACTGCGCCTTCACGGTCAAGCGGCTGGGAGCCGCTGAAACCCATCTCGTCTTCCTTGAAGACATGGGTCATGTGCGCGTTCCCGCCGAAGAAGTCCGGCAGGCCGAAGACGAAGGCATCCGCCTTCACCCTTCCCATCTGGCGGGCGCTGTGCGCTGCGGAGGCGGAACGGTTTCCGGCGTGACGGCCGATGCCGTCTCAGGCTTCCGGTTCGACGAGCGGGGCAACCTCAGCGTGGACCGCATCCCCGGCAGCGTGCTGGAACTGGAAGCGGACATCGTCATCTGCGCCAGCGGTCTCACGGCGGATCTCGATTTTCTGGACGCCGTGCCGGGCGTGGAGCGCACCCCGCGCGGTTTCATCGCCGCCGCTCCGGAAACGGGCATGACCTCGAAGCCGGGCCTGTACGCCGCCGGGGAATGCGCCTCCGGGCCTTCCCTAGTCTGCGCCGCCATCGGGGAAGGACGCCGGACAGCCCTTGCCATGCACGCATTCCTGACCGGAACGGACGCCGCGCCCCTGGAGGCGTGGTTCAACGACGAAGGGCTGCTTGCCCTGCTCCCCTCGGCGGGCGGAACCGAACAGCATGTGGTGGCCTTCGAGGAAATCGTCAACATCAGCTATCACGAGAAAGCCCCGCGCAACCCGACGGAGCGGCTCACCGCGCGGGAAACGTGGCTCGCCTTCGAGGAGCTGGACAAGGGGCTCACCCTTGAGGCCGCCCGCGCCGAAGCCGCACGCTGCCTGCACTGCGGACACTGCCAGTCCTGCTGGCAATGCGTGGCGAGCTGTCCCGGCCTTATCCTCAAAGAAGGCGAGCACGGCCCCGAAGTGGCCTACCCCGACGAGTGCTGGCACTGCGGCTGCTGCCGCCTAGCCTGTCCCGGCGCGTGCATCTCGTTCCGCTTCCCCCTGCATACGTTCCTGTAAGGAGAGGCCCCGGCTTTCCCCTCCGGAAAGCCGGAACCCCGGATTCAACCTTGCACCATCACGGGAGTTCCTATGAAGAGGTTTTTGGTTCTGATCATGGCTTCGGTGTTTTTCGCCTCCGGGATGCCGCCCGCCGAAAGCCGCGCGGCTGAAGAGTACGTCCTGAGCCTCAACCTGCCCATCCCGCCTATCCATAACCGCTGGCACTTCGCCCTCAAGCAGTGGACCGAAGAGCTGAACAAGCGCAGCAGCGGGCGTATCCGCGTCGAACCCTATTTCGCGGAAGCCCTCAGCAAGGAAGCCGACGCTTTCGAATCCGTCAAGGACGGCATCTCGGACATGGCCGAATTCAGCTATGACGTGGCCGTGGGGCAGTTCCCCTTCCACGAGCGGATCTTCACCCTGATCCGTCCGAGCATGTCCCTTGAAGATCCCACGCCGTGGGTACTGGAAATGCAGAACGCCTTCCCCGAAGTCCAAAAGGAGCTGGATGGGGTCAAGGTCCTGTTCTCCCACGCCCTGACCGTCGGTATGCTCATCGGCAGCAAGGAGCCCATCACCAGCCTCGCCGATTTCAAGGGCAAGAAGATCAATGTGCTCGGGGACTATCAGGTCGCCAACAAGCTGCGCGCCTTCGGGGCCTCGGTCGTGAACATCCCCATGGCCGACGTGTTCATGAGTATGCAGCAAGGCGTCATCGACGCGACCTCCTGCGACTACGATCTGCTGGTTTCCCGCCGTCTGGGCGACGTGGTCAAGCACGTCACCCTCGTCAACACCACGGGGCTGGTCTTCGCCGTCGTCATGAACAAGGACGTCTACGACGGGATGCCGGACGATCTCAAACAGATCGTCGACAGCGTGTCCGGGGAATACGGACGTACCCTCTTCAAGGCGTTCTGGGAAAAGAAGCAGTACGAAAGCCTGAACACGTGGGTCTCCGACATGGGCGGCACGCTGCATGTCCTCTCGGATGCCGACTACGCCGAAGCCGACAGGCTGACCGAGCCCGTCATGCGGGAGTGGATCGACATCGTGACCAAGACCGGGCTCCCCGGCAAGGCCATCGAAGCGAAGTTCCGCGAACTGGAAACGCGCTACGCCAAGCCGTGGAACCAGTCCCACTCCATCGACATCGCCGGCAAGAAGTAACCCGGCCTCGGGCGGACGGGGCGTTCCTCCGGGAGCGCCCCGCGAGCTTCCCGCCACGGTGGATGTTCCTCAGACGCGACTCCTCTCCAACAAGGAAACGAAGTATGGAAAGCACGCATACCCACGGAACAGGTTTTCTCGGCAGGGCCACGGCCGCGCTGCTCCCGGCGGAAAGCCTCTCCAAATGGCTCAGCGCGGCGGGCATGAGCGTCTTCATGCTCATGGTGTTCCTGACGTTCGTCGACGTGTTCCTGCGGTACTGGTTCGGCAAGTCGATCAACGGCACCGTGGAAATCACGGAACTCATGATGGTCATCGTTGTCTTTTCCTCCACCGCCTACACGCAATGGCAGAAAAGCCACGTCACCATGGATATCCTGACCTCCAAGCTGACCGAACCCCGCCGGGCGCTGCTCGCCGTCGCCACGACGCTGTGGTCGCTGGCGACCATCGGTTTCTGTTCCTATACGACCGCCCGGTATGCGGCTTCGACCTCGTCGGTCACGCTGGTGCTGCGGATTCCGCTTACCCCATTCATCGGGCTCGCGTCGTTCGGCTTCGCCCTGCTCGCCGTCACCCTGCTCCACGATCTGCTGAAAGCGCTTTCGGAAGCCTGCCGCCGCGCCGGGAACCGGCAGGCCGTCCTCGCCCTCTGCCTCGGGTGCCTGCCCATGCTCGGCGCATGGTGGGTCGCCACGCACAAGCTGCCCGGTATGGGCAGCGTCGCCGTGGGCGTGCTTGGGCTCGTCTTCCTGTTCGCCCTGTTCTTCCTCGGTATGCCCGTCGCCTTCGCGCTCATGGCCACCGGCCTCGTCTTCATCGCCAACCTGCGCGGCGTTTCGGCGGGCTTCACGACCCTCGGCAAGTCCATGTACGCGACGGCCAGCAGTTACGCATGGTCTCCCCTCATGTTCTTCATGCTCATGGGCTATCTGTGCTTCCACGCCCGGTTCGGGGAGGACATCTACGGCTGCGCGCGCAAATGGCTCGGGCACCTGCGCGGCGGGCTCGCCGTCGGAAGCGTGGCCGCCTGCGCGCTGTTCGGGGCCGTCGTCGGGGACGTGCTGGCGGGCAGCATCGCCATGGCCGCCATCGCCCTTCCGGAAATGCGCAAACACGGCTACAACGACGAGCTCGCCGTGGGCACGCTGGCCTGTTCGGGGACCATCGGCTGCCTCATCCCGCCGAGCACCACCTTCATCATTTACGGCGTGCTGGCGCAGCAATCCATCGGCGACCTGTTCGTCGCGGGGATCATCCCCGGCCTCCTCTGCGCGCTGTGCTTCATGGCCGCGGTGTGGCTCATGGTCTTCCTCAAGCCGGGCCTCGCCCCGAGACTGCCCAAATCCCCCCTCCACGAGCGGATGGCCTCGCTCAAGACGGGGCTGCCCATCATGGGCATCTTCTTCCTCGTCATCGGCGGCATTTACGGCGGCGTGTTCACGGCGACCGAGGGCGGCGGCATCGGGGCGTTCGGCACGCTGCTGCTCGCGCTCTTCATGCGCCGCATGAACCGGAAAAACTTCATCGCCACCCTGCACAATTCGGCCAAGTTCATCTCCATGTGCTTCACCGTCCTGTGCGGGGCCATCGTGCTCAGCTACTTCATGGCCATGACGCGCATCCCGATGGTACTCGCCAACAGCATCGCCGCGCTGGACGTCGCCCCCATGCTGGTCCTGTTCGCCATCGTCATGACCTTCTGCATCCTCGGCTGTTTCCTGCCGTCCATGCCGCTGCTGCTCATCTGCGTGCCGATCTTCGTGCCCATTGCGAAGGTTTTCGGCTGGGATCTGATCTGGTTCGGCGTCATCATCACGGTTCTGGACAACATGGCCTCCATCACGCCGCCTTTCGGCATCAGCCTCTTCGTCATGAAGGAAGTGGCGGGCGTGACGCTCGGCGCCATGTACCGCTCCGCCGTTCCTTTCGTCATCGCCCTGTTCGTCTGCCTTCTCCTGATTGTCCTGTTCCCCCCGCTGGCAACCTATCTCCCCACGCTCATGAACGGTTAGCGTACGGCGGACCAGCCTGAAACAGCGGAAAGCCCCGTGCAGTGCGGGGCTTTCGTTTTTGCCCGGCGGCGGAAGCCGCCCCGATCACCAGCAGGCTCCCAAAGGCCCGCGCAAGCTGGACATGGCCTTTCCCCCCGCCTACAATGGGTTCTCAACTGAACAGGGGGTGAACATGGCGCTTTCTCAATCGCAAAAGATCATTGCTTTTCTCGAAAAACATCGGGGCGGGAGCTTTACGGCCCGGCAGATTGCCGAAGCCATCGTGCAGCAGTACGCTTCCGACTACGCCAAAAAGCGCAACAATCCCCGTTTTGCGGATGACAAGGCATTTCTTTCGCAAATCATTGCGGAAATCGGATCACAGAAAGACACGCTCAAAAGGCTCCGCCCCACACTCGTATGGCAGGACAGGCCCAAGCCCCGCCGCTACTGCATTCCATTGGAAGAGACGCAGGAGGCGCTGGATACGGCCCAAGGTGAAACCTGTGAACGCGATGAGGAGATCTGCGCCTGTGAAGAACGGGCCCTGCTGGAACAGGAGCTTTACCCGCTTCTCACCAGTTATCTCTGGTCGGAGCTGCACCTCTACTCCATGCGCATCCGGGAAGGCCGCTCCCACAATACGCGGGGAAACGGCGGCAACCAGTGGCTCCACCCCGACATCGTGGCGATGGAGCCGGTGGACAAGGCATGGGGGAAACACGTCAAAGCCTGCGGGCACGCCAGCGGCAGCACCTGCGTCCGGCTCTGGTCGTTTGAAGTCAAAAAAACGCTCACCGTCGCCAATATCAGAAAATGCTTCTTTCAGGCCGTCAGCAACTCGTCTTGGGCGCACGAGGGGTATCTCGTCGCCACGGCCATCGCCGACGACCGGGTGGAACAGGAGCTCAGGATGCTTTCAGCCCTGCATGGCATCGGGGTTATCCTGCTCGATCCCGAAAATCCGTCGGAAAGCGAAATCCTGCTCCCCGCACAGAAAAAGCCGGATGCCGACTGGCAATCCATTGATCGCCTCGCCAAAGAAAACGGAGATTTCCACGAATTCATTGAGCTGGTTTCCGTCTACTTCCAAACCGGGACGCTGCGGGAAAAGGATTGGGACAACAAGACGGCCTGACGGGATCTTTGTTTGAGTGGAGGATACCGAACGGCGTTTTGGCTCCGCCGGTTCTCTCCGCAAAAGGAAAAGGCAGGCACGGCGCCGTATCCGTTCAGCCGTAAAAGCCCAACAGCCTTGCGCCGCCGTCGATCGCTTGCCGGTTTTATCTATCCGGTGAAAGGCAGCGTACCCAGCAGACAGCCATACCTTGTAGCGTTATTGATAAACATGGAGAAAAAAGATGCGCGACGAACTGATGTCCGAAATCATCAAGCTGGAATGGGACATGTTTTCTCATGTTTCGAACGTGGGAGGCCCGGCCTCCTGCCAGATGCGGCCCGACACCTTCAAAATCATGCGGAAGAGCCAGGCCGCCACATGGTCCGATGAGCTGCTTGCCAGCTATCTGGAAGATCTGAAAACCGCCACGCGGGAAGGCAGAAACATCATGACCGAGAAATACGCCCGGATGATGGAATCCACTTTCCCCGAAGAATACCGGAAGCTGGCGGCATCCCTTCCGCCCGTCGACAAGGAAACCCTGCAGAAGATAGAAGAAATCGTCGCGATCAACGTGGGATGGAAAGCCGAGCTGTTCGACCGTTATCCCCGTCTGAGCGGCAAGGGCCGCCCGCTGCGCACCAGCGAAGACTCCACCGGGGAAACGTCCTTTGAAACGTATCTGCGGGGAGAATTGAAGACGTATTCAGCGCGCACGATCACGCTCCTGCATGAACTTACCTTGCGGCAACAACAGGATGGCGTGAACAGCGCGGCGCTGAATCTCCTCAATCAGGTGCAGCAGTACGGGTATGCCACGCTCGAACAGGCCGAAGGCCATCGCGCGGGAGCCTGACGGCGTTCCCGGCTTCCTTACGGGCGCGGCTTTACCTATCCCTTGCCCTTTCCGGCATGGCGTGCCTTCAAAAAAGCAAGCCGCTCGTAAAGCGAACAGCCGAGATCCCAAGGCTCCTGACCGTAGGGGACGCCGGCGGCCTTGGCGGTCATGGCGGCTTTCAATTTTTCCGGAGTGACGGGAAGCGTAGCCACCCGCACGCCCACGGCATCGGCTATGGCGTTCAGGATGGACACGTGACCCGCACTCTGGAAGCCTTCCGCGCATCCGGTCGAACCGTGCGGCCCGTTCTCGCGGTACGTCTCGTGAAACAGCACGTTGAACGTGTCCGGAACGTCATTGCAGCGGGGAACCCCCGCCCCGCGCATGGTCGCGTGCTTCTTCATGTCCTCGTAGTTTTCGCTCAGGGCGAAGCCGATGGAGTGCGAAAAACCGCCCCATGCCTGCCCGAGCACGGCCTGGCGGCTTCCGATCACCCCAACGTCGGCCACAATCGTCGCGCCGAGGACACGGGTCCTGCCCGTGGCGGCTTCGACAGCCACTTCCGCCATGAACAGCACGTAGTTCTGGGCAATCGCGCCGTACCCGTGCCCCGTATCGGGATCAATGTCCGACCATTCGGCGGTATGGACGCCACGGTATCTGGTCGGAATGCCCGCATCGCGCATTTCCCGCCATGTGCGATACGTCCCGTCTTCCTTGCCCATGGCGGCGAGCAGCTTGGAAGCCGCGTCCAGCGTAGCCATGCCGACGACATGGTGCGAACGGCTGCCCGACGCCGATCCCGTATCGGGGCAGCATCCCGTATCGTTGCGGACCAGGCGGATGGCCTCAGGCCTGAGCCGCAAGGGGCGCAGCGCCTCATGGACATGGATCAGGCTGCCCGTATCCGCCCCCTGCCCGACGTCGGCCCATGTGCTGTAGTGCGTGACCGATCCGTCCTGATTCAGCTCCAGATCGATTTCCGCGCGATCCGGCACTTTTGAGACGTGATACCCGCCCCACGCAATGCCCACGCCGCGCCTGTGCTCCGGCGTGCTTTCCGCCCGGGCCTTTTCCACGGCCTTCCGGTAGTGCGGGCGCAGCATGTCCATCATCGCCCGCATGGGATATTCCCGGTAAGGGACGGACGTGGTGCAGGTATCCCCTTCCCGGGCGACGTTGATATAGCGGAACTCGAAGGGGTCCATGCCGATCCGCCCGGCGAGCATATCCACGATCTGCTCGCTCGCCGTGTAGGTCTGCGGCGAGCCGAACGCCCGGAAAGCCGTCCCGAAATTGTTGTTGGTGAAGGCCGTCCGCACCAGGCCACGGATGTTCGGGATGGCATACGGATAGCCGAAAAAGCGGCAAACCTTCGTCGTCAGCGCCCCCGCCATTTCGCTGTATGCGCCGTGATCGATCCCGGCAAGGAAATCCATTGCCGTCAGCTTTCCCGCTTCATCGCACGCGAGGCGGACATTGGCGTACACGGGGGAGCGCTTGCCCGTCGTGTGCTGGTGTTCGGCGTAACTGAGCACCAGGGAAACCGGCGCATCCAAGGCCAGCGCGCAGGCCGCCGCCAGTGCGGTATTGCCCGGCGACATGCTGTAGCCGAAGCTGCCGCCCGCCGGATTGCCGATGATCCGCACCTTTTCCTTGGGCAGCCCAATAGCCGGGGCCATCTGGGCGATGTTGCCGTACAGGTATTGCCCCTTGCACTGGATGACCACGCCCCCGTCCTGCGGGTAAGCCAGAACGACATCCGGCTCCACCGTCAGATGCGGCTGCCGCGACGTGCCGAAACTTCCCTCAACCGTATGGGCGGCATGTTCCAAAAGCCCTTGCGTGTCCTCGCCCTTGTAGACGGGCTGTTCCATATAGATGTTGGGGGTGTTTTCATGGATCGGGAACGCCCCTTCCGCAGCGGCTTCCATGAAGGTCATGACGGCGGGAAGCGGCTCGTATTCCACCCGGACCCGTTCCGCAGCGGCCCGCGCCTTGTCCCGGCCCGTCGCCGCCACAACGGCCACCACGTCCCCATACCGGCGTACCACCCCGTCACAAATGACCGGGCGATCGAGGCCGTCGCACAGGCTGTGCACGGTGCCTTGCGGCGCAACCAGCCGGTTCGTGCCCTTTACGTCCTTCGCGGTAACAACGTTGACGACGCCGGGCATGGCTTGGGCTTCGGCGGTGTCCAGAGCCCGTATCCGGGCATGTTCCCGTTTCGCCAGAACAACCGCCAGATGCAGCGTGCCTTCCGGCATCTTCCCGGAAATGTCGGCCCCGAAGTCGCATGTCCCGAGTACCCGGGAAAGCGCCGTGGGCTTCGGGAAATCCGAACCGTACAGCCGACCGTCCTCCGGCGGGGTAAAGGTGGTGTCCTCCATCGCCTTTTCCCCGCGCATCACGGCGGCGGCCTCCATCACGGCGTCCACGATGGGCTTGTATCCGGTACAGCGGCAGACGTTGCCGTGCCGGGTAAACCATTCCCTGACCTCTTCCCGCGTCGGATCAGGATTGCGCATCAGAAGCCCTTTGGCCGACATGATGAACCCCGGCGAACAGAAGCCGCACTGCACGCTCGCATACGTCATGAACGCCCGCTGCAACGGATGAAGCCGTTCCGCCGAGCCGATGCCCTCGATGGTTTCGACTTTCGCATACGCCTTGACCTGTTTCATCTTTTTGACGCAGGAGCGCGTGACCTCCCCGTCGAGCAGCAACGAACAAGCGCCGCAGTGCCCGGTTCCGCACCCGACTTTCGTCCCGGTGAGCCCAAGACGCCGCACCACGTCGGCAAGGGAGTCCTTCTCCGACTCACAAAGGATTTCCCGATCTACCCCATTGATGTTCAAGACGATTCTCTGAATGGACACGGTTCCTCCTCTGTGAAGGGGTTGGATATTTTCCAGACAAGGCGGATTGCCCTTCTCTCCCGGAAGCTGGAAAGAAAGGCAATCCGCCTTCGCCGCGCCTCAAGCGGCACGGCTGTCCTCCAGCGGACGGGCGCTACTTGCCCACGAAATCCGTGATGGGCGGACAATCGCCGGAACACATAACCTCAATGAGGGTCGACGTTTCCGACAGGCGGGCCTGTTCAAGGGCGGGCAACAGTTCTTCGGCATGTTCGACGCGGATGCCCTGAAGCCCGCAAGCCTGGGCGAGCGCCACATGATCGATGGGAAAGATGTCCACCGAAGTGCTGTTCTTGCCGTAACGGAGCTTTTCGGAACACTTCACGTATCCCAGAATGCCGTTGTTCAGCACAATGGTGGTCACTTTGAGGTTGGAACGGGCCGCGACTTCCATCTCCGACCAGACATGCGCAAACCCGCCGTCGCCGGTAATGCAGTAGATGGGGGCTTCCGGTTCGGCGACGGCGGCACCCAGCGCCATCGGCAGGCCCCAGCCGAGCCCGGCCATGCCGCGCGGCGCGATGACGCCCTGCCAGTGGGAGAAGCGGGCGTCCATGCCCAGTTCCTTGGTCGTAGGGATGTCGGAAAGGTTCTCGCTGCGCTCGTCGGCAAACTGCACCAGCCCGTACACATCGAACGTGGACAGCGACGCGGGCACATCCGCATGAAGATGGGTCCGGCCCGCCATGATGTCCTTAAAAATCTCCCCGCCGCTGCGGTAGGGGATGAAACGCAGCTTCAAGCCGAAGTGCTCGGCAAACTGCAGCATGGGCACATGGGTCATGTTGCCGGTCGCGGTGATGCCCACGACGTACTTGTTGGGGTTCTTTTTCGCCATTTCGATAAATTCGTTGATGTTCTTCCACGGGGCGTTTTGGGCGGTCATCAGAACCACGGGCTGGCTGACGGACGTGCCTATGAAGTCGAACGCATCCGTCCCGTAGGGAAGCTTCATCACATGCGGCTGCAAACACATGGTCCCGGTGGGCACATAGCCGAGCGTGTAGCCGTCCGGTTTGGCGGCGGCCACCTGCGCCACCCCGAGCGTGCCGCCCGCGCCGGAAACGTTCTGCACGACGATGGGCTGTCCAAGCCTCTTTTCCATCATCCCCGCCAGCAGACGGGCCGGGATGTCCGTGCCGCCGCCCGCGCCGAACGGGACGACCAGCGTGATCGGGTGATCCGGATAGGCGGCCAGCGCCCCGGTGGCCCCGAGCATGAACACGCAAAGGAAGAGAAGGGTCTTTTTCATCATCTGGCGGATCATACGGCTCTCCTTTTCTGTTACAGATTGTGGACCGTCTGGGCGGAAACCGTGCGGGCATCACCGCTTCGCGCGCAGCGCCCTGTAATTCTGGACTTGCGGAACGACGAGGAGCAGGAAGGCCATCCCGAGGAGCACCATCGCGATGGGGGACGCGGAAACGAAGGCCAGCCACGAATCGTCGCCCTTGAACAGCATCATCTGCCCTATGCTCATTTCAAACTGCTGCCCCAGCACAAGGCCGATGACCAGAGGCGGCAGGGGAAATTCCATGCGGCGCATGAAATAGGCCGCTATGCCCATGAACACGGTGACGAACACGTCAAACAGGTTGCCCCGCGAGCCGTATGATCCGAGAATGCACAGCACCGCGATGAAGCCCATCAGCAACTGCTCGGGAATCCTGAGCAGGAAGGAAAACATCCGGGTGGTGATGATGCAGCTCGGGTACATGAGCAGGTTGGACAGCATAAGCACGGCGAAGGTGGCGTACACCATCTCCGGATTCTCCGTCATCAGGCGCACGCCGGGGGTCACGCCGTGAATGGCCAGGGTCGCCAGCATGATGGCGGTAACGGGATCGCCGGGGATGCCGAGAGCCAGCGAGGGGACAAGCGCCCCGCCCGTGACGGCGTTGTTGGACGATTCCGCGGCGATGATGCCGTCGGGCTCGCCCTTGCCGATATTCTCGCGCCGGGGCGAGGAACGGCGGGCCTCGCCGTAGCTCAGGAAGGCGGCGGTCGCGGCGCCCGTTCCGGGGAGGATGCCCACGAACGTGCCGATGAGGGAAGACTTCACCAGCCCGGACATCCGGCCCCTCCATTCGCCGAGGGATGGAAGCTGAACCCGGCAGGAGGTGCCGTTTTCCACGCGGGCTTCGCGCCGCATCCGTTCGACGCGATCCAGAACTTCGGAAAGCGCGAACACGCCGACAATGACCGCAACAAGATCGATGCCGCTGTTCAGGGCGAAAATATCGAACGTAAAACGCGATTCGGCGGAAAACGGGGACATGCCCACACAGGCGAGCAGCAGCCCGAGCACGCCCATGGCCAGCCCCTTGAACTGGTTGTTGGCCGATACGCTGGAAAGGCAGGTCAGGCCCATCAGGATCAGGGCGCACGTTTCAAGCGGCCCGAACTGCAAGGCGAAAACGGCGATCTGCGGCGCGGCGAAAGTAAGGATCACGCACGAGAACACGCCTCCGAAAATCGATGCCTCGTGCACAGCGCGGGCATCACACGCCCCGCCTGCTCCATTCTGGATATGCCCGTGGAAGAATGGGAGAACGTCATCAAGGTCAATCTGACCGGGGCCTTCTTTCTGGCCAAGGCCTGCATCCCTCCGATGCTGGAAGCCGGGCAGGGCGCCATGGTGTTCTTTTCTTCCCGGGCCGCCAAAACGGGCTTTGCCGCCCTCGGCAGCAACGGCGCGAAAACCAAAGCGCATTACTGCGCATCCAAGGCGGGGGTCATCTCGCTCGTCAAGTCGCTGGCAATGGAGCTTGCCCCCTACGGAATCCGGGTAAACGGCGTAGCCCCCGGCCCTGTGCAAGGAACCATGATCCCCAAGGAATCATGGCCGGTTATCGCTGAGAAAGTGCCCTTGAACCGTCTCGGGACGCCTGAGGAAATGGCCGAGGGCGCGTGGTTCCTGTGCTCGCCGCAAGCCGCGTTCATTACTGGGCACATCCTAGACATAAACGGCGGCACCCTCATGGACTAGCCGCCCGCCGCGCGCCGCTCGGAAGGAGCACAGGCCACACCCCAAAACGGATTCAGGTCCGCTCCCGTTTCCTCCGAACAGCCGACACTCCGCTTGCACGCAAAAAGAGCGGTCCCTTCGTCTTTCAATCTTGGGGCCGCTCTTCCCATATGCGGATCCATATACCCCTTTCTTCGCTCGAAAGATAAATAGAGAGTGAAAAGTCAATAAGCTAGAAAGATTCCTTCGTTGAGAAAGCCGAAATCCTCATCAAATCTATTGATCCGCGCCCGGAAAACTGAGACGATGCCTTTGCTTTTCAATGTAGGCACATCCTTTGAGCCGCCATCTCATAACTATGGCGTAAAATCGCATAGTGGAATACAGTTATGGAGTTGGAAGCGCGACACATATACTGTCCCGAGGCGAGGTTGTTTCTATCCTCGCCTTGTTTAGTCTATACTGTATTTGATTTTCGTTAAATAAAGCCATCCCGTTGTATACGGCAATAAATTATTGGAACACCTATTTTACTTTTTGTATAAAAACAACATATTTCTTTTATCCGTTATCAAAAACACTTTTTGTTAATAAGGTAAAAAAACAGATCATAAAAAAAATATAATTCAAGTCAACGATTAACACAAAACATACTAGTTTTGTTAAAGCATACTTGCTCAGAGAATAAAAACATTACTTATCGCCATATTGGAGTTGTTTCCATTCTTCCTCTTCAGCCTTCAGCTACCAGCTGGAACAAAGTTTTTATCTATCAAAAGAATAAATATCTTTTATCCTGACAGAATCGTATGAGAGAAAAAATATTTTTTAAAAATATATTACCTATATTCATGGTTTTTATAAATCTTGCACTATCTGTCTCGGTAGTCTTTCTCATGCGTTATGTCCAAAATTTGCTGAATTCGGACGTAAAAATCAATTTGGTGGAGATTGTGACCCAGAACAAGGACGCCATCACCAGCAGGTTGATGATGAACGTCAACTCGCTGGATATCACCGCAAACAAACTTTCCGATAGGTTGAAGGCCGAGGAATCTTCCGGCAAGCTCAAGACACAGGACCTCATCGAACAATACGCCAAAGAAAACAACACGGATGATCTGTTCACTGCGAACAGGGACGGCATGGCCTTGTTTGATGGCGGCCGGAAGCTGGATATCTCGGGGCGGCATTATTTCCGCCTCGCCATCGACGGCATCCCCAATATTTCAGACAAGCTTATTTCACGCATCAACGGGGATGAGGTTTTCGTCATCAGCGTGCCGCTCTCGTATAACGGGGAAATCGTGGGGACCATACAAAAGGTCATTACATTCGAGGAAATGTACAAGATATGTTCCCTCTCCATCTTTTCCTCGCAGGGCTATATGTATGTAATCAACCGTGAAGGATACGTTATCCTTCACTCGGCGCATCCCAAGTGTGAGCAGAAGTCCGACAATTACTTCCGCGATCTCTATGGGGCGGGCAACCCTAAAGCTTCAGAGCAGATGAAGCGGGATATCCGGAACAACCGCAACGGGTTCATCGAGACGACGATAGCCGGGAGGGAAATCTTCTCGGCATATACTCCCATAGAAAAAATCCACGACTGGTATTTGATTACAAGCGTACCGAACAATGCCGTTTCTCCCAACGGCAATACCGTCATCAGTATTTTCTATTTCATTCTGTTCGTCATCGTAGTTATCTTTACCTCAAGCCTTACGTATTTCTTGTGGTACAAGAACAAGCAGCGCGCGCAATTGGAAAAAATTGCCTTTGTCGATACGGTTACTCTGGGTGACACATACAATAAATTTCTTGTCGATGCGCAAGGGATACTGACCCAGTGTCCCCATAAGAAATTCCATATTATCAAATTTGATATCGACAATTTCAAATACATAAACAATTTTTACGGATTTGAATTCGGCGATCGCATTTTACGCAAAATCAATGAAAGCATCAGCCAGCAGCTGAATGTCCATGAACAGATCGCAAGGATTTACAGCGACCATTTTGTGATCCTGCTTGAAAACGCCGCGGAAGGACGGCTGAACGCCCTGCTCTCTTCCATCGAGAATGAAGAGATAACCCTCTATTTTTCAGCGGGTATTTATTCCGTCACGGACAGCACCGAAAGCATCAACCTCATGGTTGATAAGGCAGGGACGGCCGCCCGCTCAATCAAGGGTGTGCTGAATAAAAAATTCGCCTATTACACAAACAAATTCGAACAGATAACGATCCATAACGAGCAGTTGAAACGCGCCGTGAAGCAAGCGCTGAAGAACGATGAATTCATCCCGTACTACCAGCCCAAGGTGGACATCAACAGCGGCATCCTCGTGGGCGGCGAAGCGCTGGTGCGCTGGAAGACCCGCGAGGGCAAATTCATCTTCCCCAACGAATTCATTCCCATGTGCGAACAGACGGGCCTTATCGTCGAACTCGACATGATCATGTACGAAAAGGTCCTCAAGTTCCTGAAATCCTTCCTTGAGCAGGGCCTGGCGTGTGTTCCCATCTCGGTGAACTTCTCGCGCCTCCACCTGATGGACAGCGACTTCCTCAGCAAAATCGTCAAGAAACAATGTGAATACGGCGTGCCCGCTCATCTTATTGAAATAGAACTGACTGAAAGCGCCATATTCGACAATATCGACACCATCTATGCCTTTACACGGAAAATGCACGCCAACGGATTTGCAATCGCTATGGACGATTTCGGTTCCGGCTATTCCTCGCTCAATATGCTCAAGGACATCCCCATCGATGTCCTCAAAATCGACAAAGGCTTCCTGAGCGAAGCGGCGGACAACAACAGGCGAAACATCATCTTCTCGTCGATTGCCGATATGGCGAGAAAACTGAATATCAAGGTTGTCGTCGAGGGCGTGGAGCACCTTGAGAACGTGCGCTTGATGAAGGAGTGCGGCTGCTCCATCGCACAGGGCTACTACTTCGCAAAGCCTATGGATGAGGAAAGCTTCCGTAACGTATTCAAAGAAGGTCGGATATGCTGAAGAAATGGCTGTCCTGCATATGTGCGGCGATTCTGCTTTTAGGCTTGGGCGGTTGCGAGGACAACAGCCGCAAGGTGAAAATCGGCGTTTCCATCGGTGCCGGAGGCGCGGCGCGCTGGCAGAAGGACATGGCGTTCATGCAGGAACGCGCCAAAGCGCTTGGGGCGGACATCGAACTGCGGCTCAATCTGCCGGACAGCTCCAAGACGCAGGCCGAAGACTGCCTTGAAATGCTCTCCGACGGCATCGACGTTTTGATCATCACGCCGAACAACACCCGCAAGGTCGACGATGTCCTGATGTACGCCAAACAGAAGAACACCAAAGTGGTTTCCTACGCGCGGGCCGTCATGGGGGGCAACGTCGACCTTTTCGTCGGGTACGACTGCTATAAGATCGGGCAGAACATGGGGCAGCACCTGACTGAAAAAGTCTACCACGGGGACATCATTGTCCTCAAAGGCGACGTGAACGACTTCAACACGCCGTTTTTGTATTATGGAGCCATGAAATACATCAAGCCTCTGATCGAAAACGGCAAACTCAATATGGTTCTGGATGCGTACGTGCCCAAATGGTCCCCTGCTGAAGCCAAGAAGCTGGTCAAGGAAGCCGTCGCCGCAAACGGCAACCGTATCGATGCGATCTTCGCCTCCAATGATCGCCTCGCCGGGGCCGCCGCCGAAGCGCTCGAGGAGCTCCACGTCACCAACCATGCCGTCATCACCGGCATGGACGCTGAACTCGCCGCCATCAAAAGAATCCTCGCGGGCACGCAGGACGCGACCATCTACATGGACCTGAGGGAACTGGCGTATGCCGCCGTGGACGAGGCCTACAACCTTGCCACGAAGAAAAAGGTCAACGTCAATTCTGAACTGGGCAACGACGGTAGCAATAAAATCAACGCGTTCCTGATCAACGGTAAAGTCGTGACCAGAGAAAACATCAATAAGGTGCTGATCGAACCCGGCCACTTTACGAAGGAAGACATTTACTCGGAGTAAAAAACGCCTCCCGGTGCGGTGCGCCTATCCAGAACCGTCCTTTCTCTTTTGCACGAGAGCGGAAACTCTTGTAGGCCTATTCCTCCGTGCACCTATGAAAGGGGCGGGCCCAGGAGCGAACCCGCCCCTTTCAAACATGTTTCCCTCCGCGTATTCACCGATACGTTCCCGTCAGGAAGCGGGGATGCCGCTGGCGAACGGCCTTCCTCCCCTGACAGCGTGCCGACACGGTTTTCATGCCCTGCTTCCGAGGGCATTTGGGAGGATTGTGAGTATCCCCTGATGATAAACCATACGGGAACATCCACCCCCAATGGTGCATCGCCTCCTCATCGCTCAAGATGATTTCCCGCCTCAACATGTCCCACGCGCTTGACCAAGAGGCCGTGGGCGAGCGACAACGGAAACCGCCGAAGCGCCGCATAGGTTAACCTGCGGCAACGCACCGCCGTAAGAAGGAAGCCCGCTTTCCCGTATACGCCCTCATATGGCGAGGCTTGCGGCTTTTCCGGTGGACATTGCAAGGAGTTTTTGATGCAGCTTTCCGCGTTCCCTTTCTCGACCATTCTCTTTGACCTTGACGGCACGCTTGTGGATAGCGCGCCGGACGTTCTCGAAGCCATTACCGCCGTCCTGCGTGACGCGGGCGATCCGGTCCCTCGGATGGAGCTCTCCATCATCGGCCCTCCGCTGGAAGGTATTTTCCGTGAAGTCTGCCCGGACGCCGACGAAACGAAAATCGCCCGGCATGTGGCCGCATTCCGTGACCTCTATTTTGGCGGCACCTTCCCCCAAAGCACTCCTTACCCCGGCATCTTCGCGTTGCTTGAGCGTTTGCGGGCCAAAGGCTGCCGCCTGTTCGTCGCCACGCATAAACCGGAGGCCGCCGCGCAAAGGATGCTTACGCTCAAGGGGTTCATGCCCTTCCTCGAAGGCGTCGGCTGCACGGATTCCCTGCCGGACCGGCAACTCTGCAAAAAGGATATCATCCGTCTCCTTATGGAGCGCCATGCCCTCGATCCCGCTTCAATGGTCATGGTGGGAGACACGGCCCTCGATATCAGAGGCGGCAACGAACAGGGCATAGCCACCATCGCGGCCCTGTACGGCTATGGCGACAAGGCAAAGCTCCTCGCTGAGCGCCCGCGCTATCTGACCGACGATCCAGAATGGCGCACGCTCCGCAAGGCGGAGTAGCCCATACAAAATAAAGAAGCCGTCCTTTTTCCGTTCAGAGAAAGGACGGCTTTTCGTTGTTACGATGTATGACCCTGCCCTGTTCCAGCGGGCGTCGGTTTTGGAGGAGGAGAGGGATTTTCCGTGCAAGGATATGATACCCGGAGCCACTACCGGCCCTTCGGCATCCTCTGCTACCGATGCAACACCCCCGCATGGAACGCTACATGTAGGGGAAGCTCGTCAAGCCAATACGTCCAGTCGTGGAGGCCGGGCGCCTCGCGGTACTGATAGGAGAACCCGCCCCGGCGGAGCGTATCCCGAAAGGCGCGGTTCTCAGGCACGACATACGCGTCCTGCTGCCCTGTGGTGATGAGCATGGCGGGCATCCCGGCGGCCTTCGACCGTTTCAGCAGATCTTCGGCGGAATACGACTGCCACAACGCCTTGTTGGCGTTCATAGGGCCGAGCACGTCGCGGATCTTCCATTGATCGGGATGCCGGGTAATGTCCATAACGCCGCTCATGGAGCTGACCGAGGCAAAGGAGCCGGGATGCCGCAGCGCAAGGACAAAGGAACCGTGCCCCCCCATCGACATGCCCATGACGCCGCGCTTCGGCAGCACAGGGAAAGCCCGCTCCACATACGGCATCAACTCGCGCGCGAAAAAGCTCTCAATGCGGCTTTTCTTCAAATAGGGGCTGTCCGCATACCAGCCGGTGCGGCCGCATGACGGCGCGATGAACACCAGCCGCTCGCGGGTCGCCAGCTTCGAGAGCAGCGCTCCGGCCCGCGTGTTCCAGACGCCCGCATCCTCGAATGCACCATGCAGCAGATACACGACGGGGAAACGCTCGCCCGGCTTGCGGTCGGCGGGAAGGAACGCGTAGCAAGGAATCTTCCCTCCACGGAACATGGAGTCCACAGTGAACGGAATGCCGCCCTGCTCCGCGGAGGCCTCAGCGACGGCGGGCAAAGGGGACTCCGCCGGTAGGGGAGAAGAAGATGCGGAGGAAGGCAGAGCCTGAGGCGCGGGACGTTCCGCCGCCTTGTTCCTGCCAAGAAGAAGTTCCTTTTCGACAACAGGTTCCACTGCGGCGGACAGCATGGCTCCACCGTCCTCGGTCACATGCACCATATCCTTATACCGCAGCCGGACGTGGCGTCCCTTGTCGTCGACCTTGAATGTCGTGTAGTTGCCCTGAGCGTCGGCCAGCACCTTGACCGTATCCACGAAGGCGGCATGATACGTCTCGCAGGCTTCCTTTTGCAGCTCGCTCAAGCGGCGGACGCGGGTCGAATACGGTTCCTTGCCCATGACGGGCAGGCCGACCCATACGGCCTTGGCACCCTTGGCCGTGGCCACGGCAAGCAGGCGTTCGGCGCGGCTCCGGTAAATCGTCTTCCACGATTCACTGTCGGCGTGATGGCGCTTGCGGGTCTCGTCGATGATGTCCTGCGGGTCATTGGCCCCCATGCAGATCACGACCATATCCGGGTTGTACTTCCCCACCAGCTTCTCAAGCTGCGCGGGCCAATCGAAATAGTCCTGACGGCTGAGACCGGTCGAATATTTGCCTTCGCGCACCACTTCCAGATCCGGGCGCTTGCGCAGAGTACGCTGGAGCACGGGCCCGAACCCTTCCATCATCATGGAGTCGCCCACGAGCAGCACCAGCGGCTTGCGTTCCGTTTCCGCCCGAACCGGAGGCGGCGGAATCCCTGTTTCCGGCTGCGCCCCGGGAGTCCGCACGGCCTGTTCAGGTACGGCGGCGGGAGGGACGGAAACGGGAACCTCTTCGACCGGGGGCTCCGGCTGTGCGGGAGAAGCCGCCTCACGGGAAAAATCCGCCAGCGCATCGGCTACGGGCCGCTGCGGGGCCGTGCTTGGAGCAGCGGCTACGGACGGCCCTTCGACGGTCCCAAGAGTTTTATCCGTGTTGAACGCGGTCACCAATCGGGTTTCCGCCTCCGAAAAGGCGGCGAGGCCCGTCGCTTCGGCTACGCCCTTCACCGTCTGCCCTACCACGGCGGCGGGCGGAAAATCGATGCCGGCCCGGTCCAGAAAGCTGGAGAAACGCGTCGCGTCCAGAAAAAGCATCAAGACGAAGGCCAGCGCGTATACGGCGCAGGCACGACCGGACGTGAGCGTTCTCCGCTCGGATCGGAAAGGGTTCTTCATGCACGGCCCCTCATAAAATCAAAATTGGAAATAAATGAAAGGCATGACGCCATCCGGACCCATCTTCAGGATAAAACCGCCCACGAGCGCAAGGACCACGGCCTGCACGGCCCACGGCAGGCGCTCCTGCGCATCCACGAACGCCGCGAACAGCCTCGCCCCGAAAAACTGCAGCGCCAGACCTATGAGCACCGCGGGGATCACCAGCAACGGGAAACCTTCGCCGGGCTGCCCGAAGACAAAGACGCGGCGCAGGATTTCAAGGCTCCGCTCCATGTCTTCCGCCCGGAAAAATATCCACAGAAAGGACACGAAGTGGAACGTCAGCAGCCATGACGCGCCCACGCCGCACCAGTGCAAAGCCGGGCTGGGCGTGAACCCATCCGGCCAGAAACGCTTTTTCAGTTCATGGAAGGCATGGACGACGGCCAGCCCCACCCCATGCATGACTCCCCAGACCAGAAAACGGATATTCGAGCCGTGCCACAGCCCGCCGAGCGCCATCGTGATGATCAGGTTCAGGTAGCGGTTCCCCCGGCGGCTCCCGCCAAGCGGGATATACAGGTAGTCGCGGAGCCATAGGGACAGGGTGATATGCCAGCGCCGCCAGAAATCCTGTATGTTCAACGCAAGGTACGGTGAACGGAAGTTCTCCGGCAGGCGGAACCCCATGAGCCGCCCCACGCCGATCGCCATGTCCGAATATCCTGAAAAATCACAGAAGATCTGTATGGAGTAGGCATACACGGCGGCGAGGATCGTCCACGAGGAGTAAAATTCCGGCGATTCGAACACGTCACGCACGATATGCTCGGACAGGTAGCTGGCGATCACGACCTTCTTGAACAGCCCGCTGAGGATAAGCGCGAACCCTTCCTGCAAGTCGCGGGAATCCCATGTCCGGTGCCCGAGCTGCGGCAGGAACTGCCGGGCGCGCATGATCGGCCCCGCCAAGATCGTGGGGAAGAAGGACACGAACAGCAGCACGTCCAGAAACGCGCGCGGCGGCTCGTCCGGGCAGCGGTAATGATCGATGGCGTAGGACAACCCCTGGAACGTGTAAAAAGACAGCCCCACGGGGAACAGGATCTCCATCGAGGGCAACGCATGGCGCAGGATGCCGGTGTCGAGCCCGGCGGCGCTTGCCAGCGATTCCAAGCCCAGAATGAGGAATTCATAATACTTGAAGAACGCCAGCAGGGCCACATGCAGGGCCACGTCCAGCGCGATGACGCCTTTCCGTTTGCGCGGCTGCCCCGAAAAACGGGACATCAGGTGGACGGCCCCCCAGTTGAGCACCGCCACGACCAGCAGCAATGGGACAAAGGCCATGCCCGCGAGCGCATAAAAAAAGAGATTGCAGACGAGCAGAAACGCCCTGTATTCCCCGCCCCTCTCACGCAGCAGCCAGCCCGCGACAAGGACGAACAGGAAAAAGGTTGCGAACTCCAGCGTAACGAAATTCATCTGTGCCTATCCGGGCAAAAGGTCATGCGCAAGGGCGCGCGATCTCCGCACGATAGCGAAAACGCACGCCCCTTGCAAGCAAACCGCCTCGACGTTCTCACCTATCCGGCGAGAAACGCTGGCGTTTTCAAAATCCTATCGAGGAAGCAGCAGAAACACCGCTCCCCGGTTGTCCAGATAACTGGCCGTGTGCGTCGCCGTTTCGCCGTTGCCGCAGAACAGATCCACGCGGTTGCGCTTGATCGCCCCGCCCGTATCCTGCGGCAACGTCAGCGCGTTGAACGGGACACTGTGTTCGCCCCCCTCGTCGGGCAGCGTGACGTTCATCAGCGTCAGCAGGCCGTTGGGCAAGACGCTCTGGTCGGTGGCCACGCTCACCCACGGCGTGATCCTGCGGCCCATGCTGCCTTTGGAACCCGAAGTCCCCGGCTTACCGAGTTTGAAGAACACATAGCTCGGGTTCGTGTCCAGCAGGTCCGTCACCTGATCGGGGTGCGCGGCCAACCATTCCCGGATGGAGAACATGCTCACCTCTTCCCGTTTCAACAGCCCCCGATCGACCATGACCCGGCCAAGCGCCACATACTTGTGCCCGTTCTGCCCGTCGTACAGCACAGAGCGCACCGACCCGTCCTCAAAACGCAGCCGTCCAGACCCCTGAATCTGGAGCATGAAGATGTCCACCGGATCTTCCACCCACGCCAGTTCCAGCCCGCGCCCCTTCAACGCGCCCTTGCAGTCGATGGCGTGACGGGTGTGATAAGGGCGCTTTTTGCGCAGATCCGGAGGGGATTTGTAGATAGGGTATTGGAAACGCCCCTTGCGGACGTGGGACGCCGGGATCTCCGGCTCGTAATAGCCGGTGAAGCCGAAGTCCGGGCCGATGCGAACCCAACGGAAGTCGGAAGCCAGCACTTCCGGGGCCTTATCAAGGAAAGGAAGCAGGCGCAGCAAGCGCTCGAGCCCTTTTTCCATCTCGCCGTAGGTCACTTGAAGCGCAGGGTAGTTCACGGCCACACGGGACGAAGGTTTCGCCCGCACGTAGGCAAGGCTCTGCTCCACCGCGAAACGCATATCCTTCCATGAGCGCATACCTTGCCGGGCAGGAGCCAGCCCCCGCGAAAGGCGCTGCGCCTCAGCCTCCGAAACCGGGAATACGCCGGGGGTTTCCAGCGGCGTGACGCGCACGGCCTCCGGCACATCAGGCTGGACGACATCAGGCCGGGTTGACTTCCCGCCGCAGGCGGACAACAACAAACACAGCAGACAAGCCCCAAACAAGGAAAAACGGCGCGACACGGCGGACTATCCTCACGCAACAGGTTGAAAAACAACAAAGCCTTTGCTGTGTACAGCATCCTCTCACCCGATGCAACGCCTTGCCTCGCCGGGTCCGGCAAAAAAAGTTTTCTTTTTTTGCAAAAAAAGCTTGACGGAAAGCGCTGTCCGTTATAAACACTCCCTCGTTCTGCGGGAGTAACTCAGTGGTAGAGTGCAACCTTGCCAAGGTTGAAGTCGCGGGTTCAAATCCCGTCTCCCGCTCCATATATTTTCGCCCTTGCTCGCCTTAAGGCTGGAGCGAGGGTTTTTCTTTGGCTCCGCTTCCTCAAGGGAAGCGTTATGAAATAGATACACAACATTCCCGTGTACGGCCTGCAACAATCCTGTTGCAGCGCCATTTCATAGACGAACATTTTATTACGTTCATGAAGAAGGCTCGGAAAGGCGACTTTCCGGGCCTTTTTCATATGGTGCGCAAAGAATCGGGGAAGGGAGGTCCGGTAATCGTTAGCGGCTGGCAAAAATGGGGAAAAGCGTTTATTCACCGTAATATGGCAAATAAAAAGGGCCTCCCCGGAGGAAGGCCCTTGGAAACGTCACCGTCCGGCAGCCCGCTAGACGAGACGGCCGATGTTGTCGATGCGTTCGCCGGGCAGGAGCAGGACGGGCGGCACATCGATCAGCGTATACGCACCGGAACGCCCGGACTGGGCAAGGCGCACGGCGGCGCGGGCGCTGGACACGAGGACCTGAGCGGTCAAAGCCGGGTTGTCGATGCGCATGTCGAACGTGAAGTGCTGGTTGGCGGTGAGCCCGGAAGCGCCGACGCGCTCCATCAGCACCCCGTGGGAGGCGTCCGCCACGCGGGGCAGCTCGTCCTTGGTCACCTGCCGCACATCCAGCGGATCATGGCTGAAATAGGGGTCGGCCTGAATCGCGGCCTTCACGGCCTCAAACGTCGCGCCTTCCTCAAGCACCACATAGACGAGGCGGGAATGGCGCCCGCCGCCCAGAGGAATGGTGATCGAGGTGGCGTCGGCCACGCCGGCAATGGCGCGGGCGGCTACGGAGTGGCCCATGGAACGGCCGCGCCCGAAGTTGGTGAAGGTAACGCCCACAGGGGCCATCGCCTCAAACAGGGCGCGCATCACGGAGTCCGTGCCGGGGTCCCATCCGGCGGCGGTGATGGCCACGGCCTTGCCCTTCACGGCCTGCGCTTCAAGCAGGCCGATGGTTTCGACAATCCGGTCGTGGATGTCGAAGCTGTCCACGGTGTTATAGCCCCTGCCGAGCAGATCGCCCGCGACTTCGGGGATCTTGCGGGAAGGGGCGCACAGCAGCACGACATCCGGCTTGCCGGACACGGCTTCCAGATCCGCAAGGCTGGCGTATTCCGGAACGCCGCGCAGATCGTGCGCATCCTTTCCAAGGGATTCTTTCCGGCGAATGACGCCCACGCAGGTGAAATCGGGCTGGATTTCCAGCGCTTCGATGGCGTAACGTCCGATATTGCCCAAACCCATAACAGCAGCTTTTATTGGCATTTTGGCCTCCAGATAATGTATATCTTCAAGTAAAACACGAAATTCCCGTCTTGTAAAACGGCCTAGATCAGGCGTTTTTCTTCAATTTGAAGCGGATTCTGAGGCGTCCGGCCTCTCCATCGCCCTGCGGCGGAGTAAAATCGTGCGAAACCAGCCGAAACGCGCCGACCTCGGATGTATTTTCAACATGCTCCCCGATGCAGGGGCAAATATCATAATCGCCCACGGTCACGATGCGGACCATCAGCTCCTCTTCGCCTTCAAGATGCGCCGGGAGCCGACCGAGATCGACCAGCTTGCCCGCCTCTTCGCGGGGGAGCATCTCCGTCCGCACCGGCATATGCTGTGCCAATACCTCGTTGATCCTCCGCTCCAGTTCGGAGGCCTCGGCGTCTTCCAGCGGACGCGGAAAATGATAGTCACATTTGGACTTGTCCGCATTCAAATGCGAACTGAACGAACGCCCGCACCCGAACATGCGCACCATCGTCTGGTTCAACACATGTTCCGCCGTATGCATGAACGGATCATATTCCTTGCTCACAGGAACTCCTTCTCTTCTAAAGTGCTTGAAACCGCCCCACCCTACCCGATCCCTTCCCCGGAAACAATCCGCACGCATATCCCCCGTCGCTTGAAATCCGGCGGTGTTCCCCGTATGCTGGACAGCCCAACATCAGGACGATCATGAGAAAAACCGACCTTTTTCCCGAAAACGACTCGCCCGGCTGCGAACTGCGCGAGCCCGAACGCCCCATTGACGCACCCTACGCCGTGGATATCCCCGCCGTGCCCACCGCGCTCGGCGCTCTGGACGCCGCCTCACGCGCCGAATTCTGGGCGGCGCTGGCCCTTTCGCATACCGACGGGCTCGGAGCCAGAAGCCGCAAACGCCTTCTGGATGCGTTCGGCTCGGCATTCGAGGCCGTGCGGCGCGCCAACGACTGGCGCGAAGCGGGCTTGCGGGAAGACCCGATCCGCGAATTCCGCTCGGAAAAATGGCGCGAGCCCGCCCGGAAAGAATGGGATGCAACACGGAAACTCACTGGAACCGTCCTGCTCTGGACCGACAGCCGCTACCCCGCGCTGCTCAAGGAATTGCCGGATGCGCCGATACGCCTCTACTGCCAAGGAGACATGAGCCTGCTCGGAAATCCCTGCGTGAGCATCGTCGGCACCCGGACATGCAGCAGGGAAGGCATCCGCGCGGCGCAAGCCATAGCCAGCGGCCTCGCGGCCTCGGGCATCACCGTGGTTTCCGGCCTCGCCATCGGCATCGACAAGCAGGCACATCTCGCCGCCCTTGATCTGCCGGGCGGGACCATCGCCGTGCTCGGCGCGGGCTCCGATGTCTGCTACCCCAAAGAAAATGACGGACTGCGCCGGTCGATCATCCAACGGGGCCTGCTCATTTCGGAATACGCGCCCGGAACGCTTCCGGACCCCCGGCATTTCCCCATCCGCAACCGGATCATCAGCGGCCTTTCGCTCGGCGTCGTAGTCGTGGAAGCCGCCCTCCGCAGCGGCAGCCTCATCACCGCCCGGCTCGCGCTTGAGCAGAACCGCGCCGTCTACGCCGTGCCCGGCGGCATCGGCTCGAAATATGCCGAAGGTTGCCAGAAGCTCATCCGTGATGGCGCGCAGCCGATCTTTTCCTTCTCCGACATCCTTTCGGATCTTTCCGCCCAACTCAAAACGCTCCTCCCTCAGCCGGATTCCGCGCCACGGCCTTACAGCCTCGACGTGCCTCAGGAGCCTTTCCAGTCCGCTCCCGCCGCCCCCCCGCCTCTCAGGCAACCGGACCGCAGCACGCTTGAAGGCCGCATCCTGACGCTCCTCGCCCAAAGCCCCCGCGCCATCGACGACGTTTGCCAATCGCTTGGATGTGATCCCGGCGAAGCCGGTTCCACGCTCATCATCCTCGAAGTACGGGGCCTGATCCGCCAGCGCCCCGATCTCCGCTACGCGTTGACCTGATCGCCGGCCCGCCGTTTACCATTATAAGGAATCTTCGATGCCCACCCCCGCCCCCGCAATGCCCCCGCT
>PPYE01680138.1_pt1 | contig 42196 bp, 71 predicted proteins | sample 1559881 | NCBI WGS metagenome assembly PPYE01 (sample SAMN08240022, study PRJNA423297) | Human gut metagenome, whole genome shotgun sequencing project. | reverse complement strand
TTGCCAAGGTTGATGTCGAGGGTTCGAATCCCTTCACCCGCTCCAATTCAAAGCCTTGTTTTTACAAGGCTTTTTCCGTATCTATATCATTTTTTATCTTGCATCAAACGACACGAAAAAGCACAAAAAAACACCGAAAAACACATAAATACATATATAAACACGGCAATAATTGGGCAAAAATTGGGCAGTAAAAAAGAGAGCTGTAAAAGCTCCCTTGTTCCTGTCGACTCCGCGGTTTATTTAACCTTGTTTAATTCATCCGCCATGAATTCCGCCCTCAAGGCAACGTACCTTTGTATCATCTCGTGCTTTTTCCAACCACCAAGGCGCATTAAGGTAATATCATTCATACCATACATAACACACCAAGAAGCCCAATGATGCCGCCAATCGTGAATCGTAAAGTTCGCAACACCGGCAATTCTACACGCGGTTTCATGAGCCTTTGAAATTGGATTCCCGCCGCTTTTTCTTGTATCTTGGTATGGTTCCAAGTTTTTATTCAAAAATACATGACCGTTTGGATCATAGCAATTATTTGTTTCTTGGCGCTCTTTTGCTAATAAAAGGGCTTTGTATGTTCTGTCGTGCATTGGAACAACGCGGTCTTCACCGTTTTTGGTTTTTCGATAGCGGATAGTGCGGCGCTCAAAATTTATATCAGGCCAGAGGAGCTGCAAAGCTTCCTGACAACGGCAACCGTTAAAGCAAAGCATTGTTGCGATTAATTTTACATGAAAAGGATAGGCAAATAAAAGACGCTCTCTCTGCTCCACTGTCTCTAAAAATCTGACGCGTTCGTCTTTGTATTTGGGTTTGGCAATGGCCGGTATTTGGTAGCCATATTCTTTTTGGCTATGATTTAATATTGCTAAAAATAGGGTTCTTATTCGGTCGACAGTTGAAGGGGCTAAATTTGGATTGTTTCTTAAAACTTGTTTCCAGATTTCAGAAGCTTCATCAACAGAATAATTTTCAAAGGCGAGAAACTTGTCTTCTATGCGATCCAAGTCTTGGGGGTTGATGCCCCCGACTCGATTTATATATTCCTGGGCAATTTCTCCAAAAGTAACTTTTCCCGCATTTACGCTCTTGCCATACAGTATTTCATTACGAATTTCGTTTTCTAAGCAGCTCGCATATTCCTTTGCTTTTTGGAGGCTATCGCAGCGGCTAGAGTGTTCTTTGACTTCCTTCGATTTATCACCAACGAAGACCGTTCCCCGTACGTGGTAATATTTTCCTCTTTTTCTAAAGTGTAACATTTCTCTATAAACTCCTCTAGCTGACGGGCAGTTATAGTGCCGTTAAGGGGTTTAATCCCAATTTTTCTTAATTTTCTTCTTAGTGTCCTTTCTGGCTCTTTTAAGCCTTGGAAAGATTTTCCTAGATATTGCAGGGCTTCGTTAATTGTAAAAATTTCAACTATTGTCACGTTTTCCTCCTGTCTCATAATTTGTCATTTTTCTTTTCCTCAAAAATCCGTTCTCTAAAGTGAAAACCTCCGTTAAATTGTATTAAAAATATTAATCTTGCCTTTTTCATTTCCTGAGTCCTTCATTTCGCTGATTACAATAATTTTCAGCCTCTTGCAAAGAAGAAAAACAAGCGCATTCCTCTGTCATAAAGACACTTGGGTTTTTACCCTCAAACCAATAATAAACTGACTTTTCTTCTTCATTATTTTCCTCATCAAATGGTGAAAACGTTGTTGATAAGCTAAATTTTATAACCCTAATTTTATATCCAGACTTCTTTCTTACCCGATATTTTCCCCGGGAAAAGACAGTCAAAAACACCGTATCACCAATATTAAATTTGTGTTCAAAGCTCGTTATCATCTTTAATATCTAACCCCTCAAATCTCCAAAACTCTTTATTATAAATTCCGTTAAAATCTGTTATAAATATTATAGGCAAATGGCACCATGTATTGTCTTTAAGCATAATAGCGATTTCCTCTTCATCTCGGCGGGGACGACAAAATACTTTTGACGCCGGACACCAACCGATTATGTGCATTTTTAAGAGTTCTCTCGGCGTGTCTGCAAAGCACGCACAAAACCCGGCATTCCAATTTTCCATTAAAAACCTGTTACCCGGAATTTTAGGAATTACCCTCTTTTCTTCGTCTTCGTTCCAATCTTCCCAAGTCATCTCTTTACCTTTCCGCAATGCTTGCAATATTCAATTGCACAAGAACAACGATAACATCCTATTCTGTCAGGCTTACATCCTCCCATAACACAACAAACTTCGTGTTTATGACCCAAAATCCAACAAAGAAAGCGCCTAATCATTATTAACCTCTCAAAATACAAATCAATGACGGCAAGGCAAGAACAAAAATATATGCCATTATTCTTTTTTGTATGCTTACCGCCAACTTATCTTTTCCAATTTTTTTACAATCCTTTACCCAAACATAAGTTATAATGGCTATAATTATTATATTGACGATAAGCCACAACGTTAGTTTCTCAATCATCTAAATCCTCTCCTGCCTTTTTAATTGATTTAACAACACCTTTGACAATGCTTGAGGCTCCCAGAGTTGCAATTGATAAAATACCATCCGTTTCGTCTTTCCGCTCATCTGTTAAGCTTGATAAATCTTTGCCAATCTCACCTAAACACCTGATTGGAGTTGAGGCTAAAGTTACTAAACTCTTAACTATGCTCATCGACAACCTCCTTATATTCTTCACAACGGATAATTTGAGAGCTGTCGATAAGCACGGTACAAGCCCAACAAGGGATTGCCATTTCATAAGCGACACTTTCAGGCGCGATATTACAACTTTCTCTGTTATCGTCTTCTGTTGGTGCTTCATAATGAACACAATTTTGGCAAATGCTCATCATTCCACCTCAAACAAATCTCTAATGCTGGCTTTGCTCTTGCCGAGATATTTATAGGCATCTAGAAAAAAATCCTTGGGAATTGTTTTGAATTTGATTTTTCCTATTTGACATCTCACAGCGTTTTTACTTACTTGAACAATATGTACGCGATCAAAAAGCAATTTTCTCTGCCACACATCGCCGACTTCTGGTTTTAATACACTCATTTCAATCTCCCTGCAATCCATAAGGCAAATAAAACAAACAACCCGCCAAAAAAGAACTCATAGCTAAAATTCATTTCATCACCTCGTTTATTTTGGTTAAAAGGTCTTCCATTCTTTCAGAAAGCACCGTAAAGTCTTTAGGGTTTTCCTCTTCAAAGAATGTTTGGCATTCTTTAAGCAACTGGCGGAGCTGTTTTGTAATTACGGTTTCGTGAGAATACAACTCCCACCCCTTTTTTAACCGTTGCAGCTCGTCATAATCACAAGGGGCGACGACTTCGCTAATTATATTATCTGGATAACCGGAAAAAGCCTGTTCTACTTCTTCCATTTCTCCAGATTCCGTGTTGGGTTTATACCAAGTTTCAAGTTCGGCAACGGGCGTTTTTCCGTTCTCAAGCTTGATAAAATAAAAACCGTCCTCAAGTTTTCCGGCTTTCCAATCGTCTGTTAAACTCATCTTAATGCCTCCTCTGCAATATCAAAAAAGTCTTGGCTATTACCTTTAACCACTGCTAGTGCTTTAATAGACTCAAGATACTTTTTTATCTGTTTCAATTCGCTCTCTTTTCCCGCATTTAAGTTTAATAAACGCTGATTTTCTGAACTTAATTTTTCTACCGTTTTGCTAAGTTCAGCAAAACGTTCGTAACTTGGAATCTCGCCCAAAATTTCAACGCATATAGCAGGGTTAAGCTCCCACCATCTTGCGATACATTCATCGCCGTTCTTGTCTTTGTAATAATAATGGCCAAGTTTCTTTTTTCCGAGTTTCCATTCCTCTGTCAGACTCATTGCCTTCTCCTAATGGTTAAAAAGCGAGGAGACAACGAACGCGGTAACTGCCACCCTTACTGCCGCTGCCCATGGCGCCGACGGACGGTCTGACGGTCCAGGCGTAGGCGGTGGAGGGTCTCGGACGAAGACCAGTAACACTCATCTTTCAGAGGTTCGCCGCCGTGTTCTTCCAACTTTTTGCCAATAATTTCTTTGTTCTCTAAGTAAAGCAACCATTCCAGAAGTGAAAGAGGACGTTTATATCCTAAATCCATTGCTTCATCAAAAGTATATTCTTCTTCCTCATCTTTAAGAGCCATTACTACATCTTTGCCGTTGTAGCTTCCAATATAGATTCCGCCCTTGTAAAGGTCACCGATTTGTGGATGCGGAGATTTATTATCAGAACCATTTTCGGTGACATCATCTAATATACCTGTATAAAAAACAGTCTCGTGATTAATTTCTTCTCCACGTAAAATAGCATTAGTAAAGTCTTCAAGTTTATTTAAAATCATTTGTCTTTCCTTTGTTTGAGGAGGGGCGGTAGAGATAAATTGTTGTTTGTTAGTGATCAAGTGAATTTCCGCCCCAGCAAGCAATTACTTGTATGATATTTTTGTGTTTAGAACGGGATGTCGTCGTTGAGTTCCGGCTGATCGAAAGATTGGGCCGGGAAATCCTGTCGCTCATTTACATTGCTCGACTTCTGCGACTGGACAAACGCCGTAAGTTCGTTGTAAGCACGTAGACATAAAGCCGAGAGTTTCAGTAGTTCGTCGGGATAAAGGTTGATTTGTTCGCGTTTCCACTCTGATGAGTCTTTAGACTGGAAAGAACGTTGCAGACAGGCGGAATAAAAAGTGTGCAGCTTTCCGTCACCTTTGGTGTCAACACTTTCTTTTTTGAAAATGGATACGCTCATCAGCCTGTCTCTGACAGTAATTGCCGGTTTATTTTTTTCTTCGCTCATTGTTTTTCCTTTCATTAAAATTCTTGAAATCTTTCTTCGGGATATATGGGGTCATAATGTCCGAAGGTTTGTTCCAGCATCAGATTTTGAATGCTGTTGGTATAGTTCATAAATTCTGCCGTAGACAGTTTGGTTGTTGTTTTCAAATCAAATCTTGCTTTGAAGTATTCATGCAGAAATTCTGACGAGAGAAAGCGGAGTTTAAGGCCGTCGATAATGAAACCTGTCTCTTGCCAGAACTCAACGATATGTTTGTAAATGGCAAACAGGTAACGGTTCTGATCAACACTACGGGTTTTGGTGTGCTTTTTAATATCAATATCCACGCCATAGGGAGCGCTTTTTAATACCGCTGCCAATTTAGGCTTGATAAGCTCCAAAATACCATTTATATCTGCCGATTTATGAAAAAACATTTTATTTTACCACCAGATTAATGTTTGTTTTTAATTCAACGCCAGGGATGATTTCGGTTTTTAAGGCCTCTTTTAAAGCAATTTTGTCAATCTTCGCGACCGTTTCTCTATGAACAAAGCGTTCATCGGCAAAATTCGGGTCGGTAATGTTTACCTGTGTTGACGTTCGGGTGCTAACCGTCCAGCTACCGGCAACAGATTTTTTCTCGCCGCTTTTCTGATGAATGAGCAGAATGTAATCCTCAAGGCCGGCCAGTTTCTTTTCTTCAGCTTGCCGTTTGGATTTGATACGTTCTTCTTCCTCTTTAAGCGCCTTAGCGTAAGCGGCCTTATCAGCACGGAGATTGCAGAGCTTTTCCAGTCCGGAAAGAATAATCTGTTCGCGCACCTGTATAAGCTCACGCTCTTTTTCTTCATCTATCTCTCCTGTTTCCAAGTCATAGGCGGTATCAATCAGCTGTTCAACTTCGAGAATATTATCGTATATACTAGGCATTGGCTTGAGCCTCCTTTTTAGCAATAGCCTTAGCGGCCTGTTCAAAAGTTAACTGCGTGACGCTACCGACGCCAGCGGCCCGAGCGAGATTGATCATATCTACGTTAAGCTCTTGCAGGCGAGCAAACTGTTCGTCAGTTATCATATTAGTCATCGGAGCAACAGGTTCAGGTGTTGTTGCATCAGCATCGTTGTCTCCTTCAGTCGGAATACAGAACACCTGTAGGCAGAGGTATTTATAGGCTGCCGACATGGCTTTGTTAGTTGATTTATCTGCCGTGTCCATAGCTTCGCCAACAGTGCAACATTCGACCTTAGAGCCGTCGATGGCAGAGATGATGTCATATTTTACAGTAACGGTGGTATAAAATGACACGCCGCCGGATTTTGTGACCCGTTCAACCGACTGCCTGTTCTGGCAATATGGGATAATGCAGATTTTATGCTTGGAAAGCAGGCCGGACAAGGTATTGTAAATGTCATCTATGCCGCGAAATTTATATTTTTGCTGTTCATTACGGCGGTCTTTGCTAATGCCGATTTCTGACAGCTCGGCCATAACTTCGGCAATGGATTTGAAAACTTGTAAATTTTCAGTCATTGATCTGTCATCCTAAATAGATAAATTGTTAAAAACTATAAGTCGAGGACACAACGAACGCGGCCACTGTCACTCTTAATGTCGGTGTACATGTAGCCGTCGGACGGTCTGACGACCCACGCGTAGCCGTCGCCGTAGTAGTAGCTCTCGGACGAAGACCAGTAACACTCATCTTTCAGAGGTTCGCCGCCGTGTTCTTTCATAAGCTCATCGATTTCTTTTTTATTTTCAGAGATAACCAACAATTCTTTACATGTCGGCATACGGCAAAAAATATCCTCACAAGCTTTCTTTCCGTCCCACCAGTCGCACTCTTCTTTAATATCATGTTTATAAACGATGAATTTGTGCGGGATTTCTCCGTCAATTTCGATTAATACGCCTTTGTTTTCAATCCAAGATAGTTTTGCCTTTTTCATGTCGTTACCTCATTTTGTTAATTAAAATTGTTAAAATCGTTTACCATACTCCAAGAACATGAATTCCGGTAATGACCCATGAGCCGAAAAAGAAACCCCAGGCCAGAGACAGAATAAAATCTGTTGCGGCCTCTTTCTTTTGTAGAAGTATTTCTATTTCTTTTAGGTCTTGTCGGTGTTCATAGTAGAATTTTCGTGCCTCAAATTGTGCTATATCCTGCATTATGCTTCTCCTCTTTTCTTCTTAAGCGCATACAGAAGGTCTTGCTTTTCGTGAAAATCTTTTGTCAGAAAAAATGCATTTTCAGCGCTCAATAACTCAAATTCCAGATTGGCGATTTCAGCGTCTAACTTTTCCGCTTCGGTTTCCGGCTGTTTTTCTTCGCCGGGGAAAACAATCTCGCCGTTGTTGTCGACATAAGAAGCCTTAGCTTTTTCGTAAGCCACTTTGTCTCCCGCTTTGTTGGCGGCGACAATCATTGCCAATCTTTCTTTTTCTGCTTTCTGGATAAGTTCTAGATTTGTCATTGTTGTCGACCTCTTTTGTTGTTTTATGATTTTATGCTATAGTAAAATTACTATGATGTCAACAATAAAAATAGTAAATTTACTATTATTTCTAGGAGGATTACTCTATCTATTTGAAAAATAAGGAAAGAATTTTTTTGAAATGTTGTGAAAAGGCACAAAAAAAACCGCCCGAAGGCGGCTAGTTTGGATAAGATTTAATGTTATTTTTCTTCTGTAGAAGTTTGTGTAAATTCAAGTATCGGCAAAATCACAGGAAAGTAGGGCGTTTTTGCTGATAACGTTGATACAATTTCTCTCATAATGTCAAAGAGAACAAACGGAGCGGTATGTTTTATTAGTCTATCTTTTTCTTCATCTGGACATTCTTCTAAGAAGGCAAAATCACCGGTCACTTTGCATTTTATCGAATAATCTGGAGCTCCTTTGAAGCTTATATCAGATTGAATCGATATTCTAAAATTTCTTTTATTATCATCTTTAGATATTTGTACTTGATTTGTTAATTTCGTTTCTACCTTGGGCGGAATATTAGAAAGACCTGAGTTTATAGGCGCCTTGATAGTAAGCTCTTCTATACAATATTTTTGCAAATCTATTTTGACCAAATTATTCATGAGTTTAATCCTGTGTAAATATTTTCTGGATTGGGAGTGCTTACGCAAAAACAATAATTTGCTTTTTCATTCTTGTTCAGGTAATCCCATGGATTAGGGTTAAGAGAAACAATAAGCGAAAAATTCATTTCTTGTGTTGTTGTATTATTTTTATTTTGAGGATCTACGATGCTATTATAAATAAAATTATTGTTACTTAAAACAATATCATTAACCTTGCAATCTAAAGATCTTGCAATTTTTATCATAGTTTTAAATGTTAAATTACTGTCTCCGCTTAGTACTTTGGAAATCCACGCTTCGGATACATTTAACTTTCTCGCCAAATCTTTTTGAGATAAATTTTTATTTTTTAGACAGCTAATAATACTGCGAGCAAAAGAGTAGGCTAATTTTTCAAAATCGTAATCTTCGCTTTCAACAGCTTCCTTAACCAATTTATTGAAGATCCCCATTTGTGCCTCCTTTTTCTTCGTGTAAAACTTTATTTGTTATATTCTGAAATTCTCTTTTATCTTTTTTTGCGGTTTCGTTTGTTTTCTTTTTTGTTCCGCTGGTTAAAATAACTCTTTTTTGTGATCTTTGGATAGCTAAGTATAACCGATCTTGTCCTTTTCTGATTCTGTACATAACGAAGTCTTCATTACTATCCCCCGCTTCATCAAAACTTGGAGGAGCTAATTCATCAGGGCCTCTAAATGCAAGCTCTTCCAATTTTTCGATGATCTTGTTTCTGGCTGATACTGTAGCTATTCTAGATAAATATTCCAAAACTTTGCATTTATTATTGCCTCCGACATAACCGTAAATGCTCCATTTACAATCTTTATATTTTGGATCATTTTCATCAAAAACTTTGTCTAAGGGCATTTCTTAACCTATAAGTTAATTATAGTCAATCATTTCTTAAAATTCAATAAAACTTTTGTTACAATTTGTCAATAAATCCTCATATCTCCGATGACCACAGCGGCGATTTCGTATTCGTTGGAATCGGGATGAAGGACAATCGGCTTGATTTCCGGATTTGTAGATTCGGCAACCAAGATGATGGTCGAATCGTCAATTTTGGTGTATTTTTTTACAGTTGCTTCGCAAAGGCCGTCCGGCGTGCGGCGGTAGGCAATAATGTATTTCCCCTCAATATCTGTACTGTTATTGACTTCTAGCCAATCGGCCAGCGGGCAGCAGATAAGTGTTGTTTTGTCTGGCGGAAAGACGAGATTCATTGAGTCTCCACGGACACCCAGAGCGAATATGTTGGCTTTCTTGTAATTATCATTAATCGGGTAGGGGATTGTTTCCCATTCGTTTTCCGGCAGTTGGCAGGCTTCATTAAACTTGCCTGCTTGGACATAGCCGACTTTAGGTATTGTTTTAATAGGAAGTCTGATATCGATATCGGACAGTTCTTGCTCATCTACATTAAGTATTTGGGCTAATTTATGCCTGTCTTTTTCTTTCAAAACTTGCGGGTATCCTCTTGTGATATATTGTTGTATATATGAATCTGCCCGTCCCAGTTGTTTAGAAACTGTTCTATAATTGAGGCCGTTTTCGGTTATCAGCCTGTCTATTTTTTTTCTAATTTCTTCCGGTGTATTCATGGCGTCTCCTTTTTTAGCTGCATTATATAGTAAAAATACTATGTTGAAAAGAAGTAATTTTACTATTGACATTATAGTAATTTTACTATAGTTTTGATTTATTACAAAAAAAGGAGAGTTTAGCAAAAAATGACCAAAAAAGAATTTTTACAAACAGTTGAGGATTTTTTAAGGTGCACGGGTATGGCTGCCTCGGCTTTCGGCATGAAATCTTTTGGAGATCCGAAACTGGTTTTTGATCTCCGCGCGGGTCGAGAGTGCCGTGAAGAGACGCAGAATAAGATTTTGGATTTTATTAATAAATATCCAACTGAAGGCGGGCGAGAACGAAATGAGAAAAACATCCCCGGAGCATAATTTTCAGGTTTGGACCGTTAATTATCTGCGGTGGAACGGTATTTATTGCTTTGCCGTGCCAAACGGCGGAAAACGCGATGTGAAGACCGGAGCTTTTTTGAAGAAAGAAGGCCAACTGGCCGGCGTGGCGGATCTTATTTTGTTGTTGCCGGAAGGTGAGGCGATTTTTGTGGAACTCAAAGCCGGAAAGAATCGCCAGCAGGAAAGTCAGCGACTGTTCCAAAAGAATGTGGAAAAGCTGGGTTTTAATTATCTACTGTGGAATCAGCCGCAAGATGTGATTGATTTTGTTAAAGGCGTAAAAGCCGTAATTATGGGAGATTTTGTGGAATGAGAAAATTGCTTGATTGGATAAAAGGCTCACCGACGCCGAAACCGAAGACACGTTTTGTGACAATTCCGGTGGAGGAGTATGAGCTATTGAAGACGGCGGCTTGGAATAAAGGCGAAAGATCTGCGGCACAGAAGAAACTGAAAATACTTAATGCGTGGAAGCTTGAAAATGGTTTTTAGGTGGCTGGCGTTTAAAATGCTGCATTTGCAGCTGTGGAGACTGAGAAGAAAGGTTTTGAGGGCAAAGAGATGAGGAAAAATATGTTGACAACAGAATTAAAAACGGGTTATGCTGAAAGCCTAAAAACTAGTTCAGCGGCTTTCGCACCCCGTCAGAGTGTATTTTTTATACCCATAATTTTATGGGGGATGAGAGCTGAAAATAACCAATATCAGCCAAAGCCTTCTGAACTGGCTTTTAGTGAGTCCCCCGCCAACTCATTTTTTGGCGGTCTACTAAAGAAAGTTCAGAAAATGACAAATACAATCATTCAAAATCTTATCAATATTCTCGAAACAGAACTCGGTTCTATCTATCGTTCTGCACGCGTTAAACCTGCCACAAACGACAGTATGGACAGTTATTTTGCTTTAAGCGACAAACAGAAAAATCGCATAAAGTCGCTTTGCCGTAGGCACTTGGTTCTTCAAACCCGTTTAAACCAAATTGTAGGGGAGTAGGGAAGATGGAACACATTAACCTTTCCACTAATCTATTGGTTCAAAAATTAACTGATAATGAATATATCGCTATTGTTAAATATCAGTCCTTATGGGCGATGCTAGAACGTCAACCCGAAGATAAGACTGCACTAAGATATATGACACATAAGCAGTTAGAGTTAGCTAAACTATGGCAAGATTCAATAAGGGTGTCTGTATCAAGTGAGATAGATTCTATAAACAAACGTAGAACTCGTCAAAAAAAATCTTATGAAAAACAAAAGGTTGGGAAAGATTCCGACGTTGTAGATAAAATAAGAGAAGACGTGGAATGTGAAAATAAAGAAAAGTCCCCCCACACCCCCCATAAAGAAATAAAAATAAACCCTAAAGGGTTTACAAAAAGTTTTCCTGAAGATTTTTTAAACTTCTGGTCAGTTTACCCCAAACAGCGAGCAGGGAGCCGTGACAAAGCATATTCTGCCTATTGCCGAGTGCTGAAAGAGGGGCGAGCCACAAGCTCGGAATTGCTGGCGAGCGCTCAAAAATACGCGACAAGCGAAGAAGTTGCAAAGGGCTTTGCCAAAGGCTGTGCAGCTTGGCTTAATGATGACCGATTTCTAGTCAGTTACGAGGCTAAACAACCAGATGATAACCCGTTTCACGTTGAATGGTAGGTGCTGGAATGACTGATGCGAATTTGTATTTTGAGTTTAACCTGATTTGCGGAGTGTTGAACCATCCTGACTGGATAGCTGAGTTGCCAAGCTACTTGAAGCCAGAGCATTTTCAGACTGAGATTTGCCGAGACGTTTTTCAATTCTTGGCTGAAAACCGCAATGCTAAGTTGCCTGACATTATCAAAAATTTCCAAGAAAAACACGCTCCAGCGGATATTCTGGAAATTGATAATTTTACGTTTTTAACCCGCAAAGGAGATATTATCAGCAGCGCTCAGATTGTGGTCGAGCTGTTCAAGGAGCGAGAGGTTCGGGCTTTGGCTCAAGAGTTTGCAACAGAAACGAACCCGGATGAAATCAAACGCAAGATTACAGAAATCCAGAATTTGGGAAAGGAAGAAAAACAGGTCGATGTTGACATGGAACTGGGACAAGAGCTTGACCGTATTGCGAGTGGGCAACCGGACAGTCGCAACATTGCAACAGGTTTCAAATCCATTGATGAGAAGATTGACGGTTTTCGCAAATCAGAGCTGGTTATTCTGGGAGGAAGACCGGGAAGTGGTAAAACAACTTTAGCCTTGAATATTGCGTTTAACATAGCCAGACGGCGAAAGAATGTTTTGTTTTTTAGCCTTGAGATGTCAAGATTTGAGCTTCACAAACGTTTAGTTTCATCAATTACCGAACTTAAGCCTTTTGCAGGAATGTCAGCTCAGAGTTTTGAAAAAATGATGAATACGTCTCGCAAGGTTGTCTCCGAACTTCCACTAACCGTTAATGATCGTGCCGGAATAACGATTGAAGATATTTTTTCCGAATGTGAAAAAGCTAAAAAGCTAGGTCGTTTGGATATGGTTGTTATCGACCATCTGAGCATTCTCAAGTCGAAAAAAACTTTTAAAAGCCGTTATGAAGAGATTTCTGACCTTTCGCGTCAGTTAAAAGTCCTGGCCAAAGAAATGGATGTTCCTGTTCTTTGCTTATGTCAGCTTAACAGGGCAGTTGAGGGAAGAGACTTAAAAATGCCGACTATGGCTGATTTAAGAGATTCTGGAAGTATTGAACAGGATGCTGATTTAATTATGTTTGTCTACCGTCCTGAATATAATTTACGTCAGCGTGAGCCTGAGGATGTTAATTCTCCAGAGCATTTTAAGTGGGAAGACGAGCTGAACAAAGTAAAAGGAATGGCCAAAATTGGTATTTCAAAAAACCGACGTGGAGAAACCGGACAGATTAAACTTGGATTTAATGGTAAATATTCAAAATTCATGGAGGCGGCATAGATGGATAATTTCAAAACCATAGGGGACGCAGCCAGATCTGTATTGGCAAAGTTGGCGGAAACGAAATCAGCAGAAGGATTGTGGGATATGGCGGAAAAAGAAATGAAAGTTGAAACTGTCGAAGATGTTAAGGAGATATTAAAGCTTGCTGCTAGAGTTGACCGTGCTCTTCCTCCAGTGAGGGCTCAAGGAGCTAAAGCTTTGTGGCCTGATATCCGTTTAACTGATTCAGAACTAAAAGCTATCCGATGTATGACAAGAGAGGGTATCCCCGATTTTATGCCCACCCAAGAGCAAGTTGACATTTGGTATCTAGTCTGCACCCAATGGGTAAAGTTCTTTGCCGGTGACGAAAAAAAGCGGCAGCAGTGGACTGTTATTTGGCTAAAGGCTTGCGGCTGTCGAGTTAAAACCATTGCCCGTCATGTTAATTTTGGTAGAACAAAAATCTGGTACCAATACGAACGCGGTATGGCTCACTTGTTAAATTCTCTTCAAGTCAACTATATCGCAGAAGATTTGAAAAATCTTGAGCCGTACAAACCAGAGCTTGTTCGCGACTATCCTGCGGGCAAAATCACCGGCGCAACAAAAATAAATGTTCTCAAGGAATGGCTTGCAGAGCTTGAGGGAGCCAGATAATGAAAAAATGGGGTGAAATGACAGCCGAGGAGATTATGGAGAGCATTAATCGGGTACAAGCTGAACTTGCGGCGGAAACCTTTTCTTCTCAATTCCAGATTATTAAAAAATTGGAGAACGGCCAATTGTTTTGTAGAAATAGGCAAGACGGAACATTAACAATTCTTAACGATTGGAGAATCAAATGACAACACTAAGCAGAAAGGTAAAAAAGTGAAAACTGCAGTAAAAGCTGGGAAAGATAGCAGAAAGGTAGATGTTGAAATAATTCCCGAGGACTATAATGATGCTGCTCTTTTATGCTCGGCCAATGGATTACAGCCTGACGAATGGTATTGGGATGGTGAGAATGTAAGATTAAGACAGAAAATTCAAATGTGCGAAATTAATATTGTCTTAGAATAATTCTTGCCTAACGCGGCTTTTTATGCAATCATCAATCAAAAGTTAGGGGGTAGTTATGAAAAAGATTTTATTTATTGTTTTGCTTTTGTCCGGCTGTGCATCGTTTTATGGCCTTTCAGAAGAAGAATATCAGCTGAGAAGGTCTCAATATCAAAAAATTAAAGAATATTCTCCATCAATGACTTTTGACGGGTATCTTAGATATGTTGATAAGCCATATTCTGACTATTTAGCAGAACAGACTTGCAGTTTAGAGTTTTCTTACAGAAATGAGTTTGATATGGACAAAGAAAAAAAGTGTGTTCAGTCTAAAAAGCGGCTTGTTTATACTTATGAGAATCTTCTGGAGTATGCGCAAAAAAGAAACAGATATTACGATATTGACGCTATGATGCTTGATAACACTAGAGAAACTGAACAAAATATGATAGATCAGCAAAGAGAAAACGAGGTTGTTGAGCAACAGAAGAAAATGGCAGCTACTGAAAAGAAATACGGTAAAAAGTTCTGCTCTGAGCCAATGTTAAATGTTTATATTTTGCGGAAAATGGCGATTCCTTCTGGTTGCTTGGTTTATTCTGATGAACTGGTTTTCAGGGCTAGCCAACAGACCAAAGACGGAACTCTCGTCTCTGTAGCATATCCGCAGTATTTCAGAAATCTGCTGATTGTCAAAAATGCCAAGGATTCTAACCTGATCTCTGGGGAGAATGTTCCTGCTGGGGTATTTATCGGACAGGGCAATTACACATACACCACGGTTTTAGGTGCAACAGCTACAGTATCGAAATTAAAACGCTTAGATTAGGAGAAGAAATGTTTTTTAGAAAATGTGTTTTTATTAGCCTGATTTGTGGGGTACTTGCTTCTTGTGGATATGAAGGGCAAGAAGAATGTGAGGTTCATTTTAAAAATCAAACTTATAAATATAAAGAAGCCTGTAATTGCTTGAGAGAAAAAGCTGAAAATAATGGTGTTAAAAATTTTAAGAATTTTATAATGGTTGTTTCAAATGAAAATAGCCGTAAAGATTTAATGAGAATGGCCATGGCATCAGTTTTTGGAAGTAAAAGTATTGGAACAGAAACCGAAACATATTTAAAAACATTAACAGATGCAGGCTCTTTTTGTCGTTTAAGGGATCCTGATATTGATAGATGTATTGTATGTGGGGATACATATATATCTACCTATGATGGTGTTAATTTGATGTTGAAAGATAAGGATAGAGAATATTTAAAAAAAGATGGCATAGAAAAATATTTATTTAAGGGAAATAATTTTGTTGATGTTGTTGAGTTGGTCGGAGAAAAAACCAAACATCCATTTTTTACAAATTATGTTAGTATAAATAAGGAAAAAGCTATAGATTTAGATAAAGAGATACCCTTCGAATATAGGGGGATTCTCTTCTTAGCTTTTAATGATGAATTTTGTAAAGTTTATAACTATTTCAGAAAATATCAAAAATATGAAAAGCAAGATGCTGCAGATCAGGCTTATGCGTCTGCCTTATCTGTGATGAATAACTTAACAGGAACAGAAAAAGGATATTTAGACAATTATTTGAAAACTCGGATGGAAGTGTATCAGGCAGATGAGGATTATCAAGGAATAGGTACAGAAAAATATGCGAAAATGATAAATAAATTAGTAGAAAAAACTAAAGCAGAAAAAGAACAAAAATAACATTAAGCCCACCAAAGTGGGCTTTTTTTATTGACAAAAGCATTGGCGTTTGCTAAATTGACAATAGAGCTTGAAACACTCTGTAAAAGCGGTTACGCAACCCGATAGGTGCGATTTTTTATGCCTGATAAGTTTTGAATTTGTCATTTGTTGTTATCTTAACAGGTTTTCATATCGGGAGGCTATCCGAATATATTGAATAGGATAGGCGTATCTTTTACTACGTGTTTCAACCTCCCGATGCCTTTACGGTCTAAAGGTAATTTTGAAACAGAAGGTAAAAGAAATGAACAATTTAGTACAATCAAACGCAATATCTGTCTTTAATTTTAAGTCAACGCCGGTCAGAACCCAGTTAGTCGATAACAACATCTGGTTTTGCTTAGTTGACGTATGTGATAGTTTAGCATTAAAGCGCGGAAGTAAAGTAATAGAGCGGCTTTCAGAGGATGGGGTACGTGAAACGTCCCTCACCGATAATCTTGGACGCAAACAATTTGCAAAGTTCATAAATGAACCCAATCTCTACCGCTTAATCTTTCGTAGCAACAAACCGGCAGCCGTACAGTTTGGGAACTGGGTCTATGAAGAAGTCTTGCCGGCAATTCGCAAGACTGGCGGTTATGGCACTGTCGATATGAAAGCTATCGGCGGAATGGTGAAACGCTGCGTTAATAAAGCTCTGAGCGATTTTCTGTCAAATGAGCTTCCTATTGCCGAAGATGAGGACGTTTTGCGGAAGAAGTATTATAACGTCAATGACAGAGAAATGATGGATGTGTTCCAGCGTTGGTATTGGTCGCGTAATTATGATGTCCGTAAGGTCATAGATTCGCAACAACAACGGATAGAAGAACTTGAAACCAAGCTCAGAATGGTTAAACAGGCCATCAACTAATGCTTTGCCGAATCGCTGATTTTATCGGCTGCATCCTGTTTTTATGGGTGTTGCCGTATATAACGTTTTGCTTGTTTTGAATGGCATATTTGTGTTAAACCCCGAGTTGCTCGGGGTTTGGCATAAGAGTTGTATCGGAAACATTAATTGATTTGACAAAAGGTAAGAAAATGTTTACTTGTTTTGGCTAAAATGATATTATATCATTAAGAGAGAGGAATTATGGCAAGAAAATTATCAATAAAAAGGATTTTACAAGCTTTGTATTATATACAGAGCCATGCTCCTGTGGATAATGGGTCTCGCTTATCTAAAGTTTATCTGCTTAAAATTTTATTTTTTGCGGATAGATATCATTTGAGGAATTTTGGTGTTTTAGCAACAGGGGATACTTATTTTGCTATGAAAATGGGGCCTGTTGCGTCTGTGACCTTTGATATATTAAAGGGTAAATTTCCAACGGTTATGAATGCGTGGGAATATCCGTTGATGTCTGAGGTTGAAGATATTGATGAAAACAATGTCAATATTAAAGTTCAGGATGATGATGAATTGTCTGAAAGTTTTAAGGAGGCTTTGGATTTTTCTCTTAGCACGTTTGGAAGCTATCAATATGATGAACTGAGTGATATTTCTCATGATTATCCGGAATGGAAAAGGTTCAAAGAAGATTTGGAACATTTAACTGCAAAACGTTTTGAAATGTCAGAAGATGATTTTTTTGAAAATCCAAAAACGTTAGAAAAGTCAAAAAAATATAAAATAGTAAAAGATCCTTACGATGAGGATGAAGAGTTTTTGGCAGTAATGAGGGAAAAACTTGATTAATCTTCCTTTTGAATTGATACCATTAGCACGTTGGAAAGTATATCGGGCACTTTTACCGAAAGGCAGCGCTATTGAACACCGTATTATTATCATGTCTAACGTGGATGATTTAGAATTTTTTTATGTCACCAGAAGCATAGAGAAAGCAAAGGTAAGAATGAAAAAAGACAAAGCAGCGCTCGTTGAACTATCCCCAGAGGATTGGCCAGAATGTTTGACAGATCGGTGTTGCATCCAGTGCGGTTTGTTAGGTTTGGAAAGCATAAAAAAAGAAGAAATAAAGGAACTTTATGAAAAAGGTAAGTTTTCTTTGATTGGAGATGTTCCTGATAATATTAAGACCAAGATAATAGCTGCAGTTTGTGCTTCAGTTTCTTTTTCTCCAGCCGAAAAAAAATTCTATACATTATAGAGCAGCAGTTAAAAAAAGTAGTTTGTGAAAGAGTGTTCTCGGCTGAGGCACTCTTTTTATATTTAGTAAAATCAATAAGATATTTGTTCAAACAAAAAAGTCGAATGTTTGAACATTTTTTTGTGAACATTTTTTGAAGAATTATGCTATAAAAAAAATATAATGAGGCGGAGTGAAGAAAATCAAAATAGTGAAAGTCTTCAATATAGTATGATTTTTCTTATTATAAAAACAGATTATCTGCCAGCCCTGAGATAAAACTCGGGGCTTTTTTTATAGGGTTTTTATGATGAAAAAGATTTTTAATCGTGTTCTGGTCTCTCAAAAAGAAATTAACGAAATTGGTCGGGATGCCTATGGCCGGGGTTTGAATGACGGAATGAAGCTGGCATCTGTTGGTGGCTTGTCTGCAATTCATCGGCTTAAGAGGCTAGATACTTGGGACAAAGATCTGAAAAAAGAGATTATCGACATTTTGGAGATTATTTATGGCCAACGAGAAGAATTTAATTCCGCTCAATAAAAGACCTAAGAAAGAGGCCAGAGAAATACAAAAAAAAGGTGCTCAGGCTTCCAATGCGGCACAAAGAAGGCGCAAAGAGTTAAAAGAGGAGCTTCTGACCCTGCTTTCGACAGGGAATAATCAAGAGAAAATGTCACTTGCTTTGATAGAAAAAGCAATATCGGGAGATACAAAAGCTTTTGAAGTTATTCGAGATACCATTGGAGAAAAGCCGGTTGATATTCATAAGCTTGAGGAACCGGCTGTCATTCAGAAAATATTTATCACCCCAGAAGATAAGCAAGCTGTAGAACGCCACATCGAGGAAGCTTTGAGGGATGGAAATTGATAAGGAATATTTGGGTTATGAACTGTTAAATAGAGGATTTGAAACATGGTTCAGGTATATGTTTCGTATAATTGAAGGAACGCCCTTTATCGTTGAGCCGATACATCATGATTTATTCAAGGCGTTTCAAGATATATACGATGGCAAAATTACCCGAATAAATGTTAATATTCCTCCGCGTGCCGGAAAAACGACGTTAGGAAAATATTGGCAGGCGTATTGTATTACTAAAAACCCTAAATGTAACTTTATCTATACATCCTTTTCTCAGCAGTTGCTGGATGATATTGCCCGTTCTATCATGGCTATTATGGAGCATCCTGTTTACAAAGCGATGTACAATAATTTTGTATCGGCAGAAGAAATAGAAGTTTCTCCAATTGATGAGTTTTGGGCGGACTATCTGTATCAGACGCAAAAAAAGACAGTATATAGTCAAAAGAAAATTGTTACCAAGGCCGGAGGGGTTTTGCTTTTTACTTCTATTGGCTCCACGATTACTGGTTTCGGTGCGGGTATCCGCGGGGTATCCAAATTTTCCGGTGCTTTACTTGTGGATGATGCCAATAAGCCTGCAGACATTCACAGCCAAACTATGCGTGAACGGGTAATAAGATATTATGAAGAAACATTGTTAAGTCGTTTAAATGGCAGTGATGTTCCTATCGTGAATATTCAACAAAGGCTTCATATTGAGGATTTAAGTGGTATTTTAGCCAATAAATATGGTTTTGAGGTATTATCTAAGCCTTTAATTGTAGACGGCGTCTGCCAATTACCAAAACAATATACTACAGAACGCCTGATTGAGCTGCAAAAGAACAGCTATATGTTTTCGGCTCAATACCAGCAAAGTCCTGTTAAATTGGGTGGAAACCTGATAAAAACCGAGTACTTTCAGCGTTATGATGTTGCACCGGTTAGATTTGATTATATGTTTATTGTTGCGGATACTGCTTTCAGCGAAAAGAAATCCGCTGATAATTCGGCATTTGGTTTGTTTGGGGGAATCGGAAATAAGCTCTATATGCTGGACGGCTATTGTAAAAAAGTTATTTTTCCCGATTTAAGACGGGACTTGAAGGCCTTTTACCTTCGGGCCAAAGAGAGCTATCCAACTTCTACGGTTTCAACAATTTATATTGAAAATAAAGGTTCCGGTATTTCTCTTATTCAGCAGCTCCGAGAAGATGGGTTACCGATTAGCGAACTAATGCCAACAGTTCATAATGCCGAACTTAGGAAAGACCAAGTTGCTGATAAATTTTTAAGATTTAATGAAATAGCCGCAGATTTAGAAAGCGGCTATTTTTATATTCCGGTGGCAGCCCCGTGGCTTTCTGAGTTTATTCATGAGTGCGAATCTTTTACCGGAGGAAAACAAGATACACATGACGACTATGTTGATGTGTTGATCTATGCCCTTAAAAAACGCAGAAGCATTCAGTCTACGGATTGGAATGCTTTGCGCAATTCATTAATGATGAGAAGATAAAATGTTTGGCTTTTTGATGAAAAAGAAAAATCCGGTAACGAAACAGGATATGAAAGCTAATTATGCTGCTTTAAAAAATGCAGTTCAGAAAACTGACAATTTTCTTATTTCTGAGCCTTGGACTTTGGCGCAGGCGCGTCTGGAAGGTGGAGCAAGGGATAAAGGTGCAGCTAGGGGGTTAAAGCTCTATAATGCCCACAAGATTAAACTTCAAAACCAGTGGGTCAATCCGTTGCAATCGGTCAATAGTGGGTGGGGCAATACTCACCTGTCTTTTTTCTTATATCAACCAGTTAATTACTACGAGTGTTATTCTCTGGCTCAAGATCCGCTTTTTACTAAGGTTTTTAATCTCTTGAGCATTACGCCGTTTGCCAAAGGCGGAGAAATTGTTTTTGACGATGCCGATAGAACGCAGAAAAACATAGAAAAAGATAAACTCGAAAAGCTGGTTAAGGAATATGACGTCTGGGAGCATATCCAGGCAGCTGTCCATTCTAATTATGTAACCGGCGGATGTTTGCTTTATATGGATTTCGGTCAAACAGAATCCGAGTTGCGAGAACCGTTAAACCTTAATAAAATGAGTATGAAAAGGTTTAAGGGCTTTCGGCACATTGATCCGATTAATTGTGTGGCGGTTAATGTTAATACTGTTGATCCTGCAGCCGCAGATTATATGAAGCCGAAAATATGGTATGTTATCGGGCTTGGAACGGTAGACGAGAGCCATTTCCTCAAGTTTGAAGAGAATCCTCCTGAATTGCCGATGCGGCCAATGACTTTATATTTTGGTATGCCGCTTACGCAGCTTATCAAGCAAGATGTTGCTAACTCTAATTTGGCCAGTCAGGGGTTAGCAAACCTGATGAATCGTTTCCGGTACGTTTATCTTAAAACTGAGGAAAGCAATTTTGTTACGGCAAATGCTCCGATGTTTCGGGAAAAACTGGACTTTATGTCCTTTTCCCAAGATAATTTTGGGGTCTGCCCGCTTAAATCGACGGAAGAAGTGTTGCAGCTTACCACCAGTTTAGCCGGTATGGCTGAGAATGTCGAACTGTTTTATCTGTTGGTTGCAGCAAAGACCGATATTCCTTATACCGAGCTTGTCGGGAAATCCGCTCAGGGAATGAATGCCACGGGAGAAGGTGACCGCCGCAAGTGGTATGATAAATGCCGGAGTATTCAGGCACAAGTCAAAGATAATTTGTTAACGATGTACGGCATTGTAGCAGGTACTGAAAATGGCAAGTTTGTTTCTTTTGCAGACTACATCTTTAACCCGCTTGAAGAAAGCAATGAGCGTGAACGGGCGGAGAATATTCGTTCTTATGCGGAAGTTGCCCAAAAGTTGGTTGAGTTAGGTGCCAAGACTGACAAAGTCTTTGACTGGCTGAAATCATTTAAGGATTTCCATCTTGATAACCTGGAGTTTGATGCTGAAACAGCCGGTTTGGAAGTTTACGATGATATAACCGACGATGTGATGTCCGAGTTCCAGGCTCAGAATGAATGGGAAGAAAGCAAACATCCCCGAGCTAAGGACGGAAAATTCGGTTCCGGTGGCGGCTCTTCTGGACAAAAAGAGGATACCGGTAACAAGATTTCTGATTTCTTAGGTAAAGAATTTACCGGAGTTAAGGGGCAGGCGGCAATCGACAAACTCATGCAGGAAAAGCAGGGGCATGTCAAAGGAGCTTTTACCCGTAAAGATATTGGCGACATCGACCTTGTTTGGGGAAATGAAGGTATGGGTTTAGCTCATATCATCAAACGCCGCAAAGAAACCAAACAACCTTTGGGAAAGTTGCTTTTATCTCTTACAGATGTTATCGAAAAAGGCGAACTAACAATTCAGGATAATCAAAGATTTGCATTAAGATATAAAGGAAAAACGGCAATAATTGAGCCACAAATAAAAAATAATAGACTAACTTTCCTTTTTACTGCTTATTATGAATAATAAAAGCCCGCCAAGATTAGTGTACTAATGGCGGGTTACCTGATTGACAGACACGGATTGGGGTCCAGCCCCTTTCTCAATCAACTTTTATGTTGATATAATACCTTAAATCTTAAATAAAAGCAAGCAAAAGTTATGGTCGATAAAACAAATGCACGAGCTAAGGCCGCTGGTGGTTATAGAGTTATGCAGCCCATAATCAAGAATAAGGCCGCCGATGTGTATTATCGTCGTGCTATCGAGGCAGAAACAGACAAGATGCTCACAGCTATTTTTGCCAAGCTTGAGAGGGTTTATACCACGGTCAAGGTTTCCAATGCGGCTACCGGAGCAAATAAGCCGTCAGTTTCTAATATCATGAAACTGATTACTTATTATAAAAAAGTGTATCTGCCGAAGTTTTTACGGAATGCTGAAAAGATTATTGACAAGTTCATCAATCTGGCTACCCGCAATGCAAAACGTTCCATTACTAAATCAATGCGTCAGCTCTATGGTGATGATTTTGCTGTTAATTGGAATGGTAAAGATATTGACGATATTTTACGTTTAATTATCCGGCGTAATGTTGGATTGATAGAAAATACCACGTTGCAAACGCTCAATAATATTGAAAATATTGTTTATGACGGGGTAACCACTGGGCAGACTTGGGGGACTGTGGCAAAGGATTTATCAACCCAAAAACACATTTCTTCGGATAGAATAAAACGAATTGCTCGCGACCAAACCGGAAAAGCCAATGAAGCATTGAATGAGGCGGCTCAGCTTTCAGCCGGAATAGAGTTTTTTGAATGGCGAACGGCTGAAGACGAACGGGTTTCAACCGGATATGGCGGACATAAACAGCTGGATGGGAAAATTTATAAATGGGGTGATGTTGAACATTACCCCATTATTGATTCATACGGACATCGAGGATTGCCCCATGAACGTGTGAATTGTCGCTGTACGGCTTTAGCTGTCATTTTAAGAAAAGATTACGTTGCCAAGCAAAACTCAGACGGGACTTGGCGAATTATAAAGGGAAGAATTTAACAATGGTAAGACTTTCAAGGGTTTTTAAACTCTGCAATGAAGCAAGCCACCGTCATTTTGACGAGAACGGCTATCTTTTTGTCGATGAAAGCCCCGTCTTAAAAGCCGGGGTTTTAGAATATTACGGACAGGAGCTGATTGACGGAGGCTCTCCTGAAGTTGACGGCGTCGAGGTAAACCCCGAGAAAATTTATAAGGTCTTTATTTCAGAAGATGAGTTGGGAAAAGCGGCTCCAACCTTTGCTTTGCTCCCTATAACCAACGACCACCAATGGCTTGGGACAGAAGGCGAAGACGCGCGAGATTTTCAGGAAGGAACAACCGGAGAGAATGCTGTCGTTAAAAACGGGGCTATTTATGTTTCTCTTAAATTTACCGGAGATCAGATTACCGATGATTTGAATAATCATCGCAAAGAAGAATTGTCTGCGAGCTATACAAACAAACTCAGCAAGTCAAACGACCCAGAGTATGATTTTGTTGCTACAGACATAAAGGGCAATCACATCGCCCTTGTAGAAAAAGGCCGATGTGGCCCTGATGTGAGAGTATTAAACCATAAATTGGAGACACACAAAATGAAATCAAAAAATGGGAAGATGAAATCTAAAAATGAAATCAAGCTCATTATTGACGGTAAGGAAGTTGACCTCGATAAGTTCTTTTCTCAGGAAGAGACAGAAGATGCTCACGAAGGCACAGGGGCGATTATTGATACCGACAATGAGGATGTTGACAAAAGAAAACAGATTGATGAAATCGGCGGGATTCTCAAAGATAAAATTGATGAAGAATTATGGCGTACAGTCATTAAGAAAGTCGAGGACGTTGCCTACAACCCGTCAACAGCATCAAAAACCGACAACGAAGATAAACGCAAAGAGATTGACGAAGTCGGCGGTTTTCTTAAAGACAAGGGATTATCTGATGAAGATATCCGTTTTGTTATTGGCAAAATGGAAAAAGATGCTTATGAGCCGTCCGAAACTTCCAGATCAGACAATGAAGAGGGGGGTGCCGACGATAAAGATAAAAGCAAAGCAGAGAATTCCGCCAAATCTTTTGATGTTATGTATTCAAAAATTCAGAATGCTTTGAAAAAGCAGGAAGTGGAAAAAAGCGCGGCACTGAAACGTGCATATAACGCAGCTGCTTCTGTTGTTGGTGAATTTAATCCCTTTGGTATGACGGAACGAGAAATGCTTGTTAAAGCTCTCAATCATCAGGGGGTTGAAACAGATCGAGAAACTGTTTCAGAACTGTATGCCATGCTGAAAGTCTGCAATTCTCAGGCCAAGGTTGACAACAGCTTTTCTTATGGTTCTTCCGGAAGTGAAGAAATTGAAATCAATATTTAACAAGAGGATTTGAAAAATGGCTTTTCAGAATCAAGTATATATCAATCAGGCTCTCGGCAAGCCGGGAACGATTGCCAGATTAAACCCGATTGACAAAATTCCAGTTGTTGCAGAGGGAGCCAACGTTACAGCAGGCGGTTTTGTTTTTGAGGGAACAGACCCCGAGGTCCAGGTTATTGGCTGTTCGACTGCGACCGCTTCTAAAACTGCAGCAGATGTGGCTGGTGTTTTCGTATTTGAAAAATATCAACTGATGCTCCGTGGCGTTAGTGATATGAATTCTTTGGTCGTTAATGAAGGTGAAGAAGGAGCAAAAGTACGTAAAGGTTATGTTTACGTTACTCCGACGACTGCCTCTGTTCACGGTCAGAGCGTTTTCCTTAACCCGTCAACCGGTGAAATCCAGACGGCTGCATCAGCCCCGGAGAGCTTTATTGCTACCGGCTGGACTGTCGAAACTGGCAATGCTGCCAATCAGCCTTGCGAAATCTATAAAATTTAAGAGGTAGTTAAAAATGTCCAAGTACAAAGTAAACAACTCAGTCTCTGTTGCCCATGCAAGCAACAGAGATTTTTTTAACGCCATGAAAGCCAAAGGCGTCATTGGCGTTATCAATGCTGCGGCAGCTCCGTATATTACCACTCCGAATATCAATGTTCCGTTAGGTGCATTGAACTATATCCGCCCGAGTGCTGTGGAAGTTTTGACGGCACCGCGTGTGGCCGATAAATTGGCCGCGCCACAGAAGAACGGAACCTGGGGTGATAAAGCCGTTACCATCAAACTTAAGGAATATACCGGAAAAACCAGTCCGGATGACGGTTTGTCCTCCGACGGATTGCAGGTCAAGACCAATTATGATGTTACCATGCGTGGTGTGTATTACTACACCACAGGCTGGCTGTCTACGGATTTGGAAGAGGCGACAGTTGGTGCCATGTCTGAAAATTATCGTGCTGATCAAGCCGAAGCCGCTATGCGAACATTGGCGATTGACAGAAACCGCTTTTTCTTCTCCGGTGTTAGCATGGCTGGTAATCCCAACGGCCTTTATGGCTTGCTGAATGAGCCAAATCTTCCGGCTTATCAGACTGTTGCCGGTAATGGTGCAGAAGCGCCGTCTACTTATTGGTCGGCAAAAACGCCAGAGCAAATCGCCAATGATATTGTTGCTGCCGTCAATCAGTTGTATGTCCAGTCCAACGGCATTGTCGAAGACGAACTCCGCAACGGTCGTATTCTTGTTGCCGTCGCCACAGGTTCGCTGGGTAACCTTGATCGTACCAATATGTATGGCAAGTCTGCCCGTGCAATGTTGAAAGAAACCTATGGTGACCGTTTGGAATTTGTGGCTGTTCCGCAGTTTAACAATGCAGATTCAAGCTCAGATGTCTTTTATGTCATTTTTGACATGGGAGGCAGCACGCCGACATTACTTAACTCTTATGTTGAAATGGCAAAGGCTTATCCGATATATCAGAAGGACAGCGTCGTTTCTCAGAAATTGAGCGGTGCGACATCCGGCTGTATTGTTCAGTATCCGTGGGCGATTGTTCGTTACAACGGTATTGGTAAGACAACTATCGCTGCTTAGTTCAGCTGTGAATGACAACATCAAAAGGGGAGAAACCGCTCCCCTTTTTCTTTTAGAAAGCTAAACAAAATGCCTACAATCATTAAAAAAGGTACAAATCCTTCCGCTTTTCGCCTCAAAAACGGCAAGACAATCAAAATTGAAGTCGGTAGAGGCGGCGGAGAAATGTTTAATTTCGTTTCAGAAGATGACTTCAAGGCCTTAATGCAGGAATACGGTTGCTTTATTTCTCCGCGGATTATCAGTGACAGCAATCCTGATGGTTGTTTTATTATCCATGCCGATAAAAAGGTCGCTCAGGATATGAGCAAAGAAATCGGTGACGAAATCCAAGACAATTCTGGTCAGATTGAAGTTGAAGCTCCGGTAGCCGAAGAACCGTTGGAGATTTCCGAAGATTTGCTTTTAGAGGAGGGAGCGGAAACCGGCGACGAAATCCGAGACGTGCCGGAAGTTGAGCAGCCTCTGGAAAAAACTTCGGAACCTGAAAGAAAGTCAAATAAAGGTAAAAAATAATGAAAGTGATAACGGTAGACAATGATACATTTCGTCTCTGGTTTCCGTATTTTAAGGATATGTCGAATGAAGGTATTCAGGCAGCGTACGCCGGTGCTGGAAGTTATATTTCCGTCATTGAAGGAGAAATCGGGCTGGAGATTAAAAGTCAGATTCGCGGTGTGTATCTTGCTACCGCTCACTTGGCTTATTTGGCTATGAATCCGGACAAAGCCGCTTCTGGCAATCTTTCGAGTGCTTCGGAAGGGAGTGTCAGTGCATCCTTTGCTCTTTATTCCGACCCGTGGCGGCGTTTTTTGGCAACGACGCCCTACGGTGCAGAGCTTTTAGCCCTCTTGTCTACGGTTCAACCACCGATGCCGAGAAAACCGCTTAATGTGTTGCCTTATTACTGGAGTCCTGGAAGATGAAATTCAGTGTAAAATTTAAAGCTGATGGTGTCCGTAAAATGTTTAAGGACTTGGAAAAAGAGTTCAAAGAGGGGGCTGACGGAGCCAAAGCGGGATATTACGAAGGCGAACAGCATAAAGGGGAAAATGCAACTTTAAGCGAAATAGCCCTTGTTAATGAATTCGGAGCGAATATTAACATACCGCCGCATACGGTTACCAATTACCGCCAAGTTAACAAAGCAGGAACTGGCTTTAATAAAGAGGGGCGATTTGTTAAGAAAAAAGATGCCAATTTTGCCCAAGACTATCAAGCTGATGGCTATGCCGTCACTATTCCCCCTCGTCCTTTTATGCGTAACGCCGAGGCTAAGATACAAGAGAGCGCTTCTGAGATTATGCAAAAGGGCTTGGATGACGGCAAAACGCTTAATCAAATTGTCAAAGAAATCGCTCAGGATATGAGAAATCAGATCATCGAGAGTATTACCAGCAATACGCCGCCGCCAAATAAGCCAAGCACTCTAAGGCAAAAAGACAGCACTCATACGCTTATTGATACTGGCGGTCTCAGAGATGGTGTCCACATCGCCATGGTCAAAAATGGTAAAGAAAAGCCTTTAGGAAAATAAAATGTCATTAAATCTGCACGCCATAGTCGGAGACGCCTTGACTGTTGTTAATGATTGGAAAGACCTTGTTTTTACCAAAGTAACAACCGAATGGCAGGTTAATAGCCGCGAGCCGGTTGTTACTACTTCGGAGTTGACTGTTAAGGGAAAGATACAGCCTGCCAGTTTACAGGAGTTACGTGAAACTGGGTTTGACCTTCAGGAATACCAATATTTTAAGGTGTTTATCTCCGGCGAGCCAACACAGCTCGACCGATTGCGACAGTTTGGTTCGGATACCTTCAAGTGTGACGGGTATACTTATCAGGTAGTTGCTAAGGAAGCTTGGGACGATGCTGGTTGGCGTGAAGTTTATGCTTACCGCATAGAATATGAGGAGCCGATTAATGACGGAATCTGATTTATACGATTATCTTCAATCTTTAATGCCGACATTGCAATTTGTTAATCCCTATATTGATGACCGGCCGCTCCCTAAACCAGGAATAGATTTTGCAACGTTTAACATTCTTGATGTTCAGGATATTGGCTGGAGCCAACCGAGACATACAAATTATGACAAGGCAAAAGGATTAATTAGCATTGCCTATGACGTGCAACGTATTTATCGAGTGCAATTGGATTTTTACGGTCCCGCAGCGCTTGGCAATGCGTCGTTGTTTAAGCAGACATTGCAGGTCAATTTAACCCAGAATTATGGTGTAGCAGACCTTAAAAAGATGTCGACTTTGCGCAATCTGACCTTTTTGCAGGAAAACAAAAAATATATGAAACGTTACAATTTTGACGTGGAACTTTTTGTTGTCGATACGGTAACAAAAATCTCTCCGGCAATAGAAAAAGCCCAAATTACCTTACACGGTTTTGGCAAATAACCCTTAATTTTCATCTTTAACAAGGACAAATAATATGAGTTTACCTTTCAGTAAATTTGTACCGATTTCGGCTGTGGTCCAAAGTCCGGCCTTTACGGTTGAAAAAAAACACATGCTCTTGGCTATGACTTCTCCGTTAATCGGGTCTTCTACTCCGGCGCTCACTTATTCGGGTGTAAGCGCCTTAACTGATTTTAAGGCAGATTTCGGTTCTGAAATTCCCGAATACGAAGTCGCTTCAAGATATTTTGGCTTCTTATCCAAGACTGGAATTGCTCCAGAGAAGTTGATTGTTGCTCGGTGGTACAAAGAAGCAGCAGCACCGTTTATCAAAGGTACTAAGGATTTGGCATCAATTGCTCAGCTTAAAGCCGTCGATAATGGGAGCTTTAAATTAACCCTTGGTTCTTCAGAATTTGAGGTCGTTGTTAATCTTTCAACCGCTAACAGTTATTCTGAAGTAGCTTCTTTGATACAAACTGCTGTTCAGGGAAATAGTGCAGGAGGTGAGGCTTATACTGGTGCGACAGTCGTTTATAATACCATTACCGGCGGTTTTATTATTACTTCCGGTGCAGCAGGAAAAGAGGCAGCAGTAGCTGCTGTTAGTGCCGGAACGACAGGGACCGATCTGAGTACAATGCTGGGGTTGCTTACTGCTGAATTGTCTCAGGGCGTAGACGCTGAAACATTTGCAGAATTTTGCGACCGTATTTTTAATGCCAATACGGCCGGCTATTCAATTACAACGATTGAAGAGCTTGATGAAGACAGCATTACGGCTGCTGTTGAGTGGCTCCAGGGGAATATTGGCGGACAGACGATTAATTCGATGGTTCGTTTGGTATTCAATATCCAAGATAAGGCAACTGCAAAAGCTTTGCAATCTACGCTTTCTACTCTTGGCTATACTGGGTATGTTATCGATTATGATGAAAAAGGTGAATACGTAAACGCTCTTTCCTGCGCGATTGCAGCGTCTACAGATTATAACACAGCTAATGGAGCCAAGAACTTTAATTTCCAGCCGGCCAAAGGTTATACGCCAATTACCACGCTGGGGAGTGTTATTGACTATCAGCAGGGGCAGACCAATCTTTCCTTGGCTGAAGAACTTGATGCCTTGTGCATTTCTTACATTTATTCTGTAGGTTTTGGCGATCAACAGGAAGTTTTGTATGGTATGGGACTAATGCAAGGCAGTTTTGGGACAGAGGACGTACAGGTCAACGAAAGCTGGCTTGAAAGGGACTTGCAGACACAAGTAATGAACGGCTTTATCAGTCTTGAAAAACTTGGTTTACAGGGTGATGATGCCAAGGAATTTATGTCGACCATTGTTACTCCTTCCTTTGAACAGGGAAAAACCAATGGTACGATTGCCCGTAACGGCAAGCTTTCAGATACTGATCGCAACACCATTTATATGATTACGAATAATGCCGCGGCTGCCGATGCCGTAGAGAACAACGGGTATTTCTTTCAGGTTCAAGATTTAACAGCTGAGGATATTAAAGCTCGCAGAGTTAGAATCATTGTTTGTTATCTGTGTGGCGGTGTTGTTAACCAAGTCAGAATCATTAATAACATTTTTGGAGCTTAAACATGAACGATATTTCAACAAACAAAGTTGGTTTTCAGAACCTTAGATATTCTTTAACGGCGTTACCTGTTTTGGCTTTCTTAAAATTGGATGGTTTTGCTCCCGAAGGCGTCCAATGGGAAAAGGCTCAGCCGGCATCTACACGCTTAGGTGCGGACGGATTGGCTGTTGTTAACCAAAAAGCAGTTTTATATACCTGTACGATTAATTTGTTGCCGACATCAAATTCTCGTTTGGCTTTAGATAACTTAATTAGTGCAACTACGGCCAAATATGGTAAATCTCTTGTGGACTATACCATTGTGATGACTGTTTCAAACCTTACGACCGGAATTAAAACAATCTATACCGGCGGTACGATTGAAGAGGTTGACGCGGGAGATTCGGCTAATCTTGATGACGGCCAAAGCGATAAACAGTATCGTTTGACCTTTACCGATCGCACAAATTCGCCACTGTAAGGAAAAGAATATGCAAAAAGTAATCAAGGTACAGATTAAAGATTTTGAAAATACTGTTCACTTTCAAATCAGGCTCTTTGATGTAATGGAAGGGCTTGACTTTATTGACCGTCATATGGGGACAAAAGACCGTTCTATCAAAGCTTTTTTGAAAGATTTACTGCCATTGGCAACTTTGCTTAATACTCAAGGAACAGAACCAGTCGCTGTAATGTCTGTTGAAACGGTTAGTTCATACTTTCAAAATCCTCTGGCAGTTTTGGAATTAGGTATAAAAATTTTGGAACACCAGATGGTTTTTATGAAAGAATCCGAAATATTCCGGGAATACGCCGAGGCAGCCGCAAAGTTGTTGCGTTTGCAGATTTCGGATTGAGCAATGCCATAGGAAATATCTTAAAATCTGAAGTTTCAGTTTTGGAACTACAACAAATGGACATTGGCGACCTGTATCTGGCGAATTTGGCCGCCTATGTCCGCACGCAAAATGAAATTGCTTATTCAAATCGGGAAAAAGACAAAATAGGGAAACGTTAAAATGTCACTGTTTTCGGATGCCGTTATAAACTTTTTTGTAAATTCCAAAGATGCTGAAAATTCTCTTGGAGGTTTAGAGAAAAAGTTTAACCAAACCGTCAATTCCATTCAAAATGGATTAATTGGTAAGTTAGGTGGCATTACAGCCGGCGTTTTAGGAATTAAATCAATTACCCAAGTTTATGATGAGACGTTAAAATTGGTTAATCTTTCTGAACGCTGGAATCTTCCGGTTGAAAAGGTCAGTCAGTTTGCCAATGCGTTTGCTCAATTTGGCGGTGATGCAGATAGTGCTATTGGTATGATTGAAACGCTGCAACAGGCTGCCAACAGTTTGCGTTTTGAGTCTTCGGGGCCTCTGAAAGACTTATCGGCAATTATGGGAACCAACCTTTTTAACAAGGATTATCTGGGAGCGATAACAGCTCTTCGTTCAGAGTTCCGCACATTGAATGAAAATGCACAGGTAAAAGTTACCGATATGCTAGGGGGAGATATTACGCTTCAGAGGATGCTGAAGGCCTCAGATGAAGAGTTTGCCGCCATTTTGGAAAAATCGCAAAAGTTTGGGACGATTAGCGAAAAAACTGCCAGCTCTATGCGTAAACTTGACCGTAGCCTTGCTACAATTAAACAAGCTTTTAAGGCAATTTCTGGAGCTTCTCTGGAGAGATTGGTTCCGGTTTTTGACAAACTGAGCGGGTTTATGGAAAATCTGGCATTGTCTTCTGATGATGTAAAAGTCGGTATTTTGGGCATTTTAGGGGCTGTTACGTTGCTGGGACCGGCTCTTTCCGTTTTAAAAGTTCTTTTGGGAGGTCTATTTAACCCGTTTAATCTAGGTGTGGGGTTGGCTATTGCCGGAGTTTATCTGCTTTATCAGAATTGGGACAAGGTAACAGAAGCTTTTAATAAATTTATGGCAGAAAGCCCACGACTTATTGAATTTTGCCAAGCAATTGCTGATGGCTTTAGTTTAATAGGTGATGTTTTCAGATGGTTGGCAGATACATCGGATAATTGGTTTCCGGTTTTAAAGAATATTTTTAGCTTTGTTGATAAATATGTGCCGATTTTGACTCGTCCTTTGGAGTTGCTCTCGAAGATTGGGTCAGGGCTGGTCGACATAGGGAATGCAACTGGCGGTTTTATTGCCGGAGCGGTTTCTGAAGGTTCTTGGGAAGGAGCTGTGCGAGGAGCTGTCTATGGAATGGAACACATCCCACCGGCAGCGACTATGCGTGCAGCTCAGGCCTATAGCTCTATTAATAACACAACCAACAACCGCAATCAACAAAACCAGACGATCATTAATCGGGGGACAACCACCGTTACCATTAATGGAGTTAAGGGTGCCGAGGATATTGTTCCACAATTAAGAAGTACTGTTCAAAACAATATGCTCCCTATAGGTTATACTCCAATGACATCGCCCACGAGGTAAAAGCTATGGCAAAAGAAATAAACTTTTTAGCCTCTGTTTGGGATAAACTTACGGCGGCCACTTATAGTGTTGTTGATGCCGAAACCAGAGAACCACTTTTAGAATTTGATACAATTATGGAATGCGGTTTTCATGGTTCTGCTTCTTCAACTCAGGTTCCGATTGAAACAGGTTTTAGCGTGACGGATTATAAATATGCTAATCCAGATGATCTCCATATGAAAGGAATTGTTTCTAAAAATGGTACTGTCGGTATTGGTTTTATGGATGTTAACTATTCATTAACTGGTGAAGATAAGAACAACCTGATTGAAAAGATTCGGACTACTTGTGACAAATTAACTCATGAAATGACATTGGTTGATATTCAAACTCGTAATTCCGGCCTTCGAAAAAAGTATACCATGGTTGATTATGTTATTGATGAAACACCGGAAAATTTCAATTTATTTGAAGTAGATATGACTTTTGAACAGGTTCTTACTTTTGATGACAAAGGAAAGTTTCTACGGAATGAAGCCGATGGTGATACCAAATTAATTGGTATTGTGGAAACATTAAAGCAAGATTTGAAGGAATGGTGGAATTCATGACACAGGTGTCAATCAACATAATTCAAGAGCCAAATCAGAGTCTTTCAGCCAATTTAACCGATGATGCCGGCAATATTCATATTGCGGACATAAGTTTGCGGACAATGGAAGATGGTTCATTGATTATGGATTTGGCAATTGATGATGAGCCCCAATTTTATGGGCGCCGTTGTATTAACCGTATGCCACTTATATTGAATCAGGTTATTCCGGGAAATCTGTATTTTTATGATCTTTTCGGGAATTCCAATCCAAATTACAATGAGTTTAATGATCGTTATCTTCTGGTTTATGATACGGAGTACCGTTTACGATGAAAAGTAATTGGAGCATTCCCAAGCGATATTTGCGACTTACACTCTATGAAGGACAAAAGGATTCAAAGGCTCTTAGCCAGCTGACAGAAGATATGTCAGTTAAATTCAATACGTCAGATTCAGTAAGCGGGGCATTGAATGAAGCCAATATTGTTATAAGTGGGTTGCAAGTTAAAAAAATGTTCTATTTGGCTACATCCACTACCCAGTGGATTAAGAACTGGCGGCCGAATCGGATTATTATTGAGGCGGGTTATGAAAACCGTCGGGGGCTTATTTTTGACGGTTCTGTCATTAAAGGTACACCTAGTATTGAAAATGCTGATTATTCAATTGCCCTTAAGGCTATGGCAATGTTTTCTGATTTAACGCAGCCTAAAAGTTACACCTATGAGGGACAGATTCCTGTTACTCGGATTGCCAAGAATCTAGCAGATGATTTGGGGCTCAAATTTGTGGATGGCCTCAAAGATGATAGTATAACCGTCAGCAACTATAATGTACGTAATCAGAATAGCGTTGCGGCTTTGCGTCAGTTGGCGCAGATGACGGGCTTGGATATTTATTCATCAAAGGGCCGGTTATATATTAAGAAAGCAGGACAAAATATTCCCTCCGGTAATGTGGTTACCCTAACAACTAAGGATATCATTGGAATTCCTGAACCGACAGAAACAGGAGTTATTATTAATGTAAGACTTAATTCATCGCTTATTTCCGGGCAGTCGGTTAAGGTGGACTCCTTTAATTATCCGCAACTTAAATCGTATGATTTTTTTATTTCGACCCTTTCTCATAACGGTGATACACGAGGTCGAGATTGGTATACACGGCTTAATCTGACGAAAACCGGTTTAGGATTTTATTAATATGACAGGAATTCCTTCTTATACGCCCGCCCAATTGGACGGGCTTTTTGAGATTTTTTCGCTTTTTGTGAGACAATATCTTGGTTCGTGGGTAGCTATGCTTCAGCCGGTTGAGATTGTTTCAATCGGCGAAAATAATCGTTTTGTTAATGTTTTGCCGTTGATACAGCAATTTGATACCAATGGAAATCTTATTCAAATAACTGGGGCGGATACAATTTACAATATCCCCATAATGCATCCTTTTGGTACTAACGGCGAGATTAGCTTTAATCCTGCAGTTGGGGATAAAGGGTTGCTGATTGCTGGTAATTTTGATGTTAGCAATTATAAAAAAACTCAGGATACATCGCCTATCGGTAGTTCTCGCTCTTTTAATTGGGCCGATGGATTTTTTTTGCCGATATCATTTCGTGATATGCCGGAAGGATTATTCTTCAGGAACAAAGAAAGCTCAGTTAAAATTTTGCCGGAACTTATCTCAATAATTGCACAAGCAATCAATTTGGGAGGAGAGGGCGGAAGCGGTGTTGCCCGTTTGGGAGATGAGGTAACGGTTGAAGTAACTTCCGGGTCTTCCGCCGGTACCTGGAAAGGAACAATAACTTCGGCGAGTGAAGTTGTAAAGGCGGTGTAGTATGCAGACCTTAAAATTGGATGAAAATAATAACCTTGTTATTTTTCAAGAGAATTTACAAGTTGAAGATGGGGTAGAAGCCTGTGCACAGGATACCAGAACAAGAATAGGGCTTTGTCGGGGTGAAAATCCTTATAATACCGATGACGGCGCGGATTTTTTCAATGAGTTTTTAGGAAAAATGGGAGGCCGAGATTATATTCGTGAGGTTATTCGGCAGCGGATTTTAGATAATGAGGAAATTGTGCAGGTTAATTCTCTGCGTCTTTCCACAGAGAAAGACAAGTTGGTCATATCTTCCGAAATCTCAAGCATATATGGGGTATTTACATTATGAGTATCTTTTCTGTAACACCGCGAGGTGTCATTACCGTTGATACGTCTTCAATTAAGGGTGATTTTCAAGAAGCTTATAAAGGGGCGTTAGGTGCCAATCTTAATCTGGATGATTCTACCGTCCAAGGACAATTTATTGTTACAGATACTAAAATGTTAACTACGGCACAAGGTGAAGTTGTGAACATAGCCAATTCATTTAGCGTCTATTATGCTACAGGACCGGCTTTGGATGTTGCAGCTGCTTTTTTTGGTTATTATAGAAAGCAGGGTATTGGGACAGTGGTTTCCGCAGTTTTATCTGGTGCTTCGGGAACTGTCATTCCAGAAGGAAGCCTGGCCAGTAACGGAACATTTGAATTTGCGTTGTTAAATACAGTTGTGATTGGAACCGACGGAAAAGTTACAGCTGAATTTCAGTGTACTGAACCAGGGAATAATCCGTGTCTTTCGGGTACTCTGAATACTATTGTAACCATTGTTTCCGGTTGGGATAGTATAACCAATCCCTCGGATGGAATTCAAGGTTACCAGACGGAGAATAATAATGAGTTTCGTTCGAGGATTACTGCCAATTGGCTTAATATCCGAGCTCGTAGTATATTAGGTGCGATTGTTGATAATGTTGCGGCACTTCCTGATGTGATAAGTGTTATTGGCCGAGAGAATCCGGGTAATACGGAAAAGACGATTGATGGTATTACTTTAAAACCTCACACAGTTTATCTTTGTGTCTTAGGGGGAGCAGGTTCTGATATTGCCAAAGTGCTTGCTGAGCAAAAAACGTTAGGGGCCGGCGTTAATGGCGACACAACGATTACTTATTATGATCCCGAAGTTGATTATAATTATGATTATCTTATTCAACGTCCCAATTTTGTTGATATTGACGTTCAAGTACAATATGCCGCAAATAGCTATACGCCGGCAGATGTGAACAGCCAGATTATAACGACTCTTATTAACTGGGTTGCTGAAAATCCGTTTAAAATTAAGCAAACTGTTGCGGGGAATGAATTAGCCAAGGCATTTAATGATTTTAATCAGATTACATTATTAAGTGTTAAAATTCGGATTCATGGGGCTGAAAGCTGGAGCGATTATGTTGCCATGAACATTTCGCAGGTTCCAGTATTATCTAAGTCTAATATCGTTGTGGAGGCTGTAGAATAATGTTTCAGGAAGCGGCATTGAATGTTCTGCAGAAACAATTTGGTTATACCAATGTTTCTGATTTAATCATGAAAAAAGCAGCGGTTTGGGATAAATATCTTGGTGATATTTCTCAAAAATTTGTTAAGGAAATTCTTGATTATAATACCTGCATACCTGAAGCTCTTGATTATTTTTGGGGAAAGATTCTTAAAATCTCAAGAAATTTTGCAGCCGCTGATGGGACGATTTTTTCATTAAGTAATGACCAATTCCGAGAAATAATTAAAATTCGGGCATTTGGTACTACTTGGGATGGTACCATTACATCGATGAATGCCTTTCTTCAAAATTTATTCAAGGATCGGGGAAATGCTTATTTAATCGATAATCTGGATATGACAGTTCAGATTTTTGTTTTTGATTTTATTCTGGAAGATTGGGAAAGTTATCTTTTTACCACTCAGGATATTTTGCCTCGTCCTGCCGGTGTTGGTACTAAGATTTATCAGATTGACGTTGAAAATACCTTTGGTTTCTATGGTTCAGATTTTCAGCCATTCGGCCAAGGTGTTTTTTGGGATGGTGTATTATAGGAGATTAATTTATGGAAAACTTAGAAAAACCTCAACTTTTATCAGGTCCTTTTGCATATAATGGAGAGAAAAATATAATACCTGAAAGTCCTACAGGTTCGTATTTAGCAAGTATACAAGAGGGTTTTCCACCTATTACAATGCTTCCCAAAAAACAAGGCGGAGTTCCTCCTGAGGGAAAAGATTTTAATGGACTGGGAAACTTGCTTTCTCAGTTTTATTTTTATGTTCAAAATGGTGGGGTCTACACTTTTGAACAAGAGGTAAGTGATAAAATTGGCGGCTATCCGCAAAATGCTATTTTGTGGTATTTCCCTACAAATGAAGATCCTTATAAGGTTGAGTCTTTAATCCCTAACAACACCAAAAATTTTGTGACTAATCCAGAATTTATTGATGATAAAAACTGGAGAAGGTTAAGTTCTTCTGGAGGTGTTGGCCAAGCAATCGGGCAAATTATTCAGCTTGCATGTACGGCGGATTATGTTCCAGAAGGAAGCGTACCCTGTAACGGAGGTGAATATAGTAAAGATCAGTTTCCTGGTCTATGGGTTAATTATTTAACATCAGAGCCTCCGTTATTGCAAACTTGCACTTATGAAGAATATGAAGCTGATATATCTGCTTATGGACAGTGTGGTAAGTTTGCAGTCGATACGACTAATAATAAGTTCAAAGTTCCTACACTGCTGAACAAGTTAATTACTGATGTTGGCAATACTGTACCTGTTATCGGAAACGGAAATGTATTGGCCTTAACAAACGGAACAGTGACGGGCGGAATAACAGAATGGGACCCGGGTTCTTACACAGGGTGGAGAATATCAGCGAACTCAGCAATAACACCGGGAACGCCCGTTGATACTACCGCGGCGGGAGGCGGATTTACTGGAAAATTAGGACTTGCAACGGAAAATTCAGGCGTCATAGCAGATACTACAAACCTTACTAATACTATTGAAGTTCGTTATTTTGTTGTTATTGCAAGTGGCACGATTAATGACAGTCAAATGGATTGGAATGCATGGGCAAGTGGTTTGCAGGGAAAAGCCGATATTAGTGGTGCTAATTTTCCTGGGTCCGGATTAGAGCGTCTTATAATATCTATGCACCAAGTTGTATCTGAAATTCCAACTGTTGATGAGGCTAAAGATGGGGTTATTTATTTTCTCCCGGAGGAGAGTTAAATGAGCGCGTATAGCAAGCAAAATGGGAAAATAGTTAAAATAAAGAACTTTTATATTAAACAGGGGAATAAAATACTATCGGCAAAAGAGTTGTGGACTAAAGTAAATAATCAAATGGTGAAAGTTTATTCAGCTTTAAATCCGGGAATTTTATTAAAAAAGCCTGATTATTCAACCGCGGTCTCAATTCCCTCTGGAACTTATTTTGCTGACGAGGATGTTTGGATTTCTATTCTTGGGAATACACGTAATATTGGACATATCTATATATCAAAAAATTCAGATATGAGCGATAAAATATCAATTTTTGATAAAATTATGCCATATTCTTTAGGAGGATATCAATATAGTGGTAATATCACTTCTGTACAAAAAGGTTATTATTATCAGATTGAAAATAATACAGCATACAAGATAAGCACTAAAGAAACAGCAGGGTCTGCGAACGTTGAGATTTGTTGCAAACATGCAGATATGGACACGGGTGTATCGTTAGTTACAGGTGATACTTACTATGCAGACCAAGATGTTTGGTTTTTTTATAATTGCAGAACAGTTTCAAATTTGAATGGAATCGATATTGTTATCTCAGATACAGCAAGTTTTAGTTTATCTGAAACCATAAGTATACGAGGAATATCTACGTCTGGTTGGCTTTATATTCCTCAAGGGCTTTATTTTAAATACAACCAAGCAAATACAAGCTGTATAAAATATAATTGTCGGGAGAAATAAAAGAATGAGTGATGGTTTCTGTAAACATCCAGATTATTTCAATAAAGTTTCTATCTCTGGTACGCAAACATATTCCGATGATAATTGGTTTTTGATTAATTCTCAATCAGGGGGGGCGCGATACAACACCTCTATAAATGATATTTTGTTAACTTTGACGTGTACAAACATAACGTTGGGCTATCTTCCCGCTGGTTCTAAAATAACTGTTGCCGGTGGGGCGGTAAAATATTCGGTAAAGGAATAAAAAATGAAGCAGCTAAAAAATATGTACTATAGAATTATTGATGAAAAAACGAATGAGATCCAAGTATATTTTGGAAACTCTGTTGATTTTGCCTCTAAAAATGGCTTTTACCAGAGAGCAGATGTAGAACAGTGCGAAACATCCGGCCGATTTTATCTTAGTGGATATATGCCTCAGGAAGAGAAAGCCAATGATGTTCGAGCCGAGCGAGATTTCAAATTAACAGCAACAGATATTAAGATGCTCCCTGATTATCCTATAGATGAAGAAGTTCGTCAGGAATATAAAGATTATCGTCAATATTTACGAGATATTCCTGAGGATGAGCTATTTCCTGATATTGGCATATTGGATTTCGATACTTGGAAAAACAACCGACAACCTGTTAAAAAGCAGGGATAGTTCTCATTATTATGAAAGAGGATGGGAGAGGGCAATCTCCCGCCTTTCGGGCAGGGACCCGAAAAGAGAAGCTATCTATAGCTAACTTCCTACTCTCTTTGTGTCCGAACGAACACCTTTAAACGAGTAGGCGAATTTTGTGTATGAGTCAACTTTAAAATGAGGACATGATGGAGAAAGAAGTAAAAGAAATTATCAATAACTACAGTATATGGGCTTTTTTTATTGGAGTTGTAACTATGGTGATACGGCCTTTCATTTCTGTGAAACAAACATTGCGAGATATGCTGATAACCTTTCTTGTCAGTATGTTGTGCGGACTTCTGCTCGAATATATGCAAATGCCCGACCCTGTCAAATATGGGATTAGCGGTGTCTGTGGCCTGTTTGCCGTTAGAATTTATATGATTGTTGACAGTGTTTTACGTAAGGCCGAACAAGACCCTATTAATTTTATGAAAGGAATCCGAAATGGCGGCAAGAGGAATCCGGAACAATAATCCGGGAAATATCAGGCACGGTGATAAATGGCAAGGGCTGTCGGCTGAGCAGACGGATTCTGAGTTTTGCGTTTTTTCGCAGCCGGAATACGGAATCCGCGCTTTGTGCCGGATTTTACGGACCTATCAGCGTAAATATGGCTTGCGTGATGTTCATAGTATCATTAACCGTTTTGCTCCCCCAGTTGAAAATGATACAGAATCGTATATTAAAAGCGTTTGTTTGAAGTTGGATGTTACTCCAGAAACGCTGATTGATTTAGAGGAGAAGGGCATCATGCTTAATTTGCTTAAGGCAATAATCAGGCACGAAAACGGTGAACAGCCATATTCTGATGAGGTTTTGCTTCAGGGAATAGAAATGGCAGGTGTGAAATGACCGAAGAATGCAAATGCAATAAATATAAGTTCTGGTGCTGGCTTATAGGGATGGCCGCTCAAAATCGGCGTATATATTGGCTTTTGTGGGGTTTTTTAGTTGTTCTGGCTATTTGTGCCTTTAAATTTGGTTTGGTTGGGGTCTTATTTTAAGTGTGATGAAAAGATATGCGGTTTTGGGGATTATGCTTGCTCTTGTAGCTGCTGGTGCTTATTGGAGCGGCTATGCTGTTGGTTCTCGCGATGTAAAAATAGAGTATGTTGTTCGGGAAAAAGAGGTTATAAAGTATGTTGAGAAGAAAAAGGCGGACATTTATGTTAAGCCTAACGCTAGCCGCATTGATTTGTTGCAGCTCATGCACGACGGTAAATTATAACATTTGTCCAGTTTATCCGGTCGGCGGTAACGCCGTTGGTATTGAGCTCGAAACGATTCCTGATGCCGGGTATGAAAATTTTTGGGAATGGCTTGGACGGATTGACAAGCTGCGACAGGAACTGGAATTGTGCAAATAAAAAACCCGGGAGACTTGTTTATTCGTCCTTTCCGGGTTTTGCCTTCCAATTTAATGGCGAGGTCTTGCAAGCCAGATTAACTGGATACAAATTATTTTATTTTACTTTCAATTAAAAGACTGTTTTTTTCTAAATATGTTTCGGGTGTTAATTTTTTTATAGATTTTTTAAAGTCGTATTTACTTAATTGAATTAATTCTTGCTGTGCAACGGCTTGAAGTTTTTCGAATCGTTCTTGTTTGCTTAATCCATCTCGCATCATTGAAGCATTTAAGCTTTCAAGATTGGAAATTACTAACAACTCATTAATACTGGCACTGTCACGTAAGTTTTCCCCGTTTTTTGCTCTGGTGGGGTTTTTATCTCTCCATTCTTTGGCGGTCATGCCAAAAACAGCCAAATTTAAGAAATCCGCCTCTTCCGCATATTCCCAAGATTTTATCCATTTCTTTGATTGAGGAATCACGCAGTCTTTAACAGCGTCTGTATGGAGTGAGTAATTTGCTTTGCTTAAAACTCTTTTTACATCCCACTCAAGATTGTATTGGTTGTTTTCTATTGCTTTGAGACGTTCATATTCTTTTATCAGATATAATTTGAACTGGGGGCTAATCCATGAGCCAAATTCAAAAGCAATATCGACATGGGCATAGGTTCCGCCATATCTTCCGGCAGATGCTTTGATGCCGATGGAGTTTGTTTTTTCTATCCATTGTTTGGTTGATAGTATAAAACGGTTTGAACCAGCTTCATTTTTAATTCCCTCGAATTCGGTGGAATTAAAATTTGGATTATACATCGATTCCCAAACGCCTAAAAATTCAATAGTATTTTTATTTCTTAGCCATTTTTCGATTAAACTTCCGCCATTCTCAATGTTTTTAACCATATCTGTTAAACAGACATAATCGGATCCTTCGATATTTCTTATAGATATTTCAGTGTTCTGAACTGTTATGGCTTTCTTTTTCATGAAAAACATTATATTTTCCTTATTATTATTTTCAGTTGTACGATTTTTTCCGTACAGTTGGTCAGCACCTTAGCATTTTGGATTTTATACTATAAAAAGTACTAAATGACAATATAAATAAGTTTTTTGCAGATTGTGGCAAAAACTTGGCAATAATAAAATTTATGTTAAATTTATTTTGTAAAATCAATATCTTATTAAATAAGAAGACATCTTTGCCAAGGTTGATGTCGAGGGTTCGAATCCCTTCACCCGCTCCAATTCAAAGCCTTGTTTTTACAAGGCTTTTTCCGT